>Ga0209026_1000608_pt1 | contig 23009 bp, 22 predicted proteins | sample AraplaCL_Col_mCL_FD_184262 | JGI IMG/M metagenome (GOLD analysis project Ga0209026, IMG submission 184262) | Arabidopsis root microbial communities from the University of North Carolina, USA - plate scrape CL_Col_mCL (SPAdes) (version 2) | ecosystem: Host-associated > Plants > Roots >... | reverse complement strand
CGGCAGCGACACGACCGCCGCGCCCCAGGCCACCGCCATCATCGGCGCCGTCCACACGCCGGCCCAGATCCGCGCCGCCTACGGCCTGCCGGCCCTGCCCGCCGCCGGCGCCTCGATCTCGCCGGCGCGCCGGGCGGGTGAGGCGCGGACCAGCAGGGCCTCGTCGGCCTTGGGATCGCCCATCGAGCCGCGCCAGTAGGCGTAGGTCGGGGAATCCGCGCCGTCTTCCTTGCGCGAGAAGGCCAGGCTCTCGATCAGGTCGGCGTCGCCGGCGATCGACACCACTGCCTTGTAGAGGTCGGGCGCGCGCACCGCGCCCATCAGGGCGGAGTAGCCGCCGTAGCTGGCGCCCAGGATCGCCAGCCGCTTGGGATCGGCCCGTCCCGAGGCGACGACCAGCGCCACGGCATCCTCGACATCGGCCTGCATGCGCTCGGACCACTGGCGCTTGCCCTGGTCGGCGAAGGCCTGGCCATAGCCGCCTGAGCCGCGGAAATTGGGCTGCAGCACCAGCCAGCCGCGCGCCGCCAGCGCCTGGGCCATCAGGTCATAGTCCAGGTAGTCGCGCAGCTCGGGCCCGCCGTGCGGCATCACCACCATGGGCGCCGGCCCGGTCCCGGCGTTGATCGGTGTGGTCAGGTAGGCGGTGATCTCGGCGCCGTCGCGGGTCTTCACCTTCAGCGGCTCGGACTTGGCCAGGCGATCCGCTGTCAGCCACGGCTTGCAGTGGCCGATATATTCCAGCCGTCGGGTCTCGCGGTCGTAGACCTGGAACGACCCCGGCTCCTGCGGCCCGGTGGACTTGAACAGCATCCGCTTGTGGGCGACGTCGATGTCGTAGAGCTGGACGTTGCAGGCGTTCTTCAGCGCCGCGTTCACGGCCCGGAAGTGCGGCGCCAGGGCCGGGTCGGCGAACTGGTAGTTCAGCCGGTCGTCCCAGTAGGCGCTGCCGACCAGGGTCAGGTTTTCGTCGACGAAGGCGGTCTCCAGATCGCGATCGGGGCGCTCGGCGACCACGTCGCCGAACTTCAGGCTGGCCAGGTCGAAGGTGCGGATCACGCGGGTGTCGCGGCCCTCCATCCGCTGGCAGACCAGGAAGACCCCCGCCTGGGGCGTCGGGCCGACCACGTCGAAGTCGGGCAGCTTCTTGCCGTCGTCGAACCGCGACTTGCGGATGAGTTTCCAGTCCTTCTCGCCCGGGGCGCGGCCATAGACCCAGCCGACGGTGCCGCGGGCGTTGGAGTCCATCCGCAGCATCGGCACCCCGCCCTGGGTGAGCCAGAAGTCGGTGGCCGCCGCGCCTTGTTCCACCAGTTCGGCCTGGCCGGTGTAGACGTCGACCTGAAACAGGCCATAGGCGCCGCGCCCGTCGTTCCAGGCCTGCATCAGCACGCGGCGGGGATCGTCCTTGAGGTAGTCGACCACCCGCGAGGCGTCGAAGCCGCGCCGCAGCACCGAGCGCGAGCCGGCAAACATCACGACGGGATCGCGGCCCTTCAGGTCCACCGAGACCACGCGCTTCACCGGCACCGGCACGAAGGTGTCGTAGAACCACAGGCCGTAGGGCTGGCCCTTGTCGTCCTTGTAGAAGGTGATCCAGATCAGCAGGCGCTCGTTGTTGGCCCACTCCACGTGGGTCACCGACTGTTCACCGATGAAGGCCGCGTCGGGCTGGGCCGACAGGTCGGACATCCGCGACAGTGTGACGAAGGCGCTCTTCTTTCCGTCTTTCACGTGGCTGCGCAGGATGGCGAGCTGTTCGCCGTCGGGCGAGATGGCCGCGTCGTGCACCTCGGGTTCGCGCAGCAGCTCCTCGACACTGGGCGGAATCGGCGCGCTCGCAGCCCGTCCCGACAGGGCGGGCGCAGCGGCCGCGGCCGCCAGCATCGCGCGACGCGTCAGCATAGTCCCTTGCCCAACCTCACGGGACGTCGATGGTCGGTCACGCGCGTGTCACACGTCAATGGCGCGTTACGGCGCCCTCGTCAGAGCATCTGCGGCAGGACCCGGTCCGGCGGGCGGTGGCCGTCCATCCAGGTCTTGATGTTGATGATCACCTTTTCGCCCATGTCGACGCGGGCCTCGACCGTGGCCGAGCCCATGTGGGGCAGCAGGACGGCGTTCGGGTTCTTGAGCAGCTTGGGATTGATCCGCGGCTCCTGCTCGAACACGTCCAGGCCGGCGCCGGCGATCTTGCCCTCGGCCAGCAGGTCGGCCAGGGCCTGCTCGTCGATGATGCTGCCGCGGGCGGTGTTGATCACGATGGCGTGCGACTGCAGCAGTTTCAGCCGCCGGGCCGACAACAGGTGGAAGCTGGCGGGATTGGCCGGCGCATGGACCGTGACGATGTCCACCCGGGCCAGCATCTGGTCCAGGCTGTCCCAATAGGTCGCCTCCAGCTCGTCGGAGACCACCCGGCTGACCGGCTTACGGTTGTGGTAGTGGATCTGAAGGCCGAACGCCTTTGCGCGGCGGGCCACGGCCGATCCGATCCGGCCCATGCCGATGATCCCCAGCCGCTTGCCGGTGATGCGCCGGCCCAGCATCCAGGTGGGCGCCCAGCCGGTGAATTCGCCGGCCTGGACCGCGTTGGCCCCCTCGATCACCCGGCGCAGGGTGGCCATCATCAGGGTCAGGGTCAGGTCGGCCGTGTCCTCGGTCAGCACGCCGGGCGTGTTGGTGACCAGGATGCCCCGCGCATTCGCCGCCGCCACGTCGATGTGGTCGATGCCGGCGCCGAAGTTGGCGATCAGCTTGAGCTGGTCGCCGGCCTTTTCGATCAGGGCGGCGTCGATCTTGTCGGTGATGGTCGAGGCCAGCACGTCGCACCGCCCGACCGCCTCGATCAGCGCCTTGCGGGTGAACGGCTCGTCCGAGACGTTGAGTTCGGTGTCGAACAGTTCGCGCATGCGGGTCTCGACCGAGTCCGGCAGTTTGCGCGTGACGATGACTTTCGGCTTGCGGGCGGGCATGTGCCTACGGGAAAAAGGAGCGTTTCCTGCGCCGTTCCGGGCGCATCGATTTGCGGAACCCTTAGCAAAGGGGCCCGGCACGGCCAAGGCGAGGCCGGTCCTTTAGGGGTGTGGATTGCGGTCAAAGTCCAGACTGAAGGCGGCGTCGCTTCTCGTGGCGGCCGCGTGGGCGGTCCCGCTGGCCCTGGCCACGAGCGCCCTGGCGGCCGATCGCCCGACGCCGTCCGGCTATCCCGTGCCGCGCTATGTCACGCTCAAGTTCGGCAAGGTGAACGCCCGTTCGGGTCCCGGCGACGACCACCGGCTGCTCTGGGTCTATGGCACGAAGGGCCTGCCGGTGCAGGTGGTGGCCGAGACGGCGGAGTGGCGCAAGGTCTGCGATCCCGAGGGTGGCCTGGCCTGGGTCCACAAGCGGGTGACCGACGGCCGGCGCGCGGTGATCAACACCCTGAACCGGCCCGCGCCGCTGCTGCACAAGCCGAAAGTCGGGGCGGAACCGGCCGCCTTCCTCAACGTTCGCGCCATGGCCAGCCTCGTCCGCTGCGAAAAGGGCTGGTGCAAGGTAAAGACCGACGGCGCGAGCGGTTGGGTGCGCGAAGGGACCCTGTGGGGCACGGCGGAAGCCCTGCAATGTCGTTGAGGCGGCCTCACGGCCTGTGCTAGGCCCGGCGCCTCTGAAGAACCAAGGCTATCGCGAATGAACGACGTGCCGAACCGGCCCTCCAGCTTTACGCTCGAAGAGCTCCTGGCTTGCGGCCGCGGCGAGATGTTCGGCCCGGGCAACGCCCAGCTGCCGGCGCCGCCGATGCTGATGTTCGACCGCATCGTCGAGATCAACTCGACCGGCGGCGAGCACGGCAAGGGCTACATCGAGGCCGAACTCGACATCAATCCGGACCTCTGGTTCTTCGCCTGTCACTTCATCAACGACCCCGTCATGCCGGGCTGCCTGGGCCTGGACGCCATGTGGCAGCTGGTCGGATTCTTCCTGGGCTGGAGCGGCGCGCCGGGCCGGGGCCGCGCCCTGGGCTGCGGCGAAGTCCGTTTTGCCGGTGAAGTCACGCCCGACATCAAGAAAGTGACGTACAAGATCGAGATGAAGCGGGTGATCCTGCGCCGTCTGGTCATGGGCATCGCCGATGCGGTGCTGCTGGCCGACGGCAAGCCTATCTATGAGGCCAAGGACCTTCGCGTCGGCCTGTTCAAGTCAGAAGAGCGGCCGTGAAGGCCCGACGAGCGGTTGGAGGAGACTGACTGATGCGGCGCGTCGTCGTCACCGGGATGGGGATCGTCTCGTCCATCGGCAACAACACCAACGAGGTGCTGGCCTCGCTGCGTGAAGCGAAGTCCGGCATCACGGCCGCGCCGGAGTATGCCGAACTCGGCTTCCGCTCGCAGGTGCATGCCGCCCCCACGATCGACTGGGAGTCCATGGTCGATCGCCGGGCCGCGCGGTTCCTGGCCCAGGGCACGGCCTATGGCCACATCGCCATGGAGCAGGCGATCGCGGACTCGGGCCTGGAGGAGGCCGAGGTCTCCAACGAGCGCACCGGCCTGATCGTCGGCGCCGGCGGCCCGTCCACGAAGGTGATCGTCGAAGCGGCGGCCACCGCCAAGGAGCGCGGCCCCAAGCGGGTCGGGCCTTTCGCTGTGCCGAAGGCCATGAGCTCGGGCGCCTCGGCGACCCTGGCCACCTGGTTCAAGATCAAGGGCCTCAACTTCTCGATCAGCTCGGCCTGCGCCACCTCGGCCCACTGCATCGGCAGCGGCTACGAGCAGATCCTGCTGGGCAAGCAGGACGTGGTGTTCGCCGGCGGCGTGGAGGAGCTGGACTGGACCCTCAGCGTCATGTTCGACGCGATGGGCGCCATGAGCTCGAACTTCAACGCGACGCCCGCCGTCGCCAGCCGCGCCTATGACAAGGACCGCGACGGCTTCGTCATCGCCGGCGGCGCCGGGGTGGTGGTGCTGGAGGAGTACGAGCACGCCAAGGCCCGCGGGGCCAAGATCTACGGCGAGATCATCGGCTATGCCGCCAACTCGGACGGCTACGACATGGTCGCCCCCTCGGGCGAGGGCGCCGTGCGCTGCATGAAGCTGGCGATGTCCACCATCGGCGGCCGCGCCATCGACTATCTGAACCCGCACGGCACCTCGACGCCGGTGGGTGACCAGAAGGAGATGGAGGCGGTTCGCGCCGTGTTCGGCGACAAGGCCCCGCTGATCTCCTCGACCAAGAGCCTGACCGGCCACAGCCTGGGCGCCGCCGGCGCGCAGGAGGCGATCTACAGCCTGTTGATGCTGAACAACGGCTTCGCGGCCGAGAGCGCCCATATCGAGAACCTGGACCCGGCCTTCGCCGACCTGCCCATCGTGCGCAAGCGCGAGGATCGGCAGCTCGAGACGGTGATGAGCAACAGCTTCGGGTTCGGCGGCACCAACGGCTGCCTGGTGATGGCGCGGGTCTAGTGCCCGCGCCGGCGTACCCGCGCCCGCCCGACAAGCCGCAGGACTACGAGTGCTGCAAGCGCGGCTGCTGCCCGTGCATCTTCGACTACTACTACGACGCCCTGGAACGCTGGGAGACGCGTGTCCGCGCCATGGGTGGTGATCCGGCGCAGGTGTTGGCGGTGCAGGCCCAGTCCCTCCCTTAATGGGGAGGGAGAGGTCGCGAAGCGATCAGGGTCGGGCGTGCGCGAGCCCAGCCGGCGCTTGCGCGTGATCCGCACCTCCCCGCCCTGGCCGCTGGCGCGGCCTGTCCCTCCCCATTAAGGGAGGGAGAACGATACGGATGGGAGAACACCACGTGGCCGACGAATACCAGATGCCGACCGGGACCCTCATGAAGGGCAAGCGGGGGGTCATCACCGGGGTCGCCAACCACCAGTCCATCGCCTGGGGCATCGCCAGCCAGCTGGCCGCCCAGGGCGCCGAACTGGCCTTCATGCACCTGCCCGGCATGGAGCGGCGCGTGACGCCGCTGGCCGAGAGCGTGAACGCCAAGCTGATCGTCGCCGCCGACGTCACCGACGACGCCTCGATGGACGCCGCCTTCGCCGAGGTGAAAGGCGCCTTCGGCCAGATCGACTTCTTCCTCCACGCCATCGCCTTCGCCAACAAGGACGAGCTGAAGGGCAGCTTCGTGGACAACACCACCCGTGAGGGCTTCCTGCGGGCGATGAACATCTCGGCGTTCAGCTTCGTGGACTGCGCCCGGCGCGCGGCCGAGCTGATGCCCGAGACCGGCGGCTCGATCGTCACCCTGACCTACATGGGCTCGGAACGGGCGATCCCGAACTACAACACCATGGGCGTGGCCAAGGCGGCGCTGGAGGCGGCGACCCGCTACGCCGCCCGCGACCTGGGCCCCAAGGGCATCCGGGTGAACGCCCTGTCGCCCGGCGCCATGAAGACCCTGTCGCTGGCCGGCATCTCGGGCGGTCGTGGCATGCTGGCCAAGGGCCGCTCGCTGTCGGCGATGAAGGAAGACACTTCGATGGAAGGCGTCGCCGGCGCGGCCTTGTGGCTGCTGTCGGACCTGGGCCTGTCCACGACGGGCGAAGTTATCCACGTGGACGCCGGCTTCCACATCATGGGCTTCTCGGACGACGAGGGCGGCGAGGGGTAACGCTCTCGCCTGTGACTTGTCCCTGCGTACGCGGGGATGAGTTAGGGCGCGTAGGCCCGCATGAACCGGGTTGTCGCTTCCTTGGCCACGCGGTCGATCTCGGCGTCGTCGAGATGGATCGGGATGCCAAGCAGGTTGGGGGTCTGATAGCGGCCTAGCACCATGCCTGCGAAGAACTCGGCGGCCTCCAGCGGGTCCGGCGCATTGATGCGGCCGGCGGCGTTTTCCAGGCTCAGGAAGTTGGCCAGGTGCAGCCGGCTAGCCTTGGGGCCGGCCTCGTAGATCGCCTGGGCTACGTCCGGCAGATCGGTGGCCGACAGCATCGCCATCTTGTAGACTGCCATGCCGCGCGTGTTCAGCACCGCGGTCATCAGCAAGCGGGCATAGGCGGCAAGCGCCTCCTCGGGGCGCTCGACGGCGCCGGGCGCGCCCAGGACCGCGCTGACCTCATGCGCCCGGCGCTCGGACATCGCGCGCGCCAGCTCGGCCTTGGAGCCATAGTGGTTGTAGATCGTCTGTTTCGACACCGCCGCCCGGCGGGCGATGGCCTCCATCGACGCGCCCAGACCACGCTCGGCCATGACCTCGATGGCGGCGTCCAGGATCGCCTCGTTCTTGGAGACGTCGATCTGCCCGCTGAGCCGCGCCATTAGTGACCCCCACCCTGGGGCGGGCCGCCCATGGCCGGACCGGGCTTGGCGAAGAAGGCCAGGGCGACGGCGGTCCAGCAGCCCAGGGCCAGCACTGCGAAGGCGTCGCCGAAGCTGAGCACCGCGGCCTGGCGGTGGATCATCATGCTCATGGCTTTGCGCGCCGTACCGTCGGGGTCGGCCAGGCCGCCCTCGGTCATCATGGCGGTGAGGCCATCCATCATGGCGGCGCTGGAGGCGTTGGCCTGGCCCGCCGCGCTGGCCAGGTCCATGTAGTGGACCGCGCCCTGGTGGCTGAGGATGGTGGACAGCACGGCCAGGCCGATGGCGCCGGCCACGTTGCGGATCAGGTTTATGAGGCCGGACGCGTCCTTCATCATCGTCACCGGCAATGAGGCGACGCTCATCTGCTGGGCGGCGATCATGGCGATCATGGTGCCGAGGCCCCGGCCAACCTGCAGGAAGAAGAACTCGTCGAAGCCCCATTGGTCGGTGACGCGTGCGCCCAGCTGGATGGACCAGGCGGCCAGGGCGAAGCCGCCGACCATGGCGACCCGCGCGTCCATCATCCGCACCACGCGGCCGGCGACCGGCGCGGAGAGGAACATGGTCAGGCCGGTCACCAGCATGGTGTTGCCCACCTCGGCCGACGAGAAGCCGCGCACCTGACCCAGGAAGATCGGCATCAGGAAGGTGCCCCCGAACAGGCTGACACCGGTCACGAAGGTCATGATGATGCCGAGGGCGAAGTTGCGGTCGCGGAACGGGGCCAGCGACACGATCGGTTGCCAGTAGGTGAGCTGGCGCCAGATGAAGGCCACCCCGGCCAGGACGGCCAGCACCGAGAGCCACAGGATGGTCGAGTCGTCGAACCAGCCGTCGCCGTTTCCTTCCTCGAGCACGTATTGCATCGACAGCAGGAAGACCGTCATCAGGCCCAGGCCCCACCAGTCGATGCCTTTGGACAGGCTGGGGTCGCCCTTGTCGAAGTTGGCGTAGCGGCCGACCAGGAAGATCACCAGCAGGCCGACGGGCAGGTTGATGAAGAACAGCCACCGCCAGCTCAAGAGGTCGGTCAGGTGGCCGCCCAGGGTCGGGCCGATGGTGGACGAGAGCGTGACGATCAGGCCGACGATGACGTTGGCGGTCAGCCGCTTCTCGGGCGGGAACACGGTCATGGCGGTCGCGAAGACCGGTGGGATCATCGCGCCGGCGAACAGGCCCTGCAGCGCCCGGAACACGATCATCATCGCCACCGACGACGACAGGCCCACCGCCATCGAGGTGGCGATGAAGCCGATTACCGCGATCACATAGAACGACCGCGTGCCCCACATCTTGGTGAGGTAGGCGGTGAGCGGCATGATCACGACTTCGGCCAGCAGGTAGATCGTCTGGACCCAGCTGATCTCGTCGGCCGTGGCGCCGATGCCGGACTGGATCTGCACCAGCGAACTGGCGACGATCTGGATGTCCAGCATGGCCATGAACTGGCCGATGACCATCCCGCCGAAACCCAGGAAGACCTTGGTCCAGTTCACCTCGGCCCCGTCCGCGCCCAGCACGACGGGAGGCGGCGCGACCGGCCGGCCCCGCGAGGCGTCAGAGGGGAGGGCGGCGTCCGCCATGGAGCGCTAGTTCTGCGCGCCGCGGCGGGCGAACTGCGCGTTCGCCGCGCCGGTCTCGGCGAAGGCGGGGCCGGTGTCGCGGGTCACGTCCACCTTCACCTTCAGCGACAGGCCGGGGCGCAGGCCGCCGGCCAGCTTCTGGTCGCGGTCGATGGCGATGCGCACAGGCAGGCGCTGGGTGATCTTGGTGAAGTTGCCGACGGCGTTCTCGACCGGGATAAGCGCGAACTCGGCGCCGGTCGCCGGGGCGAAGCTGTCGATCTTGCCCTTGATGACCTCCTTGCCGAAGGCGTCGGCGTGGATCTCGACCGGCTGGCCGATCCGCAGGCGCGAGACCTGGGTCTCCTTGAAGTTGGCGACCACATAGGCGTCGGCCAGGGGCACCACGCTCATCAGGGCGCCGCCGGGACGTACGTACTGGCCCACGCGGACAGCGCGGGCGCCGACCACGCCAGCCACCGGCGCGCGCACCTCGGTGCGGGAGAGATCGATGCGGGTCTGGTCGGCGGCGGCGCGGGCGGCGGCGGCCTGGGCCACGCTCTGCGACCGGGCCGAGCCGAGGGACTGGGCGACGCGACGCTCGGCCTCCAGCGCGGCCTTGGCCTGGCCAACGCCGGCGACGGCCTGTTCCTGCGCGTTGCGGGCGGTCTGGGCGCGCTGCGACGAGACCCAGCCCGCGCCGGCCAGGGAGCCGTAGCGCTTCATCTCGCCGTCCGCCCATTTGGCCTGGGCGTGGGCGCTGTCCACCGCGGCGGCGCGCTGGGCGATCATGGCCTGTTCCAGCCGGGCCTTGTCGTCGACCGCTGAGATGGCCGCCTCCAGCGCCTGGGCGTTGGCCTCGGCCTGGGCCAGCTTCGCCTTGATGGTCACGGGATCGATCCGCACCAGCACCTGGCCCGGGCGGACCGGCTGGTTGTCGTCCACCAGCACCTCGGCGACATAGCCGTCGACCAGGGGAGCCACGGTCACCTTGTCGGCGGCGACGAAGGCGTTGTCGGTGGTCTCGTACTTCTGCTTGTTGGTCCACCAGACGCCACCGCCCACGGCGACGGCCACGGCGGCGATTCCGCCCGCGGCGATCGGAACAACGCGCCCCTTCGGCATACCGGCCATTCGGCAGTTCCCCCTCGCAGGAAAAATGGACTCTGCGGTCCACCTTGAAGATCGCTGATATGCCCGGCCCAAGTTAGCTGCAAGTGAAGATTGGACGGGATCGTCCAGTTTTTACGGCTAAGCTGTGCGGCCGCTGGACGCAGGCGCGGGTTCGTGGCCTATCCCGCCCATGACCCAGGACGCAGACGTCATCATCGCGGGCGCCGGGATCGCCGGCGCTACCCTGGCCCTGTCGCTGGCGCGGGCGGGCGTGACGCCCATCCTCATCGACCCGGTGATCTTCGACGCCCAGCTGGCGCCCACCTTCGACGGCCGCGCCTCGGCGATCGCCTACGCCGCGTTCCGCCAGTGGCGGGCCCTGGGCCTGGGCGAAGCGCTGGAGCCGCACGCCCAGCGCATCGAGCAGATCCTGGTCACCGACGCCGCTACGCCTGGCGCGGCGGCCGGCGGCCCCCTGCCGTTCTTCCTGCGCTTCGATTCCGCCGAGATTTCAGACCGTTCCGACGGCGAGCCCCTGGGGTACCTGCTCGAGAACCGGCACACCCGCGCGGCGCTGGCCGGCGCGATTCGTGACGCCGGCATCGAGGTCCTGGCCCCCGCACGGGTGGCCAAGGCCGCCTTCGGCCCCCGCGCCGCCGAGGTCACCCTGGCCGACGGCCGGGTCCTGACCGCGCCGCTGGCCGTTGGCGCCGAGGGCCGCGGTTCGGTGATCCGCGACCAGGCCGGCATCGGCGCCATCGGCTGGGACTACGCCCAGACCGGGGTGGTCGCCACGGTCCGGATGGAGCGCCCCCACGAGGGCGTGGCGCATGAGTATTTCCTGCCAGGCGGCCCTTTCGCCATCCTGCCGCTGACCGACAACCGCGCCAGCCTAGTGTGGACCGAGAGCACAGCCCGTGGCGAAGCGCTGAAGACGGCGCGGCCCGAGGTCTTCCAGGCCCATCTGGAGCGCCGGTTCGGCGAGTTCCTGGGCGGCGTCACCGTCGAGGGGCCGGTCTTCACCTATCCGCTGAGCCTGCAGCTGGCCGAACGGTTCGCCGCGCCGCGCGTGGCCCTACTGGGTGATGCGGCGCACGGGGTCCACCCGATCGCGGGCCAAGGGCTGAACCTGGGGCTGAAGGGCGCGGCGGCGCTGGCCGAGGTGATCACCGACGCCTTGCGCGTGGGCGAGGACATCGGCTCCGAGGTCGTTCTGGAGCGCTACGCGGCCTGGCGTCGTTTCGACACCGTGACCCTGTCGGCGGGAATGGACGCCTTCGTGCGCCTGTTCTCGAACGACAACCCGCTGCTGCGGCTGGCCCGGGGGGCGGGGATGGCGGCGGTGAACCGCATCGCTCCGGCTCGGCGGTTCTTCATGCACGAGGCGGGCGGCGCAGTGGGCGACCTGCCGAAGCTGCTGCGCGGCGAGACGCTCTAGCGCTACTCGCCCTCGCCCAGCGCGCGGGCTTCCTCGGGCAGCATGATCGGCACCCCGTCGCGGATGGGATAGGCCAGCCGAGCGCCCTTGCTGACCAGCTCACCCTTGGCGCGGTCGTAGTCCAGCGGACCGCGGGTCACCGGGCAGACCAGGATCTCCAGCAGGCGGGGATCGACGTCGATGGAAGGCTCGCTCATGGCTCCCCTCTACTGCAGGGGATGAGGCTCGTCATCCGGATCCGAGGCGTCGATTTCGAGCAGGGTGGTCAGCACCTCGAAGCGGCCGGCCAGGTTCGGGGCCTCCAGGAACGCCTGCTTCTCGGCCGGCTCGAACGGCAGGCCCATGCACAGGCTGTTCACCAGCGCCTCAAGCGGCGCCTCGCTGGCGGTGTCCCAGTCGATGTCGAGCTCGCGCCGGTTCAGGTAGCGCTTCAACGCCGTGGCGAAGCGGGTTCGGGCCGCCTCGCTGGCCTTGGCGTCCTCGTCGTCCAGGTCTTCGCGAAAGCGCTCATAGCGCGCCCGCAGCTGGCGATAGGGGAGGCGCAGATCCAGTTCCTCCCCGGCGTCGAACCGGCAGATCCCGGTCAGGGTTATCAGGTAGCGGCCGTCCGAGGTCTCGGCGTAGCTGGTGATCCGGCCCAGGCAGCCCACGTCCGACAGCTTCGGCCGCGCGCGGCTGCCGCCGCGGGTCTGGATCATGCCGATCACCCGGTCTCCGGCCATGGCGTCGTCCACCATGTTCAGGTAGCGCGGCTCGAAGATCTGCAGCGGCAGCTCACCGCCCGGCAGCAGCAGCGCCCCGTCCAGCGGGAACACCGGGATGAGCTGCGGCAGGTCGGAGAGCTGGCGGTAGGGCGCCATGCGGCCCCTTTCTTCAACTGAAGAGGATGGACGACAGTTTGCGGCGGCCCTGCTTGGCGACGTCGGACATCGGCCCGGCGGCCTCGAAGATGGTCAGCAGCTGCTTGCGGGCGGCTTCTTCGTTCCACGCGCGATCGCGGCCGATGCTCTCGATCAGCTGGTCGACCGCCTCATGCATCTGGCCCGCGGCGGCCAGGGCCTTGGCGTACTCCAGCCGCGCCTCGTGGTCGTCGGCGTCCGCGGCGATGCGGGCCTCGAACTCGGCGGTCTCGGACGGCGCCTGGTCGGCCAGCGCCAGGGCGGCGCGGACGGCGTCGATGTCGGGATCCTTGGCGTCCGGCGGCGCCAGCTCCAGCACCTCGCGCGCCTGGTCCAGGTCGCCGGCCTGCTGCAGCACGCGGGCCATGCCGCCGATGGCCTTCACGTTGGTGGGATCCATCTGGAGCGCCTGGGCGTAGGCCTGGGCGGCGCCGCCAGCGTCGCCCAGTTCGATCGACTCCTTGGCCATCTGCAGCAGCTCGTCGACGGGCGAGCCCCCGCCGCCCTGCTTGGCGAGACGGTCCACGAACTGTTTCACCTGGCTGTCGGGCAAGGCGCCCATGAAGCCGTCCACCGGCTGGCCGTCGACGAAGGCGAAGACGGCCGGGATCGACTGCACGCGCAGCTGGCCCGCGTAGGCGGGGTTCTTGTCGATGTCGATCTTGACCAGCTTCACCGCCCCCTTGGCGGCCAGCACGGCCTTCTCGATCGCCGGCCCCAGCTGGCGGCACGGACCGCACCAGGGCGCCCAGAAATCGACGATGACCGGCTGGGTCTTGGAAGCTTCGACCACGTCGGCCATGAAGCTGGAGTCGGTGGCGTCCTTGATAAGATCGGCGGCGGCCGCTGGCGCGCCTTGGGTTTCCCCGATGAGGGTCATGCCCGGAAGTCCCCTGTCACTTGGTGTCTAACGTCCGGCCCCCAAGATGGTCGCAAGCACGGCCGGGCGCTAGTCGATCACCGCCATTGCGACGAAATCCACCACGAGCGGCTCGATCCCCAGCGCCGCGAGGAACTTTCGGAAGTCGGCGGCGCCGATCGTCGTCGTCGCGGTGTTGGTCAGGGGGTGGAAGTTGACCTGGTCCGCCTCGGCCAGGGTCCGGTCCAGCACGAACCGCACGCGACGCTCCCGGTCGTTGGCCAGGCCAAACGCGGTCACCGAGCCCGGCGTGACGCCCATGGTCTCCAGCATCAGCTCGGCGCTGCCGAACGACAGGCGGGCTGAGCCGATCACCGTATGCAGGCGCTTGAGGTCGATCTGGGCATGACCTTCGGCCGAGATCAGCCACAGCTGGCCCTTCGCATCCTTCAGGAACAGGTTCTTGGTGTGGGCGCCCGGAATGCGGGCCTTGATGTCCTCGCCTTCGCCCACCGTGAACACCGCCGGGTGGTCGTGAGTGACGGCCTCTATGCCGTGCGCGACCAGGAAATCGAGAAGCTCGTTGCGCGTCATCATGAGCCCCGTCATAACAGGCTCTGCCGTTGCGGCGAATCGCCCCTGGCGCGCCGTGTCACCTTGACGATAACGATCTGTTTTCGCGGCACTTCTTGCTCACATACGCTTGTTAGGCGAATCGAGTCGCGAGCGGCTTGGCATTAATGTAGTGTTAAGCCTGAAGGTCGCGTCCGAAGGTGGGTGTCGGCCAGACGTTGGGGAAGACAAGATGAACATTCGTATGCTTGCTGCGGCTTCCGCAGCGTTTGGTATCCTGGCCGCCGCTTCGGCCGCCAGCGCCGCTGTGACCATCAGCGATGTCGAAGAAGGCAACCTCTTCGGCGCCCTGAAGTCGGGCGAAGGCTCGATCATCTACGATTTCGACGCGATCAAGAACGTGAACACCGACTACGTCGGTACGGTGCTGCAAGGCCCGCAAACCGGCACGACCTCGGCCTCCCCGCCCTACGGCGGCAGCCAGACCGGCGACAAGACCAAGTACGCTTCGGTGCAAGCGGGTGAAACCGGCACGTTCTCGACCCTGCCGGGCTTCTATCTGTCAACGTTCAGCTTCTACCTGGGCTCGCCGGACACCTACAACACGCTGACCTTCAACTTCCTGGGCGGCGGTTCGCAAACCTTCAACGGCACCGACATCTGGGGCGGCTCGCCTCCCGGCAACGGTAACCGCGACATGGGCTTCCGGGTCTATTACGACTTCGGCGGCGCGAAGGTGACCTCGGTGACGTTCGGCACCGGCAACACCAACGCCTTCGAGTTCGACGGCATCGGCGGCAACGTGGCGGCGATCCCGGAACCCGGCACCTGGGCTCTGATGATCATGGGCTTCGGCGGCGCCGGCGCCATGATCCGTCGTCGCAAGACGGCCCTGGCCTAAGATACGGCTTTCCGGAGCCTTCGGGCTCCTGGGGCAAACGGGACAGCCCCGGTCGCGCGAGCGGCCGGGGCTTTTCCTTGTCCGGACCTTCGCCCGGGCTGGACGCGGCGCCGAGGCGGCGCTTAAGGGTCATCGCCAGCAACGCGAGCGAGGCCCTATGGAACTGGAGTGCTTCCCCACCACCGAACGGCCGCCCGAGATCGTGCCGGGCCGACCGCAGCGGGCCTGGATGGACGCCTTCACCGCCCGCCATCCCTACCGCTGCCTGCCGCTCAACATGGCGAACTCGTCAGGCTGGGAGATCCTGTGCCCGGTCGCCTTCACCGCCGAGTGGAACGGCGGCCTTATGCAGTCCGACCTGACGCTGAAGCCGGACTATCCGAACCCCGACTTCCACCGCCTGGCCACCAGCCATTTCAGCCATGGCGTGCTGACCCTGCACCCCGGCTACCTGTTCCGCACGCCGCCCGGCTGGGTGATGCTGGCCCAGGGCCCGCCCAACCACGTCAAGGACGGCATCCAGGCCCTGGCCGGCGTGGTCGAGACGGACTGGCTGCCGTTCCCCTTCACGATGAACTGGATCTTCACCCGCCCGGGCCGCGTGCGGTTCGAGAAGGGCGAGCCCTTCTGCTTCATCACCCTGCTGCAGGACCACACCCTGCACGAGATCCAGCCGGTGATCCGCCGCATGGATTCCGACCCCGAGCTGCGCCACCAGTACGACGTCTGGGAGAAGCACCGCAGCGAGTTCAATCAGCGCATTTTCCGCGGCGACCCTGAGGCCACCAAGGAGGCCTGGCAGCGCTACTACTTCAAGGGCGAATACCCCGAAGAGGTGAAGGCCGACGCCCCGGAAGGCCACGTGAACAAGCGCCGATTGAAGGCCCCGAAATTCAGGTGAAAAATGCGGCGTTGGGCCGCTTGCAAAGCCTGAGGTCGTCTGTCATAAGGCCGCCTCTCGCATTTGGGGGCGGGCAACCATCCCCTACGGAGCGCGGGCGTAGCTCAGTGGTAGAGCACAACCTTGCCAAGGTTGGGGTCGAGAGTTCGAATCTCTTCGCCCGCTCCAATTTTCTCGAAATACCCAAGACGGTGACGACGGACCTCAAAGGTCCGGCGGCCCATCGTCATGGATTGGCGGGAACGCTGCGAAGGGGCGGTGATCCGGTCGGTCCCGCCAGCACCTCGGCCACGAGCCGCGCGTAGAGATCGTTGGTGAGGCGAAGGTCGTAGGCCAGCCCCCGGTCGCCGGGGCGGACCGGCGCCTCGACCTGCCGCAGCAGGGCCCGGGCCCAGGCGTCGGGATCGCGCCCGTCCACCACCAGCCCATGCCGGCCCTCGTCCAGCACCAGGGCCGCGTCACCCGCCTGCCGCGCCGCCACGCACGGCGCACCGGCGGCCAGGGCCTCCAGCAGCGCCAGGGACGAGGTCTCCCAGCGCGAGGGCAGGGCGAAGACCGCGGCTCGGCTCAGCCAGGCGAAGACGTTGTCGGTCTCGCCGGCCAGCAGGACGTCGTCCTCCAGGCCCGCCGCCCGCGCCAGGCTCAAGAGCCGCTCGGCCTCGGCGGGCGCGCCGCCGCCGATGATCGCCAGCCGCAGCCGGCGCTGGGCTCGGGCGCGGCCTGCGGCGGCGATCAGCAGGTCGAAGTCCTTCTGTGGCCGCAGCCGCCCGATCCCGACGACGACCGGAATGTCGTCCTCCAACCAGGGATGCGGCGCGGGCGCCTTCGACAACAGCGCGGCGCGGGCGTTGTCCACGCCGTTCGGCAGCTCCACGGCCCGCCCCGATGCGAGCGCCTTCGCGAACACCGGCAGCCGGCGCAGCGCCCGGCCCACCACCACGATCCGGGCGGCGTCCAGGATCAGCAGCTGCATCCACAAAAGCCGGGTCCGGCTCTTCAGCCCGTCGTCGCGGGCCACCTCGTTGCTGATGCAGTAGATGCGGTCGATGTGGCCCAGGCCCTGGCAGGCCAGGAATGGCGTCCAGTGGCCCATGTTGCCCACCGACATCAGGACACCCGCGGGCTGGCGCGCCAGCCAGGCGCGCAGACGCAGCGCGGCGACGGCGCGGCCTAGCGCCCCTTCCTTCGGCGCCAGGATCTTCAGGGCGAACGGGCCTTGCGCCGCCTCGTCGGCGAAGAAGCCCTCGCCATAGCCGGCGACCAGGGTGGTTGGGTGGTCCTCCGCCAGGCGGCGGGCGAAGTCGATGGCGTTGCGCACGACCCCGCTGGATCGCAGGTCATGGATATAGAGGTAGACGTGGCCCATCGCCGGCTCCTGAACGGAATGACCAGCGCTACCGCGTGACTGTAACAATCCGATGCTAGGCCCAGGGCATGGGCTACGATCGGCTGTATTTCCTCAAGAAGGCCTATGCTCTCTATCCGGGCGTGACGCGGCCTGTCAGCGGCGGCTTCCTGGCGGACCACTACGCGAGCAGGCGGGCGGGCCGCGGCCCGCTGCGGGCGCTGCTCGACGCCGCGGTGGGGCTGGGCTTCCAGGCCTGGATCCCGTGGCGGGCGCGCAAGGTGCAGCGCAAGTTCGGGCTGGGCGCCGCATGGCGCGCTCGCGCCGTAGAGATCGCCCGGGCGCGCTTCGCCGATCCACAGGACCTGGCCCTGTTCCGGATTGCCGACGCCGCCGACCTGGACAGCTACATCCGCCGTTTCGAAGACGCCGCCCTGAACAAGCGGATCAATCCCCTGGGCTGGACCCGCGACTGTGCGCTGGCGGACAAGGCGCGCTTCTACGACCGCTGCGGGGACGCTGGCCTGCCGCACCCGGAGACCGTGGCGCGTGCCTCCAACGGGCGGCTGACGCATGGCGCCGATCCCGCCGGCCGAGAACTGGTGGCCAAGCCGGCGGACGGCGAGGGCGGCGATGGGGTCGTCATGCTGGGCGCGGTCACGGCCGCCGGTGACCTGGCCGCCGCCCTGCCGCCGCATGTCCGCGACGCACGCGGCACGACGGTCATCCAGCCGCGTATCGCCACCCATCCCGCGCTGGCCGACCTGGCGCTGGGCGCCCTGCCCACCGTCCGCATCGTGACGATCCTGGATGAGGCCGGCGCGCCCGAGGTGGTCAGTGCGACGTTCCGCTTCGCCTCGGATCCCGCCGCGCGGGTCGACAACATGAAGGCCGGCGGCCTGATTTCGGCCGTCGACCTGGACACAGGCATCCTGGGTGTCGCCTGCAAGGGTTATGGCGGCGGCGACTACGCGACCCATCCGGTGACCGGAGCCGCCATCACGGGCCGCGTGCTGCCGGACTGGCCTGGCGTGAAGGCGCTCGCAGTGCGAGCTCATGCCGAGGCTTTCGCCGACTACGCGCTCATCGGATGGGACGTGGCGATGACGCCGGAAGGGCCCCTGCTGATCGAAGGCAACGGCAAGCCGGGCGTCCTGATGCCCCAGCGGGCGGCCCGACGCGGCCTGGGCGAAGGGCGCTATGGCGCGCTGCTCGCTCATCATCTTGCCAACAAAGCGTAGCGGAGACGTCACGGGCCGCCGGTACCTCAGGTCATGAAGGCCTGTTGTCCTAGCTGTCGGCCATGGGGACCGACCGTGCGCCGGCCTTCGGATGGGGAAGACTCCGATGAGCCGTCACCCGGCGCCGCGAAGCATTCCGGCGGCCCTCAAGCGCACCCTCAGGATCCTGTTCATCGCCAAGCACGCCCGCTGGGAAGGCGGCCTGCACCCTGAGGACGGCACCCACGCCACCTATCACCGCGAGATGCGGCAGGCGCTGGAGGACATGGGCCTCAACCTGATGCTGGCCGACGACTATCGCGTGCTGTTCGACGAGCCGCTGGTGGACTTCGTGTTCCCGCTGCTGAACCGGGGCGGGTTCCTGAATTCCGAGATGCTGCTGCCGCTGCTGTGCGAGCGCCTGGGCGTACCCTACCTGGGCGCGACGCCCATCCTGCGCGGCCTGGCCGACGACAAGCACCTGGCCAAGCGGGCGGCCGTGGCCCGTGGCGTGCCGACCGCGCCCTGGGCCATCTACCGTCAGGGCGCGCCGGTCGAGGCCGCGGCCTGCCCGGCGGGTGAGCGCTTCGTGATCAAGCCGAACGCCAGCTCGGCCAGCTGGGGCGTCAGCGACGCCGACGATTGGGCCGGGGTGAAGGCCGCGGTCCTGGGCCTGCACGACCAGGGCCATGACGCCATCGTCGAGCCGTTCATCCAGGGCCATGACATCGAGGTCTCGGTGCTCACCCTGGATGGCGAACCGCTGGTCCTGCCGACCCAGATCGTCGAGCAGGAGGATCCGGCCCTGCTGCGCACCTACCAGGAGAAGCGCAACCTCTGCGCCGGGCAGGCCTATGAGATCCGGCGGCTGGTCGATCCGCGGGTTCTGGAGATCGTCGAGGCGCGGGCGCGCGAGATGATGCGCGAGTTCACGCCGTTCGATTATGGGCGCTTCGAATTCCGGCTGGACGTGGCCACGGGGGCGATCCAGTTCCTAGAGGTCAATCTCAACTGCAATCTCTGGTCCCGGAAGACCATCGCCATGGCCGCCGCCCAGATCGGCTGGAGCCATGGCGAACTGATCGAGACCATCCTGGCGGAAAGTCTGCGCCGGCAGGGCCTGGCGGGCCGGAAGATCGACGATGTCGCCGCCTGACGCCCGGCCGTTCACCGCCATCATCCTGGCCGCCCAGCGCGCGGGCCGCGTCGACCTGGTGGCCGTCGAGGCCGGGGTCGCCAACAAGAGCCTAGCGCCGATCCAGGGCGCGCCGCTGATCCGGCATGTGGTCGACGCGCTGCTGGCGACGCCGGGGCTAACGCATCTGCGGATCGTGGTGGAGCCGGAGACGGCCGCCGCCATCGAAGCGATATTGCCGCGCGCCCGGACGGCGGTGGTGGACTTCGTGCCCGCCGCAGACAATCTCGCCGACAGCGTCTATGCGGCGGCGGCCGGTGTGGACCAGCCCATGCTGATCACCACCTCGGACAATGTGCTGCTGACGCCCGGCGCCGCGCAGGCCGTGCTGGAGCCGTTGGCGGCCGGCGCGGACGTGGCGCTGGCGCTGTGCACCGAGGCGTCGGTGATGGCGGCGCATCCGCAGGGGCAACGGCGGTTCTACCGGTTCTCGGACGACGCCTATTCGAACTGCAACCTCTATGCCCTTGGCGGTCAGGGCGCGATGCGGGTGGCCGAGAGCTTCCGCAGCGGCGGTCAGTTCGCCAAGAAGCCGCTGCGCATGATCGTCGCCTTGGGTCCGATCAACGTGGTCCTGATGCTGACCAAGCGGCTGTCGATGCGCGGCGCGATCCGGCGTCTGGCCCGTCGCTTCCGCCTGAAGGTGGAGCCGGTGGTTCTGGCCGACGGCGCGCATGCGATCGACGTGGACAACGCCCGCACCTACGCCTGCGCGGAGTTCCTGCTGGCGAAACGGCGTCAGGCCATGGCGGCCTGACGCGCGCCGCGGTCTAGCCCAGGCCGAAGTTCGAGAGCCAGGCGTAGAACACGTTCTCGCGGCGCTCGGCGCTCTGGATGTCCGTCATCAGCGTCGAGAGGCGGCCCTTGCCGTTGTCGCGGGCGGCAATGACCGACTGGTTGTAGGCGCGGATGTTGCTGGGGCCGACCGGCGCGGGCGGCGGCGGAGCGGCTTTGGCGGCGGCGCCCTTGCCCTTGCCGCCCTTGGCCGGGGCCGCGGCCTGGACGGGCGCGGCCGGCGCGGACCCAGGGGGGCCGACTTCCGAGGCGCGGACGTAACCGCCATCGACTTCCCACCAGCCGCCTTCCGCAGCGCCGGCCTTGGCCTGCAGCGATGTGCCGACGGGAAGGGTCCTCACGGCCGCGGCGGACCCGGTGGGCGCGGCGCGCACCGTGGCGGCCTTGATCGCGACCAGGGCGGCCGGCGGGGCCGCGGCGGGAGCGGACGCCGCCTGGCCCTGGGCCGGCGCGGCGTTGCCCTTGGGCATCGAGACCTTGGTCACCGACGCCGAGGTGGCGTAGGCGGGGGCTTGGGATCCCAGCACGTCGGCTTCGGAGCTGCCGTCGGTCATGGCCCGGCCCTGGGTGAAGGTCTTGGCCATGTTGGCGTGCTGGTCGACGACGCCGCCGGTCAGGTCGATGTCCTTCTTGAGCGCGCTGGTGAGTTCGGTCCGCTCGCGCTTGATCGCCTTGCGGTCCTTGTCGTTGCTGGCGCTGGCCAGGCGGTTGTTGATGTCGGTCAGCTGGGCCGAGCGGCATTCCACCAGGGCGTTGCCGCTGTCGACGATCGAGCGCGACACCGTCAGCTGGCGGCCGGCGTCCTGGTCGATGTTGAACGAGGCCTTCCGCAGGTCGCCGCCAGCCTCCTGTTCCTTGAGCTTGGCGTAGGCGTCGGCCGTGGCGACGATGGCCACCAGCACCGCCAGGGCGGCGTAGGCCTTCATGTTGTCGCCGCCGCTGAAGCCGCCGTAGCTGGAGACGCCGGGCACGTTCAGGCCCATGGCGCCGGACAGCATGTCCTGGCCGAACATCATCGCCGGGGCCGACGCGGGAGCGCCGCCGCCCGCCTGCTGCGTCGCGGCGCTCTGCATCGCCATGCTGGCCATGCCGCCCATCAGGCCGCCCATGCCGCCGAGACCACCGCCCAGGCCGCCGCCGCCGCCGCGGCCCAGCGGGATACCGCCGCTGGCGACGCCCTTGGCCAGCACCATGGCGCCGGTCTTCAGGCCTTCGCCGATGGCCGCGCCCATCTTGGACTTCTTGAGGTCGGTGTATTCCTTGTCCAGCTTCTGCAGCGGCTCGCGCTGAGCCGCGCAACCGTTCAGGACTGCGTCCTTGCCGCCCTTGCCCTGAGCCATCACCGGCTGGACCGTCAGGCTGAGCAGCGCCACGGCGCTGACCGCCATCCTCAGGCGCCTGGCATTGCGAAGCGCTTCCATCGTCGTTCCCCCTAGATCACGAACTGACCCCCAGCCGGTCCAGTTCGCCCTTGGCGTCCTGGTCACCGGCCGCGAGGGCCTTGCGGTAGTATTCAATCGCCTTCTTGCGGTCCGCCCGTACGCCCTGGCCGCTCTCGTACATGATGCCCAGGTTGCGCATGGCCAGCGCGCTGCCCCGGTCGGCGGCCTGCTGGAACAGCTTCACCGCCTCGGCCGGATTGGCGCGCATGCCCGCGCCGCGCGCGGTCATGCTGCCTAGGCCCAGGTAACCACGTGCGTCACCCGCGTTTGCGGCCAAGCGGTAGTATTCTGCTGCACGCGCATAGTCCTGCGGTAGTCCCGTACCGTTTTCCAGCATGACGGCCAGGCTGGACATGCCCTCGCTGTTCCCGATCTCGGCGGCGCGCTGGTACCAGGTCGCCGCCTGGACCTCATCCTTGGCGACCGCCTCGCCGTCCTCGTAGGCATAGCCCAGGTGGACCATGGCGTCGGCGTCGCCCGAGGTGGCGGCGCGCTGATAGAGGGTGAACGAGCGTCTGGCGTCGCGCGGCACGCCCTGGCCGCGCTCATACAGGTCGGCGAGCTGGGCGATCGACGGGCCGTCGCCGGCGTCGACGGCCTTCTGCAGCCAGCCCGCGGCCTGGCGCGGATCCTGGCCCACGCCGCGGCCGCGCAGGTAGGCCTCGGCCAGCATGCCCATGGCGCTGGCCGAACCCTTGTCGGCGGCCTTCTTGATCCAGTCGAAGCCGGCCTGCTCGTCCTTGCCTGTGCCGAACCCGTTCAGGCGGCAGAGGCCCCAGTTGACCATGCCGCCCGAGTGGCCGGCTTCGGCCGAGGCCTTGAACCATTTGGCGGCCGCCTCGGCGCTCTTGGGCGCCCCCTTGCCGGTCAGCGCCATGACGCCGAGGTTGTACATGGCCGCGCCATTGCCCTGGGCCGCGGCGGTGTTCCAGTCGCGGGCGGCGGCGGCGTAGTCGCCCTTGGCGAAGGCGTCGCGGGCCGTGACCACAAGGTCCTGACCCGGCGCAGCCGAGCGCGACGCGACCTGGAACGAGCCCGGCGGCAGCTTCTCGAGCGCGCGGATGCGGTTGGAGGCCAGCTTGCGGAACGAGCCGGTGATCTCGCCGCGGTCCTGGGCTTCCATGTACGCCTTGAAGTCCGCCGGATCGTCGGAGTCCTTCACGGTGTTCCAGAAGACCTGGTCCTTCTCCCACTTGATCTTGGTCAGGTCGGCGCCGGGCGCGGCGGCCACGGCGGTCTTGGCCGGACCGTTGGGATCGAAGGTCCAGTTCACATTGCGCCAGATGCCCTGCAGGTCGGGCGTCTGCTCGCCCTCGGTCATCCGTTCGACTTCGGCCTGCACATAGCCGGGCAGTTCGCCGACGGTGGCGCCTGGCCGGGTCATGCCCTGGGTCAGCGCGATGGCGAAGGGGCTGTTGGCGGCGCCCGGCACGCCGTCCTGCGCCACCTGTCCTGGCGCGGCGGCCATCAG
>Ga0209026_1000607_pt1 | contig 23058 bp, 13 predicted proteins | sample AraplaCL_Col_mCL_FD_184262 | JGI IMG/M metagenome (GOLD analysis project Ga0209026, IMG submission 184262) | Arabidopsis root microbial communities from the University of North Carolina, USA - plate scrape CL_Col_mCL (SPAdes) (version 2) | ecosystem: Host-associated > Plants > Roots >... | reverse complement strand
CCTCGATGGCTACGCCGCTGATCTCGCCGTTTCCCTGCCCTGCGTGGCAATCGCCGGTAGTGAAGAGTGCACCTTTGGTTGATACCGGGAGATAAAGCGTAGTGCCTTTAACCAGATGCTTTAGATCGAGGTTGCCGCCGTAAGGGCCCGGAGGGATAGAGCTAACCCTGCCTTTTTCGGGAGCAGGAGAAACAGCCATTACACCCATAAAAGGTTTAATAGGTATTTCGATACCCGGCTTAAATGAGGCCGTGTGCTTTTTGTTGTCGTACTTATAAACAAAGTTTTCGCGGGTGGTAACCGCATCGGGCAGTTCACCGCCTTTGGGCCAAACCGCGTTAACGCCATAGCCGCTGCGCGGGATAACATCTAATATCCGTACTTCCAAAGTATCGCCTGGTTCGGCGCCTTCAATGTAAATTGGCCCGGTAAGCATGTGCCCGCTCAGGCCGGACGGCTCAGGCTTAACATTTTTGTAAATTTCGATGATATCTTTAGCCTGTTCGTCGAGCGGCAGGTTATTCTCCTTGAAAAATGCTTCCGGGTCGCGGCGGGTAATGCCGGTTGTATTAATAGTTTGTATCTCCACCACATCGCCATCTTTAACTTTAGCTACAGGTGGTACATCGGCACCATAATAGCCCCAAACCATATTTTGAGGTACTGACCGTATCAAATGGTCGGGTTTTATAGTAACCGCGCTTTTCTCTTTGCTATGGATTTCCTCAATGGCCATGGCCCCCGAGGCTATACTGCTTAACGATATGACTGCGACACCACCCCTGGCAGCAGTTTTTAAAAAGGTTCTGCGTGTGTTTTCTGCTGGGTTAGTGCTCATGTTATTTATTATTTAGTTTTCATTAAAAATAATTAAAACAGACAGAATTAGAAATTGGGATTTGTAACATTATAGTTAGTGAAATTGTCAAACACCAAGCTTAATAAATGAAAAGAATGTTCGGTTCAATTGTAAACTATTTAGAAAAGAGTGAATTAGTTAACAAAATAAGTGCTACTTTAATACCTGCATTTATTTATTATCGAGAATCGATTAATAACAAGCAATAGATATTTAAGCCTATTTTTATCATCCCGATTTTTGACTTATGGTTTTCGAATTTTTGTCCGAAATAATTCTGCGTGCTCCCTTGTTGAGTTATGAGGACTATCAGTTATCTAACGTAGATGAGTTGATACAGGAAACGTGGTTTAAACTGGCTATTTACCTGGCCAGCTCCGATTTTTACGCCAGGCTGGCGATCAATGATTTTTCGGGCAAGTTGTTAAGCGAAAAAGAGCGTTTGACATTGCTTAAATACTATAACCGGATGAGCTTTCGCCCAACCCCATTTGGCACATTTTCGTCATTCTGTGCATTATCCTGGAGCGAAGGTTTAACCGGTGTACGATTATCGGGGCCTGAACGGGCGAGATTGAAGCTTTTTGTCGATCAGTACGTAGCGGTAAAACTTTCGAAAGCTTTCTCTGGTGAAAATAGCAGCGAGGCTTTATTTTTCAGCAATCCTACGCTGTATAAAACCAACAAAGAGTTCCGGTACATTAAAACCATATCCGATCCGGAGTCGGGCAAAGCATCATATCTTTTAGAGTCGTTTGATGCTAACAGATTTACCAAAAGCTTATTGGTTTTTTTGAGGAAAAAGCCCGAAAGTTATGCCAATATTGTTGCTTATATAAAAAGTAATACCGAATGTGGAGATGCTGAAGCTATGGAATATCTGAGTTTTTTGATCGAAGAGCAGATCGTGCTTTCCAGGCAGGCAGTAAGTATATTGGGGGAAGATTATTTAAGTCAACTAATCAGGTTGCCTTACTTAAGTTCGGAACCTAAAGCTGAGTTGGATGGCTTACTAAGCCGAATGAATGATATCACATTGGCAGGACTGAGGGATTTAGAGGGACTGGCGAAAAGCCTTGGCGAGCTGTTATCAAAAAATTCCGCTACACTACCCAAACAATTATTTTATGCGAATTTGGAACGACCGGCTACAGGCACGGTTAATATCGCACATCAACAACAGCTAAAAGAAGCGTTAAATTGTATGGAGTATTTAAGCCCATCGGGCCAATCGAAAATGCTGACCGATTTTATAAAGCAATTTAAGGCCCGGTTTGATTTACAAAAAGTGCCGTTACTACAGGCGCTCGACCCGGAAACCGGTATCGCATACGGTACATCGGGAGCTTCAATATCGGCGAACCCGTTATTGCAGGATATGCATATTGACCAAAACAGCGCACAGGCGGATAATGTACAATGGTCGGGGGTGCAGCGGCTGTTGTTTGAGAGATGGAATACCTCAACCCGGCTCCTGAAGGAAATAATAATTAGCGAACACGACCTGGACGATCTGAAAAAAACAGCATCAACGCTTCCAATGCCGCCCTCAACATCGGTTATGTTTAGATTATGTGATGAGTTGATAGTTATAGATGCTGCCGGAGGCGCCTCGGCAACAGCTTTAATTGGCAGATTTACACTTTTAAGTAAGGACGTAAAAGTTATAGCCGATAAAGTAGTTGAACACGAACGACAAAATAACCCTGAGGTGATATTCGCGGAGATCAATCAGCTATCTGATAACCACGTTGATAATATAAACCGCAGGTTGCCGGTTTATGATTATGAAATTACCATTAACGCGCCTTACACGTTGAATAAAGATAAGCAGGTGCATCTTGATGACCTGGTATTATCGGTAGTTAAGGATGAGTTAATCCTTGAGTCGGTGACGATGAAGAAACGGGTGATTCCACGGTTAAGCTCGGCATACAATTATCAAAATCATCAGCTCAGCCTTTTTCGCTTCCTTGGCGATTTGCAGCAACACGGCATCCGCAGCAATTTTACGGTCGATCTGGAAACGATGTTTCCGGGGATGGCTTTTTACCCACGCGTAACTTACCGGCAAACTGTTTTATGCCTGGCTAAATGGTATTTGACTGAAAAAGATATTAAATGGCTTACGCAGGGAGATGACGGACAACAGAAAGTGCAACAAATGAAAGCTGATCGGTTATGGCCGCGTTATATCGCGCTTGGCGGATCGGATCAGCAACTGATATTTGATTTGGATAATGAAGGCGAAGTGAGACTGTTCTTAGATTGCATCAAAACAGAAAGCCATGGTAAGATCACTGAGCATTTAATGCCTTATGCGAACAATATAACTAATGACGATGGCAAGCCGGTGGTCAACCAGTTAATTGCTATCGTGCTTTCTGCGAAGGCTTCGTACCACTATTCGCCTATGCCGGTACTAGCATCCAAAAACCAACCCGTGCGGGAGTTCATAGCAGGCAGTAAATGGGTGTATTTTAAAATTTATTGCGCGCCCTCGCGCGCCAACGACTTGCTGGTGAAAAAGATATTGCCTGTATTACGGTCGTTTAAAGATGGGCAGGTGCATAGTTGGTTTTTTATAAGATATATTGATACGGCACATCACATCCGACTGCGTATTAAGGTAAAGGAAGAATTTTTGGGCGAAATGCTGGTAGCCCTAAAAGCAAAATTGGCCTCGGATGTACGTTGCCAGCTGATACAGGAATATAAAGCAGATGTTTATCGAAGAGAGCTGGAGCGATACGGTGCCGACATCATGGAAGATGTGGAGAATGTGTTTGAAAAGAGCAGCAATCTAATTATCAACTATTTAAAACAGGTAAGCTCGCCCGCTTTTAATTTTGAATACCATAGTTTAGCTTTTGTTACAGTAGCCGAAATTATAGCTTGGTTTTTTCCTGATATAGCAAGTCAGCTTAATTTTACACAGCATATCGCTTATTCTTTCTCGATGGAACATCGGGATATAAAAGCCCTTAAATTTACGTTGGATAAAAAATACCGCATCTTAAAGGAAGAAATATCCGGCCTGATGGATAATAAAGAAACCTATTATAAAAAATTAAAGTTAACCGACCTGAATTTACAACTAAAGGAAAGCATACGCAACATAATTGAGCCAGCTGCTCATTTCGGCGATAAGCGGAAAACCCAATTAGCTGCCGATCTGATACATATGCACCTGAACAGGTTATTCCCCGATGAGCAACGCTACCAGGAACTGATAGTTTATCACTGCTTATACAAACATTTACAAGCTGTTATGGCGAGGTCGTTAAAAACGAAGGAATAAACGCTTATTTCCGGCCGCTTTTAACTGTTATATTATCAATAAGGGCCATAAACTCTTCTTTGTACCTGTACCCCAATGGAAGTTGGATATGTGCAGGCAGATGGATAGTATTACCTTCTACCGATTGAATTTTGCTGACACTTACGATATATGATTTATGTACCCTTACAAATTTAACTTCGGGCAGGGCTAAAACCATTTCGTTCATTGTTAAATAAGTGATGTATTTACCACCCTTATCGGTGTAGATAATGACATAGTTTTTTAATCCTTCGATATACAATATCTCGGAAAAGTGTACCTGGATAACTTTACCCCGCACACCCGGATTAATAAACATAGATGACTGATCGTTTAACACAAGGTCCTTACTTTTATTGACAATAAAGCGTTCCAGTTTTTCGACACCTTTCAAAAACTTTGAAAACGAAATTGGTTTAAGCAAAAAATCAACGGCATTATGCTCAAAAGCATCAACGGCATAATTAGTAAATGCTGTTGTAAATATAATCGGTATTTTATCGGGTAAAAGTTCGATCGCTTCCAACCCGGATATTACCGGCATATCAATATCTAAAAACACAACGTCGACCGATGGGTCGGACTTAAGCTGTAATATCCCATTCATGGGATTTGTGGATGCCCCTGCCAACCTCAGGCCGGGTACCTTAGTAATGTAGTTGCTTAATATGTCAATAGCATGCTGTTCATCATCAATTATGTAACACTTCATTTTGGGGAAAATTTATCAGTAAATCTAATTGATAGTCTAAGTCATTCTGGATAACGTTCAGTTCGTATTGCTCAGGATACGCCTGGTCCAGTCTTTTTTGTACATTAACCATACCAATGCCAGATGAAAGGGCATGATTACGCCTTATCTTACGGTTAGTAATTTGCAGATGCAGCCGGCAATCAATTACGTCGAGCGCAATTGTTGCAGGGTGTTTGGGATCGGACAGATCGCCGTATTTAAATATGTTTTCGATGATAGTTATTAATACCAAAGGGATGATACGAATGTCGTCAATATCGCCGGTAGAACTAAAGTTTAAATACAGCTTATCGTTGAAGCGGATTTTGTTTAAAGATAAATAATTTTCAATATGTGCTATTTCTGCTGCCAGTTCAACTTTTCCGTCAATTTCGGGCTCGGTAAAGGCATAGCGCATTAAGTCGGCTAAGTGAATGATCTGATCGCCGAGTTGCTCCGAATATTTATATACATTGCTGTGTAAAAAGCTTAACATATTGAACAAAAAGTGCGGGTTTACCTGAGCCTTTAAGAAGGCGTACTGCGATGCGAGTAGGTTTTTTTGCAGGGTCTCCTGCTCTAAGCGGTATTGAAGTGACTGTTTATCAAGCTCGGTTATCCGCTTTTGTGAAGTGAGCGTTACACGGCTAAGTGCATAGGCGGTTGCAAAGCCAATAAAATATATTCCGCGAAACAATGCTGCTCTAAAGGCAGTATAAAAAGAGAGGTCCTTTTTATCGTGCTTGTATACTCCCATCTCGACGTAAAGCAGTGGAACATAATATTTGACGGCAATGTAAACTATCAGTCCCAATATTATATACAATACGATTTTGAGGTAATCGGGGTTTCCGCCCGGCGAATTTTTGACAATGATGGCTGCTGTTAAGTAGAATAAACTAATGTTTATAATATAAAAGGTAACATAGTCAGTTAACGTTGAGAATCCACCATTGGCATAGTAAGCTACCAGGACTTCATATGCAATGAAAACCACCCAGAATAAAAGATGCCATTTTAGTGCACGTAAATGTAGGCCTATGAAGTTCACCAGTTTCATTTTAAATTATGTTGTCAACTCAGACTTTGTCGTTACCAACTTTGTGTTGGTGTAATAAATTTCATGCCCTTTTTAACCAACAGTAATTTCATGAAAAATTAAACTATTGCATCATGAAAAAATTAAACGCCAAGCTAAGCATTCCAAAATTAAAAGCAATCCACCATTATCAGCAAATTAAAAATATTAAACGGGAGCAAACAGATCCAACGAATGCAACCCAGAATACCTCCACGGGTATCATCCTTGGCTGGTAACTAATTATCCGGTTAAATTGCCGGCATTAACACCAAAGGCCCTGCAAATTTGCGGGGCCTTTGGTGTTTTAGGAAATTAATGGATATTTAAAATTGTTTCTGGCAAATACTGCTAACTTAAAACAGCGACAACAATCTCTGGCCCGAAAATAATTTTTGATTTAACAGAATTTGATATCAGGCAGGCCGCTTCTGATTTTTGCAATACTTTTTCGGCCTTTTCCCTGTCTTCCTCTCTGGTAATAGTAAGCCGCGGTGCAAGTGTAACCTCGGTCATCATATATTTGCCGTCGAGCATTTCGAGTTTGCCTGAGGCGCTTGAGCTGAAGTGTTCAAATTCGAGTTTTGAGTTTTCGGCTATAGCCAAAAAGGTAGTCATGAGGCAGCTGTTCACTGCCGCTGTGAATAGATGTTCGGGCGACCAAACCCCATCGATCCCCTGTGCAAACTGTGGGGGTGTAGCTACATGCAGGCTATCTGTGAGTTCGGGCGAGGTTAATACGCCAAGCCTTGTGTTTAACCAGTTTACATTAACCTGGTAAATGTGTTGTATGCTCATATGGGTATATTTTAATTAATTTATTTCTTCAAAATCCCTTCTTTGGCCAATATCCTTCAGCGTTGTTTCGTTTGAAACATAGCAAGCCCGGCTACCACAACAGCCAGTATTAGTTATTGCCATGGCTAACAAAACCAAACTAACAGAAGCTATTCCCCAATCGTGTGTTTTTATGCACCAGTATAGCATCCCTGTTGCTATGGCAGCACGCATTACGCGGGTAATATGCCAGTTGTTTATAGGGCGTTCACTTTTGATACTTTTTAAGATTATGCCAGCTGCCACCATTGTAAACCTCGCTAAATCCGTTCGATTGTAAAATTGAACGTGCAGTGCGGCTGCGTATGCCCGATGCGCAGCAGGTAATAATGGGCTTATCTTTTTTTAACTTGCCCATATTGCCGGTTAGCAAATTGAGCGGGATATTTACCGATCCCTGTATATGCCCACCGGCATATTCGCCTTGTGTTCTCACATCTACAATTTTAGCCCCCGAGGCGATTAGCCGGCCAAAGTCGACCGCTGGCTTTAGGCAAAGTAGTTTTTTTAGTTTTTCAATCATTGTTGGTTAATAAGTAAACTGGTTTGCAAATCCGTCCACGCTCCGCCGTCAAAACATTCAACGTCAAATTGTCTCAATAATAGGGTTGCTTTTTGGCTACGCGTGCCTGATGCACAGCAAACGATAATGTTTTTTAACTGCTTTAATTCGCCCAGGTGGTTTTGTATTTCGTTAAGCGGGATATTGATACTACCGCTTAAATGTCCGCCCATAAACTCAGTGTTAGTTCTCACATCTATTACAACAGCATCCGGCTGATGTAATGGCTCCGACATATTTTTCATGAGTAATATTTGATTTTTTAAACTTTTGCTTTCAGATCATTGTCAATCATAAAACAAAGGTCGGCAGGTACAGGCAAATGTTTGGGAACATTTGTTGGATAGCAAGAGATTTTTGAAAAATAATTTTTACGATTGAATAGTGACAAGAGAGAATCGGCAGTGTACATTTATAATATCTCGATGGTGTTTCTGCCCAGGCGCACTATATTTTTATTTTCCATGGTGCGCAGTAACCTGCTGATGGCCTCGCGATGGGTATGCAGCTCATCGGCAATTTGCTGATGGGTAATACTGATGGTTTTACTATTATTGGCTTTAGCCCGTTCGGTTAAATAATGTAGCACCTGCATATCCATATTATTGAAAGCAATAAGATCGATCGCCTCCATTAGTTCGGCAAAGCGGCTGCTATACATGTTATTGATATAGGTTTTCCATTCGGGATATCTGAACCATTCGTCCACCAGATTTACCGGTATCTGCAATATTTCGGTCTCATCTTCGGCAATAGCCCTTATCATGCTTTGCTTGCGTGTTTGGCAGCAATTAATAGCCATAGCGCAGGTCTGCCCCGGGTATAAATGGTATAAAAACATTTCTTTGCCGTTGTCGCCCTGCCTGACGATACGCAAAACACCCTGTAATACAATGGGTACAAAAACAACGGCATCGCCTGGAGAAATAAGCGTTGTATTTGCTTTGATCTTTTTCGTCCGGGCGAAGTTTTTGATATCGTCAAGCAATCTGGGGTCGGTAAATGGGATGTTGTTCATGTATGTCGAGAATGGTCGTGCACAAAAGTATTCCAATTAAGCCTGGGCAAAAATGATATTGCTCAAATTACCCGATAACTTGTTAGAATAAGGATGCTTATAAATCAATATTGTTAAGCTTTTAAGCAAATCTATTATATCTTAAATTGAGGAAATTAACCATCGATTCAAGGTTCAACTTATTGAATGTTATTGTTGAAATATTTTGTGATTAATATTGGATATCTAATATAAATACACAATATTTAATAAATTATTCGACACTATTGTAAACTATGCTTTTCCCCGAAGCGCTTCTTACATAGCGTTATCCGTTTTTATAAACATTTGTCCTGGTTAAAAGAACTAACTACGTGTTGTTATCGATAAGTGTCGGTTATCCGTAGCATGTTCGTATTATATATAAAGAATCTTTATAAGGAAAATTGACCCCAATGAAAAAGATACTCTTAACGCTCGCAATAGCGATGATAAGTTATTGCTCATTTGCCCAGTACCTACCGTTGACAGCCGGGAGCGGCAACCCGTTAACCGGCGATTTATATATTGATGGAACAAACGGCAACCGGATTGTTTTTAGTTATGGAGGTGTTTCGAACAATAAAGTGTTATTAGGCAGTGCTTATTCAATTTTTGGTGCTGGCTCAAAAGACGATTTTGCAACATACATCAGAGATAGCAACCCCTATTCTATTTGGACCAACAACATCCAACGCTTTACTGTTGATGGGAATGGCAATGTGGGCATCGGTACCGTTACGCCTTCGAGAAAGCTGAGCGTTGTTGTGAGTACAAATCTTGTTCCCTTTGCAACACAGGCCGGGGCCGGGGGCGAATGGTTGTTTGGCAGCAATGCCGGTACTGGTAGTGACGACGACACGTTTAGCTTTTACTCCTCTACCTTTGGCCTAAGCCATGGTTATGCACCTATTCTGCAAATGAACTCGGCTACGGGCAATATACTTTTGGCCCCTAATTCTGGTAATGTAGGCATTGGTACAAATTCGCCCGGGAGTCCTCTGCATATTAGTGGCAGCTCTGCTTTAAATAAAGGCGAATTACGGATAACAAATATTGACGCGGGCGGAAACACGTGGAGAATAGGTGATGCCATCGGTGCATCAGCAGGAAAATTTACTATTTATAATGTCGACAATGCATTATTGCCATTAACTATTGAGGGTAGTACCGGCAATGTCGGTATCGGTACCACGGATCCCAAAGGTTATAAACTGGCCGTTGCGGGTAACGCCATTGCTGAATCGATGACCGTAGATCTGCAAGCCAACTGGCCCGACTATACCTTTAAAAAAGATTATAGGTTAATGCCCCTTACTGACCTGAAAGTATATATCGATAAGAATCAACATTTACCGGAGGTGCCTACGGCCGAACAGGTTGCGAAAACCGGTATCAACCTAGGTGAGATGAATGCGCTGTTGGTGAAGAAAGTCGAAGAATTGACGCTGTATTTGATCGAAAAGGATAAAGAAATTAGCGATTTGAAAGAAAAGGTCAACAAACAGTCGGAAATTTCAAGTAATGAGCAACAGCAGATAAATGATTTAAAAGAAAAACTGTCAACAGTCCTTATCAAACTTAAAACTAATAAGCCATGAAGAAATTGTTTTTATTTTTTATTGCCATTATAATAGTTGATAATGCCAAAGCGCAAACCTTATCCGGCGCGGCACCCATTATATATAACAGCAGCACCGGGGTTATCAGCTCGCAACCCGCGAGCGCAACGCAGGATGGGCACATTACCTCGGGCTCACAAACCATCGGCGGAATAAAAACATTTACTGCCGATAATATTTTTTTGAGCACTAATTTTAAAGTAGGAATAGGTGGCGGCGGCCAACTTACTAACGCAGCAATTGGATACGGTGCGCTATCAGGAAATAGCACGGGAATAAATAATACAGCGATTGGATATAATTCGTTGGTAACTAATACGTCTGGTTCAAACAATATTGCGATTGGATATGCAACGTTAGCGGCCGCTGCAGGTAACACCAACGAGAATATTGCATTGGGCTACGCAACCGGAATACAACTTACCGGCAGTTATAATACTTATGTTGGTAGCGGACAAGTAGGGTATTCAGCCACATCCGGACAATATAATTCGGCTTTTGGTTATGGAAGCGCTAACCAACTGACTACCGGCTCGTTTAACGCGTTTTTTGGACGTGCAGCAGGTGGAGGCATCCTAACAGGCAGCTATAATACATTTATCGGTCAAAATACCAGTATTGGTGATGTAAGTAATCATATCATTTTGGCTGATGGGCAAGGGAATAACCGGATGGTAATCGATAATAATGGCCTGGTTGGTATTGGAACATCTAATCCGGCCTACACACTTGATGTAAATGGAACGTTTAGAGCTGCAAGTATTAATAGCATATATCTTGGTTACGGCTCAACCGGAGTTTCAAATTCGTTGGCGATAGGAACAAATGTTTTATCAAATGTTTCCGGCACCGGTGTGGCTAATGTGGCTGTCGGATCAAACGTACTTAATGCAAATACTACTGGCTTTGACAATGTCGCTATAGGGTCAGGTACAATGGCTTCAAATTTAACTGGGTATGGAAACGTCGCTGTTGGCGCAGACGCCCTCGGCTTAAGTCCTTCCGGCTCGGAAAATGTAGCATTGGGACTTGCGGCCTTATTGCATAACACGTCAGGCTGGCGGACAGTTGCGATAGGTTCCGGCTCTCTCGCTGCACAAACTACGGGGTCGTTAAATACTGCTATAGGCACCTATTCAGGCGGCTCATTAACCGAAGGTTTCGGTAATACATTTGTAGGTGGATATACCACAGTGCATGTGACGGGCTCGGGTAACACTATTATAGGAGCCGATGCATCGTATAGCGACTTTGGATTAACTACCGGCTCGGGGAATACTATTATAGGGGCTAATATCAGTGGCCTGTCGCCTACACTCTCCAATCATATAATCTTAGGTGATGGTAGTGGTAATCAACGCTTGATAATTGATGAAAATGGCAATGTGGGGGTTGGTACAGCAAGTCCTGATTCAAAATTACACCTGCATGAGGATGGATCATCAGGAGCCACAGCTCTTAAACTAACCAATAGAAACAGTACGCAAACATATGGGATAGCAGTGGATGCTACCGCTGTTGATGATGCTAAATTTATGATCTACAATTTTAACAACACCACTCCCAATTTTGTGATCGACAATGGGGGCAATATCGGCATTGGCACTGCCGACCCCCAGGGCTACAAATTAGCAGTAAACGGCGGTATGATTGCCACATCGGTAAAAGTAAAAGCCTATGCCAACTGGCCGGATTATGTATTTGGCAAGGGCCATGAATTAATGCCCCTTGCCGATCTCAAAGCATATGTAGATAAAAACCAGCATCTGCCCGAAATACCTTCGGCAGCGGAAGTTGAAAAGAATGGGCAAGATCTAGGTGAGATAAATAAGATACTGGTAAAAAAGGTAGAGGAGCTAACGCTTTACCTGATCGAGAAAGATAAGGAGGATAAAGCGAGGCAAAAGGAAGTCGACGAACTGAAAATGCAGGTAGCGCTGTTGCTGAATGCATCTCAAAAAGATAAACAATAATACCGGTTAGGGAATAAAATATTACAACAGGTTTATATGGGATACAAGTTTACCAGAGTGAGAAAAATAGCCATTATATTGCTATTGATCTTTATTTTTAATACCCTGGTGCCGCCTGTTGCAATGGCACTAACATCGGGCCCTGCCCAACCCGAAACACAAGGTTTTCAGCCTGCCGGGGTATCGGATATGGTTGACCTGGAGACGGGCGATTTTAAGTATAATATCCCATTACTTGATATTGATGGATATCCAATCAACCTTAACTACGCGTCGGGGACAGGTATGGACGATGAGGCCAGTTGGGTGGGTTTGGGATGGAGCCTTAATCCGGGAGCCATTAACCGGCAGGTGAGGGGCGTACCCGATGATCTGGCCGGCGACCAGGTTGAAACTTATCATTACACCAAACCAAAGATAACTGTAGGAAGCAGGTTAAGCGTCAAAGCCGAGATTTTTGGTAATGGTTCAAATGGGACTAAAAAGTCGGTTAGTTTTAACGGATCGTTGAGCCTGGGTATTTTTAGCGATAACTATACCGGGATAGGCGCGGATGTTGGCGCAAATGCCGGCATATCTATCGGCATGGCTAACGACGGACCTTTGACAACCAGCCTCGGCCTTGGCGTAACGTCAAGCACGGCGTCGGGAGTTGATGTTACGCCAAATATCTCGATGTCGCTAAAAGGGAAAGCTGATCACGACCAGACGGTGAAGGCCGGCCTTAGCGCCTCACTCGGATATAATACCCGCTCGGGTTTAAAAGACCTTACGTTGGGTGCGAGTTTTAATTATTCGAAGGGCGACCATGAGAAAAACCTGTTAAAACAATTTGGTGCCGGATTTAGCTCCAGTGGATCATTCATCTCATTTAATACTGAACCGATCAGTCCTAAAATAGAGGTACCCTATACCACGCAATATGATTCCTTCAGCTTTGACGGCGGCGGGGCGATCGGCGTGTTTTTTCTGGGTGGCGGCTATACGGGTTACCGCAGTATACGGGCTATAAGCGCGCCGGCACATAGAAACCCGGAGTATGGTTTTCTATATGCCGAACGTGGTAAGAACGATCCGAATGCCGTAATGGATTTTATCCGCGAAAAAGAAAATCCGGTAATTCCCGAACTGCCAAACCTGGCTTTGCCTGTTCAAACTCCCGACCTGTTTACCTATACCAGCCAGGGCGGTGGTGGGCAATTCAGGCTATATCGCGGCGGAACAGGAGCTTATTTTGACAACACCGCCGGTGACACAACCACCCAGCACACCCTGGGTTTTGATGCGGGTTATGGTGGTTACGCGCATGGCGGTGTTACGCTGTTTAAACAGGAAACGCGGTCGACCAACCGTAAATGGATTAATGATAACGACTATTTACCGAATGGCGATTTTCAGGATGCCTTGTTAACGGACCCTTCGGCCCAGCATGTATACTTTAAGCAAGTGGGTGAGAAAACGCTGGAAGATTCGGACATGGTATTCGGCAAATTGCACGACATACAACCCATGGCCATCAGTATTTATGGCAAAAGAGCCTATTCATCATTTAATACGACCAGCAATAGCTTTTTAGGCACCGTAACCGGGCCTATCCAAAAGCAACACAGGCAATTAAACCGTACAGTTATAACGTATTTAACGGCGGGCGAGGCTTATAATAATCCGGGCAAAAGATTCCTTGAGTACTACCCGTTTTATGATTATGCGTCAGGTTTTACGCCTCCGGCTAATAACAAACCTTTGTCTTTTTCAATAGCACCGCGTAAAGATAATATCATATACAAAGCTCACCACATATCCGAAATAACCGTAACCGATGATGGAGGTAAAAGGCAGGTATACGGCATGCCGGTTTATAATATAACGCAGCAGGAATATTCATTTGCGGTGGGAGGCAATTATACGTTAAACTCAAATAGCCTGGTTTCGGCAGCGGCGGTTAGCGCTGCACCACGTAATTCATCAGGCCAGATCAATAACAGCATTGACAATTATTACCATCGTGAAACGCAGCCAGCCTATGCATCGAGTTTTTTATTAACCGAGATACTATCGCCGGATTACGTTGACAAAACAGGCGACGGTATTAGCGATGACGATTTAGGCACCGCTATTAAATTTAACTACTCAAAAATACCGAAGTTTAGATGGCGCAGTCCGTTTCACGAGGCTACATTAAACAAATGCATGCTGGCCGACCCAGTTGACGACAAGGCTAGTGTGGTGTACGGCGAAAAAGAGTTGTGTTATATCAGTTCGATCGAATCGAAAACCAAGGTTGCTTACTTTATTACGCAGGACAGATCGGACGCGCTGGGTGCCAGTGTTTCGGGAGCAACTGACGGCAGCGTTCACCAAAAATGTCTAAGAGAGATCAGGCTGTATTCGAAAGCCGACAGGAGCAAACCCATTAAAGTTGTAAAATTTGAATATAGTTATGAGCTATGCCCTGGTGTACCAAACTCTACGGCCGGGGGTAAACTGACGCTTAAAAAGGTATGGTTTGAGTATGGCAATGTCGACAAAGGCAAATATCATCCTTACCAGTTTGCTTACAATACCAATAACGGGCAAAACATCCACTATAAGGATATGAGTACCGACAGGTGGGGTATCTACAAACCTAACCCGGCGAGTGGTACGGTATTAAAAAATGATGAGTTTCCATACACAGAACAGGCTAACCGCGACACCATATCGAAATACGCTGCTTCGTGGCACCTGGATAAAATTACGTTACCTACAGGCGGTATTATCAAAGTAACATATGAATCGGACGACTATGCCTACGTGCAAAACAAGCGCGCAATGGTAATGCAACGGGCGCCACAATTAATTGATGCAGGTGGGGCTGTAACAAGTAATTTGATCAACGCCCACGGCTTACAGTTTCACATTGATTCGGTTCCGCCTGGTGGTACTACAGATTATACGGATTGGTTTAAGCGGAAATATTTAAATGGGTCGGGTTACTTATATACCAAGTTATATGTTAAAGTATCGACGGACCTGAGCGAAAGTAGCGGTAAGGACTATGATTTTGTGCCTTGTTATGCGCCGGTATCAAGCGTTTCTATATCAGGCAATACGGCTAAGGTGATGTTTGCCGATGTTACCGACGAAAGCATGAGCGCTAACCCGATCATTATGGCTGCCTGGCAGCGCATGAAAAACGAATATCCCCGCTATGCTTATCCCGGTTTTGATACCCGGACGAAAGACGATGGCAGCTCGGACATTATTAAGGCTCTGATGGCCGTTGTTCATGCAATCGGCAACCTGGATGAACTAAGGGGGAACTTTTACCAGAAGGCGCGCAGCCGCGGCTATGCATCCACAGTTGATTTAAGCAAAAGCTTTATCAGGCTAACCAAACCCGATGGATTTAAGCTTGGCGGTGGTGTACGGGTACAAAAAATACAGATCAGTGATGACTGGGTTGCCATGTCCGGAAACTCTACTGCTGCTGCCGGGGCGTACGGGCAGGCTTATACTTATACCACAACCGAAGACGGGCAAACTATCAGTAGTGGCGTTGCGGCTTACGAGCCCGCCGTCGGCAGCGACGAAAACCCCTTGAAGCAGCCCGTACCTTATACCGAACATATTAACGGTGCGCTGGATAACTTTTATCAATTAGAGGAGCCTTTCGGCGAATCGTTCTTCCCTGCTCCATCAGTGGTTTACAGTAAAGTCACCGCAAGGGATCTTAATAAAGATGGTTCGGTGGATGCGAACCCCAAAACAGGCTCTATCGTCAATGAATTTTATACCGCTAAGGATTTCCCGGTGCAGGTGCATGTTTTGCCTATTCAGAAAAATGAAAATAAACCTCATAATTTCTTTTCGTTTATCGGGGCTTTAAGTGTTGACGAACTGTGCATGTCTCAGGGCTACAGCATTGAACTGAACGATATGCATGGCAAGCAAAAGGCGACGCATGTACTTAACCAGGCGGGTGCCGAAATATCGTCGACATCGTATTATTATAATGCCGAAAACAGCAGCGCTGGCGAGATGCGGCTTAAAAACAAAGTGGATATTATCCGCAGTAACGGGCAACTGGATACGGCGCGTGTAATTGGACGGGACATTGAGTTTTTTACGGATTTCAGGGAGGACGAAACGCGTAACCGCGGCACCTCGATAGATTTTGGCGGCGACCTCATGCCGATGGCATTTTTTCCGCTGTTTATTCCGCATTTGCCGTTCGCTACGAACAATGAAGATAAACTGTTCCGTTCGGCCTGCGCGGTAAAGGTGAGCCAGTATTATGGTATTGTTGATAAGGTGGTTAAAACCGAAAACGGATCAACCATAACCACTCAGAATATTGCTTATGACGGTTTAACGGGCGAGCCGCTGGTTACACGCACGCAGAACGAATTTAATAAAGATATCTATTCGGTTAACCTGCCGGCTTATTGGGCTTATAACGGGATGGGGCCGGCCTATCAAAACCTGGGCGTGGTAATGAAAGATTTTAGCACCAACAGCAACGGAGAAGTGTTGAGCAGCTATGGCAATTACCTGCACGCCGGAGACGAGATAGCCAATATGAATGATATAGTTACAGGCACAAGGCGTTACTGGGTAATTGATAACCCGGCCATCGGAACATCGGGTAACAGCAAAAAGCTGATAGATAGTGCAGGCAATATTAAGATGCTTGCGCCGGCATCGGTGAAAATTGTACGCTCTGGTTATCGCAATATATTAACCGCAGGTACAGCCAGCGTGGTTTGTTTGAATAATCCTATCCAGAACAATGCCTTAAAACTGACATTGAATACCGATCTGACGGCGTTGAAGGTGATCAATGCTTCGGCTACAACTTATGATGAATATTGGGGCCAGCCTTTAACAAGGTGCCTCAACCCTCCGATATCGGGGTATGGAGGTGACGGTTACCCACCACCTGATACTAACAATTATGTGTTGAACCCTTATGTTGAAGGCTTTTTAGGCAACTGGCGATTATACCAAAGCCTGGTTTACCAGCAAAGCAGAAAATATAATGATGTTTTTAACCCGGCAAATACGGCGATAGATGTTAAAAATGCAGGTTATATCAATAGCTTTTACTCTTATTGGTATTATGGCACAACCGGCAAATGGGTGATCAATATGGCAGCCGCAAGATGGACAACTGCCAATACGGTAACCATTTATGATAAATACGGGCAACAATTAGAAAACAAAGACGCGCTGAACAGGTATAGTGCTGCAAAATTTGATTTCAATGGCGAGTTGCCATCGGCAGTGGCATCAAACGCTATGAGCAAGGAGATTTATGCCAACGGCTTTGAGGATACCAAATTTGCGCCCGGTACGGTTACAGCCGCGGGCACAAGTAGTTGCCCGGAAGAGTTTATAGGCCCATCGGGTATGACGATAAAGCAAATGGTGGATAGCAGTGTATCGCATACGGGCAACTATTCGATATTGCTGCCATCGGGCGGCATGCGGCTGACATCCAAAGTACACAACCAAACACAAAAATCGGCTGCTTACCTGGGTTTTGACGCCAACATGCAATACATAACCCGCAATACCATTGACGGGTTATATCCGCATGGCTTCGAACCCGGAACAGGCAAAACCTACATTTTTAATGCCTGGGTAAAGGATGGTTTGCCAATGGACACTACGGCGCATATTACGGTTATGGTAAATGGCGGCCCCATCACGTTAAAGCGGAAAGCTACCGTTGAGGGCTGGAAACTGGTTGAAGGAACATTTGCGATTAACAGCTTTTTGGTGAGTAACCCTTTTATCATGTCTATAGCGCCTACAACATCAAATGTGCATATTGATGATATCAGGATGCATCCTTTTGATTCGCATCTGAAGACCTACGCTTATAATGATAAAAACATGCGGCTGATGGCCGAAATTGATGAAAACGGTTTCGCCACCTTTTATGAGTATGATGAAGAAGGCCTGTTGGTGCGGGTAAAAAAGGAAACAGAACGAGGGATCATGACATTGAAGGAAAGCCGTTCCTCGTACAGAAAAACACTTTGAAATATCAACAGGTATGAATAACCCCGGACGAGTAAGAGGAATTGTTTTTTTTGTGATACTGATGGCTGTAACTGCTTTTACGTGGGCATTTGAACACAAGATGCTGCATAACCAGGCAGCTATACAGTTATCAGAAAGTGTTAAGCGTACAACGGTCACTCAAAAAAAACCTGTTTATAATAAAGCGGTACTGCAAAAGTTTGAAGCAGTTTGCCAGACGTTTAACATGCAAAAGAAAGTTTTTACCTGTTCGGGTGTGATTAATGTGACTGACGGTGCGGATAGCAGTAAGAGCATTAGAGGCCTGGGTTTTACGATGTGTAAAAACGGAAGCGATTGCTTTTACCAGTTTGGCCATACCGAGATATTGAACGGCCACGGAATGTATATCTGTATTGAGAACGATCAGAAAAGGGTAATTGTGACCACGCAAAAAAGCTTCATTGATGCGCCGTTGCCTGATATTTCGCAAATGAGTAGGGTATTAAGCGAGGATTATTATAATCTGACAGATACCGTTGGGGGTAAAAACGAGACTATCGCCTTTGTTAACGAAAGACATATTACCTGTAAGGAGTATGCCATCACATTTGATACGCTGAACAAAAAAGTGAGCCGGGTTTATGTCAGGCTTACTAATGTCACGTCGCCCGAACGAAAAGACAAGGAAAAAGTAATAGACATCACTGTGGACCAATGTAGTGATACCGCCGATGTAAACAAATACCTGGACAGGTATACCGTGATACAGAAAACGGGCAATAGCATAAAGTTAACAGGAAAGTATGTGGGTTATGAGTTAATAAACTTATAGAAAAAGAATGTACAGGCTAGGTAGCAAAATATTTTTTGGTTTGGCAGTGATCTTCTCATTGATGATGAGCCAGAATAGCTTTGCTGGTACCGAGCCTTATGTAAAATCCTTACGTCCTGTTCTTCATGTTAATGATACCATGACGGTTAAAGATAAAATGTTTCAAAACCCATCGGTCTCCTGGAGCAGTATCAATAATATCACGGTTAAAGATGCGATAACCCTTCAGGTGATCGATTCGGCGCTGATAACATACAGTTTCACGGATATCATAAGGTTACAGGTGGACACCTATACCAACCCATCTCAAACAATTCCCAGTTCGACTGAAGTGTCACTCGTCGTAAGTTACGACCCGGCCCACGGCACCACCTACAAGGGCATGGATACCTATAGCTTTGATGGGGCCTATAAGGTTTTCTTTAAAATATTAAGTATCACCAATACCGCGGGAGCGGGTGGTATGCCCTTTTACCAGTTAACCAGTAGGATCACGATCAACAGGAAGTATGATTTCAGTCCGCATGCGGCGATAGGTATCAGCGGCAGTATCTCGTCAATTACATCAAGTTCAGGTAAGCAACTGGCATTGAGCTGGCCGCCGGTTTTGGTGGCCAATATCAGCGGCGCCGAAGAGTATGATGTAGAGTGGACAACTATCGACAGCCTTTCGGAAAACTACACCTTAGCTACCCAGATGGCAGCCAATGTAACCCAAAGCACGGCCACGCTGGATCAATTATTTCGTAATAATGCCAGCAGAATAACCACGTCGCAAAATAATTACAACCTATCGTTAATGTACAATAGTAAATACATTGCGGTGCGGATACGGCAAGTGCAATATGCTACCAACGGTTTAAGGAATGAAGGCGACTGGGATTACCGGCTATCGGGCAGTACCGGATACTCGATATGGGCGCTAACCTGGAACGAGCCTAAGCTAAACTGGCAATATTCATCGGCTTTTGCCGAGGAGGGCAAGAAAAAAGAAGTGGTAAGTTATTTTGACGGCACTTTGCGTGGACGGCAAACGGTAACCATCAATAATTCGGATAACATTGCCCTGGCTCAGGAAAATATCTATGATGACTTTGGGAGGGCTACTGCGAGCATTTTACCCGCTCCGTTTAAAGAGCCCGTGGCAACAAGCCCGGCGCTGCACTATATTGTCGATTTTAACCGCAATCCGGCTAATGACAGCTCGTATACTTTTACCAATGTTAAGGGCACAACTTTATCGGCTACCTGTGAATTTAACCCCGACTCGTTAAGTACAACTTCGGGAGCCTCGCGGTATTATTCGAGATCTAACCCGTTTACCGGTGCCGGGCCAAGGTATAATAACTATATACCTGATGGTAACGGCTTCCCGCTATCAGTTACGCAATATACTGCTGATAATACCGGCCGTATTAAAGTTCAGGGCGGGGTCGGCCCGGTTTTTCAGCCCGGTAAATCAGTAGCAAGCAAAACCACCAAATACTACTACGGTAAACCCGAGCAGTGGGAACTTGACCAGCTTTTTGGCAATGATGTTGGCTACGCCGAGCATTACCTTAAAAATATGGTGATCGATCCCAATCAGCAGATCAGTATCAGCTACCTCAATGCCAGCGGTAAAACCATCGCGACGGCGTTAACCGGCAAGGCGCCTGATAATCTCGATACGCTGACATCGTATACTAAAAAGACAAAGAAGACCATACTCCTGCTTAACCCGGGCCAATTTGTGTACAACAGCTCGGATATGACACTATCGGCCAACACGACTTACCTGGCATCGGTGCCGGATAGTACGGTATTGAAATATGATATCCAGAAGCTGATCAGCAATTATCCTGGCGGCAACTTCTCGATTTGTAGCAATTGCCATTACGAGTTGACCATTAAGGTTTTTGATGACTGCAACAATACTGTCTATACCAATGCGCACCCGGTGCAAATAGGGGCGGTAACTTCGAATTGCACGGATACCGCTACTTATCGCGACAGCATTAGTTTACCGATAAGCAATGTTGGCGAATACCATATCAGTTTTATGTTCGCGTTCAATAAAAACGTTATCGAAAACTACGTTGATAACTTTATTAATCAGGGCAACGGGAGCGGGTATCTCCGTAAGGAATTTAGCTTTATACAACCCTATCTGAATAAAATTGATTACTCCGGCTGCTTGAGCGATTGTAAAAACAGCTTAAATATATTAGGTACACGCAGCGATTTTACAACCATGTTTACCGCGAAGCTGCGCTCGTTAAAGGTAGATTCGGCGACGCTGACTACCACCGCCTACAACACCTGGCTCAATAACAAATACGATAGTTTGTTGGTGATAGCTACCAATATACATAACAGTTGCAATGTATCCCCATGCGATGCGGTGAAGCAGCAGATGGAGGACGATGTTTCGCCGGGAGGGCAGTATGCACTTTTTAGCGGAACCAATACCTTAGAGCCGGGGATTAATGTGCTTGCCGCGAATTTTAAAACTACGGTTTTTAATAATTTGAGTCCGACGGACTCGCTGTACCGGCAAAACCTGGTTACCCTGCACGATGGGACGGTTTCATCGCCATACGACGCGAGCTTTACCCTTCCGATGCTGATCACTTATTGGCAGGATAAGTGGGCCGAATTGTTTTTACCATACCACCCTGAGTATTGCAAACTGCTGTTTTGCTATGCCAACAGCGATTCGTATGCCTGGGATGACCTGGTGAAGCAAAGTATTGTTAGGGCCTCGGATATACCGAACATCCCGGTGCCGACTGGTGTATCAACCCTGCATTACAGCCCGGACAATAGCGCGGATTATTTGCTTAACGCCGATACATTTTTTGCCAGTGGAGGTAACGGCAACCGGTATTTGACCGAGATGCGGAACGACCTGCTTAATTACAGTACCAATGTCTTGCATTTGCCATCGGGGCCGCCCGCAAAAAGTTTAACACAGTTTGTTGATTTTGGCTTGTACTGTGCCGATACCACACATATCTGGCGCACGAATACAAGCTACGCCTCGACGGATACCTGGACCAACTGCACGCCCGATACCGCCTGCCGCGTGCCCGACAGGGAATGGGATAGCTACAAGCAATTTTATTTTCAGTTAAAAGATCAGTTTTACAAACGCCTGCGCGATAGCAGCTGCGCCACTTTTTGCCCCGTAGGTGTGCCTTTTAGCTTTAGTATGGGTACAACAAGCACCTGCCCGGATGCCGCTAATTTTGCTATTGACGCTTATAATGTGGCCGATAGTACGCAGCTTGGCTGTGATAGTTTATACCGGAGCGTGAGTGTACGATATTTACCGGGTAGTGTGCCAACGGCGCTTACTGTTGGTATTTATTATCCGCCGGGATCGGCTGTAACCGGTTTACCTACTACATTGAGTTTTGCGGCTGGCGACTCAATCAAAATATTTTGTGTGCCTTTGAGCATACCGGTATCGGGTATACATATCAGCGCTGTTAATTGTGCGGGTGGGGGCGGAGGTAAGGTTACTAACGGCAGTGTTACTGTGATACCTGTTGTGCACGTAACCGATGCGCCACTTCCATACCTTATCCCTGAAATATCGTGCAGTAACGGGGCTGCTTATGTAGTGACATGGAATGTGACGACCATTAGTTTAACGGATTCGTTGGGTAATCCGCTTGCGCCCGGCCATCATGGCGTAGGAGTGGATGTTAAGTATGAGGTAGTAGCATGTACAGGTGGTATCTCATCCGAAATAGTACGTTTTTTTATTCCGCCTGATAGCAACGTCGTTAATTACTATTATATAAGCCTGAATATCCCAGCAGGACCGGTAAGCGAAGATCCTTGTTATGTGGGTTTCTGCCAGCAGATTTTTGCTTGCGTGGATAGAGTTGGCGGCGGCATTTTAGACAGTGCCAGCACAACAGTTTGTGACGGATTTACGCAAACACCGCGCGGCCCGCTCTGCGACTCAGCCTACGCCTATAAAACATCCCGGTTTGATATAGCTGTGCCGAGCACCAGCATACCGCCAACAGCGGCGGATGCCATTGCCCATGCGCATGATGTAATTAACAAGCAGGTTACCGACGCCTGCGAGGTACAGGCTGATAGCTGGATGGCAGCGCTGAACAGGGGGCTTAACCAGTACAGCGACTCGACCGCAAAAAAACACCGCCTGCGCGATAGTTTGATCGCTATTTGTACC
>Ga0209026_1000605_pt1 | contig 23120 bp, 18 predicted proteins | sample AraplaCL_Col_mCL_FD_184262 | JGI IMG/M metagenome (GOLD analysis project Ga0209026, IMG submission 184262) | Arabidopsis root microbial communities from the University of North Carolina, USA - plate scrape CL_Col_mCL (SPAdes) (version 2) | ecosystem: Host-associated > Plants > Roots >... | reverse complement strand
CAAAGACCTGACGATGACGACTGACGAGGCGGACGCGGCCGGCCAGCAGCTCTCGCGCATCTTCATTCGCCGCATGACCGACAAGGGCAAGGAAGAGATCACCACCGCCCAGATGGCCGAGGTGCGCCGCACCAACGACGGCCAGAACGTGCGCCTGGAGCTCCAGAACGGCCAGCAGCTGCGGTTCAACGACCAAGGCCGCCCGGAAGTGCTGAGCTTCAAGACCTTCACCATGCAGCTTCCCATGACCGGCCCCGCCAAGCTGCTGCGCGCCCGCGGCGGCGACGAGCGCGAACTGACCCTGATCGAGCTGTGGCAGCAGGCGCACAGCGGACGTTCGACCATCCCCAAGCAGACCCTCAAGGCCGAGCTGTACGGCCGACTGGCCCGAGCTCTGTCGCTGCCGCTGTTGCCCCTGCTGGCCGTCCCACTTGGATTGGCCGCGAAGCGTAGCGGCCGCGCGCCTGGCGCCATCGTCGGCGGCCTGTTGCTGCTGGCCTTCCACCACATGGTGCAGCTGGGCCAGGGCCTGGCGGAAAAAGGCCGCGCGGCGCCGGAGCTGGCCGTGGGCGGACCGTTCCTGATCTTCGCCCTGATCGCGTTCACGGTCTTCTTCACCAGTCGCAAGCGACCTGGCGAGACGCCGATCGGCCAGTTGATGGAGCACCTGGGCGCAGCGATTGCGAAGATGCGCCTGAAGAAGAAGGCCGCGGCCGGGGCCGCCGCATGACCCTGAGCCGCTACCTCCTGAAGCTGATGGGCTCTCGGATCCTGATGGCCCTGCTGGTGCTCGTCGGGATCCTGCAGATTCTCGACCTGCTCGAGGTGACCAACGATATCCTCGACCGCAACCTCGGGGCCGGCGGCGTCGGCTACTACGCCTTGCTGCGTCTCCCCCGCCTGATCGAACAGGCCGCACCGCTGGCCGTGCTGGCCGGCGCGCTGTTCGCCTTCGGCAAGCTGGCGGGCGACAGCGCGGTGACGGCGATGCGCTCCACCGGCATCTCGGCCTATCGCCTGACCATGATGGCCATCCCGGCCGCCCTGGTGCTGATGCTTGTGCAGCTCGCCATCGGCCTGCAGATCGCGCCGCATACCGACCAGGTTCTGTCCACCTGGTGGCAGGCCAGCACGCCGAAGGACCCCTCGAAGGTCGTCGAGCCCATGACCTTCCGGGTCGGCGACGAGCTGGTGGTGGCCGTGCCACGCGATCCCGACGGCCGCAGCCTCGAGAAGGTGACCATCTACCGCCGTGACCAGGCCGGCCGCCTGATCCAGCGCACCAGCGCCCAGGCCGCCGTCTATCAGAACGGCCGCTGGCAGCTGATCGAGCCGCGCTTCGAGACCCTTGGGACCGCCAGCGTCGCGGAGGGCCAGGCCCGCACCATGGACTGGACCGAGAACCTGCGCCCCGGCGATGTGCGCATGCTGGCCCAGGGCGAAACCTCTGTCACGCCGGCCGAAGCCAGCCGGGCCCTGGCCGGCGGCCTGTCGGTGCGGCCTCGCACCTTCTACGACACCCAGCTCCAGCGTTCGTGGGCCGCCCCCCTCTCCTGTCTGGTCATGCTGCTGATCGCAGCGCCGGCGGCCATGGCCAACTTCCGCGGCGGCGGGGCCACCCTGATCATCCAGTGCCTGGCCGCCGGCCTGCTGTTCCTGGTGTTCGACGGCGCCTTCACCGCCCTGGGCGAGAACGGGGCGGCGCCGCCGATCCTGGCCGCCTGGGCCGCGCCGGCCATGTTCGCCGCGCTGGGCGTAACGATATTGCTCTATCTGGAAGGATGACCGTGACGGCGGGCGTCGACATCGTCCCGGTCGGTTCCAAGGCGGAACTGGACCGGTTCATCCGCGTGCCCATGCGGCTGGGCGCACGCGATCCGAACTACATCGCACCGCTCATCATCGAGCGCGGCGAGTCGCTGACCCCCAAGGGCAACCCGTTCTTCGAGCATGCCGACGTGCAGTTCTGGCTGGCCGTGAAGGACGGGCGCGACGTGGGCCGCATCAGCGCCCAGATCGACCACCTGAACCCCCAGACCAAGGACGGCGTCGGCCACTTCGGCATGATCGCGGCCGAGGACGATCCCGCGGTGTTCGACGCCCTGTTCGCCACCGCCGAGGCCTGGCTGAAGGCCAAGGGTTGCAAGACCGCCATCGGCCCCGTGAATCTCTCCACCAACGAAGAGGTCGGCCTGCTGGTCGAGGGCCACGACACGCCCCCGATGTTCATGATGAGCCATGATCCGCGCTACGCGCCGGCGCGGATCGAAGCGGCGGGCTACGCCAAGGCCAAGGACATCTTCGCCTATGTCTGCAGCGTGGCCGACGACCTGCCCGCCCCTATCCTGCGCCGCATCCGCAAGGGTCTGCCCGAGGGCGTGACCCTGCGGACGCTGGAGATGAAGCGCCTGAACGAAGAGGTGCAGACCCTCACCGGCATCCTCAACGACGCCTGGTCGGGCAACTGGGGCTTCACGCCGACCACCGAGGCCGAGACCAAGGCGCTGGCGACGACGCTGAGCCTGCTGATCGACGCCCGGCTCGCCTGGTTCGCCGAGATCGACGGCGAAGCCGCCGGCTTCATGATCCTGCTGCCCAACATCAACGAGGCGATCGCCGACCTGAAAGGCAAGCTGTTCCCCTTCGGCTTCATCAAGCTGCTGTGGCGGTTGAAGGTGAAGGGGCCGAAGACCGGCCGGGTGCCGCTGATGGGCGTGAAGCGCAAGTTCGCCAACACCCTGCGCGGCCAGCTGCTGCCCTTCTACCTGATCGACGCGGTGGCCCAGGCCGCCCGCAAGCAGGGCTATGAGCGCTACGAGCTGTCGTGGATCCTGGAGGACAACCTGGCCATGCGGCGCATCTGCGACGCCGGCGGGGCCAAGGTCTACAAGACCTACCGGCTCTACGAGAAGGCGCTGGCGTGACCGGGTTTTCGGCGTTGGTCCTGGCGGGTTCGCGCGGTGGCGTCGACCCGGTGGCGGCCTATGGCGGAGCCGAGCACAAGGCGCTGATCCTCCTGGACGGCCAGACCCTGCTGGCGCGGGTCGTGGGCGCGCTGAAGGCCGCGGGCGCCGCTCGGATCGCGGTCATCTCCAGCAACACCGCTGTGCGGGCCGAGATCGCCCGGCTGGGCTGCGAGGCGCTGGATGAGGCGGCCGGCCCCAGCCTGAGCGTCAAGGCGGGCGCCGAGGCGCTCGGTACACCCCTGGTGGTGACGACGGCCGACCACGCCCTGCTTCAGCCCGAGTGGGTCACGCAGTTCGTGGCCGACACCCCGCCGACCGCAGACGTCACTGTGCTGGTCGCCGCCCGCCCGACGGTGGAGGCCGCCGCGCCCGGGACCAAACGCACCTGGCTGAAGCTGGCCGATGGCGACTGGTCGGGGTGCAACCTGTTCTACCTGGCCAATGACCGCGCCCTGGGCGTCATCGACCTGTGGCGGCGCGTGGAGGCCGAGCGCAAGCGGCCGTGGAAGATGGCCCAGATCCTGGGGCCGCGGATGCTGCTGCGCTACGTCTTCCGTCGGCTCAGCCTGCGCGACGCGGCGGCGCGCCTGGGCGCCCTGGCCGGCGTGCGCGCGTCGATCGTGGAGAGCCCCTATGGCCTGGCGTCGGTGGACGTCGACAAGGCCGCCGACCTGGATCTGGTCCGGCAGATCGTGGCGCGCTAGGCGGCGTCGGCGCGGGGCGTCCGCGACGTACCGAGATGTCGTTCGTCCTGTACGATGCAGCCGTACCAGCCCAGCCCCTCGTACGTCTCGTAGCCCGGCGTGAGCGCATAGCCGACGGTGACCCCGTCGTTGGCGTAGCTGCCCATGCCGACGGCGTTCGAGGGAAGCTGGAAGCTGTCGGTCAGCTCGCCCCGGCGGTCCGAGGCGGCCAGCACCCGGCCAGTCCGGTCCAGCAGCAGGACGCGCGAGCGCTGCTTTTCTTCCTCGGTCATCCGCACCCCGTCCACGACGGCATGCGCCTGGGGCTGCCAGTCGAAGTGGATGCCCAGCACGCCGATGACCTCACCTGTGTTAGCGCCGTCGCGGCGGATCGCGGCGGCATAGGTAGCGACGGAAGCGTCCTGCAGCAGCGGCTGGCGCTCGACGTCGCAGGCCACGAACTCCTGGCCGGACGCCGTCGCCTTGGCGTTCTTGAACCAGGCCGCGCTGGCCACTGAGCTGCCGACCACCCGCGGGTAGCGCTCGGGCCGGCCCGTCGAGATGACCTTGCCGCTGGCATCGCAGATCCAGAGGTCGAGATAGACGGTGTAGGCGTCGAGGATGACCTTCAAGCGGCTGCTGGCGTGGGCCGACGCCGCGGCGGTCCCGGCGGCGGCGCAGTCCACGACCGCCGAGTCGGTAGCCCACCAGCGGACGTCGCAGGTCCGCTCGTAGAGATTCCGGTCGATGATCTCGATGGCGTTGAGCGCCAGGTCGGCCAGGCGCTGGCCGCGCAGGTGGCCCAGGATCGCGCCGCCCACGGCCGACAGTTCTCGCAGGTCGCCCTGGACCTGGCTCTGCAGGTCGGCGGTGACCTCGTCGATGCGCGAGGAGATGTGCTTGAACTCCTCGGCCACCACGGCGAAGCCCTTGCCCGCCTCGCCGGCCCGGGCCGCCGTGATCAGCGCATTGATGGCCAGCATCTTGGCCTCGCGGTTGATGCGCGCGATTTCGCCGATACTGGTGGCGGCCGCGGTGGACAGCCGCTCGGACAGCTCGAGGATCCGCTCGGGAACCAGGGCTTCTTCGGTGTCGGACAACGCAACCTCTGCCGGCTCGGGCGGCGCCCACGACGAGCGCGCACGGCGAAGAGGCTAGGAAGTCGATTCTTACGAAGGCGTTGTTGCAGGTGAAGCTTTGCTCGCGCGGACACCCGCGCGCAAAATGTCGCCCAAAACGACGGCAACGACGCCGGGGATTTAGGCGCCCGCGGGCGCGTCCCAGCCGCCGGACAAACGAGTCAGGTTCTCGACGTCCTGTGGGAAATCCATCTCGCCCCACTCCAGGCCTTCGATGGAGGCCACCTTCACGTCAACGCCGGCCCGGGCCAGTTCGTCGATCACCGACAAGTACCAGCGACGCAGGCCCTCAGGGGTCTGCAGCACGTGCTCGACGCCCGCCGCGAACTTGGCCGCGCCGACTTTGGAGAAGCGCAGGAAGCCGATCGACTCGGCGTCATAGGCCTCGATGGTCTTGCCGATGGCCTTCAGGCGGCCGTTCTCGGTCAGCACCTTCATGTCGTCGGCGTCGTAGGCGCCCTTGCGATCGATGGTGACGGTGATCTCGGCCGGCGGCGCCGCCAGCAGGGCTTCGGCCACGCCGGGGCCGAACAGGGTGTCGCCGTTGAGGATCAGCACCTCGCGGTCGAACTCCTGGCGCACGATCCAGCAGGACGCCGTGTTGTCCGAGACCGTGTAGAAGGGATTGAACGCCAGCCGCACGGGCATGGTCAGATTCAGAGCCGCGACTTCGGCCTCGACCGCATCGGCGCGGAAGCCCGTGACGATCACGGTCTCCTGGATGCCGGCGGCCTGCAGCCGCAGCAGCTGCCACGCCAACAGCGTACGCCCTGACAGCTCGATCAGGCACTTCGGACGCGTTTCGGTGAGCGGCAGGAGGCGCTTGCCCTGCCCCGCGGCGAGGATGATGGCTCTGTTGGGCGAGGTCACGAAAACGTCCGTGAAAAGGGGCCGCGGGTCGCGCCGCGAAGGTCGGCTCTTATGTAGGCACGAAGCCCAGAAGTGAAGAGACCTCGCAGGCGATCCGCCGGCGAGGTCTCTCTTGTCGCAGGCTGCAGCGCACCGAGGCGCCGCGCGCGTCCTACTTCAGGTGCGCCGCCAGGTGCTTGTTCATTTCGAACATGCTGACCTTGTCCTTGCCGCCGAAGACCGGCTTCAGCTTGGCGTCGGCGATGATCTCGCGCTTGTTCGCGGGATTCTGCAGGTTGTTCTTCTTGATGTATTCCCAGATCTTCGAGACGGTCTCGCCGCGCGAAAGCTGGCCGGCGCCCACGACAGCCGCCAACTCGGCGGAGGGCGTCAGGGGCTTCTGCAGTGCGTTCGTCTTCTTTTCCGTGGCCATGGGCTCCCCCGGCTAAATAGGTTGGCGCGAGGTCCCGGCGGGGGTCGCCGTGACCGAGTCGCTTTAGGCATCCTAGCGCGGCGAGCGTCCGGCGCCACAGAAGATGCGTCACATCAGTCGTCTAGGGGTTGAGCGCGTGACCGGCGGGGTTAGTTCCGAACGTTGTTTCGCCGCCCCCTGACGCCAGGGCGCGCGCGAAGAAGTCGAGCAGGTCCGGCCAATGCGGCTCGTCCTGATAGACCTCGATGTCGAACAGGACGCCCGAGAGGTTCAGCGCCGCCTCCAAAAGGCCGGCGCGGGGCGGTACGGCGTCCATCGGATAGCCGATCCGAACCAGTCCATTGATTTTCTGGGATATTTCTAGCGCCGAGCGCCCAGAGAAGCCGCGACCGCCATAGGCGGCCACGCCAGCTATCCGTTCCGCCCGGCTGGCGGCCAGGAACAGCGCCAGGTCCGCGCCCGCGCCAAAGCCCAGGACACCGACCCGCTCGTCATCGACCCGGCGCTCGTCCGCCAGATGGTCCAGGCAGGCCCAGCCCGCCTCGCGGCGGTCGTCGGCGCCCAGGCCGGAAAGGTGGGGCGCGAGGACAAAATAGTTGTGGGCAGATAGCCGTCGGGCCCTGGATTCGACCGTTCTGGCTGGCGTGTCGGGGGCGGAAAGCAACAGAATCGGGGGCTTGCGGCCCGGCGTTTCAGGACAGGCGACGAAGGCGTCCAGCGCGCCATCGTCCAATTCGAGCTCGATGCGGGCTTCCGGCATGCCCCAAACATATTCCTACCTGGCGCGTAGGAATAAGCGGTTTGTCTGCGGGCGTATTCAGTTTCTCTCTATGCGCCGCCGGCCCCTAGTCTCCGTCGTCCAGCTCCACCGTGACCTTGGCCGAGAGGCCAGGCCGCAACTTTGCCAACTCGGGCTGGCCTGGGTCGAAGCGCAGCCGCACCGGCACGCGCTGGACGATCTTGGTGAAGTTGCCGACGCCCGGCTCGAACGGCAGCAAGGCGAACTCCGAACCGGTGCCGGGGGCGAAGCTCTGGACATGCGCCTTGAGAGTGACCCCCGGCAGGGCGTCGATCTTCACCTTCGCCGGCTGGCCGTTCAGCATGCGCGCCGTCTGCGTCTCCTTGAAGTTGGCGGTCACGTAAAGGCGGTCCAGCGGGTTGACCACCAGCAGGCGCGAGCCGGGCTGGACGTAGTCGCCGATGTTGGCCTGGCGGTCGCCGACCACGCCGTCGATCGGGGCGCGGATCTCCACGTGCTGCCGATCCTGGCGCGCCAGGTCCAGGGCGGCGGCCGCCTTCTGGCGCTGGGCCTTGGCCTGGGCCACGGCAGCCAGCAGCTCACCCCGCCGGCTGGCGGTGGCGACGGCTTGGCTACGGCTGACGGCCAGGCTGGCGCGGGTCTTGTCGGCGGCGGCCGACGCGGCGACGGCCTGGGTCTGAATCCGGTCGGCGTCGCGGCGGGGCGCGTAGCCGGTCTTCAGCAGGGCGTCGTAGCGGGCCCAGTCGGCCTTGGCGCGAACGGCCTCGGCGTCGGCGGCGCGGATGCCGGTCTCGGCCTCCCGCACCTCGGCCACCGCCATCGCCTCCTCCGAGCCCAGACGCACCAGCGCGGCCTGGGCGGAAGCGACCGCGGCGTCGGCCAGGGCGACATCGCCCTCGGCCGCCGCGACGCGGGCGGCGTATTCCTCGGGATCCAGGCGCACCAGCACCTGGCCGGCCTTCACCGGCTGGTTGTCGGCCACCAGCACCTCGGCCACGTGGCCCCGCACCCGCGGCGCAACGATGGTCACGTCGGTCTTCACATAGGCGTTGTCGGTGACGGCCGACGCCTTGGCGGCGTGGATGTAGCCATAGCCCGCCCCGCCGACGACCAGCGCCGCACCCAGCATCAAGAGCCCGCGCGGCGGCAGCCGGCGCTTGGGCTTCACGGGCTCGCCCGTCGTGACGGTTTCCATCTTCATCTGTCGAACACCAGCAGCGTGGAAGTGGCGGTCGCGTAGAGGCGGCCCTGCTCGTCCACCAGCCGCCCCTCGGCGAAGGCGGCGCGGCGCCCGGCCTGGATCACCTTGCCCTCGGCGCGGACCGGCCCCGTGTCCTTGGTCATGGCCCGGTGATAGGCGACCTTGAGCTCCAGGGTGGTGTAACCCTGCCCCGCCTTCAGCACCGAATGGACCGCGCACCCGACGGCGGAGTCCAGCAGGGTGGCGGCATAGCCGCCGTGCACCGTGCCGATCGGATTGTAGACGCTCTCGTCGGGAGTCCCGCCGAAGACCACGCGGCCCTCTTCGATCTCGATGACCGAAAAGCCCATGGTCTTGCCGATGCCGCCCTTGCCGCCCCGGCTGGCGTCGAAGGCGGCGCGAAGCTGTTCCAGGCCGGTCATCTCGGCAGCGGGCGTGACGGCGTTCATTGGACGATCCCCATGCGGTGTTTGATGCGGCTTCGGGCTTCCGCCAGCAGGCGTTCAGCCTCGGCGTCGTCGGAAATGGCGCGGGACAGCGCCACGGCGCCCGACATCTCGGAGACCAGCGACGTGGCCAGGCTCTCGCGATCCGGCGTGCCCTCGGGCAGCCAGCGCGCGATCCGGCTGACCATCGCCCGCACACCGCGCTCATAGGCCTCCCGAACCGGCGGCCCCTGCCGCGGCAGGTCGCTGGAGAGGCCCGCGATCGGGCAGCCGCGCTCGGGATGCGCCCGATGCTCCGGGGTAACGTAGAGGTCCACAAACGCAGCCAGCGCCTCGGCCGGCGCCATGCCGTCGGTCATGCGGCCGAACCGGCGACTGCTCTGGCCGAACGCCTCGTCGACCGCCGCCGCCACCAGCGCCTCCTTGTTCGGGAAGTGGGCGTAGAAGCCGCCGTGGGTCAGGCCGGCCTCGGCCATGATCTCGGCAACCCCCACGCCATCCGGTCCCTTGGCGCGCACCGCCGTGGCGGCGGCCTTCAGGACCTTCTGCCGCGTCTCCTGTTTGTGCGTGTCGCTGTAGCGCATGGCCTTGCCCGCATTTATATGATCCCCATAATATTAAGTGTCGGCCGCCGGCGCGCAAGGACCATGACTGTCGCATCGGCCGCCGCAGGCGCCCCACCCGTCGGACCGGCCGCCCTCCCCGAGAGCCGCAAGCTGCTGATCTTCGCGATCATGGCCTTCGGGCAGTTCATGGCGCTGCTCGACATCCAGATCGTCGCCGCCTCGCTGAACTCGATCCAGGCGGGCCTCAGCGCGGGGCCGGACGAGATCGCCTGGGTGCAGACCGCCTATCTGATGGCCGAGATCGTCATGATCCCGCTGGCCGCCTTCCTGTCCCAGGCGCTCTCCACCCGCTGGCTGTTCACGCTCTCGGCCGGCCTCTTCACGATCTCCAGCCTGCTGTGCGGCCTGGCCTGGGACATCAACTCGATGATCGCCTTCCGGGCCATCCAGGGGTTCACCGGCGGCGCGATGGTGCCGCTGGTCTTCGCCACCGGCTTTGCCATGTTCGAGGGGCCGAAGCGCGCCGCGGTGCCCGCGATCCTCGGGATGGTCTCCACCCTTGCCCCCACCCTGGGCCCCAGCGTCGGCGGCCTGATCACCGAGTACTGGGACTGGCGCTGGCTGTTCTACATGAACATCATTCCCGGCGTGGCGGTGACCATCCTCTTCCCGCTGCTGGGCAAGGTGGACAGCGCCAATCCCCAGATGCTGAAGCGCATCGACTGGCTGCACGTCGCCTCGCTGGCCGTGTTCCTGGGCGGCCTGCAGTACGTGCTGGAGGAAGGCCCGCGGCACGAGTGGTTCACGGACGACAAGGTGCTGACCGCCGCCTGGTTCTCGTTCGTGGGCGCGGTGGTCTTCTTCGAGCGGACGTTCTTCTCGACCATGCCGGTGGTGAAGCTCACGCCGTTCAAGCGCCCGACCTTCGCCATGGCCTGCGTCCTGAACCTGGTGATCGGCTTTGGCCTCTATGCGGCGACATATCTGACGCCGGTCTTCCTGGGCCGGGTGCGCGAGTTCTCCAGCCTGCAGATCGGTACGACGGTCTTCGTCACCGGCATCGCCATGACCATCACCGCCCCCATTGCCGCCCGGCTATCGACCAAGGTCGACGGGCGCTACGTCATCGCCGTGGGCTTTGCGATGTTCGCCTGCTCGCTGTGGATGTTCAGCCGCGTGACGCCCGAGTGGGGCTTCTGGGAGCTGTTCTGGCCGCAGGTGATGCGGGGCCTCGCCATGCTGCTGTGCATCGTGCCGGCGGTGGGTATGGCGCTGAACGGGGTGCCGCCCGACCAGCTGCGCTATGCCTCCGGCCTGTTCAACCTGATGCGCAACCTGGGCGGCGCCATCGGGATCGCGGTGGTCAACACCTGGCTGATAGACTTCGCCCGCGAGCATGCCGCGCGCCTGTCGGCGGCCATGGGCGAACAGCCGGACCGGGCGGCCGAGATGATGCAGGGCCTGTCGCAGATGGCGCTGCAATGGACGCCCGACGCCGCCCGCGCCGCCGGCATGGCCCAGGGCGTCATGGGCCGCGTGCTGAGCCGCGAGGCCACCACCCTCGCCTTCGCCGACACCTACATGCTGATGGCTCTGCTCTTCGCCGCCGCCCTGCTCATCGTACCGTTCGCGAAGCCGGCGCCCATCCAGGCCGGCCCACCGCCCTCGGAGCACTAGATCGCCGCAGGATGGTAGGATGTGAGTCTCCCGGGAGGCTCATCTGCATGGACATCGTTCTCGACAGCATCGACCGGCGTATCCTGCGGGAACTGCAGAAGGACGCCACGATCCCGATCGCCGAGCTGGCCCAGATCGTCGGCCTGTCGCAGACGCCGTGTTGGAAGCGGATCAAGCGCCTGACCGACGCCGGGATCATCACCAGCCGGGTGGCGCTGCTGGACCGGCGCAAGCTGGACCTGGGGCTGGCCGTCTTTGTCTCCGTCCGCACCAACCGCCACGACCAGGAATGGCTGGACGCCTTCGCCGGCGCCGCCGCCTCCATGCCCGAGGTGGTCGAGTTCTACCGGCTGTCGGGCGATACCGACTATCTTATGAAGGTGCTGGTGCGCGACATCGCCGCCTATGACGCCTTCTACAAGCGCCTGATCGCCGCCGTGCCGCTGTCCGACGTGAGCTCGGCCTTCGCCATGGAACAGATCAAATCCACCACCGCTGTGCCGGTCTAGGTTTGACATAACCCCACGGCAGGCGGCCATCTTCCTTCTAACGAGAAAAGCGTATCGGGAGAGGTCGTGGTCATGGCGTGGACAATCGCGGACGTGTGGGAGGCCATCGTCGCCGCCCAACCCGAACGGCCGGCTCTGATCCACGGCGAACGATCGATCAGTTGGAGCCAGCTCGACGCCCGGGCCGACGCCCTGGCCACCCACTTCATCCAGAGCGGGATGAGCCGCCAGGCCAAGGTGGCGGCCTACCTCTACAACGGACCTGAGTACCTCGAGACCTACTTCGCGGCGTTCAAGGGCGGCTTCGCCCCGGTCAACACCAACTACCGCTATGGTCCGGAGGAGATCGTCTATCTCTTCGACAACGCCGACGCCGAGGCGGTGGTCTTCCACGCCGGGTTCGCCGGCCTGCTGGAGCAGATTAAGGATCGTCTGCCGCGGGTGAAGACCTGGGTCGCCGTGGCCGATCCGGGCCACCCCATCCCGGCCTGGGCCGAGGACTACGACGCCCTGGTCGCCAAGGTTCCGGCGCAGCGCCCGGCGAAGGCGTCGTGGGGCCGGTCAGGCGACGACCTGCTGTTGCTCTACACCGGCGGCACCACCGGCATGCCCAAGGGCGTGATGTGGCGCCAGGATGACCTGTTCCAGGTGCTGGGCGCCGGCGGCAATGCGGCGCTGGGCATCGCGCCGGCCACCTCGATCCCCGAGCTGATCGAGCGCATCCAGGGACCCGAGCACCTGCGCGCCACCATGATCGTCGCCGCGCCCTTGATGCACGGCACCGGCCAGTTCTCGGCCTTCATCACCTTCAACGGCGGCGGCACGGTCTGCGCCCTGCCCTCCCGCAAGTTCGACGCCGTCGAGCTGTGGAACGAGGTCGAGCGGCTCAAGGCCACCAACGTCGTGCTCGTGGGTCTGGCCTTCTCGACGCCGATGCTGGAGGCGCTGGACGCCAACCCGGGCCGCTGGGACCTGACCACCGTCCGGTCCATGAGTTCGTCCGGCTCGATGTGGAGCCAGGAGAACAAGCGCGGCCTGCTTGGCCATATCCCCGGCGCGATGATCGCCGACAGCTTCGGCTCGTCCGAAGCGGTCGGCCTGGGCGCGTCGGCCTCTGCGGCTGGCGCCGAAGCGCAGACGGCGGCCTTCATGCTGGGTCCGAACACCGGCGTCTTCACCGAGGAGGGCAAGCGCGTCGAGCCCGGCTCGGGCGAGCGCGGGCTGGTGGCCGTCTCGGGCTTCCTGCCGATGGGCTACTACAAGGACCCCGAGAAGAGCGCCAAGACCTTCAAGGTCATTGAGGGCGTGCGCTGGAGCGTGCCAGGCGACTGGGCCGAGGTGAACACCGACGGGACCCTGAAGCTGCTGGGCCGCGGCTCGGTCTGCATCAACACCGGCGGCGAGAAGGTCTTCCCCGAAGAAGTCGAGGAGGCGCTGAAGCGGCATGCCGATGTGCGGGACGCCGTGGTGGTCGGCCTGGCCGACGCGCGCTTCGGCGAACGCATCTGCGCCGTGGTCGAGGCCGAGTCCGGGGCGTCGCCCACGCTGCAGGCCTTGTCCGACCACGTGCGCAGCCAACTGGCGGCCTACAAGGCTCCGCGCGAACTGGTGGTGATCGACACCATCGGCCGAGCCCCGAATGGCAAGGTCGACTACAAGGCCATCAAGGAGCGCGCGCTGAAGGCGCTGGGCGTTCCGGCCTAGCGCTTCGGACGAGGCTCCTTGGACAACCGGGTGATCAGCAGCGCCGTGCGCTTTGCCTGACGATCCAGGCTGGTGAGGTCCGCGGTCTCGCCCGGCGCGTGACTGCCCTCGCCGGCCATGCCCATCCCGACAAGGCCGTCCAGGAACGCCACGAACGAGATATCGCCCGCCCCGCGATTGGCGGGATCGCCGGCCGGCATCTCCGGCAGCCCCAGCTCGGCGTTGATCGCGTTCAGCTTGGCCAGCAACGCCTTGTTGCCGTCGGTCGGCGCCATCGGCGGATAGCCGTCGTCTGAGAATTCGATAGCGGCGTCGGTCTTGTCGAGGTGGCGCGCGACGATGGCCTTCATCTTGGCGCGCACGCGGTCTTCCTGCTCGGGAGACAGGGTGCGGATGTCGCCGCGGGCGATCGCCTCGGCGGCGATGACGTTCGGCTTGCCGCTGGCCTGGCCGCCCGTGTCGCCCGCGTTGAGCTGGGCGTCCGAGCCACCCAGGATCATGCCGACATTGTAGGTCAGGTTGGGCTCGGGCAGGTCACGCCGGAACTCGTCGACGATGCGCGCCAGCTCGTAGATGGCGCCACAGCCGGCGGACGGCTTGCAGACCCCCGACGAGTGGCCGGACCTGCCCGTGGCCTTGATGGTCCATGAGGTCGAGGAGCGCCGGGCGATGGAGCCCACGTCCTTGCCGCCAACCTGCGACAGGCCTTCGAAATCGAGCGCCACGTCGCTGGCCTTGCCGGCCGCGATCAGGTCGGCCCGGGCTTCGGCCAGCGGCTCGCCCGGCTTCTCCTCGTCGCCGGTGAGCACGACGGTGATGTCCGCGCCCTTGAGCGTGCCGGCCGCCTGCATGGCGCGAAGGGCCGAGACGATGACCACGTCGCCGCCCTTCATGTCGCCGACGCCGGGACCTTCGACGATGTCGCCAGCCCGCTTCCAGCCCTGGAACGGGCTGTCGGGTTCGAACACCGTGTCCAGGTGCCCGATCAGCAGGACGCGCTTGCCCTTGCCGGTTCCCTTGTGGGTGGCGATCAGGTGCCCCGCACGGCCCACCTTGGCCATCGGGACCCATTTCACCTGGAAGCCCAGCTGTTCGAACTCGGGACGCAACATGCTGCCCACCTGTTCGACGCCGGCGAGGTTCATGGTGCCGGAATTCACCCGCACCAGAGCCTCGAGAAGCTTCAAGTTACGCTCACGATCGGCCTCGACGGCCGCGACCATCTTGCGCTCGGCCGCGTCCTTGGGAGCCGCCAGCGCCGGGAACGCCAGGGCGGCCGCCGCGAGGGCGGCAAGGACGGCGGTCTTGCGCACGGAGGTCAGCCCGGCTGACTGCGCAGGCTGCGGACGAACTCGACAAGCGCCGAGCGGGAGACCCCGCGCGGCAGGCCCGCATAGGCCTTGAGCAGCTCCAGCGCGCCGGGTTCGGCGAGCAGGGCGGCGACCTCGTCGACGGCGCCACTGTGAACGGATGCTTCCCCAAACATCTCGGCCACAGGAACACCGAGGGTTTTCGCGATGCGCGTCAGCATGGACGCGCTGACGCGGTTGGCGCCTCGTTCGTACTTTTGGATCTGTTGGAAAGTGACGCCGGCGGCTTCCGCCAGCGCTTGTTGCGACAAGCCCCGTACCTTGCGCAACAGACGAATTCGCGCGCCGACGGCGACGTCTACAGGGTCGGCGGCCGCCTCTGGTCTGTTGGGCATTTCTTTGCGGATCTCCTAGAAGAAGTTAGCGCTACCTTGTTCGACTGGCCGCGTCATCAGCCGGCGGAACAAGGTTTTCCTGCGGCGCTTGCGTATCCGAAATGCAATAGCAAGCCTCGGCAATCACGATGCCCACGGCCCGCCGCAGGGGACCAAACGCCGGCACATCGCGTTCAAGCTGGATCAGTTCTTCTTCGTAGGGCCCCAGCAGCTCGACAAGGTTCTGGGCAAGACGTTTGCCGTGCTCCGAGTCTTGAATCATGTGGCCCTCTTTTTTTGGAACCTCGACCATCAAAAAAGGGAATGCAAGCAACCCCAGCGGGCGGACCCTCCAATAGCGCTCATGCGTCGCAGGGGGGCGGAACCCCTTAGGACGCAGGGGGTTAAGGCGGTCAGATGGGACATCCACACCAAACCGAGCCCGCCAGCGGCGCCTGCGAAGTCGTCGACTTCGACGAAGCCCTGTTCGACGCCTGCTCCGCCGAGGTCCGGGCGGACCTGCTCGCCGAAGCCCGGCTTCTGGCCGGCGTCTTTGCACCGGGCGCCGACGGCGCGGCGCTTGGCAAACTCGCCGGACAGCTCTCCGCAGGCGAGAGAGACGCCGAGATCGGCCGCGCTCATGCTCGTCGCCTGGCCTCGGCGCTCAAGCGTCTGGCCCGCGACGCGGCCTGAGCCCCCCTACTCCGCCGCCGCAGTGCTCCGCTTGCGCGAGGGTCTTTCGGGCCGGTCCAGCAGCTTGCGCAAGGTGGTCGCCAGGACGGCCGTCTCATAGGGCTTGTCCAACAGCGGGAACTCGCGGCCGTCGATCGCCCGGTTCTCTCCGACAAAACCCGAAGTGAGTAACACGCGCATCGTTGGACGCAGTTCGCGCGCCGTCCGCGCCAGGCTGAGCCCGCTCACCCCACCGGGCATGACCACATCGGTGAACAGCAGCTCGAGATCCGGATCGCCCTGCAGGACCTCCAGCGCCTCGCTGGCGTTGGTGGCCGTGCTGACGCGATAGCCCAGGCCGGTGAGCACATCCAAGGTCAGCGCCAGGACCGTGGGATCGTCCTCGACCAGCAGGATCTTCTCGGCGCCGCCGACCACCGCGGCGGTCGAACGTTCGCGCCGCGCCGGCTCGGCCGGGGCCGTGCTGGCCGGGAGCAGCAACAGGAAGGTGGTCCCCTCTCCGGGCGCGCTCTCGAGACGAACCTCGCCGTCCGACTGGCTGACAAAGCCATAGACCTGGCTCAGGCCCAGCCCAGAGCCCTTGCCGACGTCCTTTGTGGTGAAGAACGGCTCGAAGACCCGCTGACGAACCTCCTCCGACATGCCGACCCCGTCGTCGCGCACCTCGATCGCCACATAGCCCTGGTCGCGCGGCCCCGGCTCGCGTCGGGTGGCGATCACCAGACGGCCGCCCTCGGGCATGGCGTCGCGCGCATTGACCGCCAGGTTCAGCAGCGCGGTCTCGAGCTGGGTCGCATCGACATGGGTGTTCAGCCCCTCGTCCCCGAGCTGCAGGTCGATCGTGACGGCCTCGCCCACGGCCTGGCGCATCAACGGGGCGAAGTCGCGGATGAGCCGGTCCACGTCCAGGGTGACCGGCGTCAGGTGCTGGCGACGCGAGAAGGCCAGCAGCTGGCCCGTCAGGTCGCGACCGCGCTCGGCCGCCTGGCGCACGGCCTCGATCCGCCGCATGCGCCGCTCGTCTTCCTCCTTGCGGGTGGCGAGCATGTCGATGTTGCCCAGCACCACCGTCAGCAGGTTGTTGAAGTCGTGTGCGACGCCGCCGGTCAACTGACCGACAGCCTCCATCTTGCGGGCCTGGGCGAGCTGTTCCTCCAGGCTGCGGCGATCGGTGGCGTCCAGAATGACACCGAAGATCTCCCGCGACTCGCCGTCGGCGCTGGGCGCCATGACGCCCTGATCCTGCAGCACCCGGTATTGGCCATCGGCGCACAGCCAGCGGAATTCGACGGCGTAGTGGCCGAGGCGCGCAGCGGCGGAAATGCGCTCCACCACCATGGCGAGGTCGTCGGGGTGGATGCGGCTGGTGCCGAATTCGGGCTCGGCGGTGAACCGCTCCGCCGGGAATCCGGTGATCGACAGCACGCTGTCCGAGACGAACAGCGGCGCGAACGGGGGCTCGATGCTGCGCGAATGGAAGACGATCGGCAGCGACCGCAGGATCGCTTCCTGGGTCGCCTCGGTCCGCCGCAGGGCGCGCTCGGTGCGGTCCTTCTCGGCCTTCACCCGGGCGTGCTCGTCCAGCAGCCATTGCTGGTAGGTCGACTGGCGCTCGACCTCCTTGGTCTTGAGGTACAGGTCGACGAAGACCTGCACCTTCGCCTTGAGGATGAAGGGGTCGATCGGCTTGAACACCACGTCGACGGCGCCGGCCGAGTACGCCTGGAAGATGTGCGCCTCGTCCCGGAAGATCGCGGTCAGGAAGACGATGGGCGTGTGCTGGTTCCGCTTGCGCGAGCGCAACAGGGCCGCCGTCTCGTAGCCGTCCATCCCGGGCATGTGCAGGTCCAGGAGGATCAGGGCGAACTCCTCGGCCAGGACCCGCTTCAGCGCCTCCTCGCCCGAGCGGGCGACGACCAGCTCGTGTCCCAGTTCGGTCAGCGCCTCGACCGCGGCGAACGCGTTGCGCTCGTCGTCGTCGACGATGAGGATCCGGGCCGCGAGCGGGGCGTCCAGGTCGGGCGGGGCCGCAGCCTCCGTCCGCCAGGCCCTGGGGGCGGGTCTGGCCTGTGCTGCCTGGATCACGTCAGCTCGCTTGCGGCATCATGGGAACCACCGTGTCGCTCGCCAACCTCATCGCGTCCGCCCGCTGGATCGAGACCCGCAGGACCGAGACGAGGTGGTCGATGTCCACCGGCTTGGAAACATAGTCTGACGCTCCGGCCTGGATGCACTTCTGACGGTCGCCCTTCATCGCCTTGGCGGTCACGGCCACGATCGGAATGTCCATCTGGTCGGGCCGTGAACGGATCTCTCGGATCGTTTCGTAGCCGTCCATATCGGGCATCATGATGTCCACGAGCACGACATCCATGTCCGCCTTGGCGTCCAGGATCTCCAGCCCGGCGCGGCCGCTCTCGGCGTAGCTGAGCTCGATCCCGTACTCCTCGAGGGCCGAGGCCAGCGAGAAGATGTTGCGGATGTCGTCGTCGATCACCAGCACCTTGCGGCCGGTCAGCACCGCGTCATCGTGCCGGATCTGGCCCAGCCGCGCCTTGGCCGGCGCGGACATGGCCTCGAGCGGGGTATGCAGCAGCATCGCCGCCTGATCGACCAACTGGTCGGGCGTCCGGGCCATGCGCACCAAGCCGCCGAAGACGGCGAGGCGCAGGCGGCGGTCGTCGTCCGCCTCCATCTCCAGCGGCGCATAGACGACCACCGGCGTGCAGCGCCCCTCGGCCTGCTTGAGCTGTTCGATCAGCTGCGGCGTCGGCAAGGACCCGCTCTCGATCACCACGGCGTCGGGCAGGTCCGCGGCCGGCCGGGCGATGACTTCGGCGAAGTCCGCAGCCACCTCCAGGTCGCTGAAGCAGTTGCGAAGCGTTTCGGCCGCCTCGCCCTCGCCGCCCACCAGGACGATGCGTCGGTCGGACTTGTCGGCGAAGCTCTTCACGCCCTGCAGGGTCGAGACGACCACTTCGCGCTCCACCGGCTTGTGCGTGAAGCCGACGGCGCCCATCGACAGGCCCAGTCCCTTCTGGTCGTCCGCCGAGATCAGGTGCACGGGAATGTGCCGGGTCTCAGGCGTGCGCTTCAGCAGGTCCAGTAGCGCCAGCCCGTCCATGTCGGGCAAGCCGATGTCCAGCATGATGGCGTCCGGTCCGAACCGGCGCGCCAGGGACGGCGCCGCAGTCCCCTCGCCCGTCACCACGCCCTTGAAGCCGCTGTCGTGGACCAGGTTGAGCAGGATCGAGGCGAAGCGCGCGTCGTCTTCCACGATCAGCACGACCGAGTCGCCCGAGGTGATGGTGTCGCGATCGTCGGCCACGGCCTCGGCGGGCTCGTCCGAGAACGAGGACGGCATCAGCATCGGACGCGGCAGTTGCGGCATGACGCCCGAACGCACCGGCGGCGCCTGCGCCGGGCTGAAATTCAGCGGCAGGTAGAGGGTGAAGGTCGAGCCCTTGCCGGGCGTCGAGGTGACCTTCAGCTCGCCGCCCAGCAGGCGGGTGATCTCGCGGCTGATCGAGAGGCCCAGGCCCGTGCCGCCGTACTTGCGGCTGGTGGTGCCGTCGGCCTGCTGGAACGCCTCGAAGATGATCCGCTGCTTCTCTTCGGGGATGCCGATGCCGGAGTCTTCCACCGAGAACGCCAGCACCTGGCCGGCGGTGTTCAGATGGTCGTTGGTCGTGTTCCAGCCCGAATGGGCCCGGGCGACCTTCAGCTTCACATGACCCTTCTCGGTGAACTTGAAGGCGTTCGACAGCAGGTTCTTGATGATCTGCTGCAAGCGCTTGTCGTCGGTGTACATCGAGCGCGGCAGCGCCGGGTCGAGGTCGACGACGAAGTCCAGCTTCTTGTCCGCCGCCACCTGGCTGAACGTGCGGTCGGTCTGGTCGCGTAGGCTGGCGAAGGACATCTCGCTGATGTCCAGCGTGGTGGTCCCGCTCTCGATCTTCGACAGGTCGAGGATGTCGTTGATCAGGCCCAGCAGGTCCGCGCCGGCGGCGTGGATGTTGTTGGCGAACTCCACCTGCTTGCCCGACAGGTTGCCCTGGGTGTTGTCGGCCAGCAGCTTGGACAGGATCAGCAGCGAGTTCAGCGGCGTGCGCAGCTCGTGGCTCATGTTGGCCAGGAACTCGGACTTGTACTTCGAGGTCAGCGCCAGCTGCTCGGCCTTGTCCTCCAGCGCGATCTTGGCCTGTTCCACCTCGCGGTTCTTGGCTTCCACCTGCTGGTTCTGGACCGACAGCAGGTGCGCCTTCTCCTGCAGCTCGGCGTTGGTCTGCTGCAGTTCCTCCTGCTTGGTGCGGAGCAGCTCCTCGGACTGACGCAGCGACGCGGCCTGCTGTTCCAGGCGGTCGTTGGTCTTCTTCAGCTCCTCCTGCTGCGCCTGCAGTTCGGAGGTCAGCAGCTGCGATTGCTTCAGCAGGCCCTCGGTCCGCATGTTGGCGGCGATGGTGTTCAGCACGATGCCGACAGATTCCATCAGCTGGTCCAGGAACTGCTGCTGGGTCTCGTTGAATTCGCCGAAGGTGGCCAGCTCGATCACCGCCTTCACGTCGCCTTCGAACAGCGCGGGCAGGACGATGATGTTGGCTGGCGCCGCCTCGCCCAGGCCGGACGAGATCTGCACATAGTCCTTGGGCACGTTGCTGAGCAGGATGCGCGACTTCTCGTAAGCGCACTGCCCGATCAGCCCCTCGCGCAGCTTGAAGCTGTTCGCCAGGTGCTTGCGGTTGTTGAAGGCGTAGGACGCCGCCAGGTTCAGGACCGGTGCGCCATCATCGTCGCGGTCCGACACATAGAAAACGGCATGCTGGGCGTTGATCAACGGCGCCAGCTCGGACAGCACCAGGTTCGAGACGGTCGACAGGTCGCGCTCGCCCTGCAGCATCCGGGTGAACCGGGCCAGATTGGTCTTCAGCCAGTCCTGCTCGGTGTTCTTCAACGTCTGATCGCGAAGATTCCGGATCATCTCGTTGATATTGTTCTTGAGTTCTTCCACCTCGCCCGACGCCTCGACGGTGATCGAGCGGGTCAGGTCGCCCTTGGTCACCGCCGTCGACACCTCGGCGATGGCGCGCACCTGGGTGGTCAGATTGGCGGCCAGTTCGTTCACGTTGTCGGTGAGATCCCTCCAAAGACCGGCGGCCCCGGGCACGCGGGCCTGGCCGCCCAGTTTGCCCTCGATCCCCACCTCGCGGGCCACGTTGGTCACCTGGTCGGCGAAGATGGCCAGGGTCTCGATCATCCCGTTGATGGTGTCGGCCAGGGCGGCGATCTCGCCCTTGGCGTCCAGGGTCAGCTTGCGCTTCAGGTCGCCGGTGGCCACCGCGGTCACCACCTCGGCGATGTTCCGCACCTGGCCGGTCAGGTTGCCGGCCATCATATTCACGTTGTCGGTCAGGTCCTTCCAGGTCCCGGCCACGCCCGGCACCTGCGCCTGGCCGCCCAGCTTGCCGTCGGTGCCGACCTCACGCGCCACGCGGGTCACCTCGGAGGCGAAGGCGTTTAGCTGGTCCACCATGGTGTTGATGGTGTTCTTCAGCTCCAGCACCTCGCCGCGGACTTCCACGGTGATCTTCTTCGACAGGTCACCCCGGGCCACGGCGGTGGTCACGTCGGCGATGTTCCGCACCTGGCCGGTCAGGTTGCCGGCCATCAGGTTCACGTTGTCGGTCAGCTCCTTCCAGGTCCCGGCCACGCCCTTCACCTGCGCCTGACCGCCCAGCTTGCCCTCGGTGCCGACTTCCCGCGCCACCCGCGTCACTTCCGACGAGAAGGCGTTCAGCTGGTCCACCATGGTGTTGATGGTGTTCTTCAGCTCCAGGATCTCACCGCGCACGTCCACGGTGATCTTCTTGGACAGGTCGCCGTTCGCCACGGCGGTGGTCACTTCGGCGATGTTCCGCACCTGACCGGTCAGGTTGTTCGCCATGAAGTTCACGTTGTCGGTCAGGTCTTTCCAGGTCCCGGCCACACCCTTCACCTGGGCCTGGCCGCCCAGCTTGCCCTCGGTGCCCACTTCCCGCGCCACGCGGGTCACTTCCGAGGCGAAGCCGTTCAGCTGGTCCACCATGGTGTTGATGGTGTTCTTCAGCTCCAGGATCTCGCCCTTCACGTCGGCGGTGATCTTCTTGCTGAGGTCGCCGTTGGCCACGGCGGTGGTGACTTCGGCGATGTTCCGCACCTGGCCGGTCAGGTTGTTCGCCATCAGGTTCACGTTGTCGGTCAGGTCCTTCCAGGTCCCGGCCACGCCCTTCACCTGCGCCTGACCACCCAGCTTGCCTTCCGTACCCACTTCCCGCGCCACGCGGGTCACTTCCGACGAGAACGAGTTCAGCTGATCCACCATCGTGTTGATGGTGTTCTTCAGCTCCAGGATCTCGCCGCGCACGTCCACGGTGATCTTCTTGCTAAGGTCGCCGTTGGCCACGGCGGTGGTCACCTCGGCGATGTTCCGCACCTGGCCGGTCAGGTTGCCGGCCATCAGGTTCACGTTGTCGGTCAGCTCCTTCCAGGTGCCGCCGACGCCCTTCACGTTCGCCTGGCCGCCCAGCTTGCCTTCCGTACCCACTTCCCGCGCCACGCGGGTCACTTCCGAGGCGAAGGCGTTCAGCTGGTCCACCATCGTGTTGATGGTGATCTTCAGCTCCAGGATCTCGCCCTTCACGTCCACGGTGATCTTCTTGCTGAGGTCGCCGTTGGCCACGGCGGTGGTCACCTCGGCGATGTTCCGCACCTGGCCGGTCAGATTGGCGGCCATGAAGTTCACGTTGTCGGTCAGATCCTTCCAGGCCCCGGTCACGCCCTCGACTCGCGCCTGGCCGCCCAGCTTGCCCTCGGTGCCCACCTCGCGGGCCACGCGGGTCACTTCCGACGAGAAGGCGTTCAGCTGGTCCACCATCGTGTTGATGGTGTTCTTCAGCTCCAGGATCTCGCCCCGGACCTCCACGGTGATCTTCTTGGAAAGGTCGCCCCGGGCCACGGCGGTGGTCACGTCGGCGATGTTCCGCACCTGGCCGGTCAGGTTGCCGGCCATCAGGTTCACGTTGTCGGTGAGATCCTTCCAGGCGCCGGTCACACCCTTCACCTGGGCCTGGCCGCCCAGCTTGCCCTCGGTGCCCACCTCGCGGGCCACGCGGGTCACTTCGGACGAGAAGGCGTTCAACTGGTCCACCATCGTGTTGATGGTGTTCTTCAGCTCCAGCACTTCGCCCTTCACGTCCACGGTGATCTTGCGCGACAGGTCGCCGTTGGCCACGGCGGTCGTCACTTCGGCGATGTTCCGCACCTGCCCCGTCAGGTTGGCGGCCATGAAGTTCACGTTGTCGGTCAGGTCCTTCCAGGCCCCCGTCACGCCCTTCACCTGCGCCTGGCCGCCCAGCTTGCCCTCGGTGCCGACTTCCCGCGCCACGCGCGTCACCTCGGCGGCGAACGAGCCCAGCTGGCCCACCATCGTGTTCACGACCTTGCCGATCCGCAGGAACTCGCCCCGCAGCGGCCGTTCCTCGTTCTCCATGTCCATGGTCTGGCCCAGGTCGCCCTTGGCCACGGCGCCGATCACGCGCGCCATTTCGGCGGTCGGGTGGATCATGTCGGTGATGAGGGTGTTCACGGCGTCGACCGAGGCGGCCCAGGAGCCCTGCGCGGCCGGCAGCTTGGCGCGGTGGCTGATCTTTCCCTGGCGGCCCACGGTCTCGCCCAGACGCTCGAACTCGCGGGTCATCCGGTCGTTCTGTTCGACCACGTCGTTGAACGCCTCGGCGATCTCGCCCGCCATGCCGGTCGAACGTGGCAGCCGTAC
>Ga0209026_1000604_pt1 | contig 23158 bp, 19 predicted proteins | sample AraplaCL_Col_mCL_FD_184262 | JGI IMG/M metagenome (GOLD analysis project Ga0209026, IMG submission 184262) | Arabidopsis root microbial communities from the University of North Carolina, USA - plate scrape CL_Col_mCL (SPAdes) (version 2) | ecosystem: Host-associated > Plants > Roots >... | reverse complement strand
ACGGCCGCGACCACGTCAGCCAGATCATCACCTACGGCTCGATGGCCGCGAAGGCGGTGCTGCGCGATTCCGGCCGCGTGCTCGGCATGGGCTACAACCAGGTCGACCGCATCGCGAAACTGATTCCACCGCGCCCGCTCGATCTCACGCTGTCCTGCGCACTGGGCCGCTCGGAGAAAGCGCAGAAAGAACCCGAGCGCGTGGTGAAGGAATTCTGCGAGCTGTACGAGCAGGACGAAGAAGCCCGCACGCTGATCGACCTGGCGCTGAAGCTGGAAAGCCTCACGCGCAACGCCGGCAAGCACGCCGGCGGCGTGGTCATCGGCCCCAAACCGCTTACCGAATTCGCACCGCTGTATTGCGAACCGGGCGGCGGCGGCGTGGTGACGCAATACGACAAGGACGACGTGGAAGCCGTCGGCCTGGTGAAGTTCGACTTCCTTGGCCTGCGCACGCTTACCATCATCGATTGGGCGGTAAAGGCAATCAACGCGCGCCGCGCGCAAAGCGGCGAAGCGCCGCTGGATATTTCCGCGCTGCCGCTCGATGACGTACCCACGTACGAGTTGTTGAAACGCGCGCAGACCGTCGCGGTATTCCAGCTCGAATCCTCCGGCATGCAGCGCATGCTCAAGGATGCAAAACCCGACCGCTTCGAAGACATCATCGCGTTGGTGGCCTTGTATCGCCCTGGCCCGATGGATCTTATTCCCAGCTTCGTCGCGCGCAAGCACGGCCGCGAGGAAGTGCAATATCCCGACCCGCGCGTCGAGCCGATCCTGAAAGAGACCTACGGCATCATGGTCTACCAGGAGCAGGTGATGCAGATGGCGCAGATCGTCGGCGGCTACTCGCTCGGCGGCGCCGATCTGCTGCGCCGCGCGATGGGCAAGAAGAAAGTCGAGGAAATGGCGAAAGAGCGCGCCAAGTTCCGCGAAGGCGCCGCCAAGGACGGACTCAGCGGCGACAAAGCCGATTCCATCTTCGACCTGATGGAAAAATTCGCCGGCTACGGCTTCAACAAGTCGCACGCCGCCGCCTACGCGCTGGTGTCGTATCAAACCGCTTGGCTGAAAGCACACTATCCGGCCGAATTCATGGCCGCGACCATCTCGTCGGACATGGACAACACCGACAAGGTGGTGACCTTCCTCGACGAATCGCGCGCGATCGGCCTGAAAATCCTCCCGCCGGATGCGAACGCTTCGGAATTCATGTTCGAAGCGGTGGAACCCAAGGTGATCCGCTACGGCCTGGGCGCCATCAAGGGCGTTGGCCAAGGCGCCTGCGAAGCGATTGCCGCGGAGCGCAAGCAAGGCGGCCCGTACAAGGATCTGGCCGACTTCTGCCGCCGCGTCGATCCCACCAAGCTCAACCGGCGCGTGCTGGAGGCCCTGATCCTCTCCGGCTCGCTCGACGCACTCGCGCCCACCCGCGCCAGCCTGATGCTGCAACTGCCCGACGCCATCAAGGCCGCCGAACAGCATCTGCGCGATCGCCAATCCGGCCAGAACGACATGTTCGGCGCCGCGATGGGCATGGCCGCCCCGGTCGTGCACGTGGACCTGCCCACCGCGCCGGAGTGGCCGCTGGAGCAGAAGCTGCAAGGCGAGCGCGACACGCTAGGCCACTACCTTTCCGGCCATCCCACCGATCCCTGGCGCGAGGAACTGGCCCAGCTCGCCACCTGCCCGCTGGGCGAGATCGCCGACCGCTACCAGCCACCGCGCCCGCGCAAGAACGATGGCGACGACAATCGCTTCCGCCGCGGCCCCGACACGCCCTGGACCGTGGCCGGCATGGTGGTGGCCGTGCGCAAGCGCGGCGACAGCGACGCGTTCGTGCGCCTGGAAGACAGCACCGGCAGCATCGAGGTGAGCTTCTTCGGCGAGCTCTACCAGCAAGCCGCCCCGCTGCTGACCCGCGACGAGCTACTGGTGGTGGAAGGCGGACTGCGCATCGATGATTTCTCCGGCGGCGGCTTCCAGGTGCGCGCCCGCAGCGCCATGTCCATGGCCGATGCCTGCCGCCGCTACGCACGCTTGCTGCGGGTCAAGGTCAACGGTATCGGCCCTGATTTCATCGCCCAGTTCCGCCAGGCGCTTGCCGGCCACCGCGGCGGCAACGCCGCCGTGCTGCTCAGCGGCTACCACAATGCCGTGGCGCAGGCGGATTTCGAATTCGGGCAGGAATGGAAGGTGCATGCGATCCCCGAGCTGCTGCGCGCGGTGCGGGGCATGCCGGGGGTGCTGGGGGCCGGTGTGCGGATCGTCAAAACCGGGGAATAGCCTCGCGAATATCTCCGTTGAAGCGCGCCGCAGGCCCATGTGCTACATTTGCAACACGTAGCGCAGATGTAGCACACAGGGCCTGCACATGATCCGATCGAACACCAAAAACAGTCTGCTTCCCTCCGTCCGCGTCGGCGCGGAATTGCGGCAGCAGGTCGAAAAGGTGCTGGCCGAGGATGAGAGCTTGTCGAGCTTTATCGAAGCGTCGGTCCGCTCCGAAATCCACGAACGTCTGACGCGGCAGGCCTTTCTGCAGCGCGGCCTGCAATCGAAAGCCCAGGCAAAAGAAACGGGCGTGTACTACAGCGCCGAGCATGTGATGGACCGGCTCGACGAGATCCTCGCCAACAGGAAGGCAAACAAGGAGAAAGGGTGAGCTGCGAGATCCGGTTTACCGAGATTGCGCTTGAAGATCTGCTGCGCCTGTATCAGTTCCTTGCCGATGAAGACGAAGAAGCCGCCAGGCACGCAAGGGATGCGATCGACAAGGCCATCAGCGTCCTGGCCGATATGCCCTATGTCGGCCGGCTGATCGACGGGCATCATCCTTTGATGCGGGAACTCGTCATTGCCTTTGGATCATCAGGCTACGTGACGCTTTACGAGATAGAAGCAGAGTCCTTGCTTACGGTCCATGCCTTCCGCCACCAACGGGAACGGGATTACTACATCTGAGCCCGCGAGCGATGGTCTGCCGCGCCCCATACGCCCCCGTTCCCGCCCCGTCACGCACCCCGGGTATACTGCCCCGCTTCTGTGCCACGTAAGTGACCGAATGAACCCGAATTTCCTCGACTTCGAACAACCGATTGCCGAGCTGGAGGCCAAGATCGAGGAGCTGCGGCACGCCAGCTCCGGCCAGGCGTTCAACATCGACGAGGAAGTCGCCCGGCTGCGCGAGAAGCTCAAGGTGAAGACGGCGGATATCTTCCGCGCGCTCACGCCCTGGCAGGTCACGCAGCTCTCGCGCCATCCCGCCCGCCCCTACACGCTCGACTACATCGGCGTGATGTGCGAGGAATTCCACGAGCTGGCCGGCGATCGCGCCTATGCCGACGATGCCGCCATCGTCGGCGGGCTTGGCCGTATCAACGGGCGCTCCGTCGTGATCATCGGCCATCAGAAGGCGCGCGATACCAAGGGCAAGGTGCGCCGAAACTTCGGCATGCCGCGGCCGGAGGGCTATCGCAAGGCGCTGCGCCTGATGAAGCTGGCCGAACGTTTCAAACTGCCGCTGCTCACGCTGATCGACACGCCCGGCGCCTATCCCGGCGTGGGCGCCGAGGAACGCGGCCAGAGCGAAGCCATCGCCCGCAACCTGTTGGAGATGGCGGAGCTGAAGGTGCCGATCATCTGCACGGTGATCGGCGAAGGCGGCTCCGGCGGCGCGCTGGCGATCGGCGTGGGCGACCGCACGATCATGCTGCAATATTCCACCTACTCGGTGATTTCACCCGAAGGCTGCGCCTCGATCCTGTGGAAGAGCGCCGACAAGGCGAAGGATGCCGCCGAGGCCCTGGGCCTGGTCGCCCCACGCCTGCTCGAGCTTGGCCTGATCGACAAGGTGGTGCGCGAACCGCTGGGCGGCGCCCATCGCAATCCGCAATCCATGGCGGTGCGCCTGAAGGCCGTGCTGCTCAACGAACTGGACAAGCTCGAAAGCATTCCCACGGCCGAACTGCTCGAACAGCGCTACCGCCGCCTGCGCAGCTACGGCGCTTTTACCGAATAGGCACATGCGCGATGGCGGGTGTGCAAGGTATCGATCACGTCAACCTCAGCGCACCCGCGGAGCTGCTTGAACGGGTGCGCCGCTTTTACGTCGACATCATCGGCCTGCGCGAAGGACCACGCCCCACCTTTCGCTCCGGTTCGCGCGGCTACTGGCTGTACGCAGGCGCCGAACCGATCATGCACCTGACCTCGCGCGGCGGCGGCGAAGCGCATGCGCAAGACACCGGCTGGCTGGACCATATCGCCTTCGCCTGCGCCGATCTTCCCGCCATGCGCGCCAAGCTCGACGCCGCGGGCGTGCATTACCGCATCGACGTGGTCGACATGCCGCCACAAGTGCAAGTGTTTCTCACCGACCCGGCCGGCGTCGGGGTGGAATTGAATTTCCGCGGTTGAAACACGCGCAGAAACAACTGGCAGCGTTGCGTTTTTTGCTGAAGAATCCTCGCCGGGGTTCCAGACAAAGCGATGCTTCCATGCAGGTTTACTTCCTTTTGCGCCGCGCCCTCGTGGCTGCGGTCATCCTCGGTGCGGCCCAGGTGTCGGCCCAGGCCGTGCCGCTACGTACCGACACGGCCGAGGCACGCACGGCCCATGCATTTGAAACCGCGCGCGCGCAAGGTCCATTGGCCTTGCACGCGTTTCTCGCCGAGATGCCCAAGGGCGGCGACCTGCACAACCACCTCAGCGGCGCGGTGTATGCCGAATCGTGGATCGCGCAGGCAGCCGCCGATGGACTGTGCGTGGATGTCGCCACCTCGAACCTGATCGACAAGCGCGACGCCAGCGCTCCAAGCTGCGGCAACGGGCGACGTCCCGCGGCGGATGCGCTGAGCGACCAGCACTTCTACGACGCGCTGGTGGACGCTTTTTCCATGCGCAGCTTCGTTCCTTCCGCCGGACGCTCCGGTCACGACCAGTTCTTCGACACGTTTGGCCGTTTCCAGGCCGTAACGCCACAGCAGCACATGGGCGATTGGCTGGATGAAGTAAGCGCCCGCGCCGCCGTGCAGAACGAGCAATACCTGGAGCTGATGGCGACGCCGCCGTTTGCACGCGCCAGAGAACTGGCCCGCACGCTGGACTGGCAACCCGACTTCGATGCCATGCGCAAGCAGTTGCTCGCGCACGGCCTGAAGGATGACATGGCCGCGGACGAACAGTTGCTTACGCAAGCGCTGGCCGAGCGCAAGCGGCGGCAACACTGCGATACCGCCCAGGCCGATGCCGGCTGCGCCGTGCAGATCCGTTTTCTGTACCAGGTGCTGCGCGGTGCCGCGCCCGCGCGCGTGTTCGCGCAAACGCTGCTTGGCTTTGAACTGGCTTCGGTCGATCCGCGCTGGGTCGGCATCAACTTCGTGATGCCCGAAGACGGCTATCTGTCAATGCGCGACTACAGCCTGCAGATGCACATGCTCGACTATCTCCACCATCGGTATCCGAAGGTACATATCAGCCTGCACGCCGGTGAACTCGCGCCTGGGCTGGTGCCGCCGGATGGCTTGCGTTTCCATATCCGCCAGGCGGTGGAAGTCGGCCATGCCGAGCGCATCGGCCACGGGGTAGACGTGATGTATGAAGACCATCCCGAACAACTGCTGCAGGAAATGGCCGCGCGCCACGTGATGGTGGAGATCAATCTCACCAGCAACGACGTCATCCTTGGCGTGCACGGCGCCGATCATCCGCTGCCGATGCACCTCAAGCATGGCGTGCCGGTGGCGCTGTCCACCGATGACGAAGGCGTCTCGCGCATCGACCTCACCCACGAATACGTGCGCGCCGCCGAAGACTTCGGCCTGGATTATTCCACGCTGAAACAGATGGCGCGCAACAGTCTCACCTACAGCTTCCTGCCGGGTGAAAGCCTGTGGGCGGCCAAGGCGTGCCAAGGCCAAGCGCCGGGCAACCATCCCAGCGCAAGCTGCCGGCAGTTGCTTTCCGCCAGCGAGAAGGCTGCCGCGCAATGGGAACTGGAGCGCCGTTTACGAGCTTTTGAAGAGGCGCACTGAAGGCGCTGCCGGCTGCGCGCAATACATCAGGTCGCCATCCCGCGATGCGCCAGCACCGTGTGCGCTACCATCCCGGTGGCACCCTGGAGACATGCCATGGCCAACGACGCCACCGCCAAGCTCGCCGTCCTGATCGATGCCGACAACACCCAGCCGTCCATCGCCGATGGCCTGCTGGCCGAAGTGGCCAAATACGGCACGGCGCACGTGAAGCGCGCCTACGGCGACTGGACGGGGAATCAGCTGAAGGGCTGGAAGGAACAGCTGCTGACGCAATCGATCCAGCCGATCCAGCAGTTCGGCTACACCAGCGGCAAGAACGCCACCGATTCGGCCATGATCATCGATGCCATGGATTTGCTCTATTCCGGACGCTTCGACGGTTTCTGCATCGTCTCCAGCGACAGCGACTTCACCCGCCTGGCGGCGCGCATCCGCGAATCCGGGCTGATCGTGTATGGCTTCGGCGAACGCAAGACACCCGGGCCGTTCGTCGCCGCCTGCGACAAATTCATCTACACCGAGATCCTCGCCTCCAAGCCGGACGAGGAACAACCGCTCAAGCCGCGCCCGGCCGCTCAGCTGAAGAAGGACAACGGCCTGCTCAACCTGTTGCGCAACGCCATTGATGCGGCCTCGGACGACGAAGGCTGGGCGGGCCTCGGCGGCGTGGGTTCGATCATCACCAAGCAGCGGCCGAATTTCGATTCGCGTAGTTATGGCTATGGCAAGTTGAGCGACCTGATCGCGGCGATCGACCTGTTCGAATTGGATCGGCGAAGTCCCGGCGAAGGGCGTCCCAAGGCCATCTATGTACGCAACAAGCGCAAGCCGGTGGCGCGTGAGTGATCGGGATTTGCATGAGCAATCCGTTTGAAAAAGGATGCGCCAAGGATTTTCGGCGCATCTTTCCATTCGAACCATCGTCGTCGCCATGAACCAACACCACATCTTGCCCGACACACTCTTGGCAGCGCTTAAAGCGCAGCCAGCAGGCAAGCTGTGCGTCGCCTACAGCGGCGGCCCGGATTCCACCGCATTGCTGCATGCCCTGGCGCATTTGCCCGAAGCACGCACGCGGAGCCTGCGCGCCCTGCACGTGGACCATGGCCTCCATGCGCAAAGCGCGCGCTGGGCTGCGCATTGCCGCGCATTCTGCGCCACGCTGGGGCTCGCCTGCGACATACACGTCGCCAAGGTGGACCGCTCGGGCGGCATGGGCCTGGAGGCCGCCGCACGGCATGCACGCTATGCGATTTTTGCCGAACAGCTGCACGCTGGCGAACGGCTGGTCTTCGGTCATCACCTGGATGATCAGGCGGAAACCGTGCTGTTGAAACTGTTGCGCGGCGCCGGACCGGAAGGCCTGGGCGGCATGCGTCGGGAACGTCCGCTCGGCCGCGGCACGCTGTGGCGGCCATTGCTCCAATTGCCACGGCAAGTGCTGCACGACTACGTCGACGCGCACGATCTGCCGTGCATCCATGATCCATCGAACGACGATCGGCAACTGGCACGCAATCATCTTCGCCACGAAGTGCTGCCCTTGCTGAAAGCCCTTTGGCCGCAGGCGGCGATCTCCATTACCCATAGCGCGATGCTGTGCCGGGCTGCCGCCGATACCTTGCAACAGGATTGGCTGCTTGCTTTCGAGCGCCTGCATGACGACGCCACCAACAGCCTGGATGCCCGCGGCTGGCTGGCCTTGCCGCCCGCGTTGCGCGATCCCTTGCTGGCGCATTGGCTGCATGCGCAAGGTCTGACCGCCCCGACCACGGCGCAACGCCAGCAGATCGAACGGCAATGCACGGCACAGGACGGCCAACTGCCATGCATCCAGTGGCCTGGCGCCGAAGTGCATGTGTGGAAGCATCGCTTGTGGGCGATGCCGCCGTGGCATCACGCGTCATTCCTTGGGGAATTGCCGTGGCGAGGCGAAGCACTGGCGCTGCCCGATGGCGGCTCGCTGACGATCGAGCCTGCCGTGCAACTCCCTGTCGCCCTGACGGTGCGCTGGCGCAGCGGCGGCGAGCGCATCAAGCCGGCCGGTGACCGGCACACGCGCGAGCTGCGCGCGTTGTTTCAAAACGGCGCCATTCCACCCTGGCGGCGCGATGCTTGCCCGCTGCTGTATGAGGGCGACGCCCTCGTTGCGGTGGCGGACCGCTGGTTGAGCGCGCGTGCCGAAGCCATCTTCGGCGAAGTGAATGCCCGGCCGCGCTGGCGGCCGGGCCGTTGAGCCAAGCCTATTCGCCGGCTTTGCTTTCCAGGGGAATCGGCGCAACCGCCGCAGTCGCCCCGACCACGCGGCGATTGACGAAGTACATCATTGCGAACGATGCCAGCGTGGTGAACACCAGGATGTCGCCCAGCACGTCGAAATGCAGCAGCCTGCCACTGCTTGCCTGCACCACCACCATGCCGCCAAGCATGGCGGCGAAACCGCCCGACATTTGCTGCAACGACGAACTGATCGACATGTACGCGCCGCGATCGGACGGCTTTGGCAAGGCAGACATCAGCGCCGACGACGAAATGATGCGCGAGAAAATGCCGATCTGCAGCAGCGCACTTACCGTGATCAGCGTCCACAGCGTCACGTTGGAAAGCCGCGTATAGATCAACACCATCACGATGGTTACCACGCAGCCGAAGGCGAACACGCGGAACTTGCCGAACGCGTCGCTGGCCTTGCCGAGCAACGGCCCCATCACCGCCGATACCAGTCCGGTGATCAGGTACACCACCGACAGCATCGTCATCGGAATGCCCAGGTTGTTCACGATGAACAAGGTGGAATACGGCATCAGCATGAAGCCGCCCATGGTCAGCAACGCCGTGGTGGCGAAACCGATCAGGTAGGAGCGCGTGCCCAAGGTGTGCAGCAAGTGATGCAGCGGCTTCTTGTCGGGGCGCAACGCCAGGTGCGCATTGACCGGGCGCAAGCGCCCGATGATTGCGCCGCCAACCACGGTACACACCGCCACGATCAGGAAGAACGGCGCATTCCAGCCCCAATGGCTGGACAGCCACAGGCTCAACGGCAGCCCGAGCACCGTGCTCGCCGCGAACGCCGACTGGATGAAACCCATCACGCGTCCACGCATCGAGAGCGGGAACAGATCGGTGACGATGGCCATCGACGCCGCACCGACCACGCCCGCAAACAGACCTGTGAACATGCGCGCCAGCAACAGCAGCACATAGGTGTGGGCGAGCGCGCAGAACAAGGTGCCGAGCATAAAGCCGGCATAGAAAAGCAGCAGCAGCTTTTTGCGGTCGAAGCGGTCGGCAAAACCCGCCGCAAGAATGCCCGACACGCCGGCGGCGAACGCATAAGCGTAAATCACACCACTGAATTGCTCCGGCGTGATGTGCAAGGCCGGCACCACCAGCGCGCCCAACGGCGCCAGCAGCATGAAGTCGAGCACGATGGTGAACTGCAGGAAGGCGAGCACGGCCACCACGAATTTCTGGTAGCCGGAAAAACCCATACCGCCTGCTTCCGCGGCATGCGATGGCAAAGGACTGGTCACGATGACTCCTAGGGAACGGGCCTCTCCCGGCGCGTCCGGATGGGGGGATGTCGCAGAATACAATTTCGATATATCGAAATCAAGACTTTCGGGACAGGCCAAATCCATCTAGCCGCGCAGCGGCCTGATACAACCGTCCGCAAGGTGGCGGGCAAGTCCACTGCGGCAATTGATTCCGCCTCTGTGCTGCGCTAGCGTTGCCGGCCATGGTCAAGCCCACTTCCGCTCCAGCTGAAACAACCTCGGTCGCCGACTTCGAGCATTCCCTCGACGAACTGGAACAACTGGTAGCGCGCATGGAAGGCGGCGAGATGAGCCTGGACGAATCGCTCAGCGCCTTCGAACGCGGCATCGGCCTTTATCGCCACTGCCAGCAGGCACTCGACCAGGCCGAACTGCGCGTACGGCTGTTGCTCGATCCGGAGGCGCCGGACAAGGCCGAGCCGTTCGAGTCGGACCGAGAGCCGTAGCAAAGAGCCGTAAATCGGGAATCGTCCATCGTAAATAGTTAAGAACAGCTGCGCGGAGACGTGCCGGCTCTCGCTCTTACGATTCCCGATTGACGATTTACGGTTCCCGCGTCACTTGATCAACCGCAACGCAAACGGATACCGATAGCGCACACCTTCGTTGGCCTTGACGCCGGCAATGATGGTCAGCACCAGCCAGCCGACGCCGATGATCACCCACAGCGGGATCGCAATGATCAGGCCGATGCCGAACGTGATGGCCGACAGCACCAGCAACACCAGGCTGGCGATCGCCACGGAGATGTTGAAGTTCAACGCTTCCTTGGCCTGGTCGGCGACGAAAGGCATGCTGTCTTTCTTCACCAGCCAGATCACCAGGGGGCCGATGACGCAGCCCCAGCCCGCGCCAAACGAAGCGGTGAGCACGGCGCCGATCAAGGCGGACAGATGGGCGAACATGGCCCAGGTGCGCTCTTCGGCGGGAATGTCGCCACCGATATGCTCGCTCGGTGGAGGCGGTACAACGGACTCGGGCGGAACGCTCATGGGCATCTCCTGTCAAGTCGTGCAAACGCCGGCGCATGCCGGTGAAAAGCATCCTAGCAGGCCGCACAGGAACTTGCTGCGCGGCTTCTGGCCTACTCGCCGGCGATCGTCATGCGATCGATCAAAATCGAACCGGTCAGCAGATGCGAGCGCGTGTCCACATCCGCGCCGACCGCCACGATGCCCTGGTACATGTCGCGCAGGTTGGCGGCGATGGTGATCTCTTCCACCGGATAGGCCACCTCGCCGTTTTCCACCCAGAAGCCCGCCGCGCCGCGTGAATAATCGCCGGTAATGGTGTTGACGCCCTGCCCCATCACTTCGGTCACCAGCAGTCCCGTGCCGAGCCGGCGCAGCATGCCGGCGAAATCGTCGGCCGCGCCGCCGTCGGCGTGGCCCGGCTCCACCACCAGGTTATGGATGCCGCCGGCATTGCCGGTGGATTCCAGCCCCAGCTTGCGCGCGGAATAGCTGCCCAGGATGTAGCGGGCGAGCACACCGTTTTCGACCAGCGCGCTGTCGCGCGTGGCGACGCCTTCGGCATCGAACGCGCCCGAGCCTTGCCCGCGCCGCAAATGCGGGCGCTCCACCATGTTCAGCCACGCAGGCAGGATCTGCTTGCCGGCGTGGTCGAGCAGAAAACTCGCGCGCCGATACAGCGCGCCGCCGCTGACCGCGCCAATCAGGTGGCCGATCAATCCGCGCGCGATTTCCGGCGCAAACAGCACCGGCGCTTGCCGCGTCGACAAACGCCGCGCACCGACTCGCGCCAGCGTGCGTTCGGCGGCCTTGTCGCCCAGCTCCCGCGCGCTGATGAAGTCGCTGGCGCTGCGCACGCTGTCGTACCAGTAATCGCGCTGCATGCCCGCTTCCTCGCCGGCGATCAGCGACAGCGACAGCGAATGCCGCGTACCGCGCTCGCGCCCCACGAAGCCGTGCGAATTGGCATACACCGAAAGGCTCTCGCCCATCTGCACGCTGGCGCCGTCGGAGTTGGTGATGCCGGCATGGGCGCGTCCGGCCGCTTCGATCTCCTGGCCCAGCGCAATCGCCTGCGGCGTATCCAGCTGCCAGGGGTGCCACAGATCCAGATCGGGAAACTGCGTGGCCATCCGCGCGGCATCGGCCAGGCCGGCCGCTTCGTCTTCCTCGGTGTATTGCGCGATGGCGCACGCCTGGTCCAGCGTGGCCTGGATGGAATCGGCGTGCAGGTCGGCCGTGCTGGCCGAGCCCTTGCGCTTGCCGAAATACACCGTCAGGCCAAAACCGCGGTCGCGCGTGTGCTCGACCGTTTCCACCTCGCCCAGGCGCACGTTGACGTTGAGCCCGGCATCGATGCTGGCCGACACCTCCGCCTGGCTGGCGCCGGCGGCGCGGGCGCGGCGGATCACGTCTTCGGCCAGCTCGGCCAATCGGTCGAGTTCGCGCTGGCTGGTGTCCTGGCTGATGGCAACATCGCTCACGTGGGGTTTCCTGTTGGGCACATGGATACAATAGGCAGACGTGGGGCCGCGCAGACCCGTTGCCAATACCCGAAACACCAGAGGTTGCCATAGGAGCGGCCCATGTCCATAGCCACCGGCATCTATCGTCACTACAAAGGCCAGAGTTACCGCGTGATCGGCACCGCCCGGCACAGCGAAACCATGGAAGAACTGGTCGTCTACCAGGCGCTTTACGGCGACTACGGCCTGTGGGTGCGGCCGGCGGCGATGTTCGCCGAAACGGTCGAGCTGGAAGGCGAGCCGATCCCCCGCTTTGCCTTGATCGAAACCACGCCACCCGAATTTCCCCAGGCCGACCGGACGACGCCGTGAACCGCACCTACACCGACGACCCCGATCACGACTACGGCCCCACCCGCACGCAGCAGCGGCGCGACGCCCTGGCCGTGCTGTCACTGGCCTCGCAACTGGCCGAGTTGTCGCCGTCCAAGCTTGCGCGCGCCAACCTGCCCGACGACGTGCTGCGCGAGATCGACCATCTGCGCCGCATCACCTCGCACATCGCGCGCAAGCGCCAGCTTGGCTTCCTGGCCAAGGTGATGCGGCGCCACGACGATGAAGCTTTCGATGGCGCACGCGCGCTGCTCGGCGAAAACCGCGAACAGCAGCGCAAGGAAACCGCCGTGCTGCATCGCCTGGAAGCCTTGCGCGAACGCCTGCTGGACAGCGACGACGTCTTGCAGGAACTGATCGACCAGCATCCCGACATCGATCGGCAGCATCTGCGCTCGCTGATCCGTCAGGCGCGCATCGAACGCGACACGAACAAGCCGCAACGCGCCTACCGCGAAATCTTCCAGCTGCTGAAAGCACTGAGCGGCGACCAGGCGTAGGCAGAAAAAAAAGACCAGCGAAGGGCCCTTCGCTGGTTCACCATGGTCGGTGATTACCGGGGATTTTTATGCCGCGCCAGACGGCAGGCACGCGAGCCTGCGTATGCGCTATGGCACCAGTGTCATCGCCAGGACCTGCACGTTGGCATTGTTCGGTAGCTGGATGCTCTTGACTGCCTTGGCGCTGTTCAGATGGAACGTATAGCTGTAGAGATAGAACGTGCGGCTGTCGCGGCCGCCGGTGTAGGTATCCCGATACGGCAGCCGCACGGCCTGCAATTCGCCGGTATAACTCTGCGAGCTGAACCAGTCGCTGATGCTTTGCGTGAAAGTCGACTGCGTACCGTCGGCGTAGGTCACGGTGAAGGTTTGCGCGGCCTGGCTGCCGTTCACGGCGGCGGCCAGCATTTGCAGGCTGGAGAACTGCCCGCTTGGCAAGCCGATGGCCTGCCCCGATGCACTCACGTCATTGGCGGCATTGGCGTGGCCCAGGTCATACAGCACGCCGTTGTATTCCAGCGATGAACCCAGCAGTTGCGCGGAATACGCATCACCTACCCCGTCCAGGCCACCCGTGGACGCAAAGCTGGCGCCATCGTCGTAGATGCCGATCTTGTTGAACGACGCGGCAAGACTCACCGGCACAGCATCGAGGATGGGGTTGCTCAGTGCATACGCCAGTACAGCCACGTTGCGGTTGTTCGGCAACACGAGGTCTTTTACCGTCTTGCTGCTGTCGATCGGGAACGCATAACCATACAAATAGAACGTGCGGTTATCCGTACCGCCGCTGCTGGTGTCGCGGTAAGCCATGGTGACGGCTTTGGATTCGCCCGGATAATTTTGCGGGTTGAACCAGTCGCTCAGGCTTTGGCTGATGACGGTGCTGCTGCCGTCCGCGTAGTTCACCATGAAGGTCTGCGCCGCTTGGCTGCCGTTGAGACCGGAGGCAAGCACGCTGAGCTCGCTGTACTGTCCCTGCGTAAGCGGGATGGTGCTGCTGCTCCACGCATTGGCGGTGTTGGGCGCACCGAAGTTGAAGGTATCGCCGTTCCAGCTTTGCGAGGAACCCAGCAGCTTGGCCGAGTAAGCGTAGCCGTTACCATCCAATCCGCCAGTGGTGAACGAGGTTCCATCGCTGTAGATGCCATACACGCCTGATGCCGTCGTGCTCGACCCGAGGCCGGCGTTGATCGCGCTGGCATAGGCGGCGGTTTCGTCCTGGCCGTTGTACGTCTTGCCTGCAATATCGTCGTAGAGCCACAGGAAGCCGCCGCTGATGCCGCATTGAGCGTGCCAGCCGCTCATCGCGCTTTGTGCCTGCGGCGGTGTGTCGTCGCTATCCCACACGCCGGGATAAACCGGCACGCTACCGAAATTCCAACCCGAACAAGGGTTGTTGCCGGAACCGCCCGCATAGGTTTGCAGATGCACGCCATCGACCGTGCCCGGGCTTTGGCTGTTGATCTGCGAGACCACGGACGTCCAATAGGAAGCATTGGTGTAAGGGTCCACTTCCACGTGATAACCAAGGCTGCCGAGCATCACGGCGAAGGCAACGGTGGAGGCGGCGTCGTAGCTGTTTTCGTCATCGAAATCGATCGCATCGACCGATGGCAAGGCTGCTTTCAGCGCCTGGAAATCCTTGTAGAGAACGCTGCTGGGGCCCGTGCCCTGCGCCTGGACCAGGGCTTTGATGTCCTGCCAGTCACCCACGTTCGACGAGCCGATACTGAAGGTGATGCGCTTGGGCGTTCCCTGCTTCATGGTCACCAGATCGGCTGCAAACGATGGCCACGTGTTGTTGCCCACGTAGGTTCCGCCGGACGTCAGCGGAAACTCGCCATTGAAATTCAGGTCACCGGCCGAATTGACCTCGACACTCCACACCACTACTTCGGTGAAACCGGAGTTTTCGATTTCCGTGATATTGCTCGCGATGTGCTTGTACAGCGGACCGCCACCGAAGATGCCGGTGTAACCGGTCGTTTGCGCCATCGCGCCTGTCCACACGCATGCGAGACCGGACACCAAACACAGCAGCGCCGCCTTGCGGCGCCATCCTGACGAATGAATCCTCGTACGCTTCATAGTCACACGCTCCAGAAGAGTGGATACAAACGCGCCGATTGCCTTGCATACCCAAATCCAATGCGAACACGAAGCTGACAAGCATTCGGCGCCGATGAAAGGGAAGGCCGCGAAAAATTACGCCGCACCGCATTCGATTGCGCGACGCCTTTGCGTTCAAAGCTTCAATGGCATGCCCAAAGGCAAAACACCGCCCTGGGTCATGGTTATCGCCATGGCCCTCCGATACCGCTTTTTCGAGATACGCAACAATTGATCACTGGCGCGTGGCGCAAACGAACGGGATCACCGCCGCGCGCGCATGTTCTTGAGCTTTTTGGACCAGCACTCAACCGATCCAGCTTTCGCAACAGCCCTCGCCGCTGTCGCAAGCGGGGCTAATCAATAGGCCAGCTGAAAGTCGCTGTCAACAGAAATTTTTATCGATTCAAATTTAGAATTTTTAAATCCGGACCAACCCTTCTCGCTGCAGGGCAGCACGATGCTTGAATCGATCCAATATTTGCAGCCGATTAACGCGTGCTGCAAACACAAAAAGAGCCTGGACTGAAGTCCTTGAAGCAATGGATCAATTTCTTGTGAAGAAAACTTCCGCCGCGCGGTCGTGGCTTATCAGGCAATCCACTGCACTCTGTTTTTGCTGCGCTGCGCATTGCAAATCGCGCCCCCAAAAGCGACATTGATTTAGAACGATCCAAACAAAAGTCTGGAATCGTCCTCCGGCCCGGCGGGGACTGGAGAAAAGGCCATCGATGGATGGCATTGCACATCTGCATTCAGAGCAAAAAACCAAACATAGATTTGGCTCGATCCGACACAGAGATCGCTCGAATGTTCGATACGTCAAACGGGGAGGATGCCGATAGACATGTTTGCTCTCATCGCGGAACAAGGTGCCGCGTGCATCAGGCGCAGCAGTAGCCGTTTTGCGCGCGCATCGGATCCGCCATCCGAGCACAGCCACCGCTAGGTTTATCCAAGACATACAGCCGCCATCCCATGCAGCCGCTCCTCATCCAACGATGTGCGGGCAGGGTTTGCCGCGCGACTGGCCGACTGGAGACAGGCGGCGCAGGGATCGGACGGCGGAATCTTTCTTTTCTTTGGAGACAGGAATGAGCAAGCACCAACTTCGTTGGGGGAAGAGTTTACGCGCCAGCATCCGCATGGGTTTATGGGCCACTGCCATGACCAGCGGTTCGCTGTTTGCACAGGGCATCACCGGCGGCGTTTACGGCAATCTGCCCGCAGGCAAAGACATCGCGGCAGAAGTGAGCAACCCGGCAACCGGTTACGACAGTACCGTGCATGCCGATAGCAATGGCCACTACTCGGTCACCGGACTGATGCCCGGTCGCTATGTGGTCAAACTGCTGCGCGACGGCAGCATTGTCGACCAGCGCGAGGTGGTAGTGGTCGCCGGCTCCAACAGCCCCGCTATCTTCAGTGCTGCAAGCGGCAATACGAAAGAGTTGAACGCAATTACGGTCACCGCTGCGCAACCACCGGTCAACGCGATCGACGTGACCACGAGCCAGCAAATCCAGACCTGGAATGCGACCGACGTCAACCGGTTGCCGCTGCTGAATTCCGATCTTCTCAACGTCGCCTCCATGCAGGCGAACGTCACCAGCATCACCAGTGCGCACGGCGCATCGCCACAATTCAACGGCGCATCAGGTACCGAGAACCGGTACTTCATCAACGAATTCAACATGACCGACATGCAGCAAGGCGCGGCGCCGGACAAGATCCCGAACGAAGCCTTTGCCAGCATCTCCACCGTCGACGGCGGCATGGATGCCAAATACGGCAGCGCCCTGGGCGGTGTCGTGTCAGGCACGATCAAGCAAGGCTCCAATGACTTCAAAGGGGGCTTGGTGTGGCAGTTCAATCCTCCCACCGGTTTCTTCAATGAGAACGGCAAGAATATTTACAACGTCAACGGCAGCCTGGTTACCGCCAACCAGTTGAATCACTGGTCGCCAAGCCTCTTGCAGGACTATTGGGTATCCGGCCCGATCGTCAAGGACAAGCTGTTTTTCTATCTGCTCGGCGAAATTCAGCCGAACAATTATGGCCAGGGCGTACAAGGCGCCACGCCAACGACCACCTATAACGGTCAGTACAAGCAGCTCAACGAAAGCCGCAACAAGCAGTTGCTCGGCAATATCACCTGGAATATCGCCACCGGCCACACGCTCAACATTTTCTTCGATCGTCAGCTCAATAATTTCTCACAGTCTCAATATCCGCTGTCGACGCCGTACGATCCGTCCAGCGCGGCGCCCGCACTGGAATATTCGGGTGCCAACGCCTGGCGCTCCCGCATGCTGGTCGCCAACTACCACGGCCAGATTGCCGACAATTTTTCGGTATCGGCGATGTGGGGCACATCGCAACAGGATTTCTTCCAGTATCCGCAGTACGGGATAAACGTGCCCTATGTACAGGTGGCCGATCCCGATAACATAAACAACACGCGGACCGTGTCCAACGGCGCGAGCAGCCTGTATGCCTTGCGCTACCGCATGATGGGTTCCCGCGTCGACTTCACCTGGGATGTAACCGACAACCACGAAATCACCTTTGGCGGGGAGCAATACAGCCCCACCATGGCGCAGTCCAATATCCCGAACCCGAACTCCTGGACCTACAGCCGCTGCAGCACGGCGCTGGGGCCGAACGAGGCGTGCAGCATCAACGGCCAGACCATCAATCCGCTGACCGGCCAGCCCTTTGCACCGGGAACCTCGTACGTCACCTTGGCCTACGCGCCGCGCATCTATTACAACAGCTCACCCACGTACGGCTTCTATCTGGCCGACAGCTGGCATTTTGCCGAGAACTGGACCGCCTATATCGGCGGGCGTTACGACAATTACGCCATGACCGACAACATCAACGTCAAGATGTACAGCAAGGGCAACGCGACGCCGCGCATCGGTGTGGCATGGGACGTCCATGGCGATTCGAGCCTGAAAATCGGTGCTACCGCAGGTGAGTACACCGAGGGCATTCCGCTTTATTTCAATGCCTATGGCGGTACGCCTGGCCAGGGCTACATCAGCACCAAGACCACCTACCTGTATTCCGGCGTGGGTGGTGCTTCCGTGCCGACCGGCCTGACACAAGTGGGAACGGTGCAAGGCAGTGCCGGTGCCGGTTTGCACTATTTGACGCCCGGACAGTTCATTGCAACCTCGGCGCAAAATGCAAAGCTGAAGCAGTTCCAGATTTACGCGCAGCAAAAACTCGGCAACAACTGGGTCGCAGGCGCATCGTTGTTCACCAGCGAGCTGACAGGACTACCGAACATCGACAGCAATACCGGCAGCAGCACCAACCCGGGCCAGATGTATGCCTATCTCAAGAGCAAGGGCTACCCGAACGCCGTGCTGCTGGGCCAATACCTGATCACGCCGGGCAAGGACATCACCATCCCGGTGCAATTGAATGGCCCGAACAGCCCGCTCACGATGTTCACCTTCCCCAACAGCTACATCGGCTACCCATCGCTGCACCGCCGGATCTATCAGCTCAGCTTGACCATGGACCATGCCTACACCAACGACGAGCCCTATTACCTGAGCGCGTCCTACACATGGCGCCATGCGTTCGGCAACACGGATGGCACGACCAGCTACGCCTCCAGCCAGACCGGTGGCCTTGCCAATACCGGCGCAACCGCCTATGACGGCGGCCTGTCGGCGCCGGGATTCCTGCAAGGCGCCGCCGGCAACCTGGCCGACGATATTCCGACGACGCTGAAGGTGTTCGGCTATTACAAGTTCGCCCACCAGGGCAACTTCTTGCGCGGCCTGCGCGTGGGCGGCGCGTTTACGTACTATGCGGGCGGCCCCGTCAACTGCCTTTCCACCTATCCGCAGAACGGCAACCTGGCGATCGGTAGCAACCAGGTCAACAACAGCAACGCCTATTACTGCAATACGCTGCAGAACGCATTGGCCGGTAATCCGGTGTCGTCCAGCATCCTCTACACCCGCGGCAGCTACACCCGCCTGCCATCGACCAAGCAGGTGGATCTGGATATCGGCTACGACTGGGCGCTCGGCAAGAACGCCTTCTCGCTGGATCTGAAGGTGCTCAACCTCTTCAATAGCCAGACCGTGACGTCGTATGTCGACCAGATAACCAATAACAATGGGCAGTTCAACGCCAACTTCATGCAGCCCAACACGTTCCAGGCAGGACGTGCCGGGCAGCTGGTATTCCGTTGGCAATACAACTGACGCAGGCGCGATGACGTCGATGCCTCCATGTTCGCCGGGACATGGAGGCATCTTTGTTTGGCTTGGTAGACTGCATCGATGCTTACGGAGATGCATTTGAATCCGCTATTGCAAGGTCTGGACCCTGCTGCGATCAATCGCGTGCTCGCCACTGGGCAGGCACTGGAAATGCACCGTCCCGACCAGGCAGCAAACCAGTTGGCACCGCTCTTGGCGAGTTATCCGGATCACCCCGAAGTGCTGCGCCTGCATGCCAGCTTGCTGAGCCTGCGCGGCGAACACAAAGCGGCCTTGCGCGACATGCGCCGTGCGCTGGAGCAACGTCCGCACGAAGCGCTGTACCACAATGCCTTTGCGCTTTGCCTGGCCGAAGCGGGCGAACTCGATCTGGCAATTGAAGCTTTATATCGCGCTTGCGCGCTGCAACCAGGCTTTGTGCTGGCCTGGTACAACCTCGGCCTGTTCCTGACGCGTATCGCATGCTTCGACGATGCACGGATTGCATTGCGACATGCCGTGGAACTGGCCCCCGACTACACGGCAGCACGGGCGCAGTACGCCGATCTGCTGCGCATGGACAATTTCCGCGGCGAGGCCATCGCCGAATACCGAAAGCTGCTGGCCGAGCAGCCGTGGGCCGGCATGGCATGGTGGGGCCTGGCGGAGATCAAGACCTTGCCGCTGGACGCGACCGATAGCGACGCAATCCGCCGCGCGCTCGTGCATCCGCACGCCCACGACGGCGATCGCGTTGCCATGGGTTTTACCCTCGCCAAAGCGCTGGATGATCAGGGTCGCTATGCCGAATCCATGCAGGCATTGGCGGCGGCGAACGAGCTTGCCCGGCGTCACCGTAACTGGAACGCATCCGCCTTCGACGCGACGATCGCATCGATCAACGCCGCACGCTGCAGCGCCAACGCGGGAGGAGACCTGGGATCTGAAGTGATTTTCATCGTCGGCATGCCGCGTTCGGGGTCGACGCTGATCGAACAGATTCTCGCCTCGCATTCCATGGTCGAAGGCACGGCCGAGCTGGCCGATCTACCCCTGGTGATCGGCGAGGCATCGGCCCACTGCAAAAAACCCTATCCCATGTGGCTTGCGGACATGGATGCGGAGGATTGGCGGCATTGGGGCCAACGTTATCTGGAACGCACGGCGCGCTGGCGCAAGCGCCGCCCCATATCCACCGACAAGCTGCCCAATAACTGGATGCACATCGGCATGATCCGCGCCATGCTGCCTGGCGCGCGCATCGTGATCAGCCGGCGCGATGCGCTCGAAACCTGTTTCTCCTGCTACCGGCAATACTTTCCTGGCAACGACTACACGCGCACGTTTGCCGACCTGGCTTCGTATTGGCGCAGCTTCGATGCTGCGGCAAATCACTGGGCGCGACAGGAGCCCTCGCACGTTTATCAACACGTGTACGAAGACTTGATCAAGGACCCCGACACGCACATCCGCCAGTTGCTCGCCTTCTGCCGCTTGCCATTCGAAGAAGCATGCCTGCGTTTCCACGAAACGAAACGCTCCATCGGCACGCCAAGCGCGATGCAGGTGCGCGAACCGCTGCGCGCCGATACGGCACGCGCCCCGCGCTATGGCGAATGCCTGGACCCACTACGCCGGGCGCTGGCTCGACGCGCCGAGTAGGCTCGAATGAAGCCTACAGATGGCGCGCATGAAGCTGCACGATCCTTGCATTTCGAAATACAGATCGAAGCCCAAGATGCGCGACAAAAGGCTCAAAATCTTTATCGGCGTGCAAAAGGGTATAACCATCGTGCATGCAACGGGTAGCGATCAAGGTATCGATCGCTTTTCTCATCGTGATGCCCTGGGTGCCAAAATTCGAAAATGTCGAACGGCCTGTAGCGCGATGCCTTTGCCGCCTATGTCAACAACCGTCAACGACGTCAACAACCTGCACGCCTTTGCAAACTCCCTCTCGCTGGCAAATCCTTGCAAAACTTCGGCGAGGATCAAGTCAGCGATTAATGACGGGCTGCGCCCCACGCAAGACGTCGAGCCATTCGCATTGCGGGGGGCTTTCGCCGCGAAAGTAGTCGATCCAAACACTCGAATCGACCAGGATCATCCATCCTTTCTCATCGCATCAAGATCGCCCTCCCAGTGTAACTTGCCCCGGAAGCGGCGAATTTCCTCTTGCTTGCTAAGCTTGACCAGCGCCATCAGACCAATCTCGACGGCTTCCCTCTTTAGTTTTCAGGCCAGTCGCCTTGAGCGCGTCCCGCATGCTGGCCGAAGCACGCTCAAACGACCTGTCAGGATGCCGTACCACCCACCGTCATGCTTTCCACGCGCAGCGTCGGTTGGCCCACGCCTACCGGCACGCTTTGTCCATCCTTGCCGCACACGCCGATGCCTTCGTCCAGGGCGAGATCGTTGCCGATCATCGACACGCGTGTGAGCACATCGGGGCCGCTGCCGATCAAGGTGGCGCCTTTTACCGGCGTGGTGACCTTGCCGTCTTCGATCAGGTAGGCCTCGCTGGCGGAGAACACGAACTTGCCGTTGGTGATGTCCACCTGGCCACCGCCGAAGTTGACCGCATACAGGCCCTTCTTCACCGAGCGGATGATGTCCTGCGGATCGTGCTGGCCGGCCAGCATGTAGGTGTTGGTCATGCGCGGCATCGGCAACTGCGCGAAGGATTCGCGGCGGCCGTTGCCGGTGGGCGCCATGCCCATCAGGCGCGCATTGAGCTTGTCCTGCATGTAGCCCTTGAGAATGCCGTCCTCGATCAGTGTGGTACACGACGTAGGCGTGCCTTCGTCGTCCACGGTCAGCGAGCCGCGGCGACCCGGCAGGGTGCCATCGTCCACCACGGTGACGCCCGGCGCGGCCACGCGCTGGCCGATGCGTCCGGCGAAGGCGGAACTGCCCTTGCGGTTGAAATCGCCTTCCAGGCCATGGCCGATCGCCTCGTGCAGCAGCACGCCGGGCCAGCCAGGGCCGAGCACCACGGTCATGCTGCCGGCCGGCGCGTCGACCGCATCCAGGTTGACCAGCGCCTGGCGCACGGCTTCATCCGCAAACGCCTTGGCGCGGCCGTTTTCCAGCAGCTCGCGATAACCATAGCGGCCGCCGCCACCGGCATAGCCCTGCTCGCGGCGGCCGCCCTGCTCGACGATCACCTGCACGGACAGCCGCACCAGCGGGCGCACGTCGGCCGCCAGGGTGCCGTCCGAGCCGGCAACCAGCACCGTATCGAGCGTGGCATTGAGGCTGACGATCACCTGCTTGACGCGCGGATCGCGCGTGCGCGCATAGGCATCCACTTCGCGCAGCACGGCGATCTTGTCGGGGTTGGGCAGGCTCTCCACCGGATCGATCGCCGGATAGAGCGGCTTCACCCCATGCACCGCCAGCGGCTTGCCGGCGCCATTGCCACCCTGGGCGATGGCCCGCGCGGCCTTGGACGCCTCCAGCAGCTGCGGCAGCACGATTTCATCGGAATACGCAAAACCGGTCTTTTCGCCGCTGATTGCACGCACGCCCACGCCCTGCTCGATGGAGTGGCTGCCATCCTTGACGATGCCCTCCTCCAGCACCCAGGACTCGCTGCGCGAATGCTGGAAGTACAGGTCGGCGGCATCGATGGACGGCCCCATCAACTGCGTGAAGACGCGCTCGAGATCGCCGGTGGCCAGTCCGCCGGGAGTGAGCAGGCGGTTTTCGGCCTGGGCGATTAGGGAACTCATTGCGATAGCTACCGTGCTGGGTTGAATGAACGAAGTATGGGCGATTCCTGCCGCTTAAAGAGCATCCCTAGGGACAATGGCGCTAACTTAAGCGCGTGTCTCGACGCTTGTCGTGATACGCCCCCTCCCCTGCGACAGTAGGGGAGGGCTGGGGTG
>Ga0209026_1000602_pt1 | contig 23171 bp, 23 predicted proteins | sample AraplaCL_Col_mCL_FD_184262 | JGI IMG/M metagenome (GOLD analysis project Ga0209026, IMG submission 184262) | Arabidopsis root microbial communities from the University of North Carolina, USA - plate scrape CL_Col_mCL (SPAdes) (version 2) | ecosystem: Host-associated > Plants > Roots >... | reverse complement strand
CAAGCAGGATCTCAATATTAGGGTCTTTCCTTAAATCTTTTTCCCATCGATACCATTCATTAGGTGCCGATTTAAAAGTGGTGGGTAAGCCTTTCGCGAGCGGCGAACCCCGCTCTTCCACACGCAACACAGCCGAAGTTGGCCGCCAGGTATTACTCCCATATTGTCCCGAACCTAAAAATTCGTTATGGTACCAGTCCCAATTTTGCGGATAATCTGAAGGAGTTAATGCAAACGCCGAAAAGTGGAAGCCTATCCAACCGCCACCGTTCTCCATGTACTTTTTAAAAGCCTCACGTTGCTCCGGCATGTCTGGCCGTGTATCTAAAAACAATACCACCTGGTAATGCGACAAATATTCTGCATTGAGATTGCTCCATACATTGGTCGAATCGTAAGTGAAATTATACTTTTTAGCCATCTCCGGGAACCACTTATTGGCTTCATGCACAAAGCTGATGTGCGCCTGATCGCTCTTGGCAGTGTAAAATGCGATAACATGAAACCTGGGCTGATTTTGTGCATTAGCGTATGTAAACACAAAGCAAAGTATCAGCAAGGCAAATACGGTTTTTAATGGGCTTCCGCTCATAGTTTCAATTGGTTTTGGCATATAAAACTAAATATTCTTTTCTTATTTCAAAATTGAACCTTACAACAAAACACCCTATATTTAATTCATCTACATTTGTTTTATAAAATTAATAGCGATGAGTAATCAGGATATCAAAATACGTGCGATTGTTACTGGTAGTACAGGTATGGTTGGCGAAGGTGTTTTACATGAATGCCTGCAACACCCACGGGTTGAGGCGGTTTTGGTGATCAACCGTAAACCTTGCGGGGTATCGCACCCAAAACTTAAGGAAATTATTCATGCTGATTTTTTTGATATCTCACCCATCGCAAAAGAGTTAAGCGGTTATAACGCCTGCTTTTTCTGCCTCGGTGTTTCATCTATTGGAATGAAAGAGCCGGAATACTATAACATGACTTATACTTTGACTATGCACGTAGCGCAAACATTAAGCGGTTTAAACCCCGATATGACGTTTTGTTACGTATCAGGCGGCAGCACCGATAGTACCGAAAAAGGCAAAATAATGTGGGCACGGGTCAAAGGGAAAACTGAGAACGATCTGGCCAAACTACCTTTTAAACAGGAATACAATTTTCGCCCGGGTATGATGAAAGCCGCACCAGATGCTAAAAATACCTTAAAATACTATAAGTATTTCAGCTGGCTGTATCCCCTATTACGCGCACTGGGCATGGCTACCACTATAGCCGAGCTGGGCCGGGCCATGATCAACAGCGTGATTTGCGGTTATAAAACCCGTATATTGGAGATAAAAGATATCATTGAGCTTTCGCATACCAATGAATAAAAAAGCGATTATTTACGATCTGGATAATACCATTTACCCGGTACACAGCATCGGCGAAAGTTTGTTCGAGCCTTTCTTGAAGCTTATTACTCAATACCCGGAGCACGATGGTGATTTTGATGCGATTAAAAGTGACATGTTTCGCAAACCTTTCCAGGTGGTTTCTGCCGAACATCATTTTAGCGATGAACTGATCAGCCGGACGATAGAGTTATTGCAGACGATGACCTATCAGGGCGAGATCAGGTATTTTGATGATTATCCGGCTATCAAAAATATCAAAGCCGAACGTTTTTTGGTAACCACTGGGTTCTACAATTTGCAATACAGCAAAATACGCGGAATGGGCATAGCTGATGACTTTGCCGAGATCCACGTAGTCGATCCGTTAACGTCGACCAAAACAAAAAAAGATGTATTTGCCGATATTATGCAGAGGCACAACTATGAGGTAAGCGATGTTTTAGTAGTTGGAGACGATCCCGAATCGGAAATTAAAGCAGCATTAGCGCTAGGTATCGATACGGTTTTATATGATAAAAACAATTGCCATATACAACACACGGCACTATATAAAATTACCAGTTTTAACGAGCTTGCCAACTTGGCCTAACACCCGCACGAAGAGGTGGGCACCATTGTTTTCTGGCCTGTCGTACCGTCAATATAATAACAGTTACCGTTACTATCTTTAAATAATTGTTCAGTTGTAGTCTGGTTTTGATAGGTACCGCAAGGCTGGTCTTTGTTAACTTTGGTACACGATGTTGTAAGCAAACCCGACATTAAAAATACAGTAACAGATAGCAAAAAAAGTAGTTTTCTCATCATTAAAAGCAATTCCGGTTAAATAACCAGTACGAAAATCAGCAAAATTTATTGTGATAAGCGCTTAATTTATTAGCTTTATTACCATGAACCGCATCGACCGAATAACGGCTATCCTGATACAACTGCAATCCAAACGTATTGTAAAAGCGCAGGATATTGCATCTCGGTTCAATATCAGTTTGCGAACCGTTTACCGGGATGTTAAAACACTCGAAGAAGCGGGTATCCCAATCATTGGGGAAGCGGGTATCGGCTACTCTATTATGGATGGTTACAGGTTGCCGCCGGTGATGTTTACCCAGGAAGAGGCCATTGCATTTTTAACCGCTGAAAAGTTTATGGATAAGCTGACCGATACCCTAACCGGTGCAAGTTACAGTTCGGCCATGTATAAAATAAAGGCGGTGTTAAAAGCTACCGAAAAGGATTTTTTGGAACAGTTGGATAACAATATCGAGGTAGTTAAAAGCAGAAAAACAGAGCACACCAACCTCGATATCAACCCTATTCAGGATATTTTGATCGAAGGCATATCGCAAAAAAAGGTTTTGTGCATTCAGTATTTTGCCAACCATAGCCAACAGAAAACAAAGCGCATGGTTGAGCCGGTAGGCATTTTTTATCTGGATAATTTTTGGCACCTGATAGCCTGGTGCAGATTGCGAAACGACTATCGTGATTTCCGCGTCGACCGGATATCCGATCTTGTTGTTACTGATACTGTTTTTAAGCAGGAGCATCCTACACTAAAACAACACCTCGACAAAGTATCAGAAGCACGTAACCTACAAACGGTAATTATCCGCATCGATAAAAAAGCGATCCCTTTTATTAGTGGGCAAAAGTATTACAGCGGGTTTGTATCCGAGAGGGAAGTGGACGATAAAATAGAAATGACTTTTCTAACCGGATCGATAGAAGGCTTTGCCCGCTGGTATATGATGTTTGCCGACTACGCCGAGATTGTAAGCAACGATCATCTGATCTATAAAATAGAGGCCATCCTCACCAAGGTTAATATGCAGTTTGAGAAGAACGGGGCGTTAAATTAAAACCTATTCTTTCTGATCCTTTTAATTTTGATAGCTTTAGACGTCCTTGTCAACCATTCTGTAGAAGGATCTTTCTTTGCCAGCCATCTTGCTCGTAAAATAATTAATGCAAAAACGAGCACTATAGTCAGCCCAACATACGGCGAAACATTCTCATAAGTTCGCCCCGGCGATCCTTTAATTGGATTAATTACTTGTAAAAGCATATAGTAAAAGTACTAAATACAGCCTGTTATTCCACCCTTCTGCCCTTTTCCAATCGCAAAGCCAAATTAACGCTATCCGGTATCTCGTGCTGATAATGCGTTACATAGATCAGCGTTGTATTGCCCAGGCTGCAAATCGCATCAACCACATGTTTAAAATGCTGTTGCTGATGCGCATCGAGGCCCTGGCAAGGTTCGTCGAATATCAGCAACGCCGGGTTCTTCACTAAGGCCCGCGCCAACAATATTAATCTCTGCTTACTTGCCGAAACACTCTTTAAAGGTTTACGCACATCGGCTTCCAATTCCAGTAATTTCATCCAGCGTAAAGCGATGGCTGCTTTTTGCGGCTGGCTCGGCCGGAATAAGCCCAATGTATCGTAAAATCCCGACTCGATGACCTGTAAGCAGTTATTTTCTGTCGGGAAGTATTGATGCAATTCGGGCGATACAAAACCTATTTTGTTTTTAATGTCCCATATACTTTCGCCGCTGCCTCGTTTACGGTCAAACAGTACAATATCATTCGCGTAAGCTTGCGGGTTATCTCCGTTAATCAGGCTTAACAAGGTTGACTTACCGGCACCATTAGGTCCAAGCAAGGCCCAATGCTCTCCTTGCCTAATTGTCCAGTCAACATTTTGCAATACCTGGTTTTCACCATACCTGATGTTCACCCGCCTCATTTTAACAACATAGTCAAAATTTCTGCTACGTGTAAGTGCTAACAAATCTTTTAGTTCTTTCGTATCGATCTTTGCCGCTTCCGGAATGTTTACCATCTCAGCTGTAAAATCAGCTTTGGGCAATTTGCTGATAATTTTACCATCATGTAAAATGGCTACATGGGTAATGCCGTCGGGTATTTCGCCTGGCGACGTCGCCATTACAATACTGATTCCCGAAGCTATTATCTCGTTAATGATATCATTAAACTCAGCCCTGCTTTGTACATCTAATCCCGTTAAAGGGTTATCTAACAATAATAAAGCAGGATGTTTTAATAAAGCGGCGGCTATCAGCAATCGTTTGGTTTCGCCATTGCTTAGCTTAATAAGCTGTTTACGGCGCAATGGTTGCAGTTTTAATCTTTCAATAACGCGCTCAAGCGTCCATATCTGTTCGGTATGTAATGCCGGCTCTATCCCGCTAAGGTAAGCCTCAACCGTTGGCGCATCTTCCGAATCGGACGAGTTAAACCGCTGCTGATAATAAAACTCAGTAGTATTTGACAGGTTACGAAAACTATGTTTGGGTGATACTAACGCAATGAGTTTGTGATGCGTAACATGAGCATTGTCACCAGGGTATTTCTCCATCATATCTTCAAAATAATAATGATGAATAATGCCGCCTACAATATTAAACTTACCTGAGATAGTTTGCAACAATGCGCTTTTACCTGAGCCACTTTCGCCAACCAGCGCCCAATGCTCACCCTTGTTAATGTTAAAATCAAGATCAGTAAGAAGAGTTTGGTCCAGATAGCGGACCGTTATATTTTTAATAGACAATAAAGCTGTGCTCATAGTATGCTAACAAGCTGCTAAACTATATTTTTAAAACCACAGCCCATAAAAAAAGGGACTTGTTATTTTACAACGGGCCCCTTCGGATATTTTTTCTTATTTAATTTGCATTTGAATTCGACTCTTCGTTGATAACAGGCGGCTCGTAATAAACACCCTCTTTATAAAAATCAAAGTTGAATAGCTGGCCATTGATGTATTCAAATTCGGCAAATTTATTGTCTTTGTAGCTCAGCAGTTTGTTATCGGCACTTTGTTGAAAATCGCGGTCAAGACCCGAACCCTTTTTATAGAATGTAAAATATACCGCCGGATATCTTTTCAATTCGTTACGTAACGAGTCTCGGATAAAATCCTTTATCCTGTCTTTGGTTAATTCGCTGTAGTCAACATTTTCGTTAATGATATAGTATTTAATCTTTATCCCGTTCCTGCGCTCTTTACCTACGTCTTCATCTTTATCAAATTTTACGCTATCCGTATACGGGCTAAGCGGGTATATTTTGATCAGGTTTCGCCTGGTGGTTTTTAAAGTGCAGCTGTAAATTATAGATATTGAAGTCAGTAATACTAATAAGTAAAAGTTTTTTTTCATTAAGCGAACAAGTTTAAATTAAATAGTGCGTAATAAGTATACGGAAACAAAATCGTTTTGGTTTACTTACCTTATATTTATTATGTAACTATAACACAGCCACATAATAAGGTGCAAAAGTATAATTATTACCCGAACTGAGTAGCCGTCCGGGTAATAATTTTTCCCAACATGTTATACAATTAAATTAAAGGTAAATCAAAATAAAAAGTTGAGCCCTTACCAAATTCGCTTATAACACCTATGTTGCCATCATGTGCTTTGATGATTTCTGAGCAGATATAAAGCCCCATCCCCAACCCGCTTGCCAGAAACTTTTTATCCTCCACACGGTAAAAACGCTCAAATATTTTTTCTTTCTGCGCTTCGGTTAGTCCGATGCCATAATCGGTAACGGATATCCGTATATGCCCGTATTGGCTCCTTGCATCAATAACAATATCCTTATCATTTTGCGAATACTTAACCGCATTACTGATAAAGTTCATAAGTACCTGCTCCAAACGTTCGGCGTTCCCTTTTACAAAAGCGTTAAGCCCGGCCCTCCTGTCTTTAAATTGATGATGAGGGTAAATATGTTTCGCATTATCAATGCAGGCATTAATTAAGCTTTGAACACTAACTTTACTCATTTGATACTCAAGCCTGCCTGCATTAATTTTACTTACATCAAGCAAATCGTTAACCAGATATTGTAACTTGTTAACGGCTTCAGTAGCTTTATTAATAAATAATTTGATGGGCTGCGGAATGGTTTCGTCTTTATAAGCACCCATAATTTGCAGGTATCCTTTCAAACTTGTCAGCGGCGTTTTAAGCTCATGACTGGCAATACCAATAAACTCATCTTTCTTCTCCATCGCCCTTTTCTGATCCTCAATATCCGTAGCTGTACCAACCCACAAAATTATTTCGCCGGCGTCATCACGTAAAGGGATGCCCCGATTTAAGTGCCAGCGATAAGCTCCGTCAACTTTCCTTTTGTAGCGGTTTTCCATTTCATAAATATTGCCGGTTTGCAATGCGTTCTTATACCTCTTTACAGTTTCGGAAACATCATCGGGGTGTATTACCATATTCCAACCAAAACCCGACGATTCATCAATACTTAAACCCGTGTACTCGTACCACTGTTGGTTATTAAAGTTTAGTATGCCATTGGGTAAATTGGTCCATATCATTTGAGGGATATTGTTTGCCAGAAATTTAAAATGCTCCCTACTGGCAAAAAGTTCCTGAGTACGTTCTTTAACTGATGTTTCTAGTACGTTGTTTAGCTTTTCGGTGGCACTGCGTGCTTCCTCCAACTGATCGTTTTTTACTTTCAGCTGTTGTTGAATTTCTTTCTGTGCCGACAGATCGGTAACTATAATACTTAGTGCCGTGCCCTCATCAAGTTCCAGTGTAGTGCAGGATAATAAATAGGGTTTAACGTCATCACTCGACGCATGTAGCAATATCTCATCTTTGCAATCAACCTGCCAGCCTTTATTAAACAATTTAGCAAACCGCTCTTTAAAATCATCAGCAACAAAACTATCAAACGATACACCGATGACTTTTTCGAGCGAGGTATCGAGCATCCGCGCCAACCGCGAGTTACTGTATAATATAATCCCACCCTGATTCAGTGTAACCGCGCCCTCGGCCATTTTTTCTATAAAAACACGGTACGTCTGATCGGCGCTTTTTAAAGTATATAGCTGATTTTCGCCTCCATCACCTTTCACCACAAGAGCGTCAACCCTACCGCCGCGTATGGCTTCTATTGTTTCGTTAGCTTCCTCAAGCTGGTATTTTAGCTCTTGATTTTCGCTGTAGAGTTTATTATATGGTATCAATGGCTCTTCCATTATTCCTCCAAATTCTTTAATCCCAGTCCCCGCAGTACTTTATTCGTATCAGACATATCGCCTATCATCCGGCGTTCGGGATCCGGAAACTTTCGCAGCAGCATAGGTATAGCAATTAAATCTTCGCTCGCAGCAATTAATGGTTGTTGATGTACATCGATGATTTCGAGTTCATATTTACCATTTAAATACTTTTCGCAAATATTTTTCGTGTTTGTTATCGCACGTATCGAGTTTGGCGATGCGCCTGTAACAAACAACCGGAGGATATATTTCTGATCCCCTCCGTTATTATCAAATTCTTCATTATCGGGCACTACGTGCTGATCCTCCATTCTAATTATTTTATAGCGGCCTTATGTTTAGTCCCACCAATACCTTTTCTTCGTTTGATAGATCACCAATAATTTTACGTATCGGCTCCGGCACTTTACGTACCAATGTAGGGATGGCCAGTATCTGGTCACCTTCGGCAAGTTGCGGGTTTACCAGCAAATCAATAACCTCAATACGGTACTGCCCCTGCAAATGCTCTTCGCAATATTTTTTAAGGTTTTGTAGTGCCGTAGCCGATTTTGTAGTTTTACCTGCAACGTATAACCTTAGTTCCCAGGTTTTATCTTTCTCTTCTGTCATAAATTTCCTTCTTTCTCACCAGAATCGGCGTGTCCCCGCCTAAGTTCGGTTAGATCCTTTCGGTTTTTATCCAATATATCCTGCTTCAATTTTTCTTCAACATAAACTTTATTCAACTCTTCTTCAACCGATTCAAACTCTGTTTGTAAGCTTGCTATTTTAGCTTCCAACACTTTGCGTTTACGGCTTATCTCGCGGTCTTTGCTCGATTCTGCATTACTTTTGATCACCTCGTTGGTGTGCTCTTTGAGCAGTTCAGCCTCGCGGGCCGAGCCAATGAGTACACCATCGGGACCTAAGAAGACATCCACCAAATCGAGGCCCTTATCAGTGATCACAAACTCGCGCACCTGGTTTGAGTGCTTCATTCCGCGCGATTTCATGATGTACATGCCACGGTTACGTTCGCCGTTATATTCAATATCGCGTACTAATAACCAGGCATCAACTAATGATGATACGCCCTCATCTGTTTGTTCGGTAACTATACTATTTAAAGTAAGCGCGGTAAACATTACAGTAATATGTTCTTCCTGTAAAAAATCGATCAGCCTGATCAGCATTGATTTTACTTCGCTAACCGAGCCAATAGTTACCAAATTGGTAATCGGATCGAGCACGACCGCTGCCGGTTTAAACCTCTTTATTTGTTTGTACAAGCTTACCAGGTGCATTTCGAGGCCGTGCATAGTTGGGCGCGCGGCATAAAACTTTAACAAGCCTTTGTCAATGTGTTGTTGAAGGTCCACGTTGATAGAGCGCATATTTCTAACGATCTGCTGAGGCGACTCCTCGAACGCGAAATAAATACACTTTTCTCCCCGCCTGCACGTTGCACTTGCAAAGTAGGCCGCAATACTTGTTTTGCCTGTCCCCGCAGTGCCCGACACCAACACGCTGCTGCCTTTAAAAAAGCCTTTCTTATCGAGCATATTATCCAGTGCGGGTATACCCGATGATACCCTGTCAGACAGTACAGGCTTTTCGAGTGTAAGTGATGTTACAGGTAACACCGAAATGCCATCCTCATCAATTAAAAAAGGATATTCGTTGGTACCATGTACACTGCCCCGGTATTTAACTATCCGTAACCTGCGGGTTGATATCTGGTTAATTATCCGGTGGTCAAGCAGTATCACACAATCCGAAACGTACTCTTCAAGTCCCTGCCGGGTTAAATGCCCTTCGCCACGTTCGCCGGTTATTATAGCCGTAACCCCTTTGTCTTTCAACCAATGAAACAGCCTGCGCAGCTCTGCACGCAAAATGCTTTGGTTGGTTAATCCCGAAAAAAGATTTTCAATCGTATCTAAAACTACCCGCTTTGCCCCAATACTATCAATAGCGTGGCCTAAGCGAATAAATAATCCATCCAAATCGTACTCACCAGTTTCTTCTATTTCGCTCATTTCAATGTGAACATGGTCTATCCTGATCTTCTTTTCCTCCTGCAGTCCCTTCAGATCAAACCCTAATGATGCCACGTTCATTTCCAGTTCCTCGGCTTTTTCTTCAAATGCCATAAAAACTCCCGGCTCGTTATATTCAACTGCACCCCGTACAATAAACTCAATCGATAAGAGTGTTTTACCACTGCCTGCTTCCCCGCAAACCAAGGTAGGTCTTCCTTTCGGGATACCGCCTTCGGTTATCTGGTCTAAACCCGCTATCCCAGTGGGAGTTTTGGGTAACCGGTAAAGATTATTTACCTTATTCATTCTAAAACATTTAAATTAATCCTTCTATTATTCAGGAATTTCATCCTGTAAATTTTCAATACATCTTAACCGCTAACTTTATTTTTTGTTTAATATTTATTTTCCACAGTATCTGTTAATGTTCAAAATTGTAATGTTAAAGTAACCAATAACATAACTGGGCAAACTTTGTTGATTGTTATGTGTAAATTTGATATGACAATTAATACCCGGATATAAAGTGGACTATAAAGATTATTACAAAGTTTTAGGTTTGAAGAAAGATGCTTCGGCTGACGAGATCAAAAAAGCATATCGTAAGCTGGCTATAAAATATCACCCCGACAAAAACCCTGGTGATAAAGCCGCCGAAGACAAGTTTAAAGAAGCCAATGAGGCGAATGAGGTTTTGAGCGATCCCGAAAAGCGTAAAAAATACGATGAACTTGGCGAAAACTGGCAGCAGAACCAGCAATATCAACAATACGCCAACCAGGGCCGTGGTGGAAGAGGTGGCTTTAGTACTGAAGAGTTTTATGGCGATGGCGGCCAGTTTTCGAGCTTCTTCGAGTCCATATTTGGCAGTGGCGCCGGGTTTGGTGGTGCGCGTCAGCGTAGCTCGCGCCCACAAAAAGGTGAAAACCAGGAAGCTACTATAACACTTACCGTCGACGAGTCTTTTCATGGAACATCAAAACAGGTAACACTTAACGGCGCCAAACTAAACCTCAAATTTAAACCAGGAACCAGTCAGGGACAGGTTTTAAGGCTCAAAGGTAAGGGCGGACCTGGTTATTTTGGTGGCGACAACGGCGATTTGCTGATCACTGTAAACATCCAGCCCAATCCAAAATACGAGATTAAAGGAAGTGACCTTTACTTTGACCAGCCACTTGATATTTATACCGCTACACTTGGAGGTAAAGTTACGGTTCAGGGCATCGATAAAGCGGTTACCATGAATATCCCTGCAGGTACAGACAGCCATAAAACGCTTAGGTTAAAAGGTATGGGCATGCCTGTATTTGGTAAGACCGAAGAACGTGGCGATGCTTATGTGCGCATGGTATTGCAGGTGCCCAAACATTTATCGGACGAAGAGAAGGATTTATTTACCAAACTGGCCGAATTGAAGAAATAAATGCTTCACAGCATTGTCAATTCTTATAGCTTACCATAAACAACCAATTAGCTTAGTACGTATCTTTGTAATATGAATACAGCCGATCTGTTAGAACGCGCCCTCAACTTCGAGTTTTTAAGTATCGAAGAAGGTTTGTTTTTATACCAGCACGCATCAACTCCCGATTTGATGTATGTAGCCAACGAACTCCGTAAAATACAGGTTCCGCATGGCAAGGTTACCTGGCAGATAGACCGGAATGTGAACACCACCAACGTATGTATAGCCAACTGCAAGTTCTGCAACTTTTTCCGCAGGCCTGGTCACGAGGATAGCTACATAACCGACATTGAAACCTACAAACAAAAAATAGAAGAAACCTTCCGCTTTGGCGGCGATCAGCTTTTATTACAGGGAGGCCATCACCCCGATCTGGGATTAAAGTTTTATGCCGACCTGTTTAAACAACTTAAAGAATTATATCCTACGCTTAAGTTGCACTCATTAGGCCCTCCCGAAATTGCACACGTTGCAAAATTAGAAGGCATGAGCCATATCGATGTGTTGCGTGCTTTAAAAGAATCGGGACTGGATTCGCTGCCGGGTGCCGGCGCCGAAATTTTGAACGACCGTGTGCGCCGCCTGATATCGAAAGGTAAATGTGGTGGTAAAGAATGGCTGGACGTAATGCGTGCGGCACATCAGCTTAATTTACCAACATCGGCAACCATGATGTTTGGCCACGTAGAAACTTTGGAAGAGCGTTTTGAGCATTTGGTTTGGATACGCGAAGTACAAGCCGAAAAACCCGAAGGCCATTATGGCTTTGTGGCATTTATACCCTGGCCTTTTCAGGACGACGGCACGCTATTGCGTAAAGTCCGCGGCATAACTAACAATGTGAGCGGCGACGAGTACATCCGCATGATAGCCATGAGTCGTATTATGTTACCTAACATCAAAAACATCCAGGCATCGTGGTTAACTGTTGGTAAACAGGTGGCGCAAATATGCCTCCATGCCGGTGCCAACGATTTCGGGTCAATCATGATCGAAGAGAACGTGGTATCTGCTGCTGGCGCACCACATCGATTTACAGCTCAAGGTATTCAGGATTCGATCCGCGATGCCGGCTTTGAGCCACAAATGCGTAACCAAAAATACGAATGGCGCGACCTGCCTGCACAAATCGAAGAGCAGGTTATTAATTATTAATTTTTTTCTCACCAGGGCAAAAAAATAGCCGGTTACTCTCGCAGTTCCCGGCTATTACATCTACCTATGAAAAACTGTCTTTTAAGTAAAAAGACTTGCAAAGGGTTGTTCAAACGGTGTGCCATATCATAAAACTTGCTTAATTGACAGCTAGCTGCATTTTGCATTTACCTCATCTCCATCTTGTGGAATTATTTTCCAGAAAAGCGAGGTATTGATTGCCCATATTGGTGTTTAACCGGTCAAAAAATTATATTTGCCCCAACTCATAAACAGTTTGGAAAATCCCGCATTATATATTGAAGCTTTAATTTTCGCGTCTGAAAATAGCATCCGGTTAGAAGAAATAGTTTACTGCTTGCAGTTAAGCTTTGAGCAGGATTTTGTCGAGGCTGAAGTAAAGTCGCATATCAAAGCTATTCAGGATAAATATTTAGAACCAAACTTTGCTATCGAGCTTGTGAACATCAATAACGGGTATCAGTTTTTAACCAAGCCCGATTATCACATCGTTATTAAACAACTGCAAATACAACGCTCTAAAAAGAAATTGAGCCAGGCGGCTATCGAAACACTGGCAATAATTGCCTATCAACAGCCGGTAACCAAGTTGGATATTGAGCAAATACGCGGCGTAAACTGCGATTACACCGTTCAAAAACTGCTCGAAAAGGAATTAATTGTCATTAGTGGGAAAGCCGAAACCGTTGGAAAGCCTATAATTTATGCTACAAGCCCCTTTTTTATGGATTATTTCGGCATTAACAGCATGAACGAACTCCCTCAGATAAAGGAACTTACCACAGAGGATTCGGCTATAGGCGAGCAATCTGAATAATTTTCATCCTTTTTTTTCTTAAAAAATGATTTTCGTTATTTTTGGTAAAAGAAATCTTTAAAAAATTTATCAAAAAAAACTTTGGTTATTTTATTTCTTAGTAAATTTAGATAACCAAAAACTACAATTGAAACGCTAATCTATTTTCCCGATGGAAACGCCAAAAAAACCGTTAAAGAAAAGTGCAGGCTCTGTAGGAGCTAAAAAGAGTGCTGACAAGCCTGAGGCTACAAAACCTAAAAGCAGGTTTGTGGATGATGATGACGACGATGAGTTTGATACTCCACTTGATGATCTGGCAGCTTACGAAAGCTTTGACGGTTTAGAAGAAGAAGAAGATTTTTAATATTCGCATAAGCGTATAATTAATTTATATATAAGCATTCAGCTTACGCTGGATGCTTTTTTTGTATTTTGCCCAAATACTACCATAACAAATATGACCATTACCGAAGTTAAAATCAAGGCCGATAAAAAAGCTTTTTTAGATGTCGCCCGAATAATTTACAAAAACGACCCGGTTTGGGTGTGCCCTTTGGATAATGATATTGAAGCGGTTTTCGATCCTGCAAAAAACAACTTCCACCAGCACGGTAAAATTACCCGCTGGGTATTACGCGATGAGAATAACAATCTGATAGGCCGCATAGCCGCGTTTATTAATGAAGAAAAAGCTTACAAAAACGAGCAACCAACCGGCGGTTGTTGTTTTTTTGAATGTATAAATAACCAGGAAGCTGCTTTTAAATTATTTGATACAGCAAAACAATGGCTGCAGCAAAACGGAATGCAAGCCATGGATGGCCCCATCAACTTTGGCGAGAATGATAAATTTTGGGGTTTATTGGTGGAAGGGTTTACCCATCCATCCTATGGTATGAATTACAACCCACCCTATTACCAGGCTTTTTTTGACAATTATGGCTTTATTACCTTATACCAGCAGATCACCAATCACTTACAGGTATATAATCCTTTCCCCGAGCGGTTTACAAAGATCGCTAACTGGGTAGCACAAAAGCCGGGGTATGAGTTTAAGCATTTCGAAGTAAGCAAGATCGGCCAGTTTGCCGACGATTTTATCGAGATATACAATGATGCCTGGAAAGATTTTGAAAACTTTGTGCCGATAACCAAAGCCACCATTATGGAAAGCTTCAAGCAGATGAAAGCCATTATGGATCCCAATCTCATTTGGTTTGCCTATGTTAACGGAGAGCCGGCCTCATTTGTAATTATATTGCCCGATGCTAACCAAATGATCAAGCCATTAAACGGCAAACTCGATTTGATCGGTAAACTCAAATTTCTATATTATCGCTGGAAAGGCGTATCGCGTATGCGTGCCATTGTAATGGGAACCAAGGAGAAGTTTCAAAAACATGGCCTTGAATCTGCTATGTTTATTAAGCTCAAAGAGTACACCTATCCACTCAATCAATACTTCGAACTGGAACTATCGTGGGTTGGTGATTTTAATAATAAAATGCTGGCCATACACGAAGCTACCGGAGCCGTTTTTGGTAAAAGGCACCTAACCATGCGCAAAGTGTTTTAAGTTTTATCTCAGAGAAAAAAGATCGTTAATGCCCAGTATTTTGCGCGATGTAAAACCTTCGCCGAATTTCACCTGCATTGACCGGCCGAACTCACGCGCACGAGCTTCCACTCCTTCGTAAAAGCCTTCAGATGAGATATAGGTTTGGTGTTCTTCCTTCCAATCTGGATTATAAAACTGCGAGCCATAAGCTTTAACGCTCTCAATCTTTTTATCCCAATAATCAGTCACATCGATCACAAAATCGGGTTTAATGTAATTATCCTGTATGAAATGCAGTAAAAATTTAGGGCGCCACTCCTGTTGCTGGTTCCCGTCAAGTTCGGTCTCTACCTTTCGCAATCCTGATAAAAACGCAGCGTCCTGTACCAAGTCGCTTGCACGGCCATGGTCGGGATGCCTGTCATGATAAGCGTTGGTGATCACTATTTCGGGCTGGTATTTGCGTATAGCGGTTATCACTTTACGTTGGTGTTCTTCGTCATTCTTAAAAAAACCATCGGCCAGGCCAAGGTTTTCCCGAATAGACAGACCTAATATTTCACCGGCAGCAGCGGCTTCTTTGGCACGGATTTCAGCAGAGCCTCGGCTACCTAACTCGCCGCGCGTAAGGTCAACAATACCTACTTTTTTGCCTTCGGCAACGTATCTTAAAATGGTACCGCCACAGCCTAATTCGGCGTCGTCGGGGTGCACAGCTAGCACCAGGATATCTAATTTGAGCATATTATATAACTGAAAGCAGGCGTTCTATCTGCTTTTTTATTTTTGATGATGTAGGTTTGGTAAATGGGTAAAAAAAGTCGGTCACCTCACCATGTTTGTTGACTAAATATTTGTGAAAGTTCCACCTTGGAGCAACCTTTACACTTCCATTCTCTTTCTTATCGGCCAGAAACTTATATAGCGGATGTGCATAAGGGCCGCGTACCCTTATTTTATTAAAAGTAGGATAATGTGCCCCGTAATTTACTTCACAAAAAGCACTTATGGCCGCTCCTTCCAGCGGTTCCTGCCCACCAAAATCGTTCGATGGGAAAGCCAGTATTTCAAAATCCCGTCCGGCAAATTGCTCTCTTAAAACTTCAAGGTCTTTTAACTGTGGAGTAAAACCGCATTCGGACGCTGTATTGACAATCAGCAACACTTTATCTTTATAATCAGATAAGCTGACCTCTTCCCCGTTTAATTTTTCAACAGTAAACCGGTAAATATTTTTCTCACTCATCAGTTCCGGTGATATACATAACCTGCACTATTCAGTATACTCTCAATATCGTGCTCCTCCTGAGGGTCGTAAGTCTCCTTTAAATTATGCCCAAACAAACGCGCCAGCGACTGAAACATAAATGCATTTAAACCACCTTTAAGCTCTTTTACCAATTCGTAACTGGTATCGCCGGTTTCCCGGTTAACGAGTTTTATTAATATCTCCCCCTGTGTAATCGTCATGTTTTTTATTTCATGGTTAAAAAGGTCTTTAATTTCCTTTTCACAGGTCTTAACCAATTCTTTCTGTTTTTGTTTGTCGCCGGTGGTTGCCAGGTCGCGCTCCAACTGGCGGTATCTGTTACCGGCATACATAGCGTATGGAGCCACTTTCAAAACATTATATCGCAATAAATTAAAATCGGCACGAGCTTTGGCATCTTTAAATGTACGCTCGTCGCGGATCAGCGTTTCGTGCAACGGTATCCACGGCACATACTCGCCGTCGAGCACTGTCATGGCTACTTTAATGGTATCATTTTTGCCTAATTGTGGATGGTGCGGCATCAGCGTTTGGGCGTCTGCCAAAGCCAAAAAGCAACTTAGTACAATAAAAAGCCCAATAAATTTCATATTTTTACCTTATACAAAATTAATGCTATTTTTTGTTAAATGTAACCCAATATAGCAATAAATACTTTGTTACATTGAAATGGCATTCAACCAAAACAACTGGAAGGCACCCTGATAATGAAGGAATTAGTGATAGATCTGGAAGCTGAGAAGAACGAGATTCTGAAAAGATACCGTGCTTTGCTGCGTGCATGTAAGCCTACTATGCAAAAGGGCGATAAGCGAATGATACGCAAAGCATTTGATATGGCGTTAGAAAGTCATAAAGATATGCGCCGCAAATCGGGCGAGCCTTACATTTACCATCCGATTGCCGTTGCACAGATAGCTGCCGAAGAAATTGGCTTAGGTACAACCTCGATAGTTTGTGCTTTGCTGCACGATGTTGTGGAAGATACCGACGTTACACTGGACGATATTGAAAGAGAGTTTGGTAAAAAGGTCGCCAAAATAATCGACGGTTTAACTAAAATTTCGGGTGTATTTGATACCAACAGCTCCTTACAGGCAGAGAACTTCCGCAAGATGCTGTTAACCCTGGCCGATGACGTGAGGGTTATCCTGATCAAATTAGCCGATAGGTTGCATAACATGCGTACGATGGAGTTTATGCCCCGCGATAAACAGCTAAAACTCTCCTCAGAAACGGTTTACCTATACGCACCTTTGGCACATCGACTGGGTTTGTATGCCATAAAGTCAGAACTGGAAGACCTCTCGATGAAATATACCGAGCGCGAAACTTACCAGTTCATTAAAAATAAGCTCAACGAAAAGAAAACCGAAAGGGAAAAATTCATCCGCGATTTCATAGGCCCGGTAAAAACGGTTTTAGAAGAACAAGGTCTGGTTTCGGATGTATTTGGCCGCCCTAAATCAATACATTCCATCTGGAATAAAATGAAGAAGAAGGCCATCCCTTTCGAGGAAGTGTATGACCTTTTCGCCATCCGGATAATTTTAGACAGCGCACCCGACCATGAAAAGGCCGATTGCTGGAAGGCGTACTCGATAGTGACCGACCTGTACCGACCTAACCCCGACCGTTTGCGCGATTGGGTATCATCGCCAAAAGCGAATGGTTACGAATCGTTGCATACAACCGTTATGGGCCCCCGCGGCCAATGGGTTGAGGTTCAGATCCGTACTAAGCGCATGAACGAGATAGCCGAGAAAGGTTTTGCAGCGCATTGGAAATATAAAGAATCTTCGACCGATAGCGGCCTCGATCAATGGGTGCAAAAGGTTAGGGACATGCTTAAGAATCCCGATGCCAACGCGCTCGACTTTTTGGATGATTTTAAAATGAACCTCTTCTCCGACGAGATCTTCATTTTTACGCCAAAAGGTGCTTTGATACAATTGCCCCTGGATGCTACCGCGCTTGATTTTGCTTTCGAGATCCATACCGATGTGGGCGCGAGTTGTATTGGCGCCAAGGTTAACCACAAACTTGTTCCGTTGAGCTATAAATTGCAAAATGGCGACCAGGTTGAGGTTATCACCTCGAGCAAACAAACACCAAAAGAAGATTGGCTAAACTTTGTTGTTACTGCAAAGGCCAAGGCGAAAATAAAATCGGCCTTAAAAGAAGAACGACGCAAAGTTGCAGAAGACGGTAAAGAGATACTGGAGCGTAAATTAAAATCGCTGAAGATCACTTACAACTCCGATAATATTTATAAACTAAGCTATTATTTCAAACTTACATCGCCGCAGGATCTGTTTTACAATGTAGCCAAGGGCCTTATCGACATGAAGGACCTGCGCGAGTTTGTAGCATCCGAAAAGATAATTGAAATAAAGCCACAGGATAAGATCGAAGCCGACCAGGTACAAAACCTGTTGCGCAATATCAAAGCTAAAGACAGTGACATACTGCTGATTGGCGAAGAGATGCAGAAGATCGACTATAAACTGGCCAATTGCTGCAACCCTATACCCGGCGACGACGTATTTGGGTTTATTACCGTGAGCGACGGTATCAAGATCCATCGCACCAATTGCCCAAATGCAACCAAGCTCATGTCGAACTATGGATACCGTATAGTAAAAGCCCGCTGGACAAACCAGCAGGAACTGGCATTTTTAACCGGCTTGCGCATTACCGGTATTGATGATGTGGGCTTGATCAATAAACTAACCACCGTAATATCCAACGACTTTAAGGTAAACATACGTTCTATCACAGTTGATAGCGACAATGGTATTTTTGAAGGATCGATCATGGTGTATGTAAACGACACCAATCATTTGGATAACCTGATCAAAAAACTGAATGCTGTTAAGGGCATAACCGCGGTTACCCGCTTCGATTCAATTGTGGATAAAGCTTCATAAATAAGTCCGAAACTCGGATGTCCGAAAGTCTAAAGATTATTTTTCTTTCTGACTTGCGGACTTTTCTGTCTTCCGGACTAAATAATTATTAATAACTTTGAACCAGATAATTTTTGATAAATGCCTCAACAGGAAACCATAGCTATGGTTAAAAAGATTTTCGAAGCCTATCTCGAAAACAAAAATCTCAGAAAAACTCCCGAGCGCTTTGCCATACTCGAAGAAATATACTCGCGCAGTGATCATTTTGATGTGGAATCGCTATATATCCACATGAAAAACAAAAAGTACCGCGTAAGCCGTGCAACCGTTTATAATACACTGGAGTTACTGGTATCGTGCGATTTAGTCACCAAACACCAGTTTGGTAAAAACATGGCTCAGTTCGAAAAATCGTACGGTTATAAACAACATGATCATATTATCTGCATAGACTGCGGTAAAGTGGTTGAGTTTTGCGATCCGCGGATACAGCAGATACAGAGCATGATGGGCGACATCCTTAAATTTGAGATCAAACACCACTCATTAAATCTATACGGCAATTGCGCTAAGTTAAAAGCGGGCGCTTGCGATAGAAGAAATTAAACCAATCAAAACATTTCAATCAATTTTAATACCTATATAAAGAATATATAATGGCTGTTGACGTATTATTAGGCCTTCAATGGGGCGACGAAGGTAAGGGTAAAATAGTAGATGTATTAAGTGCCGGATATGATCTGATCGCACGTTTTCAGGGCGGGCCAAATGCCGGTCATACTTTAGAGTTCGACGGTAAAAAGTTTGTACTCAATACCATCCCCTCGGGAATATTTTTTAACAATACCATGAACCTCATCGGCAATGGCGTTGTTATCGATCCTATTACACTTAAGCGCGAAATTGACAAGCTGAAAGATGCCGGCCACGACCTGTTGGCTAAAAAGAATTTGGTGATCGCCAAAAAAGCGCACCTGATATTACCTACTCACCAATTGTTGGATGCCGCTTCTGAAAAGAAAATGGGCGATGGCAAAATTGGTTCTACCTTAAAAGGTATCGGTCCAACATATATGGATAAAACCGGTCGTAACGGTTTACGTGTTGGCGATATTCTGTCAGCTAACTTCAAAGAGCAGTATCAAAAATTGGTAAACAAACACACATCGATGCTACAAGCATTGTATGGTGAGGTTGCTGATTTCAGCGAGCGCGAAACTGCTTTTTTCGAAGCAATCGAACTGATCAAAAAGTTCCAGCTGGTAGATTCTGAGCATTACGTTAATGGCTTTATTAAACAAGGTAAAAAAATACTGGCCGAAGGCGCTCAAGGCACCATGCTCGATATTGATTTTGGTTCGTACCCTTTTGTTACCTCGTCAAACACAACAACCGCCGGAGCTTGCACAGGCTTAGGCATCGCACCACAGCAAATTGGCGACGTGATAGGCATATTTAAAGCTTATTGCACCCGCGTTGGTGGTGGCCCCTTCCCTACTGAGTTGGATAACGAAGTTGGCGAAGAGTTGCGCCGCATTGGTCATGAATTTGGCGCTACAACCGGCCGCCCCCGCCGTACTGGTTGGATAGACCTGCCCGCATTGAAATATGCTATTATGTTAAATGGCGCTACACAACTGGTAATGACCAAGGCCGATGTTTTAAGTGGTTTTGATAAGATTTATGCTTGTACGCATTACAAATACCAGGGCGAAACTATCGACTACATGCCGTACGATATTTGCAACATTACAGCCGAACCTGTTTACAAAGAAATTGATGGCTGGCACGAAGATTTGACCGGTATCACCGAATTGAACCAGATACCTCAAAAATTAGCTGATTACATCGCTTTCCTTGAAAAAGAACTGGAAGTGCCTGTAAAATACTTGTCTGTTGGGCCTGACAGGGTACAAACATTAGTGTTGCACTAATTGCAATTTTAATTTCAAAACATATTAAAAGGTCGTTCATCCGGCCTTTTATAATTTTATAGCTTTACATAATGACCCTGTACGCAGATAACGCTAACCCGGAAATATTTAAACAAAAGGCCCTGCAATGGGCTTTGGGTTTTGATGTGTCGGCTTATCTGGATTCGGGTAATTTTGCAGACAGCTATTCAAAATTTAGCACGCTCATCGCAGTCGGTATTCAAAGCGAACTCAAATGCAATCCAGGCAACGCATTTGATCAGTTGATTGCCTTTCGCGAACAAAATCCGGGATGGGTATTGGGCGTTTTAACGTATGATCTTAAAAACGAGATCGAAAACCTGTCATCAGCCAATAGCGATCATTTAAACTTTCCCGACTTATATTTTTTCGCGCCACAACATTTAGTCCTTATCGGAACGGACGGTATCGAGATCATATCTACGGAAGCTGAAGAGATATTAGAACAAATAGAACAGGCACAAGTAACACATCATACGAATGTTCCGAACATCAATATCAAATCCCGTTTTAATAAAGCGGAGTATATCGACACTATTAAAACGATAAAGCAGCATATTATCCGTGGTGATATTTACGAAACCAATTTTTGCCAGGAGTTTTATGTGGATGACGTGACAGTTGATCCATTGTCCCTATTTAAACATCTAAGTCGGATATCCCCTGCCCCATTCTCCTGCTTCTTTAAACTGAATGATCAGTATATCATTTCTGCATCGCCGGAACGCTTCTTGGCAAAACGCGGAGAACGGTTAATATCGCAACCTATCAAAGGCACGGCAAAACGCAGTGTTAACGCTGTAGAAGATGAAGAATTAAAATACAGTTTAAAAAACCATCCGAAAGAACAACAGGAAAATGTAATGATCGTCGACCTGGTGCGTAACGATCTGACCAAGTCAGCGATACCAGGGACGGTAAAAGTTGAAGAACTTTTTGGCATCTACAGCTTTGAGCAGGTGCATCAAATGATATCGACCGTAAGCTGTATAAAAAGCCCCTTGATATCGGATGTTGAAGTTATCCGCAACACTTTCCCCATGGGCAGCATGACTGGCGCACCGAAAGTGAGCGCCATGCAACTCATGGAAAAATATGAGCGTACCAAACGTGGTGTATACTCGGGCGCGGTCGGTTATTTTAGTCCGGACGGTGATTTTGATTTTAATGTGATCATCCGAACAATTTTATATAACGCGGCCAATCAATACCTTTCATTCCAGGTAGGTAGTGCTATAACACACAACGCTGATCCAGAAAAGGAGTATGAAGAGTGTTTATTGAAAGCAAAAGCTATTTTAGAAGTGTTAGGTCAGGCCTGAATCTTACCGGCTATTCTAACTGCTATAGCCGAGCCATCAGCAAAAAAAGCTGAGTAAGGCTTTACGCTTAAATAGGGTACAAATTCCTTACCGTAAAAGCGCGCTATATCCGCATCAAATATAGGGTTACTTACTTCTTTCACTTTCCAGCTCACATGTTCAACAGCATACTCCAAAGTTTTAGTGCTGTTCAGTTTATTGTACCCCCAGTAATGCTCAAAAATAAATTCCTCGCCACTATCCGGTTGTATTGGTACTGATTTACTGTTTATAGTCGCCCCTAATTTATTCCATCGGCCTTTTGACTTCCATTCGTATAGGTATTGATCGTGACTCGGATCAATTTTGCTGATCGAATGACGCATGGGCATTGCACTATAATGTTCGTTGTACAGGTTATTGGCCATTAGACTGATTGCGAGCTTGGGTACTATTTCGCTGATAAATACAGCTCCCCTCTTCCATACTTTCCCATCAAAGTGCCTCACATAAAAACGCAGGTTTACTTCTTCAAAATTGATATGGAATGGCCACCTGATGCCTAAAACCCGAGTATTATTAAACATAAAACCAACCATGCTTACCAAAGCTTTGCCTTGCCATAAGTCCAATTCGGTTGCTGGTGGTAAATGAGGTTTGAGCAATTCCGGGTCAACCTCATAGTTTAACATGAGCAGGTTATTCCACTCGGCAGTCAGAAATTTGGGTTTGGGCATGGCGCAAATATATTTACAACTAAAGGGTCTAATGTTTAGCGCTTGTAATATTTCATCGCCTCGGGTATATGTGCCTGGATGTCTGCAATTCGTTGTGCATCGGACGGGTGATCGCTCAAAAATGCGGGTGTAGAGTTTCCCTGACTTTGTTTCATCATACGTTGCCAAAAGCTTAAGGCTTCGTTAGGATCGTACCCGGCCATGGCCATAAAGGTTAAGCCTAAGCGATCAGCTTCCGACTCCTGGTTACGCGAATAGCCCAGCAATACAAGCGGCGTCCCAATACCGTATAACTGGTTAATGACAGAACTTGAGCTACTATTTGATCCGGAACCAAGTAGACCGCCAACGCCTTGAGCGATCATTTGCTGGGATATTCTCTCTGCAGCGTGATGGGCGATAGCGTGACCTATCTCGTGAGCCAAAACGGTTGCCAAACCGGCATCGGTTTGCGTAATGGGCAAAATGCCCGAATAAACGGCAACTTTACCTC
>Ga0209026_1000599_pt1 | contig 23321 bp, 21 predicted proteins | sample AraplaCL_Col_mCL_FD_184262 | JGI IMG/M metagenome (GOLD analysis project Ga0209026, IMG submission 184262) | Arabidopsis root microbial communities from the University of North Carolina, USA - plate scrape CL_Col_mCL (SPAdes) (version 2) | ecosystem: Host-associated > Plants > Roots >... | reverse complement strand
GTGCTCGAGTCGCCCGACCCGCCACAGGCGTCCAGCAGCAGCGCGCTGCCGCCCACGGCCAGCAGGCCCAGCATCCGCCGGCGGGCCAGCATCTGGCGCTCCATTGTCTGGAGGTCGAATATCAGGCCCCGGTCGTGATCGTCGTCGTGCATGCGTCCCTCGTTGCTGCTCTGCAATGCGAGGGGTAGGAACCGAGCGCGGCGGTCATGTTGCAACGTTGTTACATGACTGTTTCAGTAGAGGCCGCGGCGGCGCCCGCCAACGCAAAACGCCCCGGCCGATGGCCGGGGCGTTCGCATCTGGAAGGTGGTCTGCGACTAGAAGCGGCGCTGCAGCTCGAAGCCGTAGGTCCGCGGCGGAACGTAGGACACCGTCTGGTTCACGAAGCCCGTGTTCGGGCCGGTGTTGAGACGGGTGGCCGAGACGCCGGCGGAGCCGCGGGTGTCGAACACGTTCTTCACGTACCCGATCACCGTCCACTTGTTGTCCTTGTCGTTGAACAGGATGCGGGCGTCGGTCTGACCATACGACTTCACGCGGTTATAGTAGCGGTTGAAGATCGAGTAGTAGGTCGCGTCGCGCCAGACGTAGGTCAGCGAGGCGGACACGTCGCCCGGATCGAGCTGCCAGGTGTAGTTGCCGTTGATCGTGAACCGGTGCGGCGTCGAGGAGGGCAGGGTGGCGCCCTTCAGGTCCTGGTTCAGCGCTGCGGTCGGGCTGGCCAGCTGGGCCGCCGTGTTCCCCGAGAGCTTCGCGCCCGGCTGCAGGCCGCGCGGATCCTCGGAGTCCTGGAAGCAGCAGGCCTTGCGGATCTCGGCGTCGAGATAGGAGTAGTTCGCCAGGATCTGCAGGTTGTCGATCGGCTGCCAGATCGTCTCCAGCTCGAAGCCCATGATGCGGGCCTTGGGCAGGTTGTAGAACGAGGCGACGTTGGTGTTGGTCACCGGGTTCAGGCCCGTGATCGGGATCTGGATGTCCTGGTAGTCGTAGTAGAAAGCCGAGGCGTTCGCCTGGAAGCGGCCGCCGAAGGTCTTCTTGGCCCCGATTTCGTAGGCGTCGATCGTTTCCTTGCCGGTGGTGATGTTGGCTTGGAGGGTCGTCGTGCCCGAGTTGAAACCGCCCGCCTTATAGCCGCGGGTGTACTTCGCGTAGAGCAGGGTGTCGGCGTCGGGCTTCCAGTCGACGCCCAGGGCGCCGGTCATCCCGCTCCAGTGGTTCTTCAGGCCCCGGTGGCGCAGGCCCGTGGTCGGGTCGGTATAGGCCGGCAGGTAGATCGACGGGTCGGTGCTGGTCCCCGGCGCCGCGGCGTCGGTGATGTCGACCGGACGGCCGGTGAGGCGCGTGATCGGGCAGCTGGCCGTATAGATGCAGAGCAGGCGCGCGCTTTCGAACGAGCGCTTGCGGTCATAGGTGTAGCGCAGGCCCGCGGTCACCTTGATCGTCTCGGTCGCCTGCCAGTCGACCTGGCCGAAGGTGGCGTAGGATTCGCTGACGTTCGCGGCCGAGCCATAGGCGTAACGGCGCTCGGGGTTCGGCGCCATCGACACGCCCGACTGGTTGGTCGGCCGTTCGAAGCGGGCGTCGTCCGGATAGCGGGCGTCAGAGAGCGTGTAGTTCGACTCCTCGCGGAACTGGTACAGGCCGACCAGGAACTGGACCGGACCGTCATAGGTCGAGGCGATGTTCAGTTCGTTCGAGAACCACTTCACCTCTTCCTGGTACTGGTTGTTCTGACGCGGGAAGTAGAGGAAGCCGCCCGCCGCCGACGGCACCGGAGCGCCCTGGGCCGGCAGGGTCAGCAGGAACGGCGCCTGGCGGGACGTGCCGTCCAGGTCGGTCTGCAGCCGGTAGTCGTAGTAGGTCATGCCGCCGATGTACTTCACGTCGACGCTGTCGAGGTGGAGCGTGGCGTTGATCGTGTAGGTGTTGCTCTCGAGGTTGATGTAGTTGCCGTCGTCGGTGTCGAAGCAGAACTGGCAGGTGTTGCCCGGCAGCGCGGTACCCGAGAGGCCGAAGTTCGCCGAGTTGGGCGTCAGCGCGGCCTGGAGCGGCGAGGTGATGTCGCGCATGCCGTAGATCGCGGTCGTGCGGCCGCCGGGGCCGCGGCCCAGGTTGTGCCACTCGGTGGTCGAGGCCTTGGCCCACCATTCGAACTTCTCGTCCGCCAGGCTGCCGTCGACCTGGCCTTCCACGGTCCAGACGGCGCCGCGGTTGCCTTCGTCCTTGGCGTTGGGGTTCAGGTTCTTGAAGTAGCCGTCACCGATGTGGTTGTACGAGCCGGCCAGGCGGCCGCGGACGGTGCCGAACAGCGGGCCCGAGACGGCCGCCTCGCCCAGCTTGTTGTCATAGTTGGCGTAGCCGGCGCGGGCTTCAGCATAGAAGTCGTCGGTCGGGCGCTTGGACGTGATGTTCAGCGCGCCGCCGATCGAGTTGCGGCCGTAGAGCGTGCCCTGGGGGCCGCGCAGCGCCTCGGTGCGGTCGATGAACAGCGTCGACTGGGCGAACGACGTCACCGACGAGGTGTAGAAGCCGTCGCTGTACATCGCCACGCCGCCCTCGGACGAGCGGTTGTTGGTGAAGCGGCCGATGCCGCGCATGGCGATGCGGTCGTTGTTGGTGGCGTACGCCAGACCCGGCGTGAAGTTGGTCAGGTCCTGCACCGAGTTGATGCCGACCATTTCGCGGCGCTCGTCGGTGAAGGCCGACACGGCGACCGGAACGTCCTGCAGCGACTGTTCCCGCTTTTCCGCGGTGACCACAAGTTCTTCGATTTCAGTGGTTTGTGCGTAGGCCGCAGTCGAAATGGCCACGCTGGTTCCAGCCGTCATCGCGCAAACGCAAGACAGCAGGATGCTCTTTCTGGATAACATCTGACGTTTCCCCCAAGCCCGTTTTGAACAGCGCCTTTGTGGCGCTTGGATTCGAATGTCCGGGATGTTGGACGTCACGTCAATCATCGCTGGTACATATACCGGCGCTATTCCGGCGTACCGTCGTTTTGAAGCCACAATTCGAATAAGCCGTATCTTGATGACGCCGTTGACCCACGAGGGCTAGGCGCCGGACGCGAGCTTGGCCACTGTCCGTGCAACCGGAGGATGGATGGCAAGCTACCGGCAACGGCTGGAACGCGACCTCGACGACTGGATCGGCCGCGGCCTGGTGGCCGAGGGCAGCCGGGCGGCGATCCTGGCGTCCGTGGGTGAGGGGCGGCGACTGGACGCGGCCACGTCGCTGGCCATTGTCGGCGGTCTGCTGGGCGGCGTGGCGGTGATCGCCTTCGTCGCGGCGAACTGGTCCGACATCCCGCGGATCGTGCGCTTCGTGATGGTGCTGGCGGCGTTCCTGGGTGCGGCCGGTTCTGCAGCCTGGGCCAGCGGGCGCGGCCGGACGGTGACGGCCCACGTGCTGCTGAGCGTGGCGGCGCTGATCTTCGCCGCCGCCATCGGCCTGACGGGCCAGATCTTCGACATTGCGGGCGATCCGCAGACGGCGTTGCGCGGGGCGGGGCTGGCGGCGGTGTTGCTGGCGCTGGCGGGGCGTTCGCCCTGGGCCGCCGCGGTTGGCCTGGTGCTGCTGGCGTTCGGCGACTTCAACAGGCCGCCCACCTTTGCGGACCCGGGGCCAGGCTGGCCGGGCTGGCTGGTGATCGCTGCGCCGCTGGGGGCCCTGATGGCCGTGGCCTGGCGCTCACAGGCCCTGGCGCACGTCTCGGCGATCGGCGCGGTCATTGCGGTGCTGACGTTCGAGCATGTCTTCCGGTCGGATCCCGAGCAGGTGTTCCTGGGCGCGGCGGTGGTCCTGGCCCTGGCTGCGACCGCCGCCCGGTTCGCCCGGGAGCGGTTCGGCGCGGCGGCCAGTGTGCTGCAGGGCTGGTTCACCTGGGGCGCCTTGATCTGGTTTGGCGCGTCCGGGTTCGGCGACGAATTGAAGGGCGTGCTGCATTCGATCATCTGGCTGGCGCTCTCGGCGGGCGTGGTGGCCCTGGGCCGGCTGGACCGGCACGCGCCGGTGACCGCGGCGGGGGTGGTCGGCCTGCTGGCGGCCGGCGCGACCCTGCTGTTCAACCTGGGCGTCGGGCTGATGACGTCGGCGGCCGTGTTCGGCGGGGCGGCGATGGTCGCACTGGCCGTGGCCTGGGCCCTGCGCGGGAGGAAGGCGGCATGACGCGTCCCTCCCTGCCGGTCCGCATCGTCGCGGCCGCTGCCCTGCTGGCCCTGGCGCTGGTGGGCCTGGTGGTGCGCGAGGGCATGGCGCGCGACAGCGGCCAGGAGGTGGTGCTGCCGATCACCGGCTACGACCCGCGCGAGCTGCTCACCGGCCACTACGTTCGCTTCCAATTCCGCTCGGAATATCCGCCCGGCACGCCGTGCCCGCCCGGCAGCGGCGGCTATGTGGCCCGCAAGGCCTGGGTCGCGCTGCGCCGGCAGGGCGACCACCACGTGGCGACTGGCGTGGCCGAGACCCGGGCGGCGGCGCTGAAGCTGGGCGAGATCGCGGTGAAGGGCGACATCGACTGCCTGTCGCGCACGGCGCCCGACAACACCTGGGTGATCCTGAACCTGGGCCTGGAGCGGCTGCACGCCGACCAGGAACAGGCCGAGGCGATCCAGAAGGTGATGCTGGCCACTCGCGACGGGCCGGCGACCGGCCTGGCGGTGGTTTCGGTCGGCGCCGACGGCAAGGCCCGGCTGAAGGGCGTCACCGCCGGCGGCCGGCGCGTGGACCTGGACTGGTTCTAGCGCGCGGGGCTGGACAAAGGCTGGGTAAGATCCAGGCGCCGCATCTCAAGGATCTGCCCGCCGTTCAGCTGCGCCTCGACGATCTCGGTCCCCATCAGCGCGAAGATGCGCCCGTCCGTGAAGATCGGGCGGGAGTTGCCGTACCAGTCGATGCAGGACACTTCGCATTTGTAGCCGCTGGCCGGCTCCTGCTCGCGGGTGAGGATTTCGCCGGCGGAGGCGAGGTCGCCCTGGCGAGCCACGGTCAGGAAGCTGACGTCCGACGCCTCGCTGCGCCACCACCAGCGACCGTCTTCCTTGTCCCGCTTGACGGTGGGCACGCCGATCATCCCCGCGCCGGACAGATCGATGGTGCTGTTGAACGCATGGCTTCGGCCCTCGCTCTCAAAGCGGTCGGGCAAATGCGTCGTCGAGGCGACACGCGGCACGGCGTCCAGCTTCATCAGCGTGACGTTCAGGCCGCTGGCGTCGCGGTAGCCGTTCGCCATCATGTCGTCGCCGACGCGCTCGAGGCGGACGATGTTGTGCGGGAGGTCCAGGGTCTTCGCCGCGGCCGGCTGGGCCACCGGCACGGCGATTGCCTTGGCGGTCTGGGGCGGCTCATCGTCGTCGGAGGCGTAGCCGTACCACCGCGTCCGGCCGCCGTAGACCAGCCAGCGGTCGGCGAAACGGTTCTCGATGGTTCCGGATCCGGGTGACGGCAAGGGCGTAAGGCGAGTGTCGCTGAGCGGTAGCAGTCGCGACCCGAACAGGCGGAGCGGGGCGTCGAGGAAGGCGACCGACACGGGTTCGCGCCACTCTCGGTCGCAGCGGAACGGGGCCCAGTCGATCAGGGCGCGGAACGCGCCGCCCTGGCTGTCCATCGAGAACTGATTGAAGGGGGCGCCGCTGGCGCCGAGCACGCCAGGCTCTCCCCCACGCACCGGCAGGCGGAAAATGGCGGCCGGAAGGACGTCGCGGCGCACCGGGCGCTGACCAGCGGGGCAGGACTGGCCCCAGCCCACTTCGGACCAGCCGGGAGAGGTCCAGAGGAAGACGTCGTCCGGCGAGACGAACATCTCCGCGCGCTCCGGCCCGATGAAGGCGGTCGCCTTGCAGGCAAGATCGTCGCCCGCACGCAGTTCGCCCAGCGGGCAGATCGAAATGGTATGGATGACGGGCGCGGAGGTGCGCACCACCGGCCGATAGATGTCGGTGGCGTCCAGCAGGCGGGCGCCGCGCGCCAGGTTGCGTTTTCGCTCGTCCTCGGTCTGCCAGCGGCGGATCGTCGGGCGCCCATCCCGGCCCTCGAAGGCGTCGAGTGCGTACGGCGTGTAGATCACCAGCCGGTCGCCGACGATGCGCGTCGCGTAGTTGTCGCCGTCATAGTAGTCGTTCGAGCTGATCATGAAGACGCCGTCCGGCGCGATGCGCCCGGTGGCGCGATCCAGCCGGAAGACCGAGATTTCGCTGGCGCCTTCCTCGTAGCTGTACGCGGTGACGAGGATGTGGTCGCCCTGGACCAACATCTCATCATACCAGGTGTCGCTGTCGGACCTGCGATACACGTTCCGGCGGTCGGCCAGCCGCAGTCCGCCACGCGTGTCGACCGAGAAGATGCGTCCGTCCTGCAAGACCAACAAGAACGGGCCGATCTGCTTGACGATGTCACCCTCGTCGACGCCGTTGGTCTGGTTGTTGGTGATGGACGGCGACGAGGCTTTCGAGGCCGTGACCACCAACTCGTTGAGGCCCTCCTCGGGGCAGACCTGGTCAGGTGGGCAGGGCAGGCCCGGAGCCTGGGCGTAGGACAATGCATTCCGCCGCCAGCCCACCCATCGGCCCCGTGCGCCCTTGTCGAGCCTGTGCAGCCGCTTGATGTAGGACCGCAGCGCCGCCTCACTCTCGAAGCGCGTCAGCTCAGGCGACGTGAGGGCGTCGAGGGCGGGGTCCTCGAAGCTGTAGACGCTCGCCCGCGGCGCAGGCGCAGCATTGGCGCCGAAGGCAAGCGGCAGCCCCAGAAGCAGTGCTGCGAACGTCCGTACGACCATGCGAACTCCCCAACTCACCCGACGCTAAGGCGCCGAGGCGTGAGTTGAGAAGTCCTTCGCTACATCTGCGGCGTGCGCCCGGGATCGGCTCTAGCTATTCGGTGATGTCGACGCTGTCGGGGCGGCGGCCTTCGCTTTCGGCCTTGCGGGCGCCGGCCAGGATGCCGGGCAGGGCGTAGTTGCCCTCGTGGCAGGCGTATTCGTAGACCGGGCCAGGCGCGGCGTTCATCGCCATCTCGGCCTTCCAGGTCCGGGTGTAGACCGTCGGATCGTCCACCTCGAAGGCGTAGAGGATCTGATCCTTGGCCACGCGGGTGAAGCGCTCGGTCACCTTGGCGTCGGGCGACAGGAAGAGGCTGGAGCCGAAGTAGGGGCGCAGGCTCTCGCCCGGATTGAAGCCCACGGTCTGGACGACCAGGGTGTCGCCCTCCCACCAGCCGATGGAGTCGCCCATCCAGGTGCGCATGGCGGCCGGTGGGCGTCGCTTGTCGGCCAGGCGGATGATGCGGGCGTCGTGGTTCATCTCGACCACGATGACCACGTGGTCCCTGGCCTGCTGGACCTGATAGTTGTTGTTGTAGAGCACGTTCATCATCGGCGGGCCGGCGGTGGAGCCGAAGCCCAGGATGCAGCGCTCACCCAGGGGCCGCGCCTCGGGCCCGTCGAAGGTGTTGCGGGCCTTGTTCAGGGTGTCCTGGTAGAGCTTCCAGCCCTCGGGGCGGTAGGGCAGCTTGCCGTCGGCCGGATCGACCAGCCACGAGGTGCGAACCTCGCCGCGGATGCGGCCCAGCCGGCTGCCGCCGTCGGTCCAGAAGGCGTTGTAGCCGCCCGGGTCCTGGCCCGCCTTGGGGGCGGGCGCGTTGGGATCGGTGGGCCGGCTCTGGGCGTCCATCATCCTCGCCCGTATCTGCTCGACCCGCCGGGCCTGTTCCTCGGTGATCGTGAGCGTCTTGAACTGCGGGCCGCGTTCCAGGCCGGTGAGCGAGGCGTTGGACCAGACACCCTCAAGGTCGGGCTGGCCAAAGGCGTTGCGGGGCGCCTTGTAGGCGTCGGCGGCCATGGCGGCGCCCGCAATGGCGGCGAGGGCAAGGCCGAGGACCAGGCGGCGCATGCTCATGCCTTCGCCAGGGCGGCATAGACCGCCTTGGCTGAGGTGGTGCGCACGTCGGGGGTGCCGGCGCCGGGGACCGAGCCGCGCAGGTTCTGGATCATGCCCACGAAGACGACGTCGTTGGTCGGGTCGATCCAGAACCAGGTGCCGAACGCGCCGCCCCACCAGAAGCTGTCGGCGCCCTGGGGCAGGCCGCTCTCGGCGGGCCGCTCGTTGATGGCGAAGTCCATGCCGAAGCCGACGCCCTTCTGCACCGGGCCGTACAGGTCGACGCCGACGCCGGGCTGCAGCACCGACTTGCGCATCAGCTTGACGGTCTCGGGCTTGAGGACGCGGGCGCCGTCCAGTTCGCCGCCCTGCAGCAGGGCCTGGCAGAAGCGATAGTAGTCGGGGGCGGTGGAAGAGAGGCCGCCGCTGCCGGAGAGGAAGCGGGGCGGGCTGGTGAGGGGCTTGGTGTCGGTGGGCGTGATCTTGCCGGCGGCGTCGTAGGTGTGGACGCGCACGGCGCGGCTGGCCTTGGCCGGATCCACCCAGAACTGGGTGTCGGCCATCTTCAGCGGGGTGAAGACGTGGTCCTGCAGGTAGCGGTCCAGGGGCTGGCCCGACAGCTTCTGGACGACATAGCCCTGGATATCGACGCTGGGGCCATAGGCCCAGTCGCTGCCCGGCTGGCTCTCCAGCGGCAGGGCGGCCAGCTTGTCGATCATGCCCTGCAGGTCGGTCTCGCGCAGGTTGACCTTGGCCGCCTCGTAGACGCCGCTCGTGCCGAAGCCGGCGGTGTGGCTCATCAACTGGGCCATGGTCATGGGCCTGGCCTGATCCACCAGGCCAGCGGCTGTCTTGACCTTGAGGTTCGCGAACTGCGGGATGTGCTTGGCGACCGGGTCGTCCAGCTTCCACTTGCCCTGCTCGAAGAGCTGCATCATCGCCACGCCGGCGATCGGCTTGGTCATGGAGGCGATGCGGAAGATCGAGTCCGTGGCCATGGGCGTGGGCGCCGAGGCGTCCTGCTTGCCATACGCGTCCAGGCTGACGACCTTGCCCTTGCGGGCCAACAAGGTGACGACCCCGGCCAGTTTCTGCCGGTCGACCAGGGCGTGCATCTGTGCGTTGAGATCGGCGACGCCGGCGGCGGTGAAGCCCGCCGACGCGGGCGCCTGCACGGCGATCTTGGCGAAGGCGGGCAGGGCGCTCAGGCCCATCAGCCCCGCGCCGCCCAGCATCAGGCCGCGCCGGTTCAGCGTGTTCATCGTCATCCTCCCAGTCCCATGCGGTCCGTCTGAAGCGGACTCTTCGGGGATCAGCATCCCCTGTTTTCGAAACCTGGGCCACTCGTTTTGCGCGGATGTTTCGGGCGTTGTGGGCTGCCGGCGCCCCATCGGCTAAGCTGCGGCGGCGTCGTTGGGGGGAGTCGAGTGGCGGGGATCAGGACGGTCGAGGCGCCGGTGAAGCGGCCGCTGTGGACCCAACTCTATGTGCAGGTGCTGACGGCCATCGCGCTGGGGGCGCTGATCGGCCATTTCTGGCCGGCGACGGGCGAGGCGCTGAAGCCGCTGGGCGACGCCTTCATCAAGCTGGTGAAGATGATCATCGCCCCGGTGATCTTCCTGACCGTGGTGACCGGTATCGCGGGCATGCGCGACATCGGCAAGGTGGGCGGCGTGGCCGCCAAGGCCTTCGCCTATTTCTTCGCGGTGTCGAGCCTGGCGCTGGTGGTCGGCCTGACGGTGGCCAATGTGATCCAACCAGGCGCCGGCATGCACATCGACCCGGCCAGCCTGGATGCAGAGGCGGTGAAGGGTTACGCGGCCAAGTCGCACGACCTGACGCTGGTCGGCTTCCTGATGGACATCATCCCGACCACGGTGGTCAGCGCCTTCACGGACGGCAACATCCTGCAGGTGCTGTTCTTCTCGATCCCGTTCGGCCTGGCGCTGGCGATGATCGGGGACCGGGGCCAGCCGGTGCTGACCGTGCTGGAGGGCGCGGCCGAGGCGTTCTTCAAGTTGGTGGCGATCTTCATGCGCGCCGCGCCGATCGGGGCGTTCGGCGCCTTCGCCTTCACCGTGGGCAAGTACGGGATCGAGAGCATCGCCAGCCTGGCGGCGTTGGTGGCCACCTTCTACGGGACGTCGATCCTGTTCGTGCTGGTGGTACTGGGCGCCGTGGCGGCGCTGAACGGCTTTTCGATCCTGAAGCTGCTCAGGTACCTCAAGGAAGAGCTGCTGCTGGTGCTGGGCACCAGCTCCTCGGAAGCGGCGCTGCCGTCGCTGCTGGAGAAGATGGAGCGGGCCGGGGCGGCCAAGTCGGTGGTCGGGCTGGTGGTGCCCACGGGCTACAGCTTCAACCTGGACGGCACCAACATCTACATGACCCTGGCGGCGCTGTTCATCGCCCAGGCGCTGGGGATCCACCTGTCGCTGGAGGAACAGCTGCTGCTGCTGGGCGTGGCCATGCTGAGCTCGAAGGGCGCGGCGGGCGTGACGGGCGCGGGCTTCATCACCCTGGCGGCGACGCTGCAGGTGGTGCCCAGCGTCCCGGTGGCCGGCATGGCGCTGATCCTGGGCGTGGACCGGTTCATGAGCGAGTGCCGGGCGCTGACCAACTTCGTGGGCAATGCGGTGGCGACCCTGGTCGTCTCGCGCTGGGAGGGCCAGCTGGACCGCGAGAAGCTGGCGGCTGCGCTGAACGGCACGGCGACGCCGGCCGCCGCGCCGGTCGAGGCCGACGCGGACTGAGCCCCGCGCGGCAGCGCAAGACAGACAACCGCCAAGACGCCAAGTTCGCCAAGAGATCAGGACCGCCGGAACGTCTTGGCGTTCTTGGCGTCTTGGCGGTGATCTTTGATCGCGCCTGCGGCGCCTAAAGCCTTACCGCCCTCAGCCTCAGCGCGTTGGCGATGACGCTGACCGACGAGAGGGCCATGGCCGCCGCGGCGATGGCCGGGGACAGCAGCAGGCCGAAGATCGGGTAGAGCACGCCGGCTGCGATGGGCACGCCAGCGGCGTTGTAGACGAAGGCGAAGAACAGGTTCTGGCGGATGTTGCGCATCACCGCGCGCGACAGCCGCCGCGCCTTCACCAGCCCTTGCAGGTCGCCGCTGAGCAGGGTGACCCCGGCGCTCTCGATGGCGACGTCGGCGCCGGCGCCCATGGCGATCCCCACTTCGGCGGCGGCCAGGGCCGGGGCGTCGTTCACCCCGTCGCCGGCCATGGCGACCTTGCGGCCTTCCGCGCGCAGCCGGTTGACGACGGCGGCCTTGTGCCCCGGCAGGACCTCGGCCTCGACCTCGTCGATGCCCAGGGTGCGGGCGACGGCCAGGGCGGTGGTGCGGTTGTCGCCGGTCATCATCACCAGCCGCACGCCCTCGGCCTTCAGCGCGCGGACGGCCTCGGCGCTGGTGGCCTTGATCGGGTCGGCGATGGCGAGGATGGCGGCGGTCCGGCCGTCGACGCCCAGGAAGATGGCGGTGGCGCCGTCCGCGCGCAGGGCGTCGGCCTCGGCGGCCAGGGCGGAGACATCGATCCCGCGCTCAGCGAGGAAGGCGCCGGAGCCCAGGACAACCGCGCGGCCGTCGACCTTGCCCTCCACGCCCTTGCCGACGGGGGAGTCGAAGTCCTGGGGCTCGGCCAGGGCCATCGCACGGTCCCTGGCGGCGCGGACGATGGCGTCGGCCAGGGGATGCTCGCTGCCCCGCTCCAGGCTGGCGGCCAGGCGCAGGACCTGGGCCTCGTCGAAACCCGCGGCCGGTCGGATGGCGGTGACGGCGGGGCGGCCCTCCGTGAGCGTGCCGGTCTTGTCGATCACCAGGGTGTCGATGGTCTCGAAGCGCTCCAGCGCCTCGGCGTTCTTGATCAGCACCCCGGCATGGGCGCCGCGGCCGACGCCGACCATGATCGAGATCGGCGTCGCCAGGCCCAGGGCGCAGGGGCAGGCGATGATCAGCACCGAGACGGCGGCCACCAGGGCGAAGCCGAAGCGCGGATCGGGGCCGAACGCCACCCAGGCGGCGAAGGCGACGGCCGCCGCGGCGATCACCAGGGGCACGAACCAGCCGGAGACCCGGTCGGCCATCCGCTGGATCGGCGCGCGGCTGCGCTGGGCCTGGGCGACCATCTGGACGATCTGGGCCAGCAGGGTCTCGGCGCCCACCTTGTCGGCGCGCATGACGAAGGAGCCGGTCTTGTTGATCGCGCCGCCGACGACCTTGTCGCCCGGCTGGCGCGTGACGGGCATGGATTCGCCGGTGACCATGGATTCGTCGATGGCGACCCGGCCCTCCAGGATCTCGCCGTCCACCGGGACCTTCTCGCCCGGACGCACGCGCAGGCGATCGCCGGCCTGGATCAGGTCGAGGGCCACCTCCTCGTCGGCCCCGTCGGCGCGAACGCGGCGGGCGGTCTTGGGGGCCAGGTCCATCAGGGCGAGCAGGGCGCCGGAGGTCTGTTCGCGGGCGCGCAGCTCCAGCACCTGGCCCAGCAGGACCAGGACGGTGATCACTGCTGCGGCCTCGAAGTAGATCGGCACGCTGCCATCGTGGCGGCGGAAGGCGGGCGGAAAGGCCTGGGGCGCCAGGGTGGCGGCCAGGCTGTAGGCGTAGGCGACCCCGACGCCCATGGCGATCAGGGTGAACATGTTGAGGTTGCGGCTGGCGATCGAACGGGCGCCCCGCTCGAAGAACGGCCACCCCGCCCACAGGACCACGGGCGTGGCCAGGGCCATCTGGATCCAGTTGGAAGCTTGGGGCGCCACGAACCGGTGCAGGTCGAACAGGTGGCCGCCCATCTCCAGCAGGAAGACCGGAGCGGCCAGGACCAGGCCGATCCAGAACCGGCGGCTCATCTCGGCCAGCTCGGGGTTGGGGCCGGCGTCGGCGGTGAAGACCTCCGGCTCCAGGGCCATGCCGCAGATCGGGCAACTGCCGGGGCCGACCTGCCGGACCTCCGGGTGCATGGGGCAGGTGTAGATGGTCCCGGGCGGGGCGGCGGGGGCCGGGGTTTGATCTGGCGCAAGGTACTTGCCCGGATCGGCGACGAACCTGGTGCGGCAACCGGCCGAGCAGAAGTGGAAGGCTTGGCCGTCGTGCTCGGCGAGGTGGGGCGTGGTCGCCGGATCCACCGTCATGCCGCAGACCGGGTCCTTGACCTTGGTGTCCGCGACGACGCCGTGGTGGTGATCGTGACCCTGGCAGCAACTGGACATGACGCGCCTCCTGGCTCAGCTGCATATACCCCATGGGGGCATGTTGCAATTACCGGAGGGGGGTATACGATTCCGCCGTCCTGGAGACGTCGATGGAACGTGAGAACAAGCCCGGCCTGCTGAACCGCCTCAACCGCGTGGAGGGGCAGGTGCGTGGGATCGCGCGGATGATCGAGGAAGACCGCTACTGCATCGATGTGCTGACGCAGATCCAGGCGGTTCGGGCGGCGCTGTCGAAGGTCGAGACCGAGATGCTGCGCGGCCACCTGAACCACTGCATCGAGGGCGCCATCGTCTCGGGCGACCGGGACCAGCAGCGCGAGAAGGCGGCCGAGCTGATCCAGCTGCTGGAGCGGACGGGGCGCTAGGCGTCCCAATCTCGGTCGTCATGGCCGGGCTTGGCCCGGCCCTCCAATGAGGACTTTCCGGACGAGCCGGATGGATCCCCGGGTCAGGCCCGGGGATGACGATCAAAAGGTCAGTGCGCCGGGCCTTCCAGCTCGTCCTTGACCGTGCGGACGCCGGCGCCGGCGATGGCGGAGGCCTTGTCGCGCAGGCTGGCGCCTTCCCCGGCCGGGCCGGTCTGGCGGTGCAGCTCGTCCTTCACCTGGCCATAGGCGCGCTGGGCCACGTCCTTGACCTCGTCGAGCGAGGCCTTGGCCTTGTCGGCGACCTTGCTGCGGGCCGGGCCGAAGTAGCGGCGCTCGACCGGCGAGGAGGGCAGGGCCGCGCCGATGGCGGCGCCCACCGCCAGACCGATGGCGCCGATCACCAGCGGCTCGGCGTCGAGGGTGTCGTCGAAGCGCTGGCGCGCCGCGCGGCTGTACTCGCCGGCCTTGTCCTGGGCCAGATGGGCGTATTCGCCGACCTTGTCCTGGGCGAGGTGCGCATACTCGCCGACCTTGCCGCGCACGTCGGACACGCCGTCGGCGGCCTGGTGCTGGGCGTCGGCCAGCCTGGACTTGGCCTTTTCGGCGGTGGCGGCCAGCTTGGCCTTGGCGGCGTCGGCCTTGGCCTTCACCCTGGCGCGCAGGGTCTCTTCCTCGTCGTAGCCCTCGTAGGTCGGATAGTAGCCCGAGCCCTGATAGACGCCGGCCGGCGAGACGGGCCGACGCGTCTGGCTGATCGCCAGCCAGGCGACACCCAGGCCGATCAGGGCGATCGGGATCGGGTTTTCGCGGAGTTGCTCGACCGCTGTCGTCAGCACCTTGTTGCTCGCGCCGCCCATCATCTTCGTCGCCTCGTCGAACATTTCCCGGGGTTGCATCTTGTCCTTCAGCGCGTCGACCGTCTGGTCGAACCGTCCGCGCGCGTCTTCCACTTCGCGTTCCAGCTCGGCGGAGGTCTTGGTCCCAGAGGTGGTCATCGGGTGGTCCTCTTCATGAGTTCGGCGTTCTTCTTGAGCTGACGGGCAGAGCGATCCGGCCTCAGCCCGCTCAGCGAAATGGACTTCATGCCGGCGCGCACGAGCAGGGCGCCGACAGCCGCGACCGCCAGGCCGACGATCAGGGCGGCCCAGATCGGGTCCATGAACTTGGACAGCGCCAGCACCAGGGCCTGGAGCAGGACCAGCAGCGCCGCGATCAGCAGCAGGCCGCCGGCGGCGATGTCGCCCACCGCCTTGCCGGCGGCGTTGAGCTTCTCCGAGAACTCGGCCCGGACCAGCTCGGTCTCCTTGCGGACCAGGGCCGCGAGGTCGCCGCCCAGCTGGGCGATCAGGTCGGTCAGTCCACGTGGTTCGCGTCCCGGCTCGGCCCCGTCCATGGATCAGCGGCCTCCGAAAGGCGGCGCGCCGGTGGCGTCGGGCTCGCCGATGCCCGAGGTCCCATCGTCGATCGCATCGGGCGCCTCGGCGGTGCGCAGGCCGCCCAGGTCATCGGCCAGGGGGCTGTCGACAGGGCCCGGCGCGCCATAGGCCCGCATCGGCGCCGGATCGACATCCGGCTGCAGACCGAGATCCGTGTCGGCGAGGCCTTGGGTGTGTTGGGGCTCGGTGGCGCGGGCGAAGCGGCCGACCGCCAGGCCGACCAGCACCGCGCCGCCGATGAAGGCCGCCGGGTTCTTGCGGCCGAAGTCGCGGACGGCGTTCAGGAGGTCGCCCGGCTCCTTGTCGGCGAGATTGCGCGACAGGCTCTCCAGGCCGTCGGCGGCCTGCTGGACGAGGCGCGAGGCGGGGCTCTGGTCGGAACCGGCGAGTTCGTCGCCGGCCTTGCGGACCGCGTTGGCGAAGTCGCCCAGGGTCTTTGCGCCGGCCTGGGCGCCCCGCTGGGCCTCCGCCTTCACACGGTCCTGGGCGGCGCTGGCGAAGGACTGGGCCTCGGCCTTGATGGCGTGGCCGGCCTGGCCCACCAGCTCCTTGGCCTGAGCGGTCCGGCCGGTCGCGCCGGTGAGGTCGGTTTCGAGGTCGCTCATGAAAACTCTCCGCATCGGGCAGGAGTGACCAAGCCCGGCCACCCGCTCGGGGGCCTAAACGCAGGAGAGGCCGTTCGGTGGCGTCCGAACGGCGGAAATGTTCAGCTATTCAGCGAGGTGTCGGGCGCCCGACCCTAGCGGTTGTTCCGCCGCCACATGACAGCGACCCCGATCGCCAGGCCGACGAACAGGCCCGCGGCGCCCATGGCCAGGGCCTCGCGGTCCATGGCGGCGGCCAGGTGACGGCGCGTGCGGCGCGAGAGCGAGCGCAGGCGGTTCAGGCCGTCCTCGTCATAGCCCTCGTAGATGTCGTAGTGGCCGGCCAGCCCCTCGGGCTTCACGTGGCGCTCGCCCCAGCCTTCACGGCCGGCCAGCTTGCGCGTGGTATCGTCGAACACACCCATCCTTCGCACCCCAATCCTTGGCGACGTGTGGGACCGCCGCGTCTTTGCCCTTGTCACCCGGCCATCGTGTCAAAGCAAAGGCGGGCGCCGGAATTCCATTCTATACCGGCATTTATGACGCGTCCCTTTACCCGCCTAGCCCTCGCCCTCTCATTTCTCGCCTCGACGGCCGCCGCCCAGGAGATCTCGGCCCAGCGGCTCTCGGACATCACCCGCGAACTGGCCTCGCCGGACTACTTTGGTCGCGGGCCCGGCGGACCGGGCGAGCAGAAGACCGTCGACTTCATCGTGGCGCAGTTCAAGGCGCTGGGCCTGACGCCGGCCGGCGACAACGGCGGGTGGACCCAGGCCGTCCCGCTACGCCGCTACCAGACCCAGCCGGGCGGGACCTACACCCTGACGGCGGCGGGGAAATCCCAGGCGCTGCACGAGCAGACGGATCTGCGGATCGAGACCCAGCGGCCGGTCGAGCACGTGGTCATTCCGCCCGCGCCCATCGTCTTCATCGGCTATGGCGTCACCGCGCCCGAGCGGGGCTGGGACGACTTCAAGGGCGTGGACGTGAAGGGCAAGATCATCCTGGTCCTGATCAACGATCCCGATTTCGAGGCCGCGCCGGGCGATGCGGTCGCCGGCAAGTTCGGCGGCAAGGCGGCCACCTTCTACGCGCGCTGGGTCTACAAGTACGAGGAGGCGGCCCGGCGCGGCGCCCTGGGCATGCTGATCGTCCACGAGACGGCGGGGGCGGCCTACGGCTGGAACACCGTCGTCGCCTCGAACGGCGAGAGCTACGACGTCGTCCGCAAGGACCCGGCCAAGGACAAGCTGCTGTTGCAGGGCTGGATCCAGCGGCCGCTGACGGTGCAGCTGTTCAAGGACGCCGGCCTGGACTTCGAGGCCGAGAAGGCCAAGGCCAAGACGGCGGCCTTCCGGCCCGTAGAGCTGAAGGGCGCGACGTTCGCCGCCGACTATCGCAACCAGGTCACCGAGCTGAAGAGCCAGAATGTGCTGGCCAAGATCGCGGGCGCCAAGCGGCCGGCCGAGAGCCTGCTCTATGCGGCGCACTGGGACGCCTATGGCGTGGATCCGGCCGATCCGACCGGCAAGGTGATCCGGCCCGGCGCGGTGGACGACGCCGTGGGCGTGGCGGGCGTGATCGAGACGGCGCGGGCGTTCAAGGCCGGCCCGGCTCCGGACCGCACCGTCGTGTTCGCGGCCTGGACGGGCGAGGAGCGGGGCCTGCTGGGCAGTGAGTACTACGCCCAGCGCCATGAGCCGGAGCTGGCGAAGATGGTGGCCAACTACACCTTCGATGTCCTGCAGACCGGCGGGCCGGCGCGCGACGTGGTGCTGGTGGGCGCGGGCCAGAACGAGCTGGAGGCGCACCTGGCCCAGGTGGCGGCGAAGCATGGCCGCACGATCACGCCGGACCCGCGGCCCGAGCGGGCGCTGTTCTATCGGGCCGACCACTTCTCGGTGGCCAAGCGCGGCGTGCCCACCGTGCTGTTCATGGGCATGAGCGGCGGAGCCGACCTGATCTCGGGCGGCCGCGCGGCCGGGGACAGGTGGGTCGAGGACTACACGGCCAAGTGCTACCACCAGACCTGTGACGTGTGGGCGGCCGACCAGAACTACCAGGGCGCGGCAGACGATGTGACGCTGGCCTTCGAGGCGGGGCGCGACCTGGCGAACTCCACCCGCTGGCCGGATTGGAACGCGACGTCGGAGTTCAGGCCGGTGCGGGCCAAGACGGCGGCGGCCCGGAAATAAGGTGTGCTGTTAGCTGTCACGGTTGTTCAGGCACGGTTCAGGCCGCCGGACGTTAAGTGAGCTCCTATTCAGGAGGCATCTATGCGTAAGGCCCTCACCACCACCCTGGCCGCCGTGACCGCGGTGGGCGCCGTTCTGGCGACCGCCGCCCCGGCCGAAGCCCAGCGGTATCGTCACTACGATCACCACCGTCGCGGTGGCGGCGACGCGACCGCGGCCGCCATCCTGGGCGGCGTCGCCGGCCTGGCCCTGGGCGCGGCGATCGCCGGCAACAACGGCAACGGTGGCGGCCGCAGCCGCGGCTACTACAACAACGGCTATTCGTACGACCCGCGATACGACGAGTATCGGGGCGGCTACTATCGTGACAGCTACTACGACCGCGCGCCCCGCGTGTGCATCAGCCGCGACCGGGTGTGGGACCCCTACATCGAGCGCCGGGTGACCATCGAGCGCCGCTATGCCTGCTAGGCGCCGACGATCACCCGTTCCTGCCCCCACCACAGTGGTGAGCGAGGCAGGTCGATGAACCGCTTCTCGTCCTCGAGCAGCAATGCGGCCGCCGCCTGGGCCTCCGGGCGGCGGCCGTTTTCGGCCAGGGCCTCCAGGCTGTCGAACCACAGCTCGGCCACGCCGTCGAATTCGGCCGGGGCCTCCCGGCTGGCGCGCAGGCCCACGCTGGCCTCGGTCGGCAGGCTGTGCATCTGCACATAGCGGCGAATCTGCAGCGCCTCGGCCACGCTGGCGACCAGCGGGCCATGGGTGTCGTACCAGTACGCCTGAAAGGCCTCGCGGCTCAGCGACGGCAGCCGCACGAGGCAGAAGGTGAGCTTGATCATGAATTTGCGTCTCCCTTCGCAACCATAGCAGGCGCTGGGCGCTCGCCAGAGCCAAAGCGGCGCGCTAGGTTCGCCGCGTCGGGACTATGGGTGGAGGCTTGGGGCGCGGACGATGTCCGAAGAGCTCAGAACCGAGAACGCGCGCCTCGCCGCGCGCGTCGCCGAGCTGGAAGCCCAACTCGCCGCCAAGCCGCCGATCGACCGCGTCAGCCTTTACCGGATGGCCAACAACGCGCCCTGGGGCGTGCTGGCGCTGAATCTGGACGGCGGGATCGACTATGCCAACCCGGCCTTCCAGCGCTGGCTGACCCGGCCGGTCCCTGCGATCGGTGAGCGGCAGGCCGAGGCGATCACCCCCGAACTCTACACCCTGCTGGTCGAGCCCCTTGCGGCGGCGATGGCGGGCCAGGCTTATGAGGCCGAGAAGCGGGTCCGCGACGTCGGCGGCCGCGCGCGCGACCTGCGCCTGTTCATCACACCGCGCGGCGGCGATCAGACGCCGATCAGCGGCGCTATCGTCAGCCTGTACGACATCACCGAGACCCAGGCGCAGGACCGTAGCGTCCGCGAGAACGAGGCGCGGCTACGGCACATCAATGCCGTCGCACCCACGGCCAACTACATTTTCGACTTCGAGCTTGGGGCCACCGTCTGGGTCGCGGGCCGGACCGAGCGGGTCTATGGCTATTCCGCCGAGGAGCTGCTGAACGGCGGCGGCGAGTTGATCCGCTCGCTGATCCACCCCGACGACTTCCAGCAGGTGGCCAAGCGCCTGAAACATCTGTCGGCCGCGCCCGAGGGCGAGGTCAGCGAGTTCGAGTTGCGGATCCGGCGCGGCGACGGCGGCTATCGCTGGGTGCTGGACCGCGCGGTGGCGTTCGAGCGCAATGCCCAGGGCCGGGTGACCAAGACCCTCAGCGCAGCGCTGGACATCGATGAGCGCAAGCGGGCCGAGGAGCGACGCACCCTGCTGATCAACGAACTGAACCACCGGGTGAAGAACACCCTGGCCTCGGTCCAGTCGATCGCGCGCCAGACCCTGCGCTCGGGCCGCGCGCCGGACGAGATCGCCGACATCTTCACCGGCCGCCTGATCACCCTGGCCGGCGCGCACGACGTGTTGACGCGGGAGAACTGGGAGGGGGCGGGGCTGCGCAAGATCGTCGACGTGGCCCTGGCGCCGTTCGACGAGCGGCGGGTGGTGCGGGGCGGGCCCGACACCCGGCTGGACGCCCGCGCGGCCCTGGCCCTGGGCATGGCCCTGCACGAGTTGGCCACCAACGCCTCGAAGTACGGCGCGCTGTCGAACGAGACCGGCGAAGTGCGCCTGATGTGGGTGATCGACGAGACCGCGCCGATCCCCGTCCTCAAGATGGAGTGGCGCGAGACCGGCGGTCCGCCGGTGACCGGCGCCCGCCGCCGCGGCTTCGGATCGCGGCTGCTGACCCAGGGCGTGCGCAGCGACCTGAACGGCGCCGCCGAGCTGGTGTTCGCCCGCGAGGGGGTCATCTGCCGGATCACCGCGCCGCTCGAGCCCGCGCCGGTCCTGCACTTCGGATAGTCAAGCTGCGCCCCGATCTGGCCACACCGGTCGTCGAAATGTGGTTGACGACGGTGAATCCAGTAATTACTAAACACACAACAACTGGACACCGAGACCTCGCCACCCGGAGGGCCCAGCGGCCGCCCCAGCCGCTTTCCGCCTCTTCCGCGACCCAACCCTCCCCCTGAGAGCGGAGATCCGGGTGGCGAGCCCCCAACGACCGGAGACCTCCCCGATGCGCCCCCGCTATGCCATCCGCTGGTCCCGGCTAACCGAGACGCTTGCCATGGCCGCGTCGATGGCGGGGCTGATCGCGGTCGTGACCCGTCTGGTCTAGACGACCGAAGAAAACCGCTGATATCCGAATGGGCTTAACTGTCGAAAGCTTGCAGCAGAACGGTGTTTGCCGCTGCGGAAGCTTCGGTTTATCGTAGCGAACGCGTGGCCGACCTTCAGCGAGACATGAGAATTATCGCGGTTAACGCGGATTCAGTACGTCTGTCAGTCTTACCTTAAAGTTCGGCCGGCAGATTCGCGGTGTAGTCGGGCATATTCCCGGCGCTTGCTCCACGGAGCTTCACCGTGCCGGACATGCCGGGCGATCCAGACAGGCCTCTGAAGGTCCTTCACGTCGACGACGACCCGATGAACCTGCGCGTCGTGCAGGAGATACTGGGCGCGTTCGGCCACCATGCGGTGATGGCGTGCTCGGGTCAGGATGCGCTGGAGCGCCTGAAGGTCGAGGCTTTCGACATCATGCTGCTGGACATTCACATGCCGGGCATGACCGGCCTGGAGGTCATCGAGCGTCTGCGCGCCAGCGCCGGCCCCGAGCGCCACGTGCCGGTGATCGCCCTGACCGCGGACGTCTATTCGCGCCGTCCGGCGGAATATGTGGCCCTGGGCTTCAACGACTTCGTCTCGAAGCCGATCCTGGTCTCGGGTCTGATGGCGACCATCAAGCGCTGCATGGCCTCGGCCGCCGCCGCCCCCGCGTTCAGCCGCGCCAGCTAGGCCGGACGGCGGGGCCTACTGGCCCCCCGCGCCCTCTTCCTTCACCTCGCCGCGGTTGCCTTCCATCTCGCGGCCCTTCTTCTCTTCCTCGCGCGCGCCGGCGAGGATGCCGGGCAGGGCGTAGTTGCCCTCGTGACAGGCGTATTCGTAGATCGGCCCCTTGGTGGTGTTCAGCGCCACCTCACCCTTGATCGGCGCGGTGTAGGTCACCGGGTCGCTGAGCTCGAACTGGTAGAGGATCTGCTGGGGCGAGATCCGGGTGAAGCGTTCGATCACGTGCGGGTTGCCGCCGCCACCGCCGCGAAGACCTTGCTCGGGGCGCATGTCGACGGTGTCGACGACCAGGGTCTCGCCTTCCCAATGGCCGACCGAGTCGCCCATCCATTTGCGGACGCCTGAGGTGTCGTGCGGGGCGTTCAGCCGGATCAGGCGCACGTCGTGCACCATTTCGACCTGGATCATCACCGTGTCGCCGTTCTGCATGATCGCGTAGTTGTTGTTGTAGAGGCTGGGCAGCATCGGCGGGCCGGCGGACGAGCCGAACGACATGATGCAGCGCTCGCCCAGCGGCCGGCGCTCGGGGCCGTCGAAGTTGCCGACGCGGGCGTTGCCCAGGCGGGCCTGGATCCGCGCCATCGCATCCTTGGTCAGCGGCGGCATGCGGCCGTTGGCGGGCGAGACGATCACCGAGGCGCGGGCCTCGCCGTTCAGGCGGATGATCTTGGTGCCGGGATCGACCCAGAAGTTGTTGTAGCCGCAGTCGACGCCCTTGAACCCGCGGCCGCATTCGTACGGCAGGTCGGTGACCTTGAGGTTCGGGTCGGTGGGCTTGGCGCCCTCTTCGTTGAGCTTGGTGTTGTCGCCTTCCAGGGCCCGCGCCTCGTCCTCGCGTAGGACCAGCCGATCGCCCAGCTTGGGGTCGCGCTCGAAGGGGGTGATGGTGGCGTTGGTCCAGTTTCCTGCCAGGTCGGGCTGGCCCCAGGCGTTGCGGGGCGCCTTGTAGCCCTTGGCCAGGGCGGCGGGAGTGGTCTGGGCCTCAGCCACGACCGGCATGGCGGCGAGGGCGGTCAGCGCCGTGAAGGCGAGGGCGGCCGCGAGGGTGCGGGTCATCACAGGTTCCTCCAGCAAACCGGTTCTTCGAACGCCGGCATGTCGGAGGATAGGCGCCGATCGGCCGTTTCGTCGACCGGCATGAAGAACGCCCGCCGGCGGACCGGCGGGCGTTCAGGCAGCGCGTCGGGGGGAGGACGCAGCTACTTCTTCGCGGGCTCGGCGGCCGGGGCGGCCTGGAGCTGCTTCACGTGGTCGAGGTGGGCCTGGACCTTGGGGACGGCCTTGCCGGCGGCGGCCTTGAGGCCGGCGTCGTCGCCCTTGTCGGCGTAGTCCTTCATCAGGCTCAGCGCCTCGTTGTGGGCGGCTTCCTGCTGCGACAGGTAGGTCTTGTCGAAGTCGGCGGGCGAGGCGGCGTTCAGGTTGTCGATCAGGCCCTTGCGGCGATCGTCCAGCCCGGTGGGCGCGGTCTTGCCGGCGGCCGTGATCAGCGGCTTCATCTCGTTGGTCAGGGCGGTGTGGTCGGTGACCATCATCTTGCCGAAGTCCTTCACGCCCTGGGACTGACCCTTCTTCTGGGCGATCTGGCCGGCCTGGATTTCGTACATGTCGCTGATGGCGGCGTTGGTGACGAAGCCGTCGGTGGTGACCGGGGCGACCGACGCGGCGGCGCCGACAGCGGCGGCCGTGGCGTCCTGGGCGCTGTTGACCGCCTCATTCGTCGTGCCCGGATCGGCCGGGTTGGCGACCTCGTCCTTCTTCTGGCAGGCGGCGAGCGACATCGCGGTGGCGGCGGCGGCCGCAAGCAACATGGCGCGTTTCATTCTGGCTCTCCCTTGAAGCGGTGGAGGGCCAAACGAGCGGTCAGGCCGGCGGTTCCGGCATCGGCACAATGATAAGTCCGGGGCGGACCAGGAACAGTTTCTCGCCGCCCAGGTCGAGGGCCAGGCGGAACTGGCGGAAGAAGCCGGCGCCCAGCAGGCCCGATGGCGCGGGGGCGTTGGCGGTGGGCGTGTAGACCTGGATCTCGGCGCCATGCAGCGTCATGCCGCCCACGCGCAGGGTGCGGGCTTCGACCATGCGATCCAGGCTGAGCCCGCCCAGGCTGACGGAATGGGCGGAGGCGACCTTGCGGCCGGGCGCGAGGAGGCCGGCATTTTCCGCAGCCTTTGACGACAGCGCCAGCAGGCCGCTGGCGCCGGTG
>Ga0209026_1000598_pt1 | contig 23477 bp, 15 predicted proteins | sample AraplaCL_Col_mCL_FD_184262 | JGI IMG/M metagenome (GOLD analysis project Ga0209026, IMG submission 184262) | Arabidopsis root microbial communities from the University of North Carolina, USA - plate scrape CL_Col_mCL (SPAdes) (version 2) | ecosystem: Host-associated > Plants > Roots >... | reverse complement strand
CGCCTGATCATATCACTATATTTCTTGCCGGCGACTCAACAATGTCTGACAAGGAAATAAAGGCCTATCCAGAAACAGGTTGGGGGATGCCCTTTAAGGCTTTTTTTGATTCAAGCGTATCAATAATTAACAAAGCTAAAAACGGGCGCAGTACCAAAAGTTTTATTGCTGAGGGCTTGTGGAAATCAATCATAGATAATTTACATGAAGGCGATTATGTATTCATCCAATTTGGACATAATGACGAAGTGCCTACCAAAGTTACTTATACGCCCGAAGCAGATTACAAAGCCAACCTGATCAACTTCATTGCTCAAACCCGCCAAAAAAAGGCAAACCCTGTTTTAATTACCCCGGTGGCGCGTAGAAAGTTTAATCCCAATGGCGAAGTAGAGGAAACACATGCCGCTTATGCTGCTATTGTTCGAAAAGTTGCAGAAGAGCAAAATGTACCATTAATAGATCTGGATAAAGAGAGCCAGGTTGCGATCCAAAAATTAGGACCGGAAATTTCGAAAATGTGGTACAATCATTTGGCACCAGGCGAGAACCCAAACTACCCCGACGGCAAAACAGATGATACACATTTTAATGAGTTAGGTGCACGCAAAATGGCCCAGATAGTGCTCAATGATATTAAACAACTGCACCTATCGTTGGCCGAACGAATAGTAAAAGGGCAAAATGCCGCGACGGTTAATCCGCAGGCAAAATAAGAATATCAACCCTGTTAAATGAATTTTAAAGCTATTTGCCTTTTATGCCTGATGGTGTGCCAGCAACAAAAATTTGCAGCAGCGCAAACAATTGTGGTTGATGCAGCGGGTGACGGTAATTTTAAAACCATTCAAGAAGCCATTAATAGTTTGCCTGATTCGTCAGCAATCGACAGGACCATTTTAATTAAGAAAGGCACTTATCGCGAAAAAGTATTTATTGCTAAACATCACATCATATTGCAAGGCGAAGACAAGAATAATACCATCATTAAACAGGCCGTTGCACGCGAGATATGGCTTTGCAATAACCCGAGTGATTGGGGCGCCGCAACGTTAAATATCAGCGGGAACGACATCACATTAAAAAACTTGACCGTGCTAAATAACTACGCTAAGGAAACACCGCGCGATACCATCGTTGGCTGCCCAAATACACCCGCTACGCCGATGAAAACGGTGAAGCCAACCAGCCATCAAATGGCTATGCGCACTACAGCTGCCACACGGTTAAAGGCCCTTGATTGCATATTTACCTCATATGCCGGTGATACGGTTAGCCCGTGGAATGTGAAAAATGGATTGTTCTATTTTAAAGACTGCACTATGGAAGGCTACGTAGATTTTTACTGCCCAAGAGGTAGGGCGTACGCCGAAAATTGCACCTTTATTTGTCATAGTCCCGAAGCTGCGATCTGGCACGATGGATCGGCAGACGAGAACTCAAAAACGGTGCTTGTGAACTGCAAATTTGTTGGAGACAATGGCTTTAAATTGGGCCGGTATCACCGCGATGCGCAATTCTATCTTATTAACTGCTCCTTTGCTGCAAACATGGCCAATGCGCCGATTTACCAGGCAGCTTCATCAGCCGGGGTGAAATGGGGGCAACGTACCTATTATTTTAACTGCCATAAGGCAGATGGCGACTACCAGTGGTTTAAAAACAATCTAAACACCTCTCCCGGGGCGCCCGACGCAAAACAGATAAACGCAATCTGGGCCATGGACAACAAATGGAACCCCCTATTAACAAATTAATACCCTATGATTTTATCAAAATATAATTTAAATAAAATAGATGCAGAGGGCCTGGCGCTTCCGGATGAGCACATTTTTGAGCTGCCGGAAAAAGTGCTGCAATTTGGCACGGGCGTTTTATTGCGCGGGCTTCCTGATTATTTTATAGACAAGGCAAACCGGGAGGGTGTATTTAACGGCCGCGTAATCGTTATTAAATCCACAGACACCGGGTCAACTGATGATTTTGATCGCCAGGACGGGTTATATACTTTGTACGTGAAGGGAATTGAAGACGGACGGGAAATAAACGAAACAATCGTTTGCTCATCAATCAGCCGCGTTTTGTCGGCCGCATCAGATTGGGAAAGCATACTTCTAACCGCTTATAACCCCAATCTGAAGGTGATTATTTCTAATACTACCGAGTTAGGCATTCAGCTTACACAAGACAACATTACAAAGCATCCGCCAACCTCATTCCCGGGCAAATTGCTCGCAATTTTATATGAACGGTACAAGGCCTTCGGCGGAAGCGATAAAAGTGGTTTCGTGATCATTCCAACAGAGTTGATAGTTGATAATGGCAAGAAATTAGAGTCTATTGTACTGGAGCTGGCTCATCTGAACCAGTTAGAGCCTGCATTTATGGATTGGCTGGAAAACAGCAACCGTTTCTGCAATTCGCTGGTAGATCGCATTGTGCCGGGTAAGGCGGATAAGGCTCTTAACGCCGAATTTGAAAAGTCGTCGGGATATGAGGATAACCTGCGAATAGTTGCCGAACCCTATTGCTTATGGGCCATAGAAGGAGATGACGAGGTAAGATCTATTTTGTCATTCGCTAATAGCCATCCGGGAGTGATCATAACAGCCGATATAGAAAAGTTTCGCGAGCTAAAACTGCGTTTGCTTAATGGAACGCATACGCTGACGTGTGCCATTGCTTTTTTGTCGGGTTTTGAAACGGTAGAAGATGCCATGAATAACCCAGCGTTTTCGGGCTTCGTTTCAAACCTGATGCTAAATGAAATTTTACCGGCTATTCCTTATCAAATCGACAAAGCAACGGGCGTTCAGTTTATTCATAAGGTGCTCGATCGGTTTAAAAACCCCAATATCAGGCATCAATGGATCAGCATATCCGCCCAATATTCATCTAAGTTAAAATCACGCGTTGTTCCGTTATTGCTTAACCATTACAGCCAAACCGATGTGGTGCCCGAAGGGTTTGCATTAGGTTTCGCTGCGTTTATTGCTTTTATGCAGATAACAAACGAAGACGGAGAGTTCACCGGCAATAGTAACGGCAAGGATTATACCGTAACGGATACCAATGCTGCAAGATTTATCAAAGCATGGAAAAACGCAGAGGCTACCAAAACAGTGGACAGTATTTTAAGCGACGATTACCTTTGGGAAACCGACCTGACCCAACTTCCCGGTTTTAAAGATGAAGTAATAAAATTTTTAAACGCGATATCCGATGAAGGGCCTTTGCATGCATTAAAAAAGTTTGAGTTTAAGGATTTTGTGAGTTAGTACAAGGCGTAACTTACCGGCAATTATATAACCAATGGAAAATAGCTTTAGACTGAAGATGGTGATGTTTTTAGTGCCCCTGTTTTTTACACAATTCGTGGTTGCACAAAATCTTAAAGAAATAAGTCCCGAGCCATTCGCCGACAATTCTGGGCATTGGTACAGCATTGCTGATAAAGAAAACATCATCAATTCCCGGCCGGGGCATCCCAGGTATAAGCCCACCGATCTGCTTAATATAGGTGACAATATCCTGTTATTTCAAAAAGCAAATGGCGGCTGGCCCAAAAACTATGACATATTTGCCGTGCTGACGCGCGATCAAAAAGATAGTGTTGCTGCGAGACGCTTTGATACAAATACCACATTTGATAACGGAAGTACTTACAATCAGATAGCTGCGTTAGCGATTGTTTATTACAATACCCAGGCCGAAAAGTATAAAAAGGCCACTTTAAAAGGATTAGATTATATTTTTAATGCGCAGTATAAAAATGGCGGCTGGCCGCAATACTATCCGCTCAAATCAGATTATAGCCGTGAAATTACTTTTAATGACGGCGCCTATGAAGGCATTATGCAATTGCTTAAGGATATATTAGACAATAAGCCGCAATACAGCTTTATTGATGATACATACCGGGAAAAAGTTAAGGGTAGTTTTGATAAAGGCATGGACTGCATTTTTAAAACCCAGATCAGTGACAACGGAAAACCCACAGCCTGGTGCCAGCAATATGACGAAAGAACGTTAAAAGCCGCCTGGGCGCGTAAATTTGAACCACCAAGCATCTGCAACAAAGAGAGCGCCGACCTGGTATTGTTTTTAATGAGCTTTGATCATCCATCAAAACAAGTTATTGACGCCGTGCAAAATGCGGTAGCCTGGTTTCAGGATTCTAAGATATACAATACTAAGGTCAACACCGTATCAGCCCCGCGGATGCAGACGCCCTACCGTGTATCGGTTACTGATAGGGTAGTGGTGACCGACCCTAATGCGCTACCTATTTGGACGCGGTACTATGAGTTGAAGACCCATCGGCCATTGTTCTGTAACCGGGATAGCAAAGTGGTATACTCACTGGCAGAAGTAGACAGGGAGCGACGAGACGGTTATGGCTGGTACACCTACGCACCACAAAAAGTGCTTGATAAATATCCGTCATGGCAAAAACAATGGGCGGCCGATGATAATGTTTTAGAAAAAAAGTGAACGCGCGTTGTTGCTGAGCTGTGCTTTGACGCATATTTGTTTGACATTTCACATAAAAAACCGCCCTTACGGTATTGTAAGGGCGGTTTTGTGTTATGCATGCAGGTTAGTGACAAGTAATTCGCTCGTCAATTTCACCGCAACTTATTTCATGCTGTCATGGATCTTTTGAATGGCCTCCAAATGCATCTTTAAAGTGGGTAAGGTCTTTGCGGCAAATGCCTTCAGGTCCGCATCCTTACAGTTTTTAGAGGCATCTTCAAATTCCTTGATATCTTTTTTATGGTCATCGATCATGTCGCTGACATAAGCTTTGTCAAAATCAGCACCCGATTTTGCAGAAAGATCATCTTTTGTCTTTTGCTCGTCTGAGCCGATCGTTGCTGGCAAGGTAATTCCCTTTGCTTTGGCCAGAGCTTTCATTTCGTCATTGGCTTTACTGTGATCACTAACCATCATGCCGCCAAAATCCTTGACCTTAGCATTTGCCGCTTTCTGCTGGGCGAGTTTTCCGAGTTCTACTTCCGCCATTCCGCCGTTGGCAGCGGCTACAGCGAATTTAGCGTCATCCTGATCAACAGCAGTAACTGACGAATCTTTTTTTGCCGTGTCTGCTTTGGCTGTGTTTGCGCTGTCCGCGCTGCTTTTGCTGTCTTTTGGCCCCGAACATGCCTGTACCAGAGCGAAGGTCCCAGCAAGAAGACCCAGGTAAATAAATTTTTTCATGAGTTTTAATTTAGTTTCCTATTAAACAAATAATTGTGGATTAAGTTTAGGAAACCTGTTTCCATATTTTGCTGACTGATATAGACAGCTATTTTGCCTGGCGGCCCAGTGATTCTAGCCGGTCTATCGCCCGGATCGCCCTTTCCAGGCTCTGGTTCAAAAACTCCGGGTCAAGGTTTAACCCACGCTGCTGGAGGATTTGCATGGTGCTTTTGACAATGGTGAGCGGCGTGCGCCATTCGTGACGGAAAGCCTCTGATAACCTGGGCTGCGGTACCGCCTGACGCAAATCCCGCTGGATACCGATAAAATGCGTCACTTGCCCATCCGCCGTTTTTACCGGCGAGATTACGAGTTCGTTATCGAACGGGCTGCCATCCTTGCGATAGTTACGCAGTATGAGCGTACACTCCTTTCCTTCGCGAAGCGCGTGCCGCAGGGTGGTCAGTCCCGGCTGGTCGCGCTCTGCTCCCTGCAAGAAACGGCAGTTGCTCCCAAGTATTTCTTCGCGGCTGTAGCCGGTCAGTCGTTCAAAGGCGCTGTTGCAAAAGATGATTGGATCGTCTGCTGCCGTATGATCAGCAATTATAAAACTCATTTGGGTCGCCTCCACCGCGGTAGCAATCAGGGAAAGGTCAAAAGGTATATCGGCTGCGATCATCGTTACGGCTGAGATTTGGATTTTCACATAACAGGAAAGCAGTGCGATTGTTTGGAAACCGATATTAAAAGGTAATAGGCTCCATCAATCGTGCCGCCCGCTTCGGATAACCTTTTTCACCCGTACCCGAAAATAATCATAAAACAACACAATCATCAATAACCCGCAGGGAATATAAAATGCGTCAAACCGCCAGGTTATGAAAGCGAAACCTCCCGCAAGGCCACCAAGTAAAAAGAAAATAATGATTGCAAGACGCAGCAAGATGCGCCGTTTTAGAGTAGGATTCAATTGCTTACGCGCTAACCACGCCCCGGACAGATCAATGCCCAGATCAGTGAACATCCCGGTCAGGTGGGTTGTACGCACCACGGAACCGGACACCATTGATACTAATGCGTTTTGTACCCCCATCGCAAATAGCAGGCTGCCGGCAAAATATTCCGTCTCCGGCAACGTATGCCGATAATCATGACCGAAAGCCGCGACAATAAAAACCAAAAGGATGATTACGACGATAGGTGCCGTATAAGCAAAGGGTTTTTTCCGTCCTACTTTATCAATATAAAGACTGGATGTAAAAGCACCCGCCAGGAATAAAAACAGCCAAAGCGCAACCATACGCGCCGCACGAAATGCGCCGTTTGCCAGGTTGACCGCCAGCAAGGCTGCATGCCCTGTAACATTGGTTGTAAGCACCGCAAAGGCTATGAACCCGGCGGCATTGATGAACCCGGCATTCAGGCACAGTAATATCGCTAAGCGCAGGTTATGCGCAAAACTTCTTCTTTCACCGGTGTGTCGCAGCATGCCTTAAATATAAAAAAATATTAACCCGTTACATCGCAACGCACGGAAGCAGTTCTCGCGCAATATATTGTTAATAGCATCACCAAGGCTAATGTCCGATGTTATAGGATGCAAAATGAAAAAAAGGTTTCCTTGCAAAAATCAGTTGGATCAAATAAAAATCTGACCATTATCACCATAGCAGATAGAATTGTATTGGTACCTCCGGGGTAAGCTAAAGTATTTAAGATACTGCAAACAAAAACAAAATCAGTATTATAAGAATATTTTGTGAAAAGTACTTTGAACCGATTAAATGAAAAAAGGCGCTCTTTCAAGCGCCTTTTTTTAGACTAATTAGCAGCGATTAACTTTATTGCGTGATAGTTACGGTTCCCAGGTCGGTTACGCTGCCGGTTGTAACATTCACACCGCTTATTGTTTTAACCAGATAAGGGCTTACCGGTACAAACCGCACCTGGTAGCTGCCAGCGCTTAAGCCCGGGAAATAAAACTTACCAGTTGCGTCGGCCACTGCGCCAATGGTATCGGTGTTCATAATGGCATATATCTTCGGCGAAGCCGCGGCCGGCGAAACTATTCCTGTCAGCGCACCGGATGTTGCAGTTGCGACGGCGCGGATTACAGGTTTTAAGATATATTTGCCGTTTCCGGTCAACACGATAGATTGCGCAGCATCAAAATCCAGCCGCATCGTATACGCGATTCCGGCGGTGAGGTTATCATGTACATTTAGCTTCACGCCCGAGGTCTGTCCGCTGGGTGTGGTCAGGTCGTAAGAAACGCCCGCTACGATTACCCGGTTGCCGTTGTCATTCAATACCAAACGCACTTGTTGAATGGTTCCCGCAGGGATGTCCTGATTGGCTAGTACGGTGTCTTTTCCCATGCGGAAGCGCAGGATGTCTATCGGACCGCCGTTCACGTTTAGTGTCTGCTCTCCCTTATCGGTCACCACAACCACACTTTTAACATTCAAGATGACCGCGTCGAAAGCGCCTGGGGCATCGGTCATGGTTACGGTTACATGTGCCGGACCTGTGTTACTACTATCTTTTTTACAAGCAAACAAGGAAAGGCTAAGGAGGCTAGCGAATAAAAATAACTTTTTCATGATCTGATGATTTTGTTTGAAATGGCAACAAGGACAGCGGCGTTTGGTGTTTGTGTACCGACGAACACCACGGTTGTGTCGATGAATAGGCTTTTATTCTTATAGATTGGGAAATATTATCATAGTGGGTGCTTCATGGTAAAGATGGAAAGGAAGCATGTTTCTGACGACCCGCCCAGCAAATGATCCGCGAGTAAAACGGCACGTAGCGCGTTTCGGCAACGGATAATTTTTTAAGAAATAGCCTGGTGAGGAGTTAACAAGCACTTGTTGGGCAAGCAAGAGTCAGCCATTTTCGTGCCGGGTGATATTTCACGTAAGTGGTGTAGTCTGTGGTTACTTCTTGTTTAATAAAAACGCCTGCAAGTGGCTATAATCAGTGGTTTCGAAAAATGTGTCGAAACTACCTTTAAAGTAAAGCCAAAGTCCTTCCGGCCGCATCCAGCCTGCTGAGAATTCTCCCGGAATACGATATCCTCCCGACCATCGATAGTCGTTGGCAAATGCAACCCACGGCATATGCAGATATTTGCCATCCGGTCCGGAAAAATACCGATCGTTAGTGCTAAATTTAATTATATCTCCCTTGTCATCAAAATGAAAATTACCGCTTACGGTTAGTACTTCATCTGTAAGGGTAGCCTGTAAAACCCGCGTTCCGGCTATTTGCCATTCTATATCCGGACAAAATGCTAACTGGGGGAAGAGCATAACCTCCGCCAGCATCGTTACCAATGCAGAATGATCCATTTCCGGTCCTTGTGCATCTGATAGCTGAAATATTTTTGCAAACTGAATAGTCATCCGTCCCTTTTTGCTAACATACTGGTCGCATGCCTCTAAAGTAAGAAAGCCTAGCAGCTGCCGGCGCATTAGCGCAATTCGTGCAGGCCGATACAAAAAATTCACTTGCCTGCATGTGATTTTCTTCCAGTTGCCGGTGGGATTAAATTGTAGAAAAGCTTCGCGCCAATTTAAGCCGATGCTTATGGGCGGTACATCATCTGCATATCCGCAGCGTTGAAGGTACTGTTGCAAAATAGGAGGGAGGTCTGAGAGTTTTTTAAGTCGCGTTCCCGACAATGCTTGCTGTGTCTTCAGATTTTTCCAGGATCTCTTTAACCTGGTGTCGATCGTAGTAAATGCAAGTCTGATCATTTTAAGGTAATTTGGAAAAACTGATAGATTGACACGCCGATCACCAGACTAAGAACCAGGTAGCGAAATACGGTTTCAGAGGTATAACGTAATATCAACTTACCAAGATAACTGCCCACCAGGCTAATGATTATTAATGCGGGTAACAATACAAGATATTGTTTTTGGAAATAACCATTGCTGATGTAGATGACTGCCCGGCTCGAGTCTACACCCAAATCGATTAATGCAGAGGTGGCGATAAAAATATTTTTTGGAAGATTAAAGGCTGCCATTGTAATTCCTCTTACAGCCCCTCCGGTGCCGGTGAGGCCCGCGAGAAAACCTGATGCTGCACCACCTAAATAAAGATTAAGGTTTGTTTGCCGTAGTTTGCGATTGAAATGACGCAATAGGTACAACGATAATCCTATTAAAGCGCCGCTCATTAATAATTGTAAAGGCTTGACAGGTAAATACGCTGTCAGCCAACCTCCTACAATCACTAACGCAACTGCAGGGATACCTAGTTTCAATGCAATATGCTTATCTATGCCATCGCGAAAAAGAAATATCTTGGAAAGGTTGCTAAAAACGTGGAATACCGCCGTGATCGCCAGAACGCTTTTAAAATCATAAAATAGTGCGGCCAGCGGCACAAATAGAATAGAAGAACCGAAACCGGAAACCGTGCCGATGATCTCGGCCACCAAAGCCAAAAGCGTAAACAGAAAATAGCTTTCCATTAAGGCATTTTCATTGACGATGGAAATACCATGACAGCCAAGCGTTTATGGTGCAATACCGAACGTGCTATGCTTTTATGCCCTATTCTTCCAAGAAATAGACGCTGACGGTGCCCAATACCTAAAAGGCTTGCGTGTTGTGCACGGCAAAAGCTGTCTAGTCTGGCGGCTATATCCGCTCCGCCAATCTCATAATAGCTCAGTTTATCATAACCAAATTTTTCAATCCGTTTCTTGAAAAATTCGGCCTTATCATGGCTGGTTGGATGATCTGGCGTACCGACGTTAGTTACGATAAGTTCGAAATGATATGTTTTCCCAAGGTTTGTAAGATATTTTAGAGCGATAAGATCGTGTTCGTCGAAATCAGTAGCGAAGATTACCTTCGAGATGTCAACGAGGTCAACGCCTTTCGGGATGATCAATACAGGCTGATCAGCGCTATCGAGTATTTTACGTGTGTCGCTGCCAAATAAAAAATGATCTGCGGCGTTGTTGCTACTTTCGCCTAGCACAATACAATCTATGTCGTTTTCACGACTAAGGTCTTTTATTAGCTCTCCCGGGGCACCAAGCTGCTGAGTAAAGTGAACGGATGGTCTGCGTACTTCGGACGACAGCGAGCTAGTGAGTTCCTCCAGCGCTTCGGCTTGCCGTTTTAACTCCCACTTGTTTTGCTCTTCCATGGCCAAATTATCGTAAGGCATAGCGATTACTGGAGCATATGGGCTAACGGGGACAAGCGGATAGCTATGTGCCAAAAGCAAGTTTGCGTGGGTTTTTGCGGCTAAACGAACTGCTTGAGCCGCCGCATGTTCTGCGTTATCTGAATGGTCGGTAAGAATCAATATCTTTTTCATAATAGTGGCATTTAGATCTGTCAAACAAATTTGCGCTACTCGCCGCGTCCAATACATGACCGTTATCAGTATTTAAATTGATTTGTAACCAGTTTTAAATTCAGGTTTTGTAAATTTTAGCAAACCCGCTCCGTCTTCAGAAAAAAGGAGCGATTTGGCAGCTATGGCTTTCCTGTCCTCCAGCACTTTAAGCTGCGTTGCTAATCAGTTCATGGACTATTGTGTCTATTGTTTGCGCACACAATGCACTTTTTGGCTATTCTGTTTATCAATTTATGTACCTTAGAAATGTCAAATTTCACTCACATGATCAAAATACAGCAGGTTGCATTAGTCTCAGTTATATTCGCTGTTTTTTCAAACTCGCCAGTACAAGCTCAACAGATCGTTCCGAGATCTGAGACAAGCATACAGTCGCCGGATAAAAATCTAACGCTGCATTTTTATCAAAAACAGGATAACGCCGGTAATCGTACGATGTATTATAATGTGGAGTATAAAGGCAAACCTTTTATTCTTGAATCTGCCTTGGGTATTGAAATGGACAACCGTTTATCAGAACGGGCGATGAACCTTAATACCGAACACCGCAACTGGTGCTCTAACTTAAATGTTACCGGTTTTAACATTACTTCAAAAGATACTACCTGGGTGCCGGTAACCGGCGAAAACAGCGCTATCCGCGATCATTACAACGAGGTAGATATTGCTACGGTAAAAGATAATAATGCGGTTTACCTTATGACGGTGAGAATTCGAGCCTATAATGAAGGGATTGCCATTTCTTATTTCCTGCCCGAAAATGCAAAGGGCAGTTACTACGATATCACTGCAGAAAACACAGAATTTGCTTTACCCGAAGGAACAAAAGCCTGGTTTACTAATTACGCACAGGGTGAATACAGTAAGCTGCCGTTAAAAGATTGGCCTGGCGAAGCTGAGCGCCCATTGACGTTAGAACTTTCTAATGGCGTTTGGGCATCGTTGGCCGAGGCAGAGTTGGTTGACTATGCGCGTACTAAATTCACGCTGAGTTTAACCAAGCCAAATACCATCGTTACCAGCATGTTTAGCGAGGCGCAGTTGACGTCGCCCAAAAGCACGCCGTGGAGGGTGATCATGGTTGGCGATCGTGCGGGCGATCTGATAGAGCACAATTACATGATCTTGAACTTAAATGCGCCAAGCAGAATAGCCAACACAAATTGGATAAAACCCGGCAAAATTATGCGGGTGATCAACTTAAATACCCAACTGGCGCATGACGTGGTTGATTTTGCGGTTAAGCAAAACCTGCAGTACATTTTATTTGATTTTGGCTGGTATGGCAACGGCTACAGTGTTAAATCAGATGCATCTAAAGTTATTCCTCAACTTGATATGCCCGGTATTGTTAAATATGCTGCCGACAAAGGCATAGGCGTTTGGTTGTATGTCAATCAGCAAGCCTTAGAACTACAAAGCGATAGCATATATCGGATCATTCATAACTGGGGGGTAAAAGGGGTAAAAATGGGCTTTGTACAGGTGGGCTCACACCGATGGACCACCTGGATCGAAAAACAGATTCAACTGGCTGCCGAAAACCACCTGATGCTGGACATACATGACGAATGGCGGCCAACCGGCGAGCAGCGCACCTGGCCCAATTTAATGACTGCCGAGGGCGTGCGGGGGAACGAGGAAATGCCGACGGCTACCAACAATACCGTGTTGCCCTTTACCCGTTTTATTGCCGGCCCGGCTGATGTTACCTTTTGCTATATGGATAAGCGCATAAAAACCACCCATGCGTTTCAATTGGCATTTTCTGCAATATGTTTCGGGCCGATACAGACGCTGTACTGGTATGACACCCCCTCATTGTACCATGATGAGCCCGAACTTGAATTCTGGCGCAAACTGCCCACCACGTGGGACGAAACCAAGGTATTGCAGGGCGCACCCGGAGAATCAATTACCACCGCCCGCCGCAAGGGAGATGACTGGTTTATCGGAAGTATTACTAATACCGATGCCCGCAACATCAGGCTTGCGCTTAACTTCCTTCAAAAAGGCAAAAAATATATGGCTACCATTTATGCTGATGACCCGAACGTGCAAACAGCCACCCACGTTAAGATAACACATCAAAAGGTGGATGCATCAACCGTATTAAATGTAGACCTACTGGCGTCGGGTGGGCAGGCGATTTATATTACGCCTGAGAAATAAGCCTTATAACGGATATTCGGTTATTTAATAAATCAGATCAACATGCTCAACCAATTTGGGGCCTCTTTCACAAAGTGTCCCACGGAAAAGGTGGGACATGCGGGACAGTCATTTCCAATAACTAACTATCAATCAATGTTTTGATAAAACAGGCGGGACACTTTGGGACACTTTTTTTAGTACTGACGCTGTTGTGTCAGTGACAGTTTTGGGCACTTTTTGTAAACCTCTTTTAGGACAAGTCAGGTCTGCCAGGTTAAAAGTTTCAGCGCTATCGTATCTAACCTAAACAAAAAACGGCGAACGCTTTCGCGCCCGCCGTCACCAATTAAACTGAATATAAACTTATTATTAGTAGCCGGGATTTTGGGTTATTGTCGCACCGGTGTTGGCATCAATAACCGCTTGTGGTATTGGCATCAGGTTGTTGTTTACACTTACAGATGCAGCAGAAGTAGGGTTACCAAACCTTCGTGTCCTGTCGTAAACCAAGCCAAGCCTGCACAAGGTGTTTATTCTCCATTCCTCACCAAATAACTCGCGTGCCCGCTCATCCAAAATAAAATCTATGTTAACCTGGGCTGCCGATATTGGAGTAGCCTTTGCGCGTAGTCTAACTGTATTTAGATCATTCGCGGCTGATCCGGGGTCGCCTTTGCCAAGGTAAGCTTCCGCACGCAGGAAGTAAGTTTCAGGTAAACGGATCACGTAGAAATCTCTAACATAACCGTTATCAGGTACACCACCAATGTGTTTATCGGTACCAAACTTGCACCAGTTAGGATATACATAAATGCTGGTATCGTCATGCGTTGTTAATATACTGCGAGGCGCCAAGGCATGCGGTACGGCGTTTGCCGGTGTATTTGAGTTTGGTGCATTAGGTCCGTAATAGTAATGACGTTTGATACAAGCTTCGCTATTGCGGATATCGGTACCCGAATTAGCCCAGATAGTATAGTTAACGTAGTTTGTACCGCGTACATAACCCACACCGCGACCGGTTGAATCTACCGCCACTGCATTATAACCATATTTAACCTGTCCCCACCAATCGCACCACATCATACGTTCAATTAACGGGCGGGTGTAACCGATAGTACCACCCGGGATAACGCCGCCCGTTGCGGTTACTGCAAATTGGGCGTTCCAGATACCTTCATTGTTACCTGCCTGGGTGTTTTGATTACCCATCACAAACAAATCGTAATAATAGTTTTTGTCAGTTTCTGACGCACGGGCGCCAAAACGGTTAGTTACTAACGAGTAATTACCGTCGGTTCCGTTAATTACACGTGTTGTCGCTGCAATAGCGCCGTCGTAATCTTTTAAGCTAATGTCAACCTCTGCCAGCATATGGTCTGCAGCTGCACGCACCACTCTGCCGGGCTGGTTGGTAGTTAGCGGTAAATTTGCTGCGGCAAAAGTTAAATCGGCCTGGGCAAACTGGTAAACCTCGGTGCGGGTGTTCCGGGTATAATCTACCTTAGCCGCCGTGGTTGGGGTAGACACAATTGGCACACCGCCATATATGTTTGCCAGGTTACGGTAAGCAAACCCTCTAAAATAACGTGCCTCGGCAATTGCCGCTTGTTTTTGTGCATCGTTTTGCCATATAACGGCCGGGTTAGCGGCACCCGCTATCAGCGTATTAGCTATTTTAATGATATTGTACTGCGTATTGAAAAAATCGCCACTATAGCTGTTTTGCGAGGTCACAATTTTCCAGTTGTTAAACGCAGTTGTGGAGTCGCGCGGATCATAACAAACATCCGTACCTAAACCCAATATCCAGCCATCCTTGGTACCATCGGCAGAGTTGTAGAACCATTGAACCCAATGATACAATGATGCAGACATTTCGCTAAACTGCGCCGGGTTTGTTAACGCATTGGAGCTGTTTAATATCTGCGGATTTTCCGCCAAAAACGCGGTCTCCTTTTTACAGGACGAAACAAAGGCCGTTAGCATAGCTGCTACGATCACGGTCCATATACTTTTACTCATTTTCATATTTCAATTTTCTAAAAACCAACATTTAAACCAAATGATACGGTGCGGAAGATAGGGTTGAAATTGGGAACGCTGGTGTTTGTTGAACCAGTGTTACCGCCAATTTGTCCCGCGTTGGCAGGGTCAAGACCTGTCCATCCGGTAAACGTAAGCAGGTTGTTACCGCTCACATATAATTTAAGTGATGAAAGCTTTAATTTGTCTGTTATGCTTTTTGGAAAAAGATAGGCCAACGAAGCGTTTTGCAAACGCGCATATCCCGAGTTTTGATAAAAACCATAACTAAGCGGGTTACCGTAGTTTGGTCTTGGATATTTGTTTTCCCCGTTCGTCGGTGTCCAGTACGGCAAGTTTAACCAGTTACCTATCTGTACGCTACCCGGGTCTAAACCGCGAATGTTAGTTGCCATATCATAACCGTTGCCGCCTACAACTGCGTTAACCTGTATAAATAACTGGAAGTTTTTATAGGTAAACGTGTTTGAAAGATTCATGCTATAGTTTGGTTTAGTGTTATCATAACCAATTACAGAACGGTCAGCAGTGGTGATTTTTCCATCACCATTGATGTCCTTAAACTTAACATCGCCGGCAACAGCGCCGTTTGCAGCAATGTAAGCAGCATCTGATGTTTGTACGATACCAACTGGTGTATAATCATAAATTGCACCCAATGATTTACCAATAAACAAACCGTTGGCGATGTTATCGCTTTCTACACCGGTGGCAGGGTTAGGAATACCGGTAATATGGATCAGCTTATTCCTGTTGATCCAGAAACCAAATCCTGATGTCCAGGTGAATCCACCGTTGTTACTTCTGATGTTAACCGAGTTTAAGCTTAGGTTAAGACCTTTGTTATGCACTTCCCCAAGATTAGATTGTACCGTGCTATAACCTGTAACAATCGGGATATTTAACAACTGAAGTTCATTGGTAGTCTTGCTGCTGTAAGCATCGATCGAACCGCTCAACCTGTTTTTCAAGATACTGAAATCAATACCTATGTTCAATTCGGTAGTGGTTTCCCAGCTGATGTTTGTATTACCTAACTGGTATGGATAAACGTAGCCGGTAGAGGTGCTTCCAAATACGGTGTAGCCCTGATTAGCAGCTAAGCCCAGGTTTCCGGGACCAACTAAGGTGCCGGTAGAATAGGCCGATATACCCTGGTTACCGGTTTTACCATAAGAAGCTCTGATCTTCAGGTTATTTAACCAGCTAACTTTTTTCATGAAGTCTTCTTCGGTAGCTGCCCAGGCAATTTCACCGCCGGGAAAATTACCATATTTATGGCCGGGGGCAAAAGCTGAGTTAGCATCACGGCGGAAGTTAACCGTTGCATAGTATTTACTGGCGAAGTTATAATTGATACGACCAACATAGCCAACGTTGCTGGTTTCGGTAAATGTGCTGCCAGTTTTTTGAGTACCTGCGTATTGCAAACCATACCAACCTAACGAGGTGGTACCAAACGCACTAAAGTCGCTTCCCGATGCACCCAATACCTGGGTATTGATATCATCGCGGGTATAACCTACCAACGCATCAATGTGATGTACACCAAAATTTCTGTTATAAGTTAATATGTTATCAAGCACATAAGAGCCGGTTAAGCCTTGTGATTTGCTGCCGTATGCTTTACCCAAAAACTGAGTTGGGTTGGCAACATCACTGGCCAATAGTGTATTTTCTTCAGATGTTTCATGATGAAAGTTGGCAATATCACTGGTTTGGCGGTCGCCGGTCATGCTAAAACGATACGCAAGTCCAGGGATAAAAGGAACTTTTGCATTTAAAAACGCAATACCTCTTATACTGGTGTATCGCTCCATGTTATCATCAATAGCGCCCAATGAACTATTGCTCGGGTTACCCCAAAACGGGTTGTAATTTGATGCAACGCCTTCCGGATAACGCTGGTAACCACCATTTGGCAGGTATTCATAGCTATATGGCGAAAGGTAAGTAGCCATATACAAATTAGCGGCAATGCCATCCATATTACGCTCAGAATAATAACCGTTTACACCAAATGTTAACCAGTCGGTAATATCACTTTCAACCTTTATGGTAATGTTCGGCTTTTTGTAAAAATCATTAGCCAATACACCGTTTTGAGAAGTAAAACCTGCAGAGGTATAATAATTGGTCTTACCGCTTTTGCCAGATACGCTTAAATTATACTCCTGGATAGGCGCATTTTGTGTAACTGCTTTTAGCCAATTGGTTGTATGTCCCTCGTTGATAGCCTGAAGCACAAATGGCTGGGCCTGAAACACACTCTTCAAGTCGCTTGCAGAACCTTTTGCAGCTGCCAGATCTTCGCGGAACTGTATATATCCGGCTCCGTCACGCATGTCAGGTGTACGGGTCCAGCTTTGAAAACCGTAAGAAGCATTTAAGCTGATTTGAGGTTTATCTGTTTTTCCACGTTTGGTAGTAATGATCAAAACACCGTTTGCCGAGCGCGAACCGTAAATAGCGGCAGCACCGGCATCCTGCAATACGTCATAAGATGCAATGTCATTAAAGTTGATCTCATTTAAATCACCGTTAAAGATCACCCCATCCAATACAATTAATGGGCTGTTATTAGCGTTGATGGAGTTTTGACCACGGATTTGAATACTTGGCGTAACACCCGCACCCGAAGCAGCGGGACTACCAATGTTGATACCCGGATTACCTTGCAAAGCTTCCAACGCATTTACATATTGAATGTTTTCTTTTGGAGAGTTCTCCAGGTCAATATGTGAAACGGCGCCTGCTACGTCCTTCTTTTTTTGCTCGGCGTAGCCTATTACTACAACTTCATTTATGGTTTTGTTGTTTATTGACAGGGATACATTAACTGAGCCCTGCCCCGTTAACTGGGCTACATAGTTATCATAGCCAAGGTAGCTAAAGGTTAAAGTTCCTTTTGCGTCAGCTTGAATGGTAAAAGTACCATTCACGGTAGTAGCAGCTGCAGCTCCATTAGAGGCTTTGATGTTTACTCCCGGAAGCGGGTCGCCCGTGCTTTTATCGGTTACCAAACCTTTAATAGTCATGGTTTGGGCCCATACAGCCGAGCTAATGAGCATCATCATTGCAAAAGCTGCAACTGATAACGCCATTTTTGTTATCCTTAAATTAAAGGAAAAACATAGAGGTCTGTCTCTCTTCATACGCGTTGTTTTTAAGTTGGTTGGTCATTAGGTTATTAATTAGTCGTTATAAGCTTGGATAGTTGTTAATAAAACCGTCATGCCCGGTTTGCTGTCAATTTTTAAGTGACCTGCAAATGCTTTTGTAGCATCGATCAACAGCGTATGAGAGTGCATAAAAGTCTATTCAATAAGAAATACAATAATTGGTTAAGGCACGACAACATAAAAACATCATTGTGTGCGCAAACAAATATATAAAAACAATTTGTGTGCGCACACAAAATTTATTTTTTTATTTAATTTATTTATATTTTTGAGGGCCAATTACAAACACGATGATATTGCTGCTATGGTTAATTTTTATAAATTATGCAGTGTAAGGTGTTTGATTTAGTGAAACATTGATAACGATATCTGTCCATAAATTAAAGTATTACCTGTTTTAATGAGAAGAACCTTAATAACATTGTTACTTTGCGGCTGCGCCAGCGCGTTTGCCCAGGTAAACGAAAAGGCGCGAAAAGCGATAGATGTAGATGCCATAAGAGAAACAGAGCTTACCGGCGATGTGGGTTTAAAGCCCACCATCATGTCTTTTCCGGCAGATGCGCAGGCTGTTCATGCTTATGTAAAGCAATTTCCGGGCAAGCGTTATCTTACTTTCCCGGAGAGTCGGGAAAACTCAATCCGGATGCTGGATTCGCTGCCGAAGATATGGTTAAAGCGCACCGCAGCGCAGCAAACCTCATTTGAAGGCACTGCCCAGCCTGGCGAATACTATGTATTTCAAATAGGGGTTTATTCGCCCTACCACGCATTAAAGAATATAACTACTTCTTTCAGCCCATTAAAAAACGGAAAGAACGCTATAACCGATGTAACTTGTTTTAATACAGAAGGCGTCGCCTTTACGGGTAAGGCCTATAAAAAGACGGTGAACCTGGCACAATACCGGGTATTGCCGCTATGGTTTGGCATTCAGGTTACCGATAATGCCAGCGGTATATATAAAGGAGTGGTGAAAATAATGCCGGCGGGCGAAAAACCAACGGAAGTATCAATTACTATAAATGTTAAAGGCCCTAAGATAGCCGATCACGGTTTCGATCATGAAGGAAAACTTTCGCGCCTTGCGTGGTTGAATACACGTATAGGATTGGATAATGATATCACTACCGGCTTTCAGGAAGTGGAGCGCAATGAGAACCTGATCAAGATATTGGGTCGCGATATCAGACTATCTAAAGAAGGTCTGCCCGAGGATATAGAAAGCCACTTTGACAATAATAATGAGCACCTGCTTCCAAAAGGCGAACCTATTTTGGCAGGGAAATTAAAATTTCAGGTAATAGCCGGTGGCAAACCTTTAGATTTAGTTCCGTCAGCGACGAGCTTTACCGACCATCTTCCGGGAAATACTGAGTGGACCACCGTATTGAAAAATCAGTTAGTGAACGTTACCGTTCACGGTATAGCTGCATTTGACGGTTTCATGGGATACGAATTAGATGTTACGCCAACGCGTGATATCGAAATAAACGACATCCGCCTGCAAATGCCGATGGAAAAGGAAAAATCCAAATACATGATGGGTTTGGATAAGGAAGGCGGTTTGCGCCCAGATAAATGGAACTGGAAATGGGACGTGATCAATAAACACCAGGACGAAGTTTGGATGGGGGGTGTTAACGGCGGCTTACAGATCAAGCTTAAAGGCGCCAACTACAAACGCGAGCTGGCTAACCTGTATTATGAGTGGGGGCCGCTGCATGAGCCCGAGTCATGGGGCAACGGCAAAAAAGGTGGTATTGATATTACCACTGCCAATAATGGCGGCGCATTTCTGAACGCATATTCGGGTAGCCGTTTACTAAAAAAGGGGCAGACCTATCATTTCAATTTCGATTTGTTTATTACACCGTTTAAACTCATCAATAAAAACATTCAGTTTGGCGCGCGCTATTATCACAGCGATATCGATACGGTAACCAATTTTATCAAGATTGCCGAAACGCATGGTGCTAACATCATTAATATTCACCATAAAAAGGATATCTATCCATTCCTGGATTATCCATATATGGATGAAAACGTACCCGACCTGAAGGCATTTATCGATAGCGTACACCAACATGGCATGAAAGCCAAGATCTATTACACCACGCGTGAGATATCGGTTAACACGAAGGAAATATGGGCCATGCGCGGCCTGGACAGCGAAATTATTTTACCTGGTCCCGGCGTTAACACCCGCACCCTGGTAAACCCCAAAGGTGTACACCCTTGGCTGGGCAAAAATTTTAAAGAAAACTTTCTGCCAGGCTGGGTAGCCACCTTTACCCATGGCAAATACAAAGGCCGCCAAGATCTGGCCGTATTGACCGAGCCGGACAGCCGCATGAATAACTTCTATTTAGGAGGTTTGGATTGGATGTGCCGTAACCTATCTATAGATGGTTTATATATCGACGATATGGCGCTTGACAGGTCGTCTTTCCAACGGGCGCGAAAAATCCTGGACCGCGAACGCCTTGGTGCCGAAATTGACATGCATACCTGGAACCACTACAACCAGTATGGCAAATTTGCCTCGTCGTTAAATATTTACATGCCCGAACTACCTTACCTTGACCAGTTGTGGATAGGCGAAGCGCGTAATTATGATACGCCGTCGGATTACTGGCTGATAGAAATAAGCGGCATTCCGTTTGGCCTGACTTCACAAATGCTGAACAAAGGAGGTAACCCGTGGAGAGGCATGAACTACGGTATGACCGACCGCTTCGGTTGGTTCCGCTCAAGAACGCCTGAATATTTATGGAAATTCTGGGATGAATACCATATCGATCAAAAAGATATGATCGGTTTCTGGGATGAAAAGAATCCCGTGAAGGTGGATAACCCGGAAACTGAAGCAACCATTTTTAAAGGTCGCGAAGAAGTGTTGATCTCGGTGGCTAACTATTCGGACAAACCGCAAAACGTGCACTTCAAAATAAATTGGGCCGCTTTGGGGATGTCGCCGGATAATGTAACCGCCGAAATGCCGGAAATTGCTGAATTTCAGGAAAAACGTTCTGTAAATTTAAACAAGGAATTGACTTTAAAGGGTGGCGAAGGCTACCTGATCGTCGTTAGGAAAAAGTAATGAAATACTATCAATCAACTATCACCCGAACGGGTATTGCATTGCTTTTTTGCCTTTTTGCCACCGCTGTAAGTGCGCAAACGGTTCACCAGATCTTTGTCGCAACCACAGGAAACAGCACGGCACCAGGAACAGAAACCCAGCCGGTGGATAATCTTGCCAACGCGCTAAAACTGGCCGAAGCTGAAAAAGGCGCCGGTAAAATTGAGATCATTATTCGCGGTGGTACGTATTATCTGGATAAAACCATTGAATTGATACAGGGTAAAACCCGGCACTCAACTATTCCGCTAAGCATTGAAGCTTATAAAGGCGAAAAGGTGATATTTCACGGCGGCAAAACCATCAATAACGACCAGATAAAACCCGTTACTGATCCAAAATGGTTGTCACGTTTTCAACCTGAATTTAGAAGTAAAATTCGGCAGGTTGATCTGAAGCCGCTTGGGGTTGATCCAGGTGTGTTGCGGCCCGTAGGTTTTGGCCGCCCGATGGCACCATCATGGATGGAACTTTTTTTAAATCATCAGCCCGGCGTTGTTGCCCGCTGGCCAAACAAAGGCACCGTCCCTATTGACTCTGTATTGAACAGTGGTAGTGCCGATACCGCCAAAAAGAAGAGTACCATCCGCGAAGATGACGGCAAACCGGGCTTAATTGCTTTCAGACCGGTGGAAAATGATTACAGCAACGTTGTTTTTAAACCTGCTGATACCACCAAAAAAGCTAAAAAGAACGAAGATACTACCCGCCATGGCGGCAAGTTTTATTACAACGATCCCCGACCGTCCGCTTGGAAAGAGCCGCAAAAGGTTTGGCTTACAGGTTTTTTTAACTGGGGCTATGCCGACGACGCCGTTCCGGTGGCTAAAATTGACACCATAAGAAGAATCATAACCACAGCACTGCCCACCAGATACGGTTTTGCTACAGGCAAGCCGTTTCGTGCTTATTATGCCTATAATATACCCGAGGAAATTGACCTGCCGGGTGAGTATTATGTAGATAGCGCCAGCCGTGTGGTTTATTTTCTTCCGCCCGCTCAATTGAAAAATGTTGAGGTATCAGTACTGGAAGACCCAATGTTACGAATTGAGGGTGTAAGTAAGGTCAATATCAAAAACATCCAGTTTACCTGCACACGTGGTATGGGTATAGATATGCAGCAAACCAACAACGTAAATATTGATGGCTGTAGTTTCTCTAATATGGGTATGATGGCTGTTTATATGGGTAAAAAAGGAATTCAGCGAACCAAAGACGAAAAACCAAATCCGCAGGCCGCGCAATTACCCAAAAATGCTATTGATATCGTTAATTACATTTATGATAACACCACCTACAACAGCGAAGGTGGCAGTAACAATGGCATTATTAACTGCCAGGTGTATAATACCGGTACCGGTGGTATTTACCTAACCGGCGGCGACAGGCTTAAACTGGAGGGTGCACATAACTTTGTAAAAAACTGCCTCATCCATGATTTTAACCGCATTGAAAAAACGTATCGTCCTGCAATTTATATAGCCGGTGTGGGTAATTCTATTGCTAATTGCGAGATCTATAATGCGCCATCGGTGGCAATATTGCTACATGGTAACGATCACGTTATTGAGTATAATGTGATTCATAAAACCACGCTGGAAGTAGATGATATGGGTGCCATTTATTATGGCCGCGATCCGTCTGAGCGCGGAAACCTGGTACGTTACAACTATTTCCACAACCTGGGCGGGCAAAATAAAACCATGGCTATTTACCATGACGACGGCGCCTGTGGCATGTCGGTTATTGGCAATGTGTTTTACCGTGCCGGTACTGTGGGTGGCTTTATTGGCGGCGGTCAGGATAACAACTACACCAACAATATCTTTTTAAACGTTAGGTATGCGCTGCATATTGATAAACGCTTAAATAACTGGGCAAAAGGTGTTATAGCTGATAGCGGCCTTTTTGAAAAACGTCTGAAAGCGGTTAACTACGATAAGCCACCTTATTCAACCGCCTATCCAACCTTGAAGAATTACTTTACCGAAGGCCCCGATCAGCCGCAGCGCAATCGCTTTTACCTGAACCTGATGGTGAATATTGAAGAGCCTATTGAGGGCGACAGTACCCTGTTCTATTTCGATCCGCATAATTATCAAACCGATGGCGACCCCGGGTTTAAAGACTACGCCGATAAGAACTTTCACATCAAACATAATTCTGTGATCTATAATAAACTTCCCGGATTTGTTGCGCCACCGCTTGACAAAATGGGCTATCATAAAACAAACTAATGCCGGCGAAATCTAACTTATTAATTATCAGTCCGGACGCGGTGATGGATGTTCCGTTTGCAGAGGGTATCAATGAACAGTCATCCATCGAAGATATTTCCGCCATTTTGGATAGTCAGC
>Ga0209026_1000596_pt1 | contig 23514 bp, 14 predicted proteins | sample AraplaCL_Col_mCL_FD_184262 | JGI IMG/M metagenome (GOLD analysis project Ga0209026, IMG submission 184262) | Arabidopsis root microbial communities from the University of North Carolina, USA - plate scrape CL_Col_mCL (SPAdes) (version 2) | ecosystem: Host-associated > Plants > Roots >... | reverse complement strand
CCCCTACAATCAGAACTTCCTGAAGGGCGACATCCCTATCAAGGGGACGCACGACTGGTTCTTCGCCTTCACCGGCATCTCGGACACGGTGATCGAGCCGCGCAGCTTCCCGATCCCGGTGGGCGTGCAGACGACGGAGCGGCCGGGCAGCCTGGACGTGTTCGGCAAGGACACCAGCCTGGTCCTGGCCCAGACGTTCATCGCCGCCGCCTCGATCATCAAGGGCTCCACGGCCTACAAGCCGCCCGAGCTGGAGTTCCGTGTCGCCCTGGCGTTCCAGGACAACTACGTGGACGTGCCCGAGAAGCGCGTCCTGCACGTCGAGCCCAGCAAGGCCAGCCATCGGAACGACGCCTTCGTCGGTGTGCAGGAAGTCTTCCTCGACTACCACCTGCGCAACGTCTCCGACCGCTACGACTTCGACAGCCTGCGCGTGGGGATCCAGCCGTTCTCCAGCGACTTCCGCGGCTTCCTGTTCCAGGACAACCAGCTGGGCGTCCGCCTGTTCGGCAACCGCGACAATAACCGGTTCCAGTACAATCTGGCCGCCTTCTGGCGCGTCGAGAAGGACACGAACTCCGGCCTCAACGACCTGACCCAGACGCCGCGGGACGACTTCGTCTTCCTCGGCAACCTGTACCGCCAGGACCTGCCGTTCCCTGGCATCACCTCGCAGGTGACAGTCGTCTACAACCGCAACCGCGAAGCCGGCGACATCCAGATCGACGAGAACGGCTTCCCGGTCCGCCCGGCGCTGATCGGCAACCTGCGCGGCCGCGACTACGACGTCACCTATCTGGGCTACAACGCCGACGGCAGGATCGGCCGGGTCAACCTGACCGCCTCGGCCTATGTGGCGCTGGGCGAGGACCGGAACAGCATCTTCACCGACCGCAAGGCGAAGATCCGCAGCTACTTCGTCGCCGCCGAGCCCTCGATGGACTTCAGCTGGGTGCGCGTGCGCCTGCAGGGTCTCTACGCCTCGGGCGACAAGAACCCGTACGACAACAAGGAAACCGGCTTCGACGCCATCTTCGAGAACCCGCAGTTCGCGGGCTCGGACACCAGCTACTGGATCCGCCAGACGATCCCGTTCGCGGGCGGCGGCCGGGTCATCTCGATCAACGCCCGCAACGGCGTGCTGAACAGTCTGCGCTCGTCCAAGGAAGAGGGGCAGTCGAACTTCAACAACCCCGGCACGATCCTGCTGGGCGGCGGCGCGGACTTCGACGTGACGCCCGAGCTGCGGATCTCGACCAACATCAACCACCTGTCGTTCGCCGACACCACCGTGCTGCAGGCGCTGCGGCAGGAGGGCTCGATCCCGAAGTCGCTGGGCTGGGACGCCTCGGTCTCGACGATCTGGCGTCCGCACATGACCCAGAACATCGTCTTCCGCGCGTCTGCGGCGGCGTTCGATCCGGGCAAGGGCTTCACGGACCTGTTCGAGAACCGTGATCGTGATAAGCGCTACTATTCGATCCTCTTGAACGCCATTCTTACCTTCTAGGGCGAAGATGCTGAAATTCGGGACAAATTGGCTGAGAACGGGGGCGCTGATCGCAGTGGCTCTGCTCGCGCCCCTGTCCGTGAAGGCCAGCGACGCCGAGAAGCCGGTCGCGCGCGTCTACCCCGTCTTCCCGTCGGCCAAGCTGGGCATGACCGACGCCGAGGTCGACAAGGACAGCGTCGGTTGCGTCAGCTGCCACACCGACAGCGACGCCAAGACGATGCACATCTCGCAGGCGGTGAAGCTGGGGTGCGCCTCGTGCCACGGCGGCGACGCCGGCGTGATGGCGCCGGCGGGCCTGGCCAAGACCGACCCGCGCTACGTCGCCCTGCGCGACAAGGCGCACGTGCTGCCGAAGTACCCGCACACCTGGCACTACCCCAGCTCGGCCAACCCGAAGCAGAGCTACACGCTGCTGAACAAGGAAAGCCCCGAGTACATCCGCTTCGTGAACCCGTCGGATTATCGGGTCGCGCGCCAGGCCTGCGGCGCCTGCCACATGGACCTGATCGAAAAGGCCGAGCGCTCGCTGATGGCGACCGGCGCGATGTTCTACGGCGGCGCGTCCTACAACAACGGCATCCTGCCCTTTAAGAACTACGTCCTGGGCGAGGCCTACACGGCGCATGGCGAGCCGGCCCGGCTGCTGTCGCCCGGCAATCCCCCCGGCACCGTGACGCCGGAACAGGCCAAGCGCGGCGCGCTGCCGACGCTGTACCCCGCGCCCACCTGGCAGGTGACGCCGCCCGGCGACATCTTCCGCGTGTTCGAGCGCGGCGGCCGCAACATCAACACCCAGTTCGCCGAGGTCGGCCTGCCCAACGCCAACGGCGCCCTGCAGCGCCTGGAAGAGCCGGGCCGTCCCGACATCCGCCAGTCGAACCGCGGCCCTGGCACCGGCCTGCGCGCCGCGATCCCGCTGCTCAACATCCACAAGACCCGCCTGAACGACCCCTTCACCTGGTTCCTGGGCACCAACGACCAGCCGGGCGACTACCGCTCGTCGGGCTGCGCGGCCTGCCACGTGGTCTATGCGAACAACCGCCAGCCGCACGCCAGCTCGACCTGGGCCCAGTACGGCCGCGACGGGACCAGCGCCCAGGTCGACCCGACGATCCCGAAGGACGAGCCCGGCCACCCGATCAAACACGCCTTCACGCGCTCGATCCCCACCGCCCAGTGCATGAACTGCCACATGCACCAGCCGAACATGTTCGTGAACACCTACCTCGGCTACACGATGTGGGACTACGAGTCCGACGCGCCGTTCATGTGGCCCGAGCGCCAGAAGTACCCGACGTCTGAAGAGATGCGGAAGGTGCTGGACCGTAACCCCGAAGGCGCCGCGCCGCGGGGCAAGTGGGCCGACCTCGACTTCCTGCGGAACGTCTTCAGCCTGAACACCAAGCTGAAGGACACCCAGTTCGCCGACTATCACGGCCACGGCTGGAACTTCCGCGCGATCTTCAAGCGCAACCGCGACGGTGAGCTGCTGGACAAGGACGGCGCGGTGATCGCCAACGACGATCCCGAGAAGTTCCACAAGGCCGGCGCGCCCGAGTTCACGCCCGTCGGTCAGAACGGCCCCGGCAAGGCGGTCCACATGATGGACATCCACGCCGAGAAGGGCATGCAGTGCGCCGACTGCCACTTCAGCCAGGACGCCCACGGGTCGGGCCTGATGATGGGCGAGGTGGCCAATGCGGTGGAGATCCGCTGCAAGGACTGCCACGGCAGCTCGTCGGCCTATCCGACCCTGCGCACATCCGGCCCGGCGGCCGATCCCAAGGGCAATGACCTCAGCCTGCTTCGCAACCCCGACGGCCAGCGCCGCTTCGAGTGGGTGGAGCGCGCCGGTCGCCAGGTGCTGATCCAGCGCTCGCTGGTCGATCCCAAGCTGGAATGGCAGATCAAGCTGACCAAGGACACGGTCGATCCGGCCTCGCCCGACTACAACGCCAAGTCGGCGCGGGCGAAGCTGATGAGCAAGATCAGCCAGGACGGCAAGCCGTTCCAGTGGGGCCCCGGCGTTGCGCCCGGCAACCGTGCCCACAACGACGACGAGATGGAATGCTTCGCCTGCCACACCTCGTGGACCACGGCGTGCGCGGGCTGCCACCTGCCGATCGAGGCGAACTGGAAGACCACCTCTCACAAGTACGAGGGCGAGGAGACCCGGAACTACGCGACCTACAATCCGCAGGTCGCCCGGGACGACATGTACCAGCTGGGGGTCCACTCCACGACGAAGGGCTCGACCATCGCGCCGATCCGCTCGTCCTCGGCCCTGGTGCTGTCATCGACCAACGTGAACCGCGAGCGGATCTACATCCAGCAGCCGCCGATCGCCGCCTCGGGCTTCTCGAGCCAGGCCTTCGCGCCGCACTTCCCGCACACGGTGCGCTCGACCGAGACCAAGACCTGCTCGGACTGCCACGTCAGCGCGGCGAACGACAACAACGCCATCATGTCCCAGCTGCTGCTGCTGGGGACCAACTTCGTGAACTTCGTCGGCCAGAACGCGTGGGTCGGGCTTGAGAGCGGCGTCGAAGCCGTTCGGGTCTCCGAGTACAGCGAGCCGCAGGCGGTGTTCGGCTCGTACCTGCACAAGTACGCCTATCCCGACTTCTACAAGCTGCACGTCGAGCAGAATAAGCGCGAGCTGAAGAACTGGGTGCGCGGCAAGCCCTTCGCCAAGGGCAAGGGCGTCTCGGGCGGCGAGGAAGACAGCGCCGAGGAGATCTCGAACTTCGTCGCCAAGACCGAAGGCGCGGCCCGCTGCCTGCAGCTGCGCGGCGAGTACATGTTCGTCGCCGAAGGGAAGGGCGGCTTCCACGTGATGGACGCCGCCAGCGTGGCCAACAAGGGCATCTCGCAGCGGGTCGTCTCCGCGCCGTTCTCGCCCCTGGGCAACAACACGCGGGTCCCCTCGAAGAACGCGACCTGCATGGCGCTGTCGACCAACCAGAACATCGCGCCGCTGCGGAACGAAGCGATGCAGAAGATGATGGTCAAGGACGCCGTCACCGGCGCCGACGTCAGCCTGCTGCAGGCCAACCAGGAGCAGAAATTCCATCCGCTCTATTCCTACGCCGTCATCACCGACAGCGAGGAAGGCTTGATCCTGGTCAATGTGAACACGCTGGCCGACGGCGATCCGCGCAACAACAACCTGAAGCGCGCGGTCACCTGGAACGAGGGCGGCGTCCTGAAGGGCGCGCGGCACATCACCCTGGGCGGCCACTACGCCTACATCGCCGCCGACGCTGGCCTGGTGGTCGTGGACCTGAACGATCCGCTCAAGCCGCGCCTGGTGACCACCGTGGCCCTGCCGGACGTGCGCGCCTCGGCCCTGCAGTTCCGCTACCTTTGGGTCACCACGGCCCGCGGCCTTGAGGTGCTGGACGTCACCAAGCTGGACCAGCCCAAACTGGTCGAGGGCGCCACGATCTCGCTGGTCGACGCCCGCCGCGTCTATGTCGCCCGCACCTACGCCTACGTCGCCGCCAAGAAGGACGGCCTGGTCATCGTGGACGTGAAGAACCCGGAGCGGCCGCGCCTCTACCAGAAGTTCGACGCCGGCGGCGCGCTGAACGACGCCGAGGATGTGGTGGTCGCCTCGACCAACGCCTCGCTGTTCGCCTACGTCGCCGACGGCAAGAACGGTATGAAGGTGCTGCAGCTGATCGGCCCGGCGACCCAGCCGAACTTCTACGGCTTCTCGCCGGCGCCCAAGCCCGAGCTGATCGCCTGGGCCCGTACGCCTGGCCCGGCCCTGGCCCTCTCCAAGGGCCTGGACCGCGACCGCGCCGTCGACGAGACCGGCGGCCAGATGGCCATCTTCGGCCGCCTGGGCTCGCGGCCCTTCACCCGGCCGGAAATGGAGCGCTTCTTCACCGACAAGTGGGGCCGCCCGTACCGGGTGACCGACGACGTCGACATGACCGCCTGGATGGGCCCGCGCAACACCGCGCAGGCGGCGCGTTAGAGCGCGGCGGCGTCAGCCGTCTCGCATCATCCGCTCGGCCAACCCCGGTGCGACGCGCGTCAGCGCATAGAGCAGCCGGGTGCGGCCGACCCAGATCTCGGGCGTGCCGCGCGCGATCCCGCGGATCACCTCGGCTGCGGCGTCGCGGGCCGACATCTTCCCGCGGCCGCGCCCCTGGGTCATGTCGGTGTCGACCAGGGCCATGATCGCCTCGATCACCGCGACGTTCGCCGCGCCGTCCTCGCACTGGTAGCGCAGCGCCTTGGTGAAGCTGCGCACCGCCGCCTTGGTGGCGCAATAGACGGGCGCGGACGCCTTGGGCGCCAGCGCCAGGCCGCTCGACACATTGACCAGCGTGGCCTGCGGCTGGGCGCGAAGGTGAGGCAGGAGGCCGACGCAGATGGCGGCCGTGGCCTCGAAGTTCACCGCGCTTTCGGCCCGGATCGCCGCCGCGAACCCGGCCGGCTCACCGCGGATGAAATCACCCGGCAACTGCACCCCGGCGTTGTTGATCACCAGCGACAGCTCGGGATGTCGCTGAGGGATCTGCTCGATCAGCCGGTCGACCGCCGCAGCATCGCCGAGGTCGGCAGGCCAGGGCGTGATCCGGCCCGGCTGCTCCGCCGCAAGGCGGTCCAGCGCGACGACGTCCCGTCCGACGGCGACCACATCAGCGCCGGCGTCCACCAACTGGCGCGAGAGCTCTAGCCCGATGCCGCGCGCCCCACCGGTGACCAGGGCCGTCCGGCCGGAGAGGTTCATGTGGCGGTCTCCGGGGTTCCGAGAAGCTGGCGCACCAGGTCGCGCGCCAGGGCGGGCGAGGGGGCGATCTGGCGGACGATGAGCTGGAAGTAGGGGGCGCCCAGCGTCATATCGAGCAACAGGTCCAGGCTCACATCGTGCGCCAGCAGCCCCTGGTCCCGGGCGCGCTCGAGCAAGGGGCGCATCGGGCCGCGTTCGCGGGCCTCGGTCGTCACCTCGCGCAGGGCCGCCGAGAGTTCGGGCTCATAGGCGGCGTCCGAGATCACGGCGCGTATCGCCGGGCCCAGCGGGCCGGCCGACAGTGCGCCGATCAGCTTCTCCAGCACGGTGGTCAGGTCGGCGCGGACGTCGCCGGTGTCGGGCGTCGCCGGGTTCGCCTCGCGCAGCGCGTGGCGGATGGCCTCGGCGGCCAGCGCATGCTTGCTGGGCCAGCGACGATAGAGCGTCGCCTTGCTGGCGCGGGCGGCCTTCGCCACCTCCGCCGTGCTCATCCGCGCGTATCCGTGCTGGGCCAGCAGGACCAGTGCGCAGGACAGGATCGTGTCCGTGGCCGCGTCGCTGCGAGGGCGTCCGGCAGTGCGCGATATTACGGTACCCATGGGTACCTATCTGGTCGTTGTAAAGCGGTACCGTCAAGTACCGAAAGTCTGAACTCAGGCGGCGTCGGTGCGCGTGGTGTAGGCCGGGATCGGAACCGGCACGCCCTTGAGGTCGATCTCGCCGACCGGGTCGATGGGCACGTCCTTCTTGGCCAGCTTGAGCGTGTCGCCGCTGAACAGGATACGGGTGCCGAAGGTCTTGTTGGCGGCCTCCAGGCGGGCGGCGATGACCACCACCTCGCCATAGGCCGTGTAGTTGAAGCGGCGTTCGCCGCCGAAGTTGCCGACCAGGCCGATGCCCGATGACAGCCCCATGCGCGTGTAGCCGAACTTGATGCCCCGGGCGATCATCCGGTCACGGATGGCGAGTGCGTAGGTGTCGATCTCGCGCGCACAGGCGATGGCGCGGTCGGCATGGTCGGCCGTGGCGACCGGGGCGCCGAAGATCGCGATGATGCCGTCGCCGGTCATCTTGTCGATCATCGCCTCGTGCTTCCACAGGATGTCGATCACCCCGTCGAAGTACTCGTTGATCACTTCGGAGAACGTATCCAGGGGCAGGGTGGCCACCAGGGTCGAGAAGTTCTCGAGGTCGGAGATCATGACGGTGATCTCGCGCTCTTCGGCCCCGATTTTCACCTCTTCGCGGCCATCGACCATCCGGTCGATCACCTGCGGCGCCAGATAGCGCTCCAGGGTCGAGGAATAGAACGCCCGCTGGTTCTGCAACTCGGCCGCCGCCAGCCGGCTGAGGATGAAGAAGCCGAACGCGAAGGCCATCAGCGGCGTGACCATGGGCGCCATCAGGGCCAGCCGCTCGTAGAGCAGGAAGGCGCTGAACAGCAGGGCGGCGGCGCCCAGCAGGACGATGCCGACCGAAATCCACCAGCGCTGTGTCGAGCGGCCGAGCAGCGAGCCCGCCAGCGCCGCCACCAGCGCCATCAGGGCATCCCAGATCGGACCTGGCCGCTTCACCCGATCGCCGGCCAGCATCTGTGACAGGGCGTGGACGTGCACCTCCACCCCGGGCGTGCCCTGAGTATGGCCGGCGCGGTAGCGCAGCGGCGTGGTGTGCATGTCCTCCTTCGGCGTGTCCGAGTCCTGCGTCGCAGAGCGGGTGACGCTGCCGATGAAGGCGATCTTGCCCTGCATGAGCTGGGCCGGAAGGAACGGGACGAAGGCGGCCGAATACGACGGCGCCACGGCGCCGGTGTTCTCGGCCTCGACATCGGGCGCGGGCTGGCGATAGCGGATGTCGAACGGCTCGGTCGGCAGCGGCCGCTTCGAGACCGCGATCGCGACACGGGTCGCCAGCGCCGGATACTGGCTGGGCCGTGGATCGTAGCGCCGGATCACGTCGTCGACGTCGACGTGCATCAGCGCCCGGGCGTCGGCATAGAGCACCTTCTTCGAGACCGGGAAGTCGACGCCGGCCTTGCGGGCGGGGTCCACCACGGCGATCACCGGCGCCTTCACATTCGCGATCCGGCGCTCGAAGTCCTGGAACTCCTCGGGCGACGACCAGGTGTCGAGCAGGTAGTCGACCGCGATCGCCTTCACGCCCTTGGCGTCGAGGGCGGCGATCAGGTCACCAAGCCAGGCCTTGTCGATGGGCGCCAGGCAGTGGCAGGCCGACGCCTCGCTCATGGCCTGGGTGGCCGCGTCGTCCATCTTCACGACGACGAAGTCCTTCTGCGGCGGCGGTGCGCCCCAGGCCAGGCGGAAGTCGTAGGTCAGGTTCTCGATGAACCGCAGCGGCAGGGTGGTGCTGAGCCACGTGGCGGCGGCGGCGGCGAGCGCGGCCACCGTCAGCACCACGACGGCGTCGCCCAGCGTCTTGCCACCCGCGGCGCGCAGCCGATCGACGAGGCCGAGCAGTCGCCCCACGAGGCCTCGGCGAGCGGCGGTCGGCATGGCTCAGGCCAGCTTTCGGAACGGGAAGTTGTAGGTCACCGCCGGGGCGTAGTCGCCGGCCAGGCACATGTGCGTCGTCAGGTTCGGCCCTTCGGACATCAGCAGCGCAAAGCCCGGCGGCTCTTCCACCAGGATCTCGCGGCCGTCCGGGACATGCATGTCGACTTCGGTGAGGTCGAGAGTCAGCTGGATCGAGGTGGCGGGGGCGGCCGAGACGAGGTGGCCCGCGAACACGCCGTTGAACGCGCGGTGGATGTGACCGCACATCAGGACCTTCACCTGCTCGCGGCCAGTGAGCACCTGCTCCAGGCGGCCCAGCCAGGGCGACTTGGGGTCTGGATCCATCCAGCGGATGCCGCTGGGAATGGGAGGGTGGTGCAGGATCACCGCTGTCGGGCGATCGGGCGCGGCGTCCAGGGTGCGGGCCAGCCAGGCGGCCCGGGCCTCGTCGTATTCGCCGTCGTTGGGACCATCCAGCGTGTCGCAGACCACCATCCGCATGTCGCCGAAGTCGACGGCGTACTGGACGAAGCCGTTCTCGTCGGTCTGGGCGCCGGGGCCGCTGAATTCGGCCAGGAAGCCCTCGCGGCTGTCATGGTTGCCCATGGCGTAGAAGACGGGAATCTCGCTCTCCGACATCAGCCGCTTGAGCTCGACATATTCCTCGCGCTCGCCGCGGTCGACCAGATCGCCGCTGGCGATGATGGCGACGGGGCGCGGGCGCAACGTATGAATCGCCTGCATCACCTGACGCAGCCGTTCTTCGTTCCGCTGTTGATTCAGCGGATCTTTCTCCGTTGTCACGTGGAGGTCGGTGATCTGCGCGATCGTCAACAAAAAGCCGCCTCCCCAAGCAGCGCGCATGGTCCCGTGTAGATACGAACGATCAGCGGCGACGGATGACCAGATTGCGAATTTCCGTCATGTCCTCCATCGCGAAGCGTACGCCTTCGCGGCCCAGGCCGGAGTCCTTGACCCCGCCGTAGGGCATGTTGTCCACGCGGTAGCTGGGCACGTCGCCGATAACGACACCTCCTACATCCAGATGGTCCCACGCCTCGAGCATCTTGTAGAGGTCGCGCGTGAAGACACCGGTCTGCAGACCAAACTTGGAGTCGTTCACCTCGTCGAGCGCATCTTTGAAGTTGGTGAACTTCGAGAGGATCGCGACGGGGCCGAACGCCTCCTCCGCATAGAGCGCCGCCTTGCGGCCGACCCCCTCGAGCAGGGTCGCCTCCAGCATCGCGCCTTCGCGCTTGCCGCCGACCAGCAGCTTGGCGCCGTCCGCCACCGCCTGCTGGATCCAGCTATCGAGGCGCTTGGCCTCCTTTTCGTCGATCATCGGGCCGACGAAGGTGCTCTCCTCGCGCGGATCGCCGGCGATCAGGGTCTTGGTCTTGGCCACCAGGCGATCGCGCAGCTCGTCATAGATGTCGGCGTGGATGATGATCCGCTGCACGCCGATGCACGACTGGCCGGACTGGTAGAAGGCGCCGAAGATGATCCGCTCGACGGCGTCCTCCAGGTCGGTGTCCTTGTCGACCACGACCGCGGCGTTGCCGCCCAGCTCCAGCACCACCTTCTTCTTGCCGGCCTTGGCCTTCAGGTCCCAGCCCACGCCCGGCGAGCCGGTGAAGGAAAGGAGCTTGAGCCGCTCGTCGGTGGTGAACAGGTCGGCGCCGTCGCGGTGCGCCGGCAGGATCGAGAACGCACCCTTGGGCAGGTCGGTCTCGGCCAGCACCTCGCCGATGATGATGGCGCCCAGCGGCGTGCGCGAGGCGGGCTTCATCACGAACGGGCAACCCACGGCCAGAGCCGGGGCGATCTTGTGGGCCGCCAGGTTCAGCGGAAAGTTGAACGGCGAGATGAACGAGCAGGGGCCGATCGGCACCCGCTTCCACATGCCCTGGTAGCCCTTGGCCCGGGGCGAGATGTCCAGCGGCTGGACCTCGCCGGTCATCCGGACCGATTCCTCCGCGGCGATGCGGAAGGTGTCGATCAGCCGGGTGACCTCGCCGCGGGCGTCGCGGATCGGCTTGCCGGCCTCGATGCACAGGGCATAGGCCAGTTCCTCGTACCGTTCCTGGAAGCGCTTCACGCAGTGCGCCAGCCCCTCCTGCCGCGCATAGGCGGGCAGGCGGGCCATGGGCTCGGCCGCCTCGACGCAGGCCTGGATGCCGGCGTCGATGGTCTTGGCGTCGGCCTGGGCCACCCGCGTCGCCACCTTGCCCGTGTACTTGTCCGTCACCTCGAGATCGAGGTTCGGGGTCTGGGCCTCGTTGGCGAGGTAGAGCGGATACGAGTCCTTGAGGGCGGTCATGTGGAAATTCCTCTGGAGCCGCCGATCAGAGCGCCGCGCTCAGTTCCTTGATCTGCTTGTTCAGGATTGAATCGTTGTCCGAGTAGTCCACCGGGCAGTCGATCAGGTTGACGCCGGGGGTGTCCAGGCACTGCTTCAGCAGCTCGGGCAGGTGCGAGGCGCTTTCGACGCGATAGCCATTGGCGCCGTAGGCCTTGGCGTACTCCACGAAGTCCGGGTTGCCATAGGTCAGCCCCCAGTCCTTGAAGCCCATGTTCGCCTGCTTCCAGCGGATCATGCCGTAGCTGTTGTCGTTCAGGATCAGCACGGTGATGTTCAGCTTCAGGCGGACCGCGGTCTCCATCTCCTGGCTGTTCATCATGAAGCCGCCGTCGCCGCAGATCGCCATGACCTTGCGGTTCGGATAGACCATGTTGGACGCCATGGCCGACGGCAGGCCGGCGCCCATGGTGGCCAGCGCGTTGTCCAGCAGCACGGTGTTCGGGGCGCGCGCCGGATAGTTCCGGGCGAACCAGATCTTATAGACCCCGTTGTCCAGGCAGATGATGCCGTCGTCCGGCATGGCCTTGCGGATCTGGGCGACCAGGTACTGCGGATAGATCGGGAAGCGCATGTCCTTGTCGGACTTGGCGGCGTGCTCGACCTCGGCCGCGCGGGCCTTGAACATGGCCGAGAAGTCCCAGCCCGCCTGGGGCAGGATGTCTTCCTTGATCTGCCAGATGGCGTTGCCGATGTCGCCGATCACCTCGTACTGCGGGAAGTAGACCGGATCGACCTCCGCCGAGCGGAAGTTGATGTGGATCACCTCGGTGCCGCCGCGCTGCATGAAGAAGGGCGGCTTCTCGATCACGTCGTGGCCGATGTTGATGATCAGGTCGGCCGCGCCGATCGCCCGGTGCACGAAGTCGCCGGCCGACAGGGCCGCGCAGCCCAGGAACTTGGGGTTCAGTTCGTCCACCACGCCCTTGCCCAGCTGGGTCGAGACGAACGGGATGCCGGTCTTCTCGATGAACTGGGTGAGCATCCGGCTGGTCATGGTGCGGTTGGCGCCGGCGCCGATCACCAGGATCGGGGACTTGGCCTGCTCGATGCGCTTGGCGGCGGCGCGGATCGACTTCTCGTCGGCCACCGGGCGGCGCGCGTTGCTCTTGGGCAGGGGCGTCGAGTCGGTGTGCTCGTCGGCCACGTCCTCGGGGAACTCGATGTGCACCGCGCCCGGCTTCTCTTCCTGGCCCAGGCGGAACGCCTCGCGGACGCGGGAGGGGATGTTGTCGGCCGAGGCCAGTTGGTGCGTGTACTTGGTGATCGGCTTCATCATGTCGACCACGTCCAGGATCTGGAACCGACCCTGCTTGGACTTCTTGATCGGCTTCTGGCCGGTCAGCATCATCATCGGCATGCCGCCGAGCGTGGCGTAGGCGCCCGCGGTGACGAAGTTGGTGGCGCCCGGACCCAGGGTGGCGACGCAGACGCCCGCCTTGCCCGTGTGCCGGCCGTAGGTGGCGGCCATGAAGCCGGCCCCCTGTTCGTGGCGGGTCAGGATGAGCTTGATCTTCTTCGATCGGCTCAGACTGTCCAGGAAGTCCAGATTCTCTTCGCCCGGAACCCCGAAGACGTACTCGACGCCTTCCTCTTCCAGGCATTCCACGAACAGATCAGACGCTTTCGTCATAACATCAGCCCCCATCCCAGCGGGGGAGTTGTCGCAAATTCCAGCCGCTTGTGAAGGGGCAAAGAAGAGTTCGTCGAACTGCGTCCGTAATTGCGCTTAGACCGTACGGATTTCGAAGCTAAGCTTCTTAAGGGAAGAGCCGCCGGTGCGAGGGTCGCGCCGGATCATGGGGGACCACATGCCAGTAAGTGATCACGTCGACCTGAACGGGTTTATCGAGGGCGTGAAGCGCCGCAACCCAGGTCAGCCGGAGTTCGTCCAGGCCGTGACCGAGGTCGCCGAGGACATTTTCGACTTCATCCAGGACAAGGAAGCCTATCACAAGGCCCAGATCCTGCGCCGCATCGCGGAGCCGGACCGCGTGGTCAGCTTCCGCGTCTGCTGGCAGGACGACAAGGGCGACGTGCGGGTCCAGCGCGCCTGGCGTGTCCAGAACAACAACGCCATCGGCCCCTACAAGGGCGGCATCCGCTTCCACCCCTCGGTCACCGAGAGCGTGCTGAAGTTCCTGGCCTTCGAACAGACCTTCAAGAACGCGCTGACCGGCCTGCCCATGGGCGGCGGCAAGGGCGGCTCGAACTTCAACCCGAAGGGCAAGTCGGACGGCGAAGTGATGCGCTTCTGCCAGAGCCTGATGACCGAGCTGTACCGCTACATCGGCGCCGACGTCGACGTGCCGGCGGGCGACATCGGCGTGGGCGCGCGCGAGATCGGCTACATGTTCGGCCAGTATAAGCGCCTGACCAACGAGTTCACCGGCGTGCTGACCGGCAAGGGCCTGGAATACGGCGGCTCGCTGATCCGCACCGAGGCCACCGGCTACGGCGCGACCTACTTCCTGCAGAACATGCTGAAGACCCAGGGCAAGGACATCGAGGGCCACACCGTGGTCATCTCGGGCTCGGGCAACGTGGCCACCCACGCGGCCGAGAAGGTCACCATGCTGGGCGGCAAGGTCGTGACGCTCTCGGACTCCGAGGGCTTCATCTACGACCCGGACGGCTTCACCCAGGAGAAGATCAACTGGGTGAAGGACCTGAAGAACAAGCGCCGCGGCCGCATCAGCGAGTACGCCAAGGAATTCACCAACGCCGAATTCCACTCGGGCAAGACGCCCTGGGGCGTGCCGTGCCAGCTGGCGCTGCCCTGCGCCACGCAGAACGAACTGCTGGGCGACGACGCCCGCACCCTGGTGGCCAACGGCTGCATCGGGGTGTCGGAAGGCGCCAACATGCCGACCAACCTGGAAGGCGTGCACGTCTTCAAGGACGCCCAGATCCTGTACGCGCCCGGCAAGGCGGCCAACGCCGGCGGCGTGGCGGTCTCGGGCCTGGAGATGAGCCAGAACTCGGCGCGCATCTCCTGGAAGGAAGACGAACTGCAGCGCCTGCTGCAGGACATCATGTCCGGCATCCACTCGTCCTGCCTGGAATACGGCACGCGTCCGGGCTCGAAGATCCCCGACTACGTGAAGGGCGCCAACATCGCCGGCTTCAAGAAGGTCGCCGACGCCATGCTGGCCTTCGGGGTGGTCTGAACCACCTCACATCGCCGAAACGCGAACGCCGCCTCGGGAAACCGGGGCGGCGTTTTCGTTGGGCGCACAGCGCCGTTTTGACACCAAGACCACGAAGGGCGCAAAGATCGCGAAGACGCGGCGCCCCTTGGCGTCCTTCGCGCCCCTGGCGCACTTCGTGTTGTCTAGGCGCGCCTGGGGCGCAGGGCCTATCAGGCCCCAGCGCCCCGCCGGTTCACCGCCTCGGTCCAGCGCAGCGTCTTCAGCGGCGGGTGGCCGGGCTTGGGCGTGGCCTGGCCGGGGGCGTGGAAGCTGTGACAAGTGGTGCAGTCGGCGTCGTCGGCGGCCGCGATCTGGGCGGTCGTCTTGCCGTGGCAGTTGCCGCACTTGGCCAGGTCCGGGATCAGCACGTCCGACGACCTGTCCGAGGCCTGGGCGCGGTGGCAGTCGGCGCACTTGAATGCGCCGGTCTTGGCGTCGCCGGGGCCGCCGTGTTCCGGCACGCTGTGGTCGAAGCCGCCGCGGGGCAGGTACTTGGTCGCCAGCTTCACCGGCGCCAGGCGGACCGTGTCGCCGTCCCAGCTGATGGTGTGGCAGTCGTAGCAGGCCCCGCCCGGCGCGAAGGTGGCGCGATAGGCGCTGGCGCCGCCGGCCGCGAAGGCCGAGGGGCGGATGCTGCCCGGCCGCGTGCGGTCCGAACCGCCCGGCGCCGACAGCGTGCGGCCCGCCAGGGTGGCGATCACCTTGTTCACGTCGCCGTGGGGCAGGTTGCGCAGCTCGCCGCCGACGCGGGCGAAGGCCAGGCTGTGGCAGGTCCCGCAGTCACGTTCCATCTGAACCGGCTGGAAATTCTTTCCCGAGGCGTCCCGGCGGTGGCACGAGGCGCATTCCAGCGCCGCGCCGTAGCCCGCGCCCTTGCCCAGGTCGATCGCCTGCCGCGCCACGCCGCCAAGCGGATCCAGGTGCATGCGGTGCGGGAAGATCAGGCCGTTGCGTTCCTGCGGCGCGGTGTCCAGCGCCACGCGCTGGAACTTCGGCGTCGGGCCGGCCTCGGTCATGATGAGCGGCCGGAAGCCCGGATGCTTGCTCCAGTCCGGCGTGTCGATCAGGCCGGTCTTGGGCAGCCGCATCTTCAGTTCGCTGTGGCAGCTCTCGCAGTCCTGCACGACCACCAGCTTCGGCTTGTCGGTGAGCGGCGCGTCGGCCGAGCCGCCGGCCTTGGCGGGCGTGTGCTCGATGTGGCAGCTCGCGCAGCGGTCGGTCGGGTGGTTGAAGGCGCGCTGGATCAGCACATTGGCCTTGGAGCCCAGGCCCGGGGGCAGGGGCGTCGCCTTGATCAGCTCGGCGTGGGTCGCGTGCTCCGAGATCAGTCGGGGCTCGAACGGGCTGCCCAGCCGCTTGGCGTTGGCCAGCGCCAGGGGCGCCTTGGCCGGGTCGGCGGCGTGACAGGTCAGGCACTGCTCGTCACGGACGGCCACGAAGGCGTTGGCGTGGCAGGACTTGCAGTCCTTCTCCATGAAGGCGTGGGCCTTGGAGAGCGCGCCCGTCGACCACTGCTGGTCGGGATGGATCTTGGGGTTCGCCAGGAACAGCACGAAGATCATTGGGATCGCCAGGCACAGCAGGAAGATCCCGCTGCCCAGCACCCAGGCCATGTTGCGCCGGCCGAACACCTTGGCCTGGAGCGAGAAGACACTCGGGCTGGCGTGGTGCTCGTCGTCTTCGCGGGTGATGGTGACGCCCGCGCCGCCGTCCTCGGCCGGCTCGAACGCCAGGCTGTAGTCGCCGAACCGCACGATCGGCTGGCTGGCGACGTTGAGCTCGGCGCCCTGCACCTGACGACCGCCCACCTCGAAGGTCAGGCCGCTGACCGACTCGATGTTGACCCGGCCCGGCCCGCTGAACCGGATCCGCGCGTGCTGCGGGTCGATCGACAGGTCGGCCAGCACGATGTCGTTGCTGCTGGCGCGGCCGATGGACAGTTCGGTCTTCTCGACCGTGCGCTCACGGACGATCGGATCGCCGCCGCCGGCGCGCTGGGTGATCAGCTTGAGGTGGAATTCCTGCGCCACCGGCTCACCAGTACGTAAAGACGCTGACGATGTGCGCCGTCAGCGCCGCCAGCAGGGCGAAGGTCGCCGGGATGTGCACGAAGAGCCAGCCTTCCAGGAAGGCGGTGATCTGCATCTGCCGCCGCGCCAGGCCCAGCACGTCGGCCTTCTGCTGCAGGACGGTCTCGATCTTTTCGACGGCTTCGGCCTGCCGCGGATCGGCCGGCGCGGACAGGGCCTTGAGCTGCTTCAGGGCGCGGGTGTTGGCGCAGTCGCCGTACGAGCCGGTGAGGCGCTTCCAGAAGCTGCCGCCCAGTTCGGTCTGTTCCAGCGACAGGCGCACCGTCTGGGCCCCCGCGCGGTCCAGGGGCAGGGCCAGGTCATGCAGCTGCTTGTCCAGGCTCTCCAGCGCTTCCAGCATCTGCTTGCGGGTGGTCTCGCCGCGGTTGCCGTGCAGACGCTGGGGCAGGGTGGCGTAGGCCCAGATGCCCAGCGCGCCCGAGGCGATCACCAGCATCATCAGCCCATAGGCCAGGGTGTGGACGTTCCAGCCGAACTGGAAGCCGGTGTGCAGGGTCGCCAGCACCACTAGCGAGAGGCCCAGATAGACGTGGGCCGAGACCCAGGCCTTCAGCGAATAGTGCCCGGCGGTGATCACCCGCTTGCGGACGCCCAGAAACGCCAGCCAGACGATCAGCCCGGCGCTGAGGGTTCCCAGGATATAGCCCAGCCAGCTGCCGCCACTGGGCGGCTCGGCCAGCCGGGCGGCCACGAAGAAGTAGACCGCCACGGTGACCAGGCACAGCAAGCCCGCGATCTGCGCCCAGCGAAAACCCTTGTGCCGCAGGAACCCTTCATGGGTCCGCTGCCGCACGCGCTCGGTATGATGCCCCCCAACCTGTGTCACGTCTTAGCCGGCGCCCCTGTCGATCCGAGCCACCGAGAGGAAGGCGTCGGGCGAGACCCGGATCGCCGCCCCCGTCGGGCAGGCCCGGACACAGGCGGGACCGCCTGCCTTCCCCGAGCACATGTCGCATTTGATGGCCAGTTTCGGCGATTCGCCGCCGGCGCCGCTCTTGGCCGCCTTCTTGCGCCATTCGTAGTCGGGCTGGCCGGGGCCGGGCCCCTTGCCGAACAGCATCCACTCCCAGAGCTTGGGCTTGGGGGGCGGCGGCTTGTCCATCTGGATCACGCCGTACGGGCAGGCGCGCTGGCAGTTGCCGCAGCCGATGCAGGTGTCCGAGATGAACACCTCGCCGTCCGGGCCGCGCCGGATCGCGTTCGGCGGGCAGTCGCTCATGCAGTGCGGGTGCTCGCAGTGGCGGCACGACGTCGGCACGTGGATGTTGGCGAAGGTGGTGCCTGCCTCGCGGTTCAGGCGGCTGAGGCCATCGTGGCTGTCGGCGCAGGCCTTCTCGCAGTTGTCGCAGCCGACGCAGAGGCTCTCGTCGATCAGCAGCACGTCGGTGGCCTCGCCGATGCCCTGCTTGATCAGGAAGTTGGCGACCGAGGAGTACATGTCGACGGCGCCGCCGAACTCCTCCTTCTGTTCCTCGATGAAGGCGTTCACCTCGCGGCGAGCCTTCATCTCGTCGTACATCCGCTTGGCCAGCTCGGGCTTGCGGGCCAGCAGGCGGCGGAACGGGTCGGCCGGCAGCTTCACCACTGTCGAGCGGATGGCGGCCTTGACGGTGGCGACGCGCGGGGCGCGCTCGATCATCGCCATCTCGCCCGAGTACGAGCCGGCGGGAACGTAGGACATGAACACAGGCTTCCCGCCCAGGTTCTTCTCCACGATCATCGAGCCCGAGCGGATGATGTAGAGGTCGTCCGAGACGTCGCCCTCGTTGATGATCGACTGGCCGGGCTTCACCTCCATCACCTCGGCGCTGGCCAGCACCTCCGAGATGTCGGCCGGGGTCAGGCCCGACTTGAAGATCTGCAGCACCTGACGTTCGCTGGTGATGCGGTTCACCGTGTCGCGGGCTTCCGGCACCTGGGCCATCAGCTTCAGGGCCGCCATACGCGGGATTTCGATGCAGATCGTCGGCTCGGCCGCGCGGATGGTGGCCCCGCGCTTGCGGCCCGAGATCAGGCCCACCTCGCCGAAGATCGAGCCTTCGCCGATCGGCACGGTGATGTTGGGGTTCGACGGATCCACCTCGACCTTCACGGAGCCGTCGGCGATGCCGAACAGCGACGAGCCCTGGTCGTTGCGGATGAAGATCGCGTCGCCGGCCTTGTAGGCCCTGACCTCGGAGTCGAGGAGGAACTCCCGCATCTGCAGGGGCGACAGGCCGTTCAGGATCTCGACCTGGCTGCGCAGGAACTCCAGCCACTCCGAGACGCTGCGGCGGCCCGGCAAGCCTTGCAGCTTCTCCTTCAGCAGCGGCTCGTCCGCGGGTTCCAGGTCGGTGACGCCGGAGATGAACTCCACCACGTCGTAGCCCTGGTTCATGCAGTGCTTGATCAGTGGATAGCCGGCCAGGGCGCCGATCACATAGATGCCGGGCTTCGTGCTGCTCTCGAACGTCGGCGTCAGGGTCGGGAAGGCCGACGGCGAATCGCTGGCGAAGGTCAGGCCAGCGGCCTCGACGAACTTGCGCGGCGGCGAGGCGCCCATCCGCGCGATGATCCGGTCGCACTTGTAGCGCGACGAGCCCTGCGGGGTCTCCACCGTGATCCAACCCGCCTCGACCAGCGTCGGCGAGGTCTCGGTCATGATGGTCATGCGGCCGGCGTCGCGGGCGGCGGTCAGGTTGTCGACGTTGGCCTTCTTGGCGCGGGCGAAGTCGGCCGAGCGGTTCAGGATGGTGACGGTGTTGCCCTGGGCGGCGTCCGCGGCCAGGCCCAGCGCGTTCTCGATGCCGGCGTCGCCCGATCCCACCACGAAGATATGCTCGTCGGTGTACTCGCCCGGGTCGTCCAGCTGGTACTGAACGTGGGGCAGGGATGCCCCGTCGCAGCGCATCAGGTTCGGGTTACCCTGGGTGCCGATGGCCAGGATGATGTTCTCGCAGCGGATCGGCTCGCCCTTGGTGAGCTCGATCGTGAAGTTCCCCTGGTCGCCGGTGATCGCCTTGGCCTCGGCCTTGAAGCGCACGTTGACGCCCGCGGCCTTGGTGTCCTGGTTCCACTGGTCGAGGATCTTCTCACGCTTGCCGGCGTCGAAGTCGCAGTCCGAGCGCAGCACCAGCACGGCCGGCGTGGCCATGACGTGCTTGCCCTTCTGGTAGCGGTAGATCGTATCGGAGAGATGGTCCGTCTTTTCGAGGAGGACGTGACTGATGCCCTTCTTCGCGGCGTGAGCGGCCGCGCTCATTCCGGCAGGACCCGATCCGATGATCGCGATCTTGTAGAGTTCCGACATCGCCCCCAACGCCCCTAGTACTTACGGCCGACCTTAGCACTTGGCCGCACGCCTTAAACCTGCACGCTCCTACCTAGCTTTGGCAGACTAACATTTCCGATCTGCGCCGAACGCGGTACCACGCGCCGCAGGTCGGAGGGGAGCATAAAGTCCATGTTGGCGGAAGTCGGTCAGTTCGCACTGATCCTCGCCCTCCTGCTGTCGCTGGTTCAGGCGGCGGCGCCGCTCTGGGGCGCCCACAGGGGCGACGGCGTCCTGATGGCCGTCGGCCGGCAGGCGGCGTTGCTGCAGGGAGTCTTCGTTTCACTGGCGTTCGGCTGCCTCGCCTGGTCGTACGTGACCTGCGATTTCTCGGTCGCCCTGGTGGCCCAGCACAGCCACACGACCCAGCCGGTCGCGTACAGATTCGCCGCGACCTGGGGCAGCCACGAGGGCTCGATGCTGCTGTGGGTGCTGATCCTGGCCATCTATGGGGCAGGGGTCGCCTTCTTTGGCGGCACGCTGCGCGAGACGCTGCAGGCCCGCGTCCTGGGCGTTCAGGGCGTGATCGGCGCAGCCTTCCTGGGCTTCCTGCTGTTCACCTCGAACCCGTTCCTGCGCCTGTCGCCCGCCGCCCCCGAGGGCACCGAGCTCAATCCGCTGCTGCAGGACCCTGGCCTCGTCTTCCACCCGCCGCTGCTCTATCTGGGCTATGTCGGCTTCTCGGTGGCGTTCTGCTTCGCGGTCGCCGCGCTGATCGAGGGCCGCGTCGACGCGGCGTGGGCCCGATGGGTGCGCCCGTGGGTGCTCGCCGCCTGGATCCCGCTCACCGCCGGCATCACCCTGGGCAGCGCCTGGGCCTACTACGAGCTGGGCTGGGGCGGCTGGTGGTTCTGGGACCCGGTGGAGAACGCCTCGCTGATGCCCTGGCTGCTGGGGACGGCCCTGCTGCACTCGGCCCTGGTGCTGGAGCGTCGCGGCGCGCTGGTCAGCTGGACGATCCTGCTGGCGATCCTGACCTTCTCGCTCAGCCTGGTCGGCACCTTCCTGGTCCGCTCGGGGATCCTGACCAGCGTCCACGCCTTCGCGGTCGATCCGAAGCGCGGCGTCTACATCCTGGGCATCCTGGCGGCGACGACGGGCCTGTCGCTGGCGCTCTACAGCTGGCGCGCGCCGGCCATCCGCTCAGGCGCGCTGTTCCAGCCGCTGTCGCGGGAAGGGGGCGTCACGCTCAACAATCTGTTCCTGACCGCCCTGACCGCCACCGTCTTCCTGGGCACCTTCAGCCCGGTGTTCATCGAGATGGTCAACGGCGACAAGATCTCCGTCGGCCCGCCGTACTACGCCAAGACCTTCGGCCCGCTGGCCATCCCGCTGCTGGCGCTGGTGGTGCTCGGGCCGATGCTGAACTGGAAGCGCGACGAGGTTCGCAAGACCCTGGCGCGCGTCCGCATCCCGGCGATCGTCGCCGGCTTGGTCCTGCTGGTCGCGCTGCCGTTCGGGGGGCTGAAGGGCGTGGCCACCACCGGCGGCCTGGCCCTGGCGGCCTGGCTGATCGTGGGATCGGTCTGGATTCTGGCGCGCCGCTGGTGGTCGGGCCGCGCCTACCTGGGCCGCGCCATCGCGACGACCCCACGCTCGATCGTCGGGCTGGTCGTCGCCCACGCGGGCCTGGGGTTGCTGACTTTGGGCGTCACCGGCGTCAGCTCGTGGGAGAGCGACAAGGTGCTCAACATGAAGGTCGGCGACAGCGTCGCCTTCGCGGGTCGCACCCTGACGATGACGGACTACGAACTGGCCGAAGGCCCCAACTATCAGGCCAAGCGGGCGACCTTCGCGGTGAAGGGCCCGCTCGGCGCCTATGACCTGCGCAGCGAAAAGCGCTGGTTCCCGTCCGCGCAATCCCAGACGACCGAAGCGGGCATCCGCGTCGGTCCCCTCGGCAACCTCTATGTCTCGATCGGCGAGGAGTCCGAGTCCGGCGTCATCGTGCGCCTGTGGAATCACCCGCTGATCATCTGGATCTGGATTGGCGGCTTCGCCATGGCCCTGGGTGGGGGCATTTCGCTCAGCGATCGTCGCCTGCGCGTGGGCGCTGCGGTGAAGACCCAGCCTATCGCCCAACCGGTCGCCGCCGAATGAAGCGCCTGCTGTTCATCCTGCCCGTCGTGGGCTTCCTGGTCCTGCTGGGCGTGTTCTTCGTCGGTCTGGGGCGCGATCCGCGCGCCCTGCCGTCGGCCTTCATCGGCAAGCCCCTGCCGACCTTCGCCACCGCGCCGCTGCGCGAGGGGGACGCGGGCCTCAGCAACGCCGACTTCCAGCGCGGCGAGCCGGTGCTGCTCAACGTCTTCGCCTCGTGGTGCGGGCCCTGTCGCGTCGAGCATCCGGTGCTGATGCGCCTGCGGCAGGAGGGCGTGGCGATCCACGGCCTGGACTGGAAGGAAGAGGCGCCTGCCGGACGCAAGTGGCTGGCCGAGCGCGGCGATCCCTACATCCGCGCCGGCAACGACCCGTCCGGGCGCACGGGCATCGAGTTCGGCGTGGCGGGCGTGCCCGAGACCTTCGTCATCGATAAGCACGGAAAGGTCCGCTATCGGCACGTCGGCGCGCTCACCCCCGACGACTGGGAGCAGAAGATCGGCCCGCTGATGGAACAGCTGAGGAAGGAATCGTGAGGCGCGTCCTGTCCTTGGCGCTGGCGCTCGCCCTGCTGGCCGGGCCGGCCGGTGCGGTGAACCCCGACGAACAGCTGGCCGATCCGGCCAAGGAGGCCCGCGCGCACAAGCTGTCGCGCGAGCTGCGCTGCGTGGTCTGCCAGAACCAGTCCATCGACGATTCCGACGCCGCCCTGGCGCGCGACCTGCGCATCATCCTGCGCGAGCGGATCTCGGCGGGCGATACCGACAAGCAGGCGGTCGACTTCATCGTGGCGCGCTACGGCAGCTTCGTGCAGCTCGACCCGCCGATGCGCCTGGACACCCTGGCCCTTTGGTTCGGCCCGCTGGCGGTGCTGGTGCTGGGCGGGGTTGGAGCCGTGATCTACATGCGGGGCCGCTCGCCGGCGACCGCGAGCGGCGAACTCACCGCCGAGGACGAGGCCGAACTGGCCCGCATACTGACGTCAGACGAGGCCCGCTGAATGCTCTGGATGATCCTGACCCTGATGACGGTCCTGGCGGCCGTGGGCCTGGCCATCCCGCTGGTGCGCCGGCGCGACGCCGCCCGGGCGCAGCGCGCCGACGCGGTGACGGTGCTGAAGGACCAGCTTGGCGAGATCGAAGCCCAGGCCGCCACGGGCGCCTTGGCCCAGCCCGAAGCCGATGCGCTGAAGTCGGATCTCAAGCGCCGCGTGCTGGCCGAGGGGCGCAAGCCCGAGGCCGCGGCGCGGCCGCTGTCCGAGAAGACCCTGCTGATCGTGGCGCTGGGCGTCGTGGCGGTGGTCACGCTGGCGGGCACGGGCCTCTATCTGAAGATCGGCCGGCCGGACGTTCCGGGGACCTCGGCGCTGAAGGGCGCGAACGGGGCGGCGGCCATGGCCACCAACGCCGAGGGCCACGCCCAGGGCGAGGTCGGGGCGATGATCGCCCAGCTGGAAGCCCAGATGCAGCAGCGGCCGGACAACGCCGAAGGCTGGCGGATGTTGGGCTGGTCATACATGCAGACCGGCCGCAACGCCGAAGCGGCGGTCGCGTATGGTAAGGCCGCCGCGCTGGACCCGAAGAACGCCGAGTACCTCTCCGCCCAAGGCGAGGCGACGGTGCTGGCCGCCGACGGCTCGGTGACGCCAGCCGCCGAGGCCATCTTCAAGCAGGCGGTCGCCGCCGATCCCGGCG
>Ga0209026_1000595_pt1 | contig 23580 bp, 26 predicted proteins | sample AraplaCL_Col_mCL_FD_184262 | JGI IMG/M metagenome (GOLD analysis project Ga0209026, IMG submission 184262) | Arabidopsis root microbial communities from the University of North Carolina, USA - plate scrape CL_Col_mCL (SPAdes) (version 2) | ecosystem: Host-associated > Plants > Roots >... | reverse complement strand
TATCACAACATACTCCGCACGAAATTGAATACAAGGATGTGGAGTTTGAAGTGGCCGAATATGGGATGATCGGTTTACAAACCACGTTCTCTTTAGCGGTTGCAGCAGGTTTAGATGAAGCTACTATTGTAGAAAAGATGGCGATCAACCCACGCCGGATATTAAATATTGATATCCCTGCAATTGTAGAAAAGCAAAAAGCTAACTTAGTGGTGTTCGATCCTAAAGAGGATTGGGAATACAGCAAAGCCAACAATCAATCAAAATCCGCCAATTCGCCGTTTATCGGCCAGAACTTAAAGGGCCGGGTTTTGTTGACAATAAACAATAATCAACAAATTTAAACGCAATAACTTATGACTGATGCAAAAGTAAGCGCTTCCATCAAAGCCGCATTGGACGCTTTTACCCGTTACGGTAGCTTTAACGCTTCTGCCCTGAATAGTGAATTTGAGCGGGTCTTCGGATCGGATGAAGACTTTATGACCAAGGTTGACCAGCTCGACGGCGTGTTTGATGAAAACCCGCAATTAGAAGAACTGCGGGAAGTTTTCTTCGACCTGTTGATGATCAACTTTTTCAGCGAAGACGTCAAAAAACTGGAAGAAGATTACTTAGATACACCTGAATGGGAAGATATTGAAGAGCAGACGTTAGATCGTGGTACAGAACTGTTAAACCTGTTGTTGTACTTAAACGAGTGCGAGGATGAAGAGATCGAACCTGAGTTAGATGACTACCTAAAGGAGTTCTTATTGGTAGATGAGGACGAGTTCCAGGATGAGTACCGCATTTATGAACCTATCATTGCCAACCAGATTTTAATGGAAAGCCCGGTAGCAGAAATTAAAAGGGTTGCAGAAAGTTTACCTGAAGATTCGGAAGTGGCAGAGTTGTTTTACCCGATGATGTGCTTTTTCCAAAATACAGAGCCTACCACATCAGACGAGGAGCAAGTTGCTTCAAACGCAATAAATAAACCATTTGATATGGCGGTATTTTGTATATTAGAGAAATTTAAATAACCCTTAAAACAATTTATATGGAAATCCAAGTTAAACCCAACCCAACTAAGGTTGCTACCAAATGGGCGCTTATTTACTCGATAACCGCCATCGTTATTACGTATGCGATACAGCTTACTAATACGCCGCAAGATTCTCCTGCAAAATACCTTACCTATATACCGTTTATAGCATTCATGTTCCTGGCGCAAAAAGAGTTTCGCGATCAGCTTGGCGGATACATGACATTTGGAAATGGCTTTTCGGCCGGTTTCCGTTATTCGGTGTTTGCAGGCTTAATAATGGGCGTGTTTACCTATGTATACTTCGCTATCCTTAGCCCCGCTGTTTGGGAGCAAATAGTCGAAGTTTCACGTACTAAAATGGAAGCCCAGAACAACTTGTCTACAGAGCAAATTGATAAAGCCATGGATATTACCCGTAAATGGGGCCCTGTTTTCGGTGCGTTTGGGGTAGCGATTATGTCTGCAATTATTGGTGCTATTTTAGCACTTATCGGCGCGGCGATTTTTAAGAAAGAATTGTCTCCATTAGAAGCTGCCGAGAGAGCACAAGATCCAACAGTTTAGATTAATATCAATTAAAATAAAAAGGCCCGCTTAAAATAAGCAGGCCTTTTTATTTCTATACAAAAATATTTTAGCGATGTGTGATCTGTTTAAAGATATCATTACCAAACACAAATACCATTAAGGCGATCAGTAATACAAAACCTACAATTTGTGCGCGCTCCAAGAACTTATCGCTTAGCGGCTTGCCTTTTATCATTTCAATAACCAGGAACACTGCATGGCCACCATCCAGTGCCGGTATAGGTAGCAGGTTGGTGAACGCCAGTACCATTGACAGAAAACCGACCAGGCTCCAGAAATGCACCCAATCGATGGTAGAACCAAATAGGGTAGCTATCTTCACAGGACCGCCAACAACTTTGTTAAACTTAGCTTCGCCTTTAAATACTTTGCCTATACCCTTGGCATTATCAGAGAAAGTGCTCCAGGCCTTTTTGGCGCCGTGAGGTAAAGAACCTAACAAGCCGTAATAAACCGTCTTTTCTTTCGGGATGTCTGAGAAAAAGCCCAGCGCTCCTTCGGCAGGAACAGTAGCTGTTAATTGCTGCTCGGCGTTATTGCGTTTTACAGTAAGCGTAATTTGTTTGCCTTTGTTGGCTTGCACCAGCGATTGCATTTCGTCAAAAAACTGAATGTGCGTGCCATTTATAGCCACAACGCTGTCACCTTTTAGTAATCCGGCTTTTTGCGCAACCATTTTGGGTACGATAGAATCTACCACAAACTTCCTGCGGGGAATACTGCTGATAAATGACTCAGGGCCATAATCAGAAAGATCGTTAATAATATCAGACGGTACCGTAAGGTCGAAATGTTTATCTCCGCGCTCAATACTTAATACGGTATGATCTAATACTACGTTAGATTTGGTAAGATCCTCAAACTTTACAACGGGTTTGCCATTAATTGCAGTGATCTTGTCACCCGCTTGTAAGCCTAATTTCTTACCTACAACACCAGGAACGATGCCGTATTTGGCATCGGCATTTGGTACATAGCTTTCGCCAAAGCGGGCGGTTAATACCCAGAAAATAACGATACCCAAAATAACATTAACAATGATACCGCCAAGCATCACTATCAGACGCTGCCAGGCTGGTTTTGAGCGGAATTCCCAGGGCTGCGGTGGGCCAGCTAATTGCTCGGTATCCATCGACTCATCTATCATACCGGCAATTTTTACATAGCCGCCCAAAGGCAGCCAGCCAATACCGTACTCAACATCTTTATAGGTAAACTTAAATAAACTCACGCCCCAGGCGTCAAAGAAAAGGTAAAATTTCTCAACCTTTATTCCGAAAGCCCTTGCGGCTAAAAAGTGGCCCAGCTCATGCAAAATCACTAAAATCGATAATCCCAGTATCAACTGGCCGACCATTATTACTATACTCATTCTTTATTTCTGTAGATCAATTATATACGCCTTTTAACGTATTTTTAGTTACTAAACTTTGCGCAAATATGCGTGTTTCTTTATCGGCAATCAAGTAGTCTTCCAGCGATGCGTCGGCAACATACGTAATTTTTTGCATACAGGCTTCCACAATACTACTGATACCTAAAAAGCTTACCTCGTCTTTTAAAAATCCGGCAACGGCAATCTCATTCGCGGCATTGATAATGCAAGGCATATTGCCGCCGACGCTTAAGGCATCGAAAGCAAATTTCAGATTGCGAAAAGTGTCCAGATCGGGTTTTTCGAAAGTGAGATTTGGGTATTGCATGAAGTCAAACCGCTTAAACTGATTTTTGATACGATTTGGCCAGGCTAATGCATATTGTATCGGCAGTTTCATATCCGGCAAGCCCATTTGCGCTTTGATAGAGCCATCTTCAAATTGTACCATTGAGTGGATGATGGATTGCGGGTGTACGATCACGTCGATCTGATCGACAGTTAGATCAAATAGCCATTTGGCTTCTATAACTTCTAAACCCTTATTCATCAGCGTAGCCGAATCGATAGTTATTTTGGCGCCCATTACCCAATTAGGGTGTTTAAGGGCATGCTCGCGGGTTACGTTAGCTAAAAACTCCGAAGTTTTACCACGGAACGGTCCGCCGGATGCAGTAAGGATGATCTTTTCTACCGGATTATTTTCCTCGCCCGCAAGGCATTGAAAAATAGCCGAGTGCTCAGAATCTACCGGTAATATTTTAACGCTATGCTTTTTTGCAAGGCTGGTGATCAGTTCGCCCGCCACTACCAGGGTTTCTTTGTTAGCTAAGGCGATGTCTTTACCTGCTTCTATAGCTGCTATGGTTGGCTTTAGTCCTGCAAACCCAACCATAGCAGTAAGTACCATGTCAATTTCAGGGTGTGTAACCACTTGGATAATTTCTTCAATACCGCAAAGTACCTTGGTGTTGGTTGAAGCTAATGCTGATTTTACCTTTGGATATTCGTTCTCATTACAGATGATGGCGTAAGCCGGGTCAAATGTTAAGGCCTGTTTAATTAACAGTTCCGAATTATTCTGCGCTGTAATAACAAAGGCCTTAAATAACGTTGGATTTTCCGCAATTACCTCCAGCGCTTGCGTGCCGATGCTGCCTGTTGAGCCAAGAATGGCGATATTTTTATTGGTTGTGTTCAAATCTATAGTCCTTTGTCATTCTGAGCGTAAGCGAAGAATCTTAATCTACTACCCATGGTGGTTTGTTAAGATTGCTTCGTGCCTCGCGATGACGCGTGTGTTATAAAATGTATTTTTCCAACTCATCCGCAATTTTGCGGTCGTTGCTTAAGCGCGGTACTTTGTTTTGTCCGCCTAATTTCCCTTGCGAACGCATGTAACTGATAAATGCATCCTTTTGTAAGGGTTGGATAATCAAAGGCTGCAAAATGTTACCGGCGATCAAGTCAAGATAGTAAATATTTTTCTTCTGTAGCGCCTCGTCAACTTTCACGGCAAAGGCTTTCAAATCGTTTGGTTGATTACCAAATTCCACAAACCATTCGTGGTAGGGTAGTTGTCCTTCGGTTGGATTAACCTGCGGCGCAACCGTAAACTCTGTCACATCAATTCCCTCCTTGTGCGCAACGCTCATTAAAGCGTGCTCCACTTCTTCACCAATAACATGCTCGCCAAAGGCTGATATGTAATGTTTAATGCGACCGCTTACCACAATTTTATAAGGGTTCTTTGAAACAAACTTTACGGTATCGCCAATGCTATAACCCCACAGCCCGGCGTTGGTATTCATTATGAGGGCGTAGTTTTTATTTAGTTCCACGTCCTGCAAAGTAACGCGGGTTGGATTTTCATTAAAGTATTCATCGGCAGGAATAAACTCGTAGAAAACACCTGAATTAGCCAGGAGCAGCAATCCTTTATCCTTTTGAGAATCCTGGAAAGCAATAAACCCTTCCGAAGCCGGGTAGGTCTCAATCGTATCAATAGGGAAACCTATGCTTTCTTCAATACGTTTGCGGTAGGGCTCATAATTTACGCCCCCGTAAACAAACAGTTTGAAGTTGGGGAAAATGTCTTTGATCTTTTTACCGCCGCTTACTGCCGAAAGCCGGTCGAAATACATCTGGCACCAGGGTGGTATACCCGATATCAGTCGCATATCTTCGGTCTTGGTTTCTTCAACAATAGCGTCTACCTTTTCTTCCCAGTCTTCAATGCAGTTTACTTCATAGGATGGCAACCGGTTTTTTTGAAGATAAGCCGGAACGTGATGTGCCACAATGCCTGATAATCTACCCGTTGGGATCCCGGCTTTCTCCATAAGTTCCGGACTGCCTTGCAGGAAAATCATTTTACCATCAATAAAATCGGCGTTACCCGTTTCATGAATATAACTCAACAAAGCATTCCGCGCTGCTTCGATATGCATTGGCATGCTTTCTTTTGAAATAGGAATATACTTAACACCTGAAGTAGTGCCTGATGTTTTGGTGAGATACAGCGGCTTGCCGGGCCAGGTAACGTTCTCTTCGCCATTGGTTACGCGATCAATATATGGACGCAACTGTTCATAATCGCGGATAGGAACTTGCTTTTTAAAGTCTTCATAGGTTTTAATATTAGCAAATCCATGGTCGCGACCTAACGCGGTATCCTTTGCTTTGGCAATAATTTCCAGGAATATTTTCTGTTGAAGTTCGGGTGCGTTTTGGCGCAGTTTATTTAAATCACGGTTTACCCACGCAGCAAAAGCCTTTCCCAACCAAACCTTTAAACCCATAACTTAATCGGTTTCGGCAATGTCGTCGTCAATATCCTGGTGACTGTAAACCAATTTGCGATAGGTTACTGCCAGTATAATGTTTACAAAAGGATAGGTAAATACAATCGCGATAGAAATGATTGGATATACCACCGCTAATAGTGCAGGTAACGCTATTAAAGCCAGGATGATCAATAGCATCACGATCACTTTTAGCATATACCCCTTTGTGAGCTGGAAGCTTTGTTTTAACGACTCTAACGATGCTGAATGATCATCTACAATAAAGGTGATAAAGAACATGATACGCAATGCAATGTAAAGACCAATGATTGTCGCAATACCCTGTATGGTGGATTGAATATTAGGATAGTTATCCAATCGTATCAGTAAAAACTGCAGATTGGTGATCATGAAAGCGATCAGGAATACCACGACGATATAACTGAGGATCATCCTGAAAGAGGGCAACACCTGCGAAAACTCGAACTCGTAGTATTCGCTGTCTATAACGGTAAAAATGAGTTTGTATAGTCCCAAAGTGGTATACGCCTGCACGAATAATAGTAAAAACGATCCCGCCATGCGCGACCAAAAAGACTCAGAAGGGATAATAAATTCAATTACGCTGGCAATTATCGCCAATAGAATAAAGGAAACGAGCGAATAAACGATAATGGTAATAAAATTTTTCCGGAAAATATTCCATGCAGCAATCGTGGTTTCTGCAATAGAAAAAGGGTGATACATATGTTATAGAGCTCTTTTTAAAATCAGTCGTTTCCAAAAGTCCTGCATAAAGCCAAAGCCGTATGCCGTTAGTTGAATGATGGACGCTATTATACTCAAAAATGCAATTTTAAGCGACTTGTTTTTCCACCATGCGTGAAAAAATATCAACAAAATAAAAATGGCCAACATTGTGTTGCATAAACTTGCAATTCCCCATCGCAAAATATTGCTTAAGATACTGAAAATCAAGAATAAAGTAAACATTGCCGGAAAGAAATGTACCGCTTTCAATCCCTTCGGAAAAAAAGTATAAACGTTTATACGGGCGCGGCCAAAAAAGTGTAATTGCTTATAAAATTGCGAAAAGTTTGCCCGGCGCTTATGATAGACTTTAGCATCCGGTATTAACCCAATTTTAAAGCCAAGGGAATGGATGCGAATACTATACTCGATGTCTTCACCCAAACGCGTAATAATAAAGCCACCCGCTTGTTCCCAAACCTGCCTTGATAGCCCCATGTTGAACGCACGCGGGTGAAACTGACCTATTCCCTTCTTATTACCGCGGATGCCTCCGGTGGTAAAAGGAGAGGTCATGGAATAACTAATGGCCTTCTGAACAGGCGTAAACGAAGGGTGCGCATCATCCGGTCCGCCGAAAGCATCCAACCAGTTTGCTTTTAACGAAGCATCTACTATTTGCAGGTAATCTTCGGGCACTAAAATGTCCGAATCGAAAATGATAAAGTAATCACCTTTAGCGCGGTCAAAGGCGTAGTTACGCGCAAAACCCTGGCCGGCATTCTCTTTTGCAAAATAGTGCAGATCCAACTTACCTGCAAACTCCCCAACCACTACGGCTGCATCATTTGTTGAGCCATCCTCTATCACTAATACCTCAAACTGCTTATACGTTTGCTGTACCAGCGTTTCCAGCAGTTCTTTTATCTCCTGCGGTCGGTTATATAGCGGGATGATGATGGAGTAGAACATTTATTCGATGCGTTGATTTGAAGATTTGATGATTTGAAAATGTTCGAGGGTTACTTAATCTTCAAATTTTCAAATCGACTAATCATCAAATTGATTTTCTTCAAATTAAACAGACTCTTCAACCTGGTACTTGTTGCGTTCGCTGGCGCTCCGTGATACTAACTCGGCTACAAAGCCGGTTAAAAATAGCTGGAAGCCAACGATAATTGCTGTTAAGGCGATGTAAAACAGGGGTTTTTCGGTCACTTGGCGCTCAATTACAATGTGATGCGCAATATCATACAGCTTTTCGCTGATGAGCCAGATTGCACAAACAGTACCCGCCAAAAAACTCAACGCACCCATAGTCCCAAAAAAGTGCATGGGGCGTTTGCCAAATTTGCCTACAAAGAAGATAGAAAGCAGGTCTAAGAAGCCATTTACAAAGCGGCTCAGCCCGAATTTGGTTTTGCCATATTTGCGGGCGCGATGTTCAACCACCTGTTCGCCAATCTTGGTGAAACCTGCCCATTTGGCAATTACCGGGATATAGCGGTGCATTTCGCCGTATACTTCGATGTTTTTAACAACGGTTTTGCGGTATGCCTTCAGTCCGCAGTTAAAATCATGCAGGTTATTAATGCCCGACATTTTGCGGGTGGCCCAGTTAAATAGCTTGGTAGGAATGGTTTTAGAGATAGGGTCATACCGCTTAGCCTTCCAGCCAGATATCAGGTCGTAGCCCTCTTCTTTAATGCGGCGGTATAACTCCGGTATCTCATCCGGACTGTCCTGCAGATCGGCATCCATGGTGATGATCACATCGCCATTTGCAGCCTCAAAACCGGTTTGTAATGCAGCCGATTTTCCATAATTGCGGCGAAACTTGATCCCTTTTAAGAAAGGATTGTTTTCGCGCAGTTTCAGGATCATATCCCACGAGCCGTCCTTACTGCCATCGTCAACCAAAATCACTTCGTAAGTGAAGTTGTTTTCGTTCATTACGCGGCTTATCCATGAGGTAAGCTCGGGCAATGATTCTACTTCATCGTATAAAGGAACAACTACGGATATATTCATTTAGCTAAAGGGTGGACGGATAGGTCACGGCAACAAAAATATAAAAAATTAGATAAGGTAAGGGTGGTTTAACTTTAGTTAACAAATCTGTTCTAAAGGCTCCGTCATTGCGAGGAACGAAGCAATTTTCCTGCGCATGAAATCCGCCAAGCGTGACGTGTTAGGATTGCTTCGTTCCTCGCAATGACGCTTGTTAACGTGAAGGGTTTAATCAAACTGATTCTGCAACCTCACCAACCGATCAATCATCAACGTTAATTTCTCTTGCTCGTTAATAAGGAAGCGGCGGCGCAGGTAAGTAGCACATATCAAAAACCAGGCACCGGTAATGGTATACATGGCAATCTTAAAGGCTTTAGACGCATTGTGCAGTACTTCGAAGAAATACAACGCCAGACCAATGCTGATCATGATGATATAGATGAAATATAAGCGACCATACACTTCGGCGCGGTTGCGCTGGTATTCTTTTAGGTGTTCTAAGTAATCAGTAGGATTAATGGTGATGTCGCGGCTGTGGATGAGTTTATAATCGCGCACCATCATGTAGATATACAACATCAACGTCAATAGGATGATGGACATCCCTGCATACGTTACCCACGATTCGAATACGAAGAACAGCATTAAGATCAATATCGCCACAAAAGACGTAGACATCCCCACGATGTTCCACATCAGTTTCCTGCTCATGGTAGTTACCCCCTTCTTCACCTGCTTCAGCACTTCATCTACCGAAAGCTGATCTTGTTTTGGCTGTCCCTGCCAAACCGTCATTAACTGATCAAAGTCTTTCATATTGGTTATATAACTCTGTTAACCTTTGTTTAATACGGTGTATTTTCACCCTTAAGTTGCCTTCTGATATGCCCGATATATCGGCAATCTCCGGATAAGGCACCTCATCCAGCACCATAGTAATAATTATTCTTTCCGACTCTTCCAGTTTAGAAATACACTTATATAGCAGCGCCACTTGTTCGTTCTTTTCAGAGAACTCCTCGCGGCGCGTCTCGGCCAATTCGGGAGTAAGCTCATCCTTAGCCTGGCGCTTTTCGCTGCGCAGGTAAGTTAAACAGGTGTTAACTGCAATACGGTAAATCCAGGTAGAGATCATGGCCTGATTTCGAAACTTATCCAGGTTTTGCCAAACCTTTAAAAAAGTTTCCTGCAACAGGTCGTTGGCAGCATCGTCATCGCCGGTATAACCATAGCACAAATGGTATATCTTTTTAGAATTAGCTTCGAAGATATTCTTAAAGGCTGCTTCTTTTTCGGCCACGGTTAATAGTTGAATTTAGGATTAGATGTTTATAATGCCTGTATGTTACAGCGAGTATTGATTTCTGCCGAGCCATGACAATTGATCGGCTGCATTATTTACTAAGTGATTAAAATCGTTGCTGTAGTCAAACTGCAGATCCTCATGCAATTTACTGATCAAAACGCGTATCTTCTCCAACTGACGCGTTAATATCAGTCGCAAAGGTTTGTAGGAAGTGCGGCGATCGGCATAGTGTAAATAATGCTCGCAAAAGCTGATCAGTAATTCAATTTCGGCGCCTTTTGATGCGATAAACTTGGTGTACTTAGTAATCAGCCGTAAAATTTTGCGCATGGCTTTAGCCGCATTGTAACTATTGGCCGGCAGCTGGCTGAACATAAAACCAACCTCGGCCTTAACTTTTTCAATAAACGCCCCTTCATCGTGCGATTCGAACAACAAATACGCCAGCAGGTCTTTATTATCTTTTTTAAAACGGGTAAGGCGCAGCAACAATTCGGCAACCTGCTCTTGGGGCAAATGCTGAATTTCTTTTTTAATATCCTGTAAGCCGTGGCTAATGGTAGACATTTGTAGTTCGCGATTTTAGGATCAAGATCTAAGAATCAAGAGCCAAGATAGGGATTAATGTGGATTTGAGGGATTTGTTTGGAAGCACAACTCAAAACTCACAACTTGATTCTAAGGCAACTCTTGCTTCTTGGCTCTCAATAAAGTAGTTTTACACGCCCTTATAAACTTTTATGCAAAAAAACAGGCTCACCCTATACATTTTCATCGCGCTGATATTGGGCGTAGTAGTAGGTTATGTGTACAACGTTAACGTGGTTGATAGCTACAATAATAAAATAGCAGCTATTGATACAGGCATCAAAAACATCGATGCGCAAATTGCTTTATCTACAGATACGACAGCCGCTACTTACAAAAGTCTGAAATCAGAGCGGGCCGACCAGGTTAAATTGCGCAAAACCAACGACGACGCCCGCGAACAGAAAGTAAGCTACTTTAATATATTGAGCGATATCTTCCTGAGATTGATCAAGATGATCATAGCGCCGCTGGTATTCACTACCCTTGTAGTAGGCGTAGCAAAGTTAGGCGATATTAAAGCCGTTGGCAGGATAGGTGGGCGAACCTTGGCGCTGTTTATTACAGCGTCATTAGTATCGTTGTTACTGGGAATGATATTAGTGAACTTATTTACCCCGGGCGAATCGATGCACTTAACATTGCCCGATAGCCATACAAACGTAGGTATTAAAACAACAGCTATCTCACTAAAGGATTTTGTGGGCCACGTTTTTCCGAAAAGCATTTTTGAAGCAATGTCTAACAACGAGATATTGCAAATAGTGGTGTTTGCTTTATTCTTCGGCGTAGCGACTGCCGCAATAGGTGAGATGGGCGAGATAGTGATCAAATTTATGGATGCCATATCGCATGTGATATTAAAGATCACCGGTTATGTAATGCAGCTAGCTCCGTTAGCGGTTTTTGGTGCCATTACAGCCATTGTGGCTAAAGAAGGTGTAGGCATACTTTCTACCTATGCCATTTTTATAGGCGAGTTTTACTTAGGGTTACTATTACTGATAGGTTTGATTGTTTTTGCCGGATATGCAGTATTAAAAAGGCGCACCGCCGGGTTGCTAAACAGCATCCGCGATGCGGTTTTAATTGCTTTTAGTACCTCAACAAGTGAGGCGGCCTATCCAAAAGTGCTGCTAGAAATGGAACGTTTTGGTTGCAGTAACAAGATCGTGAGTTTCGTTTTGCCGTTGGGATACTCGTTCAACTTAACTGGATCAATGATGTATATGACCTTCGCATCCTTATTTCTGGCACAAGCGTATAGTATCCATCTGTCTTTTGAGCAGCAATTATCAATGTTATTAATATTGATGTTAATGAGTAAAGGTATTGCAGGCGTACCGCGCGCAGCGCTGGTGGTTATTGCGGGTACTCTAGCTATGTTTAACATCCCTGAAGCGGGTCTTGCGTTACTTATCGGTATAGACCCGATCATGGATATGGGTCGCTCGGCTACCAACGTATTAGGCAATGCAGTTGCCACAGGTGTGGTAAGTAAGTGGGAAGGCGAACTGGATTAATAATTATTGATTTACTGGATTATTGAATTATTGATTTATGACTAATGAAAGAATTGATTTTGCTGAAGCATTTAAAAGTCGAACAAAAAAATTTGTGATTGATAACATTCGATTTTATAGAACTCTGCCAAAAACAGAAGAAGCCAAAATAATAGGAAGACAATTATTGCGTTCTTCATCATCTGTTGGTGCTAATTACCGTGCTGCTTGTAGGGCCAGATCAAAAGCCGAATTTCATTTAAAGCTTTCAACAGTAGTTGAAGAAGCAGACGAATCGTTGTTTTGGATGGAAGTTCTGGTTGAAGCGGATATCACCAAAGAATCAGATTTGAATTATTTGTTTAATGAAGGCAATCAAATTCTTAAAATTGCAGCCGCTTCCAGAAAAACTGTATCAACAAATAAAATGAAGCCAAACAATCAATAATTCAATAACTCAATAATCCAATAATTAATCGTGACTGACCGTTTTAAAAGAAATTTCCTGGGTACTTGTATCATAGTGCCGTTTGTGGGTTACTGCGTGTTCTACTATGCGCACGTAATCAGAGTTGCGCCGTATAAGTTTACCGAATTTGAATCTTTTCAATTTCAGTACGGCCCTGGCGATAGCCTGGTAAATAAGTTCGACTCTAAGACGGGCGACTATCAATACGTAAATGCAAAAGATTCATTAATCAAAACCAAACTGCATTTAACTCAAACAGAACTTTCATACCTGCATCATAAAGTGGCCGATCTGGGTTTCTGGGATTTCCCGGAAGATCAAATGGTAAAAGACACGCTTGATGGGGCAGGGCATAAACCGTTGCATTATTACATCGCTTTTAACTACAAGCGCAAAAGCAAAAAGGTTAACTACGATCAGGAATATAACGGTCCGCAGAAACTGGTAGAGGCCGACGGTATTGTGATAAAAGAAATTCAGAAAGTTTTAGACGAAGCAGAACAGCGAGAGAAAAAATAAAACGATGTTGCTATATATTAGGATAATCCCTATATTTGCACCTCGAAATTTTAAACATAATTAATAATAACAAACCATGTACGCAATAGTAAGTATAGCCGGACAGCAATTTAAAGTTGCTAAAGACCAGCAGATCTTTGTGCACCGTTTACAAGGAGATGAAGGCGCTAGTATTGAATTTGACAATGTGTTGTTAGCAGAAAACGAAGGTAAATTCAAATTAGGTTCTGATTTGTCTAAAGCTAAAGTATCAGCTAAGATCGTGTCTCATTTAAAAGGTGATAAAGTAATTATCTTCAAAAAGAAAAGAAGAAAAGGTTACAAAAAGAAAAACGGTCACCGTCAGTCTTTCACTAAGATCGAGATCACCGGTATCACATTATAATTAAGTTTTAAACCATCCTGAGTTTTAACGAGGGATAAAAAGATATTAAGAAATGGCACACAAAAAAGGGGCCGGTAGTTCCAAAAACGGCCGCGAATCGCATAGCAAACGTTTAGGTATCAAGATTTTTGGTGGTCAGCCGGCAATTGCAGGTAACATCATCGTTCGTCAACGTGGTACCAGACACAATCCGGGTTTAAATGTAGGTATCGGTCGAGATCATACTTTGTTCGCTTTGATAGACGGACAAGTAGTTTTCCGCAAAAAAGCTGATGACCGCTCATATGTTTCAGTAATTCCTTTCGAGGCTGCACCTGTTGCAGAAGTTCCGGCTGCAAAACCTGCCGCTAAGGCTGCTGCAAAACCGGTTAAAGAAACTGCGCCCGTTGCAGAGGTAGCTGCTACCGAAACTGCGGTTGCTGAAGAAGCACCTGCTGCACCAAAAGCAAAGAAAGCACCGGCTAAAAAGAAAGCTGCTGATACAGAAGAAACTGCTGCTGAGTAATCAGTAACAATTCAACATCAAAAGGCCCGTTTCTGAAAAGATTCGGGCTTTTTGTTTGCTCCAAATTAAAGTCAAAGGGTAACCGGCTGGTGATTTTCCCATACTGGTTTCACGGCAATTATAACAATTACGTCGATTATTATTACTAATATCTTTAGTATTTAATCATTTTTCGATATCTTTGTTTGATGATTACTCAAAATCAACGGTTAGACAAAGAGGCGAAAGCCTGGTTGAAACGCAGGAGCGGCCCCGACGAGATTATTCGTATTGTACCGTTGCTCGACGATTACAGAGCGGTTACCACTTATAATTTGTATACAGCCTTTGAAAACGCCCCCGATTTTTTGGGTACGATATTATTCGACGCGGAAGGATATTGGATATACGATGGTGATATTTTGACCGTAGACGAGCAGGAGCAGGCCGCCCGATTTATTATTAATTATGTGGAAAGGATATGAGTGATGGAACAATTGGCATTTTTTCCGGAGGCAGGACAAAGTAGTGGCTTGCCTTCTGAGTTATTGGAATATTATCCGCAATTTATAAGCAAAGCTGACAGCGATAGCTTGTTACAAAAGTTTATTGCCGAAACGCCGTGGCGGCAAACCACACAAAAAATGTGGGACAAAGAATACCTAACCCCGCGCCTTACCGCCTGGTATGGCGACCCGGGTACCGATTACTCATTTTCGGGCGGTTTAAAGAACCCGATGCCCTGGACGCCCGAATTGTTGTTGCTTAAGGAAAAAGTTGAACAAGCGGCCGGAAAACGCTTCAATAGTGTGTTGTTAAACTATTACCGTGACGGAAACGACTCGGTAGCGTGGCACAGCGATAAAGAAAGTGTACTGGGTAAGAACCCGGTTATCGCTTCGGTAAGTTTTGGGCAGGTGCGCAGTTTCGATATCCGCAACAAAGCCAATCATAAAGAACATTACTCGATTAAATTAGAGCATGGCTCATTTTTGTTAATGAAAGCCGGCCTTCAGGAACATTGGGATCATCGCATCGCCAAATCAACTAAACCCATGAGAGCGAGGGTAAATTTGACGTTTAGGGTGGTGTTGTGATTAAGAGAAATATTAACTTAGTAACAAATGAAAAAATTACTATTTCTCTTCGTTATTTTTCCTGCTATCGCGTTAGCGCAAACCAAGCACGCCTTTTACGACGACGTGCAAACCATCAAAGCTTACGATAAAATGTTTCAGCCGCCTGCGCACTCTATACTTTTTGTAGGCAGCTCATCTATCCGTAAATGGGATGATTTGCAACAGGTATTTGGCAAATACGTTGTACTAAACCGAGGAGTAGGAGGAACGGTAATAAATGATATTACCTATTATATTAATGACCTGATATTCGCCTACCATCCTCGTCAAATTGTGCTGTATGTCGGCGAGAATGATGTGCCCGACGCGCAATCGACCGCCGATAGTATTTTAAACCGGACTATCGTGTTGTTTAAAGACATCCGTTCCAAATTGCCCGATGTGCCGCTGGTTTATATCTCGATGAAACCCAGCCCCTCGCGCGACAAATACCGCGAAAAGTGCGAGGAAGCGAACGCAAAAATAAAGGACTTCCTCTCGAAGCAAAAGAACGCGGTGTATGTAGATATTTTTAAACCGATGCTGGATGCCAACGGCAGATCGCGCCCTGATTTATTTGTGAGCGATATGCTGCATATGAACCCCAAAGGTTATGCTATCTGGGAAAAGGCTGTTAAGTCTTATTTGCTTAAAAATTAAGGATGCGGGTTAATATTTCAATCGCCAAATAACGTCGATTTGCAGCGGACGGATCGTTTTTATTATTCCACAGTTCCCCGTTTTGGGGAATTAATGGGGAAATGGCCGTACAGTATTGCCAATTTGTTTATCCGTTGTTAACTGAAAGTTTATTTGGATTGCTTTTTGCATAAGCGGTATTGCACGGTATAAGCTACCGTAGCCTGTACTGTAAATGAAACTTGTATATCTACTCATCATCTCTATACTATTAACAAGCTGCGTTAAAAATGGCATTACGCCGGTAGCTGCAAAAACACCTGCAGTAACCGTAAAAAAAGCAGATTCGGTAAAGGTGAGCTCAACCGGCACCACTGCTAACAATGATGTAGATTACAATGGCACCACAGGTTCCGCAATATTGCAAGTTACCTGTACCAACTGCACCGCTATCGCCATGATCAATAATGTGGGCACGCCATTCGCATTTAATGCGCAAGGAGTTGGTGAATTAAGATATACCCCAACACCAGGCACATCGGTTTACATTGCCGTTTGCCCGGGTAGCGTAAAAGCCATGAAGGTTGATATTTTCGATGCCGCACACAACTCACTGTTTAGCTACGCAGGCACAACCGGAAACTGGAATAATACCTACGTAATTAAATAAGCACAAACTCCGGCTTGACTTTTTATATTCGGATGATCAACCCGAATAACCTATGTTTCCCAATTTTAAAGAGCAGATAACCATTGGCGACCTGCAGCTTAATTTTGTATTAGATGGCGACGATACGGACAGTACACTTGTGGTATTTGAAATGATCGTTCCGCCGAACGCTAAAGTTCCGGCACCCCATTATCACGTAGACGAAACGCTTTACATTATGGAAGGCAGGCTCACCCAAATCTACGGCACCCAAACCCTCGAACTTAAAAAAGGCGACAAGCTGTTTATTAAACGTGGCACCGTGCATGGCTTTAACAACAAGGGCCCCGAAACGGTAAAGGCGCTTTGTATGTTATCGCCGGCCAGTATTGGCCCGGCATATTTTAGAGAGATAGCTGCCGTTTTGAATGGGGGCGGCCCGCCTGATATGCAAAAAATATTAGATATCATGCAGCGGCACGGGTTGGAGGCGGGAAATATTGATAACTTAACCACAAGCGGGACGCTCGCGGAACGAGGGGGTGAGCCGCGGGTAGAAGCATAAAACACCTCATGATATGCCTGATCTGCCGGTGGCAGTTTGGCACCAAGATGATTATATTCAAAAATGCATCTGACAGTAAAAAGATAAACTATTATTTGGAAGTCTTAAAAGCGATTAATAAATTTGAATATCTCACTAGAATAAAAATCTAATCAAGATAATAAAGGGAACCCAATGGCCTTGTCATTACGACATGTAAGCCCGGCGGCCACCTTTCCTTTAGTCTTTAATAGTACTTCTCCTTATTTTTTACAAACTTTAAAAAGTGTCGGAACAGGTTACCTCTAATAATATTTTTACTTGTAGAATTTAATTTGTTTTTATAAATATTATTAGGATGTATTATTTGATGCTTTGGGTCAAGATGATCTATAAGTGAGGCTACAATAACGCCAAATACTAAAATACGTTGCCTTATTTTTTTATCTGAGGTATTGTTTAGTTTATCTTCTATTTTACTCGCCCATTTATATACTTCAGAATCGTGGTCATCAAATTGCTTAATAAACTGATTTAAACTCATTACGCGGAAGCCAGTCGGTGCGTTTTCGATTAGAAGTTCGCCTATAACACGTTGTAAGGATCGATCCAATATTCGAAAGTGGCGAGATTCGATAATTTCTATATAGTTTATTAATTGTTTGCCTTTTTTTAGTTCTGTCAAAGACGTGTATTGACTCTTCAATCTGATGAACTCTAATTGAGCCCAAAATTGAGCGAAAAGGTAGATGACGTATTTCTTATTGTGATCATTGTCTTCAGAATAAGAATGAGCTGGATTAACGAAAGTTGCAAAATCTTCTTTTGCTAAAGAATATATTTTTCCGTAAAGTTCATCCGATGCTTTGAGAATAGGATTTAAGCCGCTATAAAAAGCTTTTTTTCCGTCTTGGTAATTTTTTAGCCTTTGGTTTATAGATGGGTAGAAAAATTTGATTGCCTCCCAAAGGACGCCGCCGGTGATTAAACCGACAACTGACTTTAACCAATCCATTAGAGTTTATTAGTTGCTTAACTGTTATATTTAACTCTAAAGATACACTATATTATTAATTGAGATTTGGTTAAAAACAAGGTATTTCAGTCATGTAAACGACTAAATTTTTGATAGATAGTATACAATCCAGAAATTTAATCGTGCTTATAATAACTAAGCCACCACTGTTAGTGCGCTCGTTTGTATTTTGCAAAGGCTCACGCCACCGCAGGCGTCTCGCTTGTGGCAAGACAGTCCGGGACAGCCTTGCCTCTATCGTTTTATTATTAGGTAAAAGTGATATTTACCTTGAACTTGTCGTTTCTAAAAGCTATCGAGCCTATTTACAATAGATCATTAGGGTAGGCTTTAACAATTTTTGAAAGCCATTCTTTGTTAAAGAATCTGCAAACGAGTGCCTGTCATATCCTTGTAAATACTTTCTTTTGTTTGACTGGGTAAGTGATGTAGACTGAACGAACGACGATAAGGCTTACTTTTTCCTGATTGGGGTATCCAGCGACAAAGCCCCGCTTCCCGAGAGCAGCGCAGCAATATATAGAAGATTTATTTCGATACCGGGAGGGCCGAATATCAATCCTTACAAGAGATTCTGTATTTTTTTACTGCGCAAACCAACCGACAAATATCATCACGCAACCTGATAAAAATGGTGGCACAAAAGCGTCAGTAATGAAGAAAGTGTCCCAAAGTGTCCCGCCTAAATTCTTAAATAGTTGATTAATAAGTATTTGCACGAAATCAGTGTCCCGGGTGTCTCACCATTTCAGCGGGACACCCGGGACACATTATCATAACGACCCGGGCGATAAAACAGGACCTTAGCAAATTATTTTACCTCAAAAACAGCCACTTACGGGCTTTGTTAAAAAAATGATAATTTTTCCTTGCGGATTGTTCCATTCTGTCTATATTTGCACTCCGCAAACGCGAATGTGTTAACGGAAATGCGAAAGTAGCTCAGTTGGTAGAGCACGACCTTGCCAAGGTCGGGGTCGCGAGTTCGAATCTCGTCTTTCGCTCTAATCCCTTCCACAAAGAAGGGATTTGTTTTTAAAAAGGTTTACACCTGCTCAGATGGTGGAACTGGTAGACACGCAGGACTTAAAATCCTGTGCCCTCAACAGGCGTGCGGGTTCGATTCCCGCTCTGAGTACATTCTAGACAAGTTGCCAATTTTATTGGCAACTTTCTTTTTTTATGGGGTAAATAAAAACTTAATCTCGGGGTTGTATTTGTACTATTAGGCCACTAATTACTACGCAAGGCCTTTATTGGATTAGCGATCGCAGCTTTAAGGGTCCGGATGCCTATAACAGCAAAAGAAATGAACAACATGATTGCGCCTCCTAAAACGAATACCCACCAGCTCAGCGCTGTTTTATAGGCAAATTCCTGTAGCCAAAGATGTGCGCCCAAAAAAGCGACGGGCACGGCTATCAAAAAAGCCAGAATTGTCCATTTCAGCAGATCTATAGACAGCATCCCAAATATTCGAGCACCCGATGCCCCAAGGACTTTTCGTATACTGATTTCTCGGGAACGAGTATTGGTCATGAATATCACAAGTCCCAGTAAACCTAAACAGCTTATGCTTATTGCAACAGCCGCGCAGAAACTCAAAAGTTGCGAAAGCATTTGTTCTTGTCTATAAATTCGGCTGATCTCCTCATTCAAAAACTCGTAATTAAAATCCTCGCGGGGATAAAGCTCTTTCCAAACGCTCCGGATTTTATCAATGGCTATCCTCCATGAGGAGGGATTTGATTGCAGCGCAACATGCAATAATTCCCCTGCTTTAGATTTCTGTTCGAAATAGAGCGGACGGATCGCTGTCCGAATAGAGCCCTGGTTAAAATCTGCCACAACGCCGCAGATCTGACGAGGTTTGTCATCGACATATATAGTCTGTCCAACTGCACTTGCAGCCTGTGCAAAACCGATGCTATGGCTTAGCGTCTCGTTAACTACTAATCCGGATGCGGAATCTGAACGCAAAGACTGGTGCCCGGCCACCAGGTGAATCTGGTAGAGTGCGATCCACGAACTGTCTCCCGTGCGTACATCAACACCTATCGTCTCCAGGCTGCCTTTATGCATGTATTTGATCGTGGATGATGTTTTGCCGCTGAATGCGGGTGACAACCCCCCTAGACTTACTTTTTGGATTTGAGGAATGTTACGCAGTAAATTAAACAATACCTTCTTTTTGTCATCTGCGGGCATCTTTACAAGAATGATAGCGTCTTTTCGAAATCCCATATCTTTATTCATTGCAAAATGCACCTGTTTATTGACCACAATCACGCCGATTACAAATAACTGGGCGACCACAAACTGAGAAATTATTAAAACCTTCCGAAGCCACGCCGACCTGCCACCCACTTTCGTCGATAACGAGCCCCGGTCTTTTAAAACCCGCACCGGCCGGAAGGCAGATATCACAACGGCTGGATACAGCCCAGCCAAAAGACTTACTGCGGCCGATAAAGCGATAATAAAGCCAAGCAAGCTGGCGAGGCTAACACCTTGGTTAAATTTAAAATCATCAGGCAGGAATTTGTTCAATCCAAATAGAGTAAGAACCAGACATACACAGGTGGTCACCAGTATTAGCAAACCCGTTTCTAAAAGGTATTGTAGCACCAGTGAGCGCCGGCTAACTCCAAGCACTTTTTTAATGCCCACTTCGCGAGCCCGTAACGTGCTCTCGGCTGTTGCAAGATTAATAAAATTGATCGCGCCAAGTAATATGAGGACAGTGGCGAGGAGGATCAACCGTTCAATCACAGCCTTATCCATTGTCCCATCAAAATCGGTATTTGTATGTACATCATTAAGTGGTTGTAACCGGATGATGGTTTTTGCACTAATCGACCTATCGCTAAACGTCTTGAAAATTGCGGTCATCTGAGCGTTGATGATATCTGGTCTCACTTCGCGCTTTAAAGACAGCAGGGTTTGAGCGTTGGAATTGAAACTGCCCCATTTATCCCAGGCATACCCATTTTTTAAATTGCTCTGACTCATGGTCGGGAGCGAAATAAACAGTTTGCCGTCAAAAGCACTATTGGCTGAAAGATCTTCTACCACTCCTGAGACTGTAAGGCGGATAGAATCGTCCAGCACTATTACTTTGCCTAACGCCGAACCTGGTTGCAAGCCCGGGAAATAACGCTCTAAACGGCTCTGTGTTAAAATTATTTGATTTGGCAGACGTAGTGCGTTCGGAGCGCTTCCCGCTAACCACGAATGTGGAAAAAGCCGAAAATATGCTGTGTCGGTATAGTAAGCGTCGCCTTGTCCTTTTAATATTCTGACACCCGACCTTTCGGGAATGGATATATTAGCATTTCCATTGTATGCCAGAATAGCCGTAACGTTTTCCACGCCAGTTATATTTTGCGCAAGTTTGACGTACAGTGGTAATGGCGCGCCGGCGCTTTTGGAGTTCGGCGATTCAACAACTACGCGGTACATCCTGTCTTTTGCCGGCTCATATCTATCAAAGCTGAAATTATATTCAATGATAAGGAAAACGAACAAGGCAGCAGTAAGGCCCATAGACAATCCGATCACATTAATGATGGTCGTGACTTTGTTTTTTTTGAAATGGCGGAAAGCAAATATGATGTGATTTTTAAACATGCCTAAGTTATAACTGAATCAAATAATTAGCTGTTGTGCTTTCTCGTGATGTAATAATTCAGGATCAGGCTTAAGCCACCGAATAACAATATCATCCCTGAAAAAATACGCATATCGTCTCCCTGGTTCAGCAATTCGCCAACTACAATGCCAACGGCTATTCCTACAGCAAGCATCCCATATTTCAATGTTTGAGCATTTGATGGCTTTATGGGATTAAGCGAAGGATTTTCTATGCCTTTTTCCATCATAGCCATCCGTTCGCGATGGCGGGCCGTTATATATACATAACATATACCAAAAACAGCAACCAGGGCCCCGATGGTTATTAACGCTTCTCTTGCGGTCTCGTCCATGCTGATCATTTCTTTCATTTTTATTTTGTTTAAGTTGACAATTACACATATGACAGAAGTTCTTTACAGACGGTTACAACTAATTATAAATCCAATTAAAGTGTAACCGTCTTATAGCTTTTCCGCTCTAATGGTTAAATGATATATATTGAGGATCAGTTCTATTTGGATAAAATAAAAAGTGGGGAACGCTCTTTTTACTCATTTCTGGTAGATCGGTACAAGGACATGGTATATGCCATTGCCCTGAAAATATTAGGTGACCCTGAGGATGCCGGTGATGCGGCGCAAGAGTGTTTTATTAAAGCTTTCAGTCAAATCCACCAATTTAAAGGTAACGCAAAGTTTTCTACCTGGTTATATACTATCATTTACAGGATTGCAGTTTCAAAATTAAAAGAGAATAAGATTGCAACTGTCACCATTACCGAAGATCATCATAACTATTACGCTTCTGGTCATTCGGAAAATCAGTCCGAACAATTGCAGGCAAAACAAACTCAATATTACGTAAGGTGTGCTATTAAAAAACTGCCCTACATGGAAGGCCTATTGGTTACTTTGCATTATATCAACGATTTGTCGATAAGGGAAGTGGGTGAAATAACCGGTTTATCGATGTCCAATATTAAAATAAAACTATTCAGAGCGAGAAAAAAACTGGAACGCGACTTGACGTTTTTGTTGTAAGGTAAATTATAATAGGTTTAAAAATGAAAAGAGCGAAGAAAGATAATTTTATAAAACTTATTAAATCTGCTGATTTTAAGAAACCGGCTGCTAATTTTACAACATCGGTAATGGGTGAAATTTCGGCCGATCTGAAAAATGAAACGGCAATCGATCTGAGGCTAAAAACATTGCTGCGCCAACAACCCATCGAAAAAGCGCCTGAATATATTACCGATAAAGTGATGTATCAGATTCATGCTATCGGGCAAATAACAGCCTTTTCCCCGTTAATTTCTAAAAAAGCATGGGGCCTGATTACTGCAGCAATAGTCATCATTGTCGTTATGATTGTTTGCACAAAGGATGAAGCTACTGTTTCAAAGGCACATCAAATCAGCGATTTAGGTTCCATTGATCGTATCTTCCATGCCATCCACCCGATGTACCTGGTGACCATTATAATGATTAGCATTCTCTTGTATATTGATTATTTTATTGATACGCGGCTTGCAATTTCAAAATCCGGAATACAAACACAAGTTTGATTTAAATCGCCTTATTTAAATATACTTGGGGATAATCTTCACTCATATAAAAAATTGGTTCTTGAAACGTAGTGTTGGGTTATGGAAACAATCAGATAATCTTCCCGCCGCCTATCTCATATTATGCGACTAGACGTACTAAAGCCAATGTCCTCCCAAAAAAGGTCAGAAATCTGTATCTTTTGGATACAAAAGCCCGATAAGTTAGTACAGGGCTTTGTTATTTTAAAGTTACTATTAATTCATCCGCCGCTAACCCATGGGCTTCAACTTTTAGCTTGATTAGTCCTTTCTTATGGTTTTTTAGCGGCCGTAATATCGCTAAGGCCTGTCCGCGATAGGTCTTGCAAACCGGATTGTTAACACTTTCCATATCATTCGGGCTTGCACTACCGCTTCCTACTATCTCACCATCACCCGAAACACGTAGTTTAACAGGTATGTCCGCATCCGGAATGATATTGCCGGTTGCATCAGTTATGGCTATTCTAACATAGGAAAGATCACTGCGGTCGGCTTTTATAGTTGTCCTGTCAGCCAGAAGTTTAATTTTTGCAGGTTTGCCGGTGGTTGATAACTGTTTGAATGCAACCTCC
>Ga0209026_1000594_pt1 | contig 23615 bp, 21 predicted proteins | sample AraplaCL_Col_mCL_FD_184262 | JGI IMG/M metagenome (GOLD analysis project Ga0209026, IMG submission 184262) | Arabidopsis root microbial communities from the University of North Carolina, USA - plate scrape CL_Col_mCL (SPAdes) (version 2) | ecosystem: Host-associated > Plants > Roots >... | reverse complement strand
CCCCGCTTACGCGCTTGCCGGGCTTCCTGCCCGGCAAGTCCGCGGGTGGGTGGCGGGGTTTGTCGACAGCACATCCTGTGCTGACGCCAAACTGGCCGGCATCCCTGCCGGCCACCCTGCGGGCTGTTCCTCCACCCACCCGCCGCTTCAGAGGGGCCCCGGGTAGAGCAGCGGGCCATCGTGGCCCGCACTCGGTGAAAAGCCGAAGCAAGCGTCGCCTTGGCTGTTGATCTGGCTCTTCTGAAAAGTACGCGCAGGAGGCGCGTTGCTCTACCCGGGGCCCCTGTGCGGCGGTGAGACGGGGTCGACAGGCCGCGCAGCGGGAGTCGACAGGGATGTCGACTCCTTTTCGCCAGGGCAGGATGCCCTGTCGAAAGGCCCGGCCCCGGCTCACGGACTTACCGCCCACGGATGGGCGGCAAGCGCCAAGCGGGGTGGCCTTTCTCTTTGGTTACTTTCTCTTTGGCCACACAAAGAGAAAGTGACTCGGGCGCCACAGGCGCACGAAAGCTCTTCGCTTCAAAGCACACAAGCCAAAAGCCATCGCGACTGAAGTCGCTCCCACAGAAAATCTGCAAAACTCAGCGCGCGCCGATCACCACCGGTTCCGGCTCCAACGAGACGCCGAACTTCTCGCGTACACCCAGCATCACTTGTTGCGCCAGCGCCCACAGTTGCTGACCGGTCGCCTTCCCGTGGTTGACCAGCACCAGCGCATGCCGGTTGGAGATGCCCGCATCGCCTTCGCGAAAACCCTTGAAACCGGCGGTCTCGATCATCCAGGCGGCGGAGACCTTGCAGCGGCCGTCGGGCTGGGGCCAGGCAGGAAGACCGGGATGTTCGCGCTTCAGCGCATCGGCCAACGCGGCATCGACGATCGGGTTCTTGAAGAAGCTGCCGGCGTTGCCGATCACCGCCGGGTCGGGCAGCTTGCTGGTGCGCAGGTGCACCACGGCCTCGGCGACGTGGAACGGCGCAGGCTTGTCCACGCCCATTCGCGCCAGCTGCTCGTTGATGCCCGCGTAATCGGTACGCAGCGGTCGGCTGCGCGGCAGCACGAAGCGCACGGCGGTGACGATGTAACGGCCGGGCTCGTGCTTGAACAGCGAGTCGCGGTAGGCGAACGCGCAGACCGCGTGATCCAGTGTCACCACGCGGCGCTCGCGGGTGTCCCACGCTTCCACACTCTCGACGAACTCCGCCACCTCGCAACCATAGGCGCCGATGTTCTGGATCGGCGCCGCGCCCACGGTGCCGGGTATCAGGATCAGGTTTTCCAGGCCGGCGTAACCGTGGCCCAATGTCCAGCGCACGAAATCGTCCCAGCGCTCGCCAGCGGCCACCGCGATGCGTGCGCTGTCGCCATCGCTCTCCACCTGCACACCGCGGGTTTCCATCGCCAGTACGGTGCCGTCGAAATCGCCCGTGAACAGCACGTTGCTGCCCTCGCCCAGCACCAGCAGACGTCCGTTGCGCACGGCCGGGAAGTCGAGCAGTTCGGGCAGCTTGCCGGCGTCGCGGATCTCCGCCAGCAGCGTCGCCCGTGCGTCCACGCGCAGCGTGTTGCGATTGGCCAGCGAGGCGTTCTCGATGAGCGTGTAACCGCCCATGTCCGTGCGTTCAGACAGCATGGGCGGCCTCGCGCTGGCGGCGGATCTCGTTGACGCATTCGCCGACCAGATGCGGCCCGCGATAGATCAGGCCCGAATAGACTTGCACCAGCGAGGCGCCGGCATCGATCTTCTCGGCGGCATCGCTGCCTTCGAGGATGCCGCCCACGCCGATCAGCGGGATGCGTCCCTGCAGACGCCGATGCATGCCGGCGAGCACCGCAGTGGAACGCTCGAACAGCGGTTTGCCGGACACCCCTCCGGTTTCGCCGCCATGCGGATCGCCGGCCACCGCCGCATGGTCGATCGTGGTGTTGGTGCAGATCACGCCGTCGATGCTGGTGCGCAGCAGCACCTCGGCGATCGCATCGAGCTCGGTTTCGCTCAGATCGGGCGCGATCTTCAGCAGCATCGGCTTGCGTCGGCCGTGCTGCGAGCCGAGCCGCTCCTGTGCCGCGCGCAGCAGCGAGATGAACTTGTACAGCGTGGCTTCCTGCTGCAGGTCGCGCAGCCCCTGGGTGTTCGGCGAGGAGATGTTCACCGTGATGTAGCTGGCGTGCTCGTAGACCTTGTGCAGGCAGGTCAGGTAGTCGTTGACCGCCTTCTCGTTCGGCGTGTCCTTGTTTTTGCCGATGTTGATGCCGAGCACGCCGTGGTAGCTGGACTGCCGCACGTTGCTCACCAGCGCATCGACGCCGCCGTTGTTGAAGCCGAGCCTGTTGATGATCGCCTCGTACTGCGGCAACCGGAACATGCGCGGCTTGTCGTTGCCGGGCTGCGGCAGCGGCGTCACCGTGCCGACTTCGATAAACCCGAAGCCCAGCGCATTCAACGCATCGAGATGTTCGGCATTCTTGTCCAGCCCGGCGGCCAGGCCCACCGGATTCGGGAACGTGATGCCGAACACCGTGACCGGCAGATCCGCCGGAGGTCTGGCGATCCAGTGCGCGAAGTTGCTGCGCTGGGCCACGCCCAACCCGTACAAGGTAACGCGATGCGCGGTTTCGGGATCGAGCTTGAACAGCAGCGGGCGCAGGTAGTCGTACATGGGTCAGGCCATATGTCCGGCGAAGATGCGGGTGTCGTAGTCGAAGCTTACCGTGCCCTGTTCGGCGCAGCTGTCGAACAGCTCGCGCAGCGCGCGCAGCATCGGTTCGTGCTGGGGGTGGCCGGCCTGCGGCGCATACGACGACGACATCAGGCGGCCCCGCAGCGCCTCGAAGTCCAGTCGCTGGGCGTGCTCGAAACGGGCGCTTCCGCGGAAGCCGGCACCGAACCAGGCGCGCATCCGCTCGTCATCGGCATATCGCTCGGCCACGCTGGCGTAGTCGGTCCCGAATTGCTGCAGCAGCGCCTCGTAACCCTCCAGAAAGCGCGTACCGGTGAGCCGGCGTGAATTCCACCAGATCGCCGCCAGTCCGCGCGGGCGCAGGATGCGTGCGAACTCGCGTCGCGTGGTTTCCTGGTCGAACCAGTGGAAGGCCTGCGCCACGGTGACCAGATCCACGCTGGCATCGGGCAGCCCGGTGGCGTCGGCCTTGCCATCGACGGCATCGAAATTTTCGTAGGCCTGCAGCCAGCGTTCGGCGGCGGCGCGCATCGGCGCATTCGGCTCCACCGCCGTCACACGATAGCCCGCATCGAGAAACATCTTCGACGAGATACCGGTGCCGGCACCGACATCCGCCACCCGCCAAGCCGCATCGACACCCTGCTCGCGCTGCAGCCACTCGATCAGCGCCGGCGGATAATCCGGCCGGTAGCGCACGTAGTCGTCGACGCGGTCGCTGAAGCGCGCGGTGGAATGGAGGTCGCTCATGTCATCTGTCCTGTCTTGTCCCGTCAGCCATTGAGCATCTGGCCGCCGTCGACGACCAGGGTTTGCCCGGTGATCCAGCCCGCAAACGGCGAAGCGAGGAACAGCGCGGCATGGGCGATTTCCTCGGGCCTGCCGAAACGGCCGAACGGAATCTTCGCCAACGTGGCGCGATAAAGCTCCGGCTGTTCGAGCTTGCGGCGCTCCCACAGGCCGTCGGCGAACGCGATCGAACCCGGCGCGATCGCGTTGACGCGGATGCGATGCTCGGCCAGGGCCAGCGCCTGCGAGGTGGTGTATTGGCTCAGTGCCGCCTTCACCGCCGCATATGGCGCACCGCTGGCACGCGGACGCAATGCCGCAATCGAACTGGTGTGCAGGATGCACGGCTGCGGCGACGCCTTGAGATACGGCAACGCGGCCCGCGACGCGCGCACGGCCGCCATCAGGTCGACATTAAAACCGGCGAGCCAGCCCTCGTCGGTCTCGTCGAAACCGTAGCCGCTGGCGTTGTTGACCAGCACGTCGATGCCGCCGAGCGCGGCGGCCGCGTCCGTCACATAGGCGTCGATCGCCGTCGCATCGGCCAGGTCGCAGCTCTGTGCATGTGCGGTGACGCCTTGCCTGGCGATCGCCTGGCGGGCTTCTTCCAGCGCCGCGGCGCCGCGCGCGCAGATCGACACGGCAGCACCGGCCTGGGCGAAAGCCAGCGCCATGCTGCGGCCGATGCCGCGGCTTCCTCCGGCGACGACGACGCGATAACCGTTGAAATCGAAAGGAGCGGAAGGTTGTTCGGCACCCATTCGACGATCAGTGCCAGTTCGAGAACGCAAAGCCGAAGATCAGCACGGCGATGAACACGAAGAGCGCCAGCACGCACAGCACCAGCTGCATATAGCCGAGCACCAGGCCGGCCACCGCCAGACCGTCACCCTCGATGGCGTGATCGGGCGGGGCTCGACGGATCTCGCCGCGTGCCAGATGGCCGCAGACGATCGCCACGATCGCGCCGATGAACGGCAGCACGCACCAGGCAAGAATGCCGAAGATCAGGCTCACGATGGCCAGCGAATTGGTACCGGACGCTGGTCGATAAGGTGGTTGATAGCTCATCGGATCGCTCACTCGTGTCGGGAGGAAACTTGTCGAAGCGGTTCAGCGTCTCGCCGCGGGTCACGGACGGCGAACCGCCCGTGACCCGCTCACATCGTTACAGGTCGAACTTGATTCCCTGGGCCAGCGGCAGCGAACTCGAATAGTTGATCGTGTTGGTCTGCCGGCGCATATAGACCTTCCATGCATCCGAACCGGATTCGCGGCCGCCGCCGGTTTCCTTCTCGCCGCCGAACGCGCCGCCGATCTCCGCACCGGACGTACCGATGTTGACGTTGGCGATACCGCAGTCCGAACCCGCCGCCGACAGGAACTGCTCGGCGCCACGCAGGTTGTTGGTGAAGATCGACGAGGACAGGCCCTGCGGCACGTCGTTCTGCATGTCGATCGCCTCGTCCAGTGTCTTGAACGGCATCACGTAGAGGATCGGCGCGAACGTTTCGGTCTGCACGACTTCGTGCGAATTGGAGATACCTGTGACGATCGTCGGCAGCACGAAGTTGCCCTTGCGATCGGCCAGCGCCGCGCCGCCGGTGGCGATGGTGCCGCCTGCGGCCTTGGCCTTTTCGACCGCCGTGAGATAACCCTGCACCGCTTCCTGGCTGTTGAGCGGGCCCATCAGCGTCGTGGAAAGGTTGGGATCGCCGATCTTGCCCTCGACCTGCTTGTACGCCTTGACCAGGGTCTCCAGCACGTTGCCGTAGATCGATTCGTGCACGAACAGCCGGCGCGTGGTGGTGCAGCGCTGCCCGGCGGTGCCGACGGCGCCGAACACGATGCCCGGGATCGCCAGCTTCAGGTCGGCGCTTTCATCCAGGATGATGGCGTTGTTGCCGCCCAGCTCCAGCAGCGAACGGCCCATGCGCTGCGCCACGCGCTCGCCGACCATGCGGCCGACCTTGGTCGAGCCGGTGAAGCTGATCAACGGAATGCGTTTGTCGTCGACGAAACCCTGCGACAGATCGGTGCCGGCATCGTTGAACAGGAAGAACAGGTCCGGGAAACCGCCGGCCTTCAACGCTTCGTTGCAGATGCGGATGGTGGCGACCGCCGACAGCGGCGTTTTCGGCGACGGCTTCCAGATGCAGATGTCGCCGGCGATGGTGGCCAGCATCGCGTTCCACGCCCACACGGCGACCGGGAAGTTGAACGCGCTGATGATGCCGACCAGGCCCAGCGGGTGGTACTGGTCGTACATGCGATGGCCGGGGCGCTCCGAGTGCATGGTGGCGCCGTACATCATGCGGCTCTGGCCCACCGCGAAATCGGCGATGTCGATCATCTCCTGCACTTCGCCGTCGCCCTCGGGCTTGATCTTGCCCATCTCCAGCGCCACCAGCGAGCCCAGCGCGTCCTTGTGCTTGCGCAACGCTTCGCCGCAAAGGCGGACCGCTTCGCCACGCTGCGGCGCCGGCGTGGTGCGCCATACCTTGAACGCAGCCTGCGCGCGCTTGACGATCACTTCGTAATCGGCGGCACTGGAGGCATGCACGGTGCCGAGCACCTCACCGGTGGCCGGGTTCACCGGCTGCAGCGCACCGGCGTCGGTGGTCCTGGACCACTCGCCCTGGCCGAGGTAGCTGCCGGACTGCTCGCCATCGAGGCCAAGCGCGGTGAGGATTGCGTGGGACATGGATGTCTCCTGAGCTTGCGTGGCGCCTGCCGGCACCGTGAAATGAAGGCGGGTCAAACGGCAATTCTAGCAGGCCACCCGCCCATGCCTCAGCAAAGCCCGGCCGGATCGCACCAGCGCGGGATCCATGCGAAAATCCCGCCGCTGCCCTCGTAGCTCAGTTGGATAGAGCGGTCCCCTCCTAAGGGACAGGTCGGACGTTCGAATCGTCTCGAGGGCACCAATATTTGAACCCGGAGGCCGGCCATGCCGGCCTTTGTGCTTTCCGGCTCAGGAACTGCACGACAGCATCGAGCAGCCGGCCTTGTGCCGCGCCCAGTCCGGGCGCTTCTGCGCGAATGCTTCGCGGCCGGGCTGGTCGTCGTACGGATGGCGCATCACATCGAGCAGCTCGGCAATGCCGCTGGCGTCGCCTTGCTCCGCGCGGTCGATCGCCTGCTGGGCGAGGTAGTTGCGCAGCACGTAGCGCGGATTCGCCGCGCGCATGCGTTCGCGACGTTGCTGCGGCGACAGCGGGTCCTGCGCAAGTCGTGCGACGTAGCGGGCCAGCCAGTCGTTGAGCGCCGGCTCGGCCTCACGCCGTTTTGTCTCATCGTAGAACGCCTCGTGCATCGGCGTCAGCGCCGGCGCCTGGCGGTCGATATCGGCCAGTGCGCGAAACCACAATGTCATATCGATCTCGGCCTGTTGCATCAGCCCCTGCAGCGCCTGCATCAGCGCCACGTCATCGTCGCGGCATTCGGCCAGACCCAGCTTGGCGGCAATATTGCCGCGATCGGCAGCGGCATAGGCAACGGCATAGCGATCCAGCCCCTCCTGCAGCGGCTCGATGCCGTCGAACAGCGGAGCCAACGCGCCGGCGAGACGGCTCAGATTCCACCACGCCACGTTCGGTTGCTGGCCGTAGCGATAGCGGCGGCGCTGTGCATCCGTGGTGTTCGGCGTCCATTCCGCATCGAAATTGTCGACCCAGCCGTACGGACCATAGTCGATGGTGAGGCCCAGGATCGACATGTTGTCGGTATTCATCACGCCATGTACGAAACCCACGCGCATCCAGTGCGCGATCATCGTGGCGGTTCGTTCGCATACCTGCGCAAACCACGTCGCATACAGCGCTTCGCCGTGGCCCTGCAATGCCGGGAAGTCGCGGCGGATGGTGAAATCGACCAGTTGCCGCAGCAGCGCGGTATCGCCGCGCGAGGCGGGCAATTCGAAATTACCGAAGCGGATGAACGAAGGTGCCACGCGGCAGACGATCGCACCGGGCTCCGGTTTCGCGTGGCCGTCGTAGAACATGTCGCGCACCACCGCCTCGCCGGTATCGACCAGGCTCAGCGCACGCGTGGTCGGCACGCCCAGGTGATGCATCGCTTCGCTGCACAGGAACTCGCGCACGGACGAACGCAGCACGGCGCGGCCGTCGGCGCCGCGCGAATACGGTGTCGATCCCGCACCCTTCAGCTGCAGCTCCCAGCGTTCGCCAGCCGCGTTGACCACCTCGCCCAGCGCGATCGCGCGGCCGTCGCCCAGCTGCCCCGCCCATTGTCCGAACTGGTGTCCGCCATAGTTCGCCGCATACGGCTGCATGCCATCGAGCAGCGCGTTGCCGCCGAACAGCTGCGCGAACTCCGGGGTCGCCACATCCGCTTCACTGAGTCCCAGCGTCGCCGCCATCTCCGCCGAATGCGCCAGCAAACGCGGCGCGGCCACCGCCGTGGGTTCGATGCGCGAATACAGCGCGCCTTCGACCTGGCGCAGGCGCGCGCCCTGCTCCGTATCACCGGGCAGCTCATGCACGAACGCGTTGTCGAAATGCAAGGTGAACATGAGGTCGCACAAGCTGGAATGATGCAGCCTATATATCCGGGCACCGCGGGTCCGATGCAAGGCCAGCGCAGCGTACGGATTGCCGGCTAGCGCGCCACGGCCTGCATGTGTCCCGGCGAGCGGTGGATCGCTTTCAGCCGTTGGTAAACGGTCAGCACGGCGGTGCCGTAATCCCTGGCCAGGGCCGGCGTATGGCTGTGGTAGTAGCCCACGCCAAGCACCCGATCGCTGGTCTCGTGCATGCCGTCTCGCAGGATTTTCGCGGCCACGGTGATGTTGGTGCGCGGATTCAGCAAGGCCAGCGGATCGCGCACGGCGTCGCGGTGCATCGGGTAGTAGACCTGCATGATGCCGACGTCCTGCACGGCCGAACCAAACTGGCTCGCCGCCGCCATCGCCAGCTGCACGTCATGCCGGTCGCCGCGCACCAGATGATCGTTGACGCGGAACAGCCACGGCGTGGGTGCCACCTTGCCATCCGGATACAGCGCCTTCGACTCCACCAGGGCGACGCTGTACAGCAGCAGCGGATCGACTCCGGAGGCCTTGCCGACCTCCGACCACAAACTCAGCCGGGAGGTGATGTCGAGGTCAGGCTCCTCGACCGGCATCATCAGATCCATCGTGCTGACGTCGGACAGCAGGCGATGACCGGTTTCGGCCGGCGCAGAACGGGTGGACTGCGAATCCGCCGACTCGCTTGCCGGGATCGGCGCGGCAACCGCCGTCACGGGCGCCAGCTTGGCCGGCAAAGACGGCGGGATAGCTGCGCGAGCAAGACTTGCCGGCACGACCGCCAGCGTCCTGACGGGTGCTGCTGGCGTATCGGGATGCGGCGTGCCGATGTGCAGCGACATCAGGGCGATGCCGGCGACAGCGCTGATGGCGAAGCCTGCTGCTAGCCTGTGCCGGTAGGCGCTGGCCCAGGCCGACCACGACAATATTCTCGTCCGCGCCCACGGCACGATCCGGACGTCGACGATCCGCCGCAAACCGGCTGCGGCCGTCATGCGCCATCCATCCAGCGGCCACATGGGCGGCAACAACCACTCCCGCGCCGATGGCGACGGCATGCTGGAGGTCAAACGACCATGCACGGTCCGCGAACGCTTCCACTGAACGGGTGCCGGCATCGGAACAACCCGCTCGATGCGGCGTGCCGCCGCGTCACCGGCTTTCCACCGCGCCGGCGCCATCAGATGCACGCGGCCCGATGCTTGAGGGGTGTCCCGCACAACCGTGGAATCCGCGACCAGAGGCTGGGCCATGCCCATTTCCTGGCGTGCGTCGCCGGGTGGACGGTGCCGGACGTGGCGTGCCATCGACGGCCGGTCCTGTCCCCATATCGGCACATCGCTGAAGCCGCCAGGCGTGGCCGAGCGATGCGCATGAGCGCGGCCATGCCTGGCAGCAACGGGCTGGCACTCGATCGATGGATGAAACGTCACCGGAAAACCGTCGACCCGGGAGTGCTCGCGACTCTCGCCATGCAAAGCATCGGTGGTCGTTGGGGTCAAACCATCCACGGGTGCATCCTGATCAGAAGCGGGCAGATGACACAGCCGCGTCGGGGGTCGCCATTAAAACAGCTTTTTGCGGCGCAGGTTCCTGCGCGCGGCTTAGAGCCGGTTCGCAGAATCGGTGAGGACATTTGTGGGGGGCCTCGAAAAGCTGGCCATTGCTCGTCATCCCAGCGAAAGCTGGGACCCAATGACTATAATTTCATTGAAACCCTAGGGCGCTGGACCCCAGCTTTCGCTGGGACGACGGTCCAAATCACGGATTTTTCGGGGTTCCCTGTGCAACAGGAACGAGCTTGTACAGCAGCCGCTATAGTCGGCGCCGCCCCTTTCCCGCGAGAAACGCATGAACGACACACCACCGCCAGCCAGCCTCAACGCCGATGCGTTGCCCGCGGATGTGCCGTACATCGCCGCCACCACGCGCTGGCTGGAACGTGCGGTGATCGGCCTCAATCTGTGCCCGTTCGCCCGCGCGCCGCATGTGCAGGGCAAGTTGCGCTTGCGGGTGAGCCACGCGCGCGACACTGACGCGTTGCTCGACGACTTGTGCGGTGAACTGCAGTCGCTGAACGCGCTGACGCTGGACGAATGCGAAACCGGCCTGCTGATCCACCCGTTCGCGCTCACCGACTTTCTCGACTACAACGACTTCCTCGACGTGGCCGACGCGGCCGTGCAGACGCTGGGACTGGAAGGCGAGTGGCAGGTAGCCAGCTTCCATCCCGACTACCAGTTCGCCGACAGCGCGCCGGATGCGATCGAAAACTTCAGCAACCGCTCGCCCTACCCCACGCTTCATCTGCTGCGCGAATCCAGCATCGAACGCGCGATGGACGCGATGAGCGATACCGACAGCATTTACCGGCGCAATATCGAGACGCTGCAGCGGCTGGGCACCGATGGCTGGCAGGCGCTGTGGCGCGACACGAAGGATTGATCGTCGCCCCTCGCAACATGCGATTCACATTCGCGCCGGGTGAAGCTGTCATGCTGACGAGTGAACAATCTCCCCGACCCCTACGCGGAAAGCATCGATCCGGGCGTGCAATGCACGACCTGCGAAGCCGTGTGCTGCCGTCTCACCGTGGTGCTGATGCCCGAGGATCACGTACCGGCCTGGCTGGTCGCACGCGACGAGCACGGCATGGAAACCCTGGCCAAGGGCGAGGACGGCTGGTGCGCCGCGGTCAATCCGAATACCTCCGGCTGCACCATCTACGATGATCGCCCCACCATCTGCCGCAAGTATGCGATGGGCAGCCCGAGCTGCCGCGACGAACGGCACAAGTGGTTCGGCGCGGCCATTCCCACGGCAGTGCACCTGCTTTAGCCGCCGGCGCTTACTGGGCTTTTCGTTGTCGCCGCATCGGTAGCGAAACCCGCTGCGTCCAACTCGCGGGCGGCGGCATCCAGATCCTTCCGCATCGCCGGGCTGGTCAGGAAATCACGCCCCAGCGCCTGGCCGAGCACGCGTCCTGCATAGATGTCCTGCGGTGTGTGCACGCCGCGTATCACCCGTCTCCAACCCACCTCGCGGGCATAGCGGTCGATGGCATCGGCGCGCTGCGGCAGCAGGTGCGCGAGCAGGAATGCGAACACGGTGGCGCGCGTACTGTGACCACTCGGGTAACCGTAGTCGCGGTTCTTCCAGTCCTGCGCGTCGCCTTCGGGATCCCATTGGCACGAATTGACAGGACATGGACGTTCGCGCCGAAAGCTCGCCTTGGCCTCGTTCTTGGCCTTGTTCGCCTCCTTCTTCACCTCGTCGAACAGCGCCGCGACATGCGGCAACCGTTGGGCGGTGAAACCGGGGCCGAGCACCGCAGCGAACGAGAACGCATCGAACGTCTCTTCCGCCTTCGCTTGCGCCGCCTCGTCGGCGGTGCGCGTGGTGTAGACGTGGAAGGTCACGCTGCGGTCGGCGATGTCCTCGGCCGTGCCCAGTGGCGATGGTGCCGGCAGTATCGCCACCGCGGCGTGCAGTTGGGCATCGTCGAGATAATGCTCGGCGGCCGATACCTTGCCGCCGCACAGCAGCAGCAAGCCAAGCAGCACGCCACCAAGTCGCGTCGATATATGAGTCATGCGCAGGGTTCCGATCATGGTCAGAGGGCGAGCGATACCGAGGCGAACCAGCTGCGGCCGGGCAACACCAGGTAATAAGTGTCCTTGCCCTTCTGCGAGTCGGCCACCTGCTGCTTGGCGTCGAACAGGTTGTCCACCTGCAGGCGCAGTTTGTAGCTCTTGATGAACGAGCCCGAGAGGTTCTGGCCATAGCCGAGGCTCATCGCGGCGCGCCAGAAGCCTCCGGTTTGACCGACTCCGGTGACAGAGGCGGCATTGTCGGGATTGAGGCTGCCGTCATACACCTTCTGTCCGCCGATGTACTTCTCGCCCAGCGACGCGAAATAGCCGTCGTGATCGAACATCACGCCCAGCGCCGCGGTGCTGGATGGCACGTTCGGCAGGTCGAGCCTGGAACGCTTGAACTTCGCGTCGATCACCGAGCCATTCGCATACGCGCTGAAGCCGTCGCCGAGATAGTACGTGGCTTCGGCCTCGATGCCTTTCAGGCGGGCGCCCTTGGCCAGCGCAAAAGTGTCTTCGTGGGTGACCGGATCGGTGCCGACCAGCGGGAAGTTCTTGTAGTCGATCATGAACACGTCGGCATCGGCGTTGAAGCGATCGGTCTTGTAGACCGTGCCGAACTGATAGTTCATCGTCTGCTGCGGCGAGGTGCGGTTGTTCTCCGGATGCGGCACGTAGAACTGGTTGAGATTCGGCGCGAGGAAACCTTGCGCGAGCTGTCCATACACGCTCCACTCGCTGCTCAACATGTAGTTGGCCGACAGGTAGCCGAGCGTCTTGTCCCAGGTCTTGCTGTAGTTCAGCGGGGTCTTGGTGGTCTGGTTGCGCGGCGTGTTGATGTAGCGGGTGAAACTGAGGTACTTCACGCCTGGCGTAATGGTCAGCCCATCGGTCGCATGCCAGGCGTATTCGGCATACAGCTGAGTGGTGCGCAGGCGGTCCACCATCGTGTACTTGTAGGCGGTGAGGTCGCTGCTGCCCGGTTTCACGTCGTGGATACCGCCAAGGCCGTAGTCCAGCGCCACGCTGTAGCGGTCGTTGTGGGTGAACTCGTACCAGCCGCCGGTGTTGAACTGGCCGTTGTCGTCAACATGCGAGAGCGCCAGCACGTCGCCCCAGGCGCGGTACGAGTTGACCTTGTCGTAGCCGCCCATGTTCTTTTTCGACGCTTTCGTGCCGATGTACGGGCTCTCGTGGCTGTCGTTGTCGTAAGCGTAGGTATAAGTCTTGTTGTCCAGCTGCCAGGTCTCGCTCAGCGCGCTGCGCACGCCGAAGTACTCCAGATCGGTCTCCTTGGTCTGGTAGTTGTAGCAATAGCAGTCGGTGCTGGTGCGATCGGTGTTGAGGCCGAAGTTGCGGCCCAGCGTGTCGATCTGCTGCTGGGTCAGCGTGGTTTTGTCCGGGTTGTTGAAGCGGATGTAGTTGTAGTTGCTGAGAAAAGTCAGCTCGGTGCTGCTGCCCACCGGCTGCACGTACTTGATGTAGCCGGTCTTGCGCGACATCGGCGAGTTGGTGCGCGCGGTGTCGGTGTCGTTGTATTGCGCGCTGGCGATCAGCTTGCCGCCATGGAGGCTGTCGATGCGGCCGCTGTCGAGTTCCAGATGGGTCAGCGTGGTGCCGTAGCTGCCGACACTGACTGTGGGAATGAACGAGAACGTGTCCAGCGCATCCTTCGAACGCAGCGCCACGGTGCCGCCGAACGTGGCTTCGCCGATCTGGCTGGCGCCGCCTGGGCCGCGGTCGACCGTGATCTCGCCGATCATTTTCGCCGGGAAGTAGCTGCTGGTGTGATGGCTGAAATCGTTGGTGTCGCCGAACGGAATGCCGTCGTAGGTCACGTTGTACTGGTTGTCATTGAAGCCACGCAAAGTCATCTGCTTGGATTCGCCCAGGCCCGGACCGCTGACGCTGATGTTCGAAACCGCCGGCGCGATGCTCGCGATCGTGGCGTAGTCGGCGGTCGGCGCGACGTGGTTGCTGATGTAGTCGAGCCCGATCACCGACTGCGGCTGCGTGATGTTCAATTCCGCCTGCACCGGCGCCTGGGTGATGGCCGAATTGGCATCGGCGCGCACCTCGACTTCCTGCAGCTGCTGGGTCGCTGGCTTCACTGGCGTCACCGCCGGCACGTCGGTGGCCGCTGCATTCACGCTGACCGTGAGCGCGGCGGTGCACAGGAACGCGATGCGATAAAACTGGCGGATCGAACTTGCCAGCGGGCGCACGTCAAAAGACGCGTGGCGCGCCTTGGAAGGTAGCGTCATCAGAGTCAGCCTTTGCAGAAGCCCAGGGGGCAAACTGCAGCAGCCTAGAAACACGCCTTGACGGTTTTGTTACTGTTTCAGGCATGCAAGATGTTGCGCATCACCCCGCCTGGAAAATCAACGCAACCTCATCGGCGGCAAGCGGCCGCCATTCGCCCAACGGCAGTGCGCCCAGCCTCAGTCCACCGACCGAGATGCGCTGCAGAGTCTCGACATGATTGCCCACCGCAGCGAACATGCGGCGCACCTGGTGATAGCGCCCCTCGGTGACGGTGAGCCTTGCATGCCGCGGCCCCAATACGGCGAGCACGGCCGGCGCCAGCGGCTCCTTCTCCGTTTCCAGCATTAGCGTGCCGCTGGCGAACAGCGCGCCTTCGTCGCCGCGCAGGTCCTGCGCCAGTGTGGCCTCGTAGACCTTGGTCACCTGCGCCTTCGGCGAGATGATCCGGTGCAGCAGTGCGCCGTCATCGGTAAACAGCAGCAGGCCGCTGGTATCGCGATCGAGCCGGCCCACGCTGGACAACACCGGCGAGCGCACGTTGTAGCGCGGCGGCAACAAGTCGTAGACGACCCGGCCTGGATCCTTGCGTGAGCAGGTGACACCCAGTGGCTTGTTCATCATCAGCACCAGGCCTGGCGGCGGATCGAGCGGTTCGTCGTCGACACGGATGGTTTCGTACGCCACCACGTCGTCGGCATACAGCACCTCGCCATTCGCATCGGTGATGCGGCCGGAGCGGAACAACTGCGTCACATCCTTGCGGCTGCCATAGCCCAGATTCGCGATTAATTTGACCAGTTTCATGGCTTGACCCGTTTCATCCACGCACTCCCGTTGCCTCGATCACCTTGAAACCCTCTTGCGTCGCCAGCGTGCGCACGTCGCGAAAACGCGCCGCCAGTATCGCCTCATACGGCAGATGCCGGTTCGCCACGATCAGCAGACGGCCATCCGGCTGCAGCGCCTCGGCCGCGCTGGTGATGAATGCACGGCCCAGCTCCGGCAGATCGGCACGGCCTTGATGAAACGGCGGATTGCTGACGATGGCGTCGTAACGCTGCGGCAAGCCACGCGTGACATCGTGCCAGTGCACCGCCACCGCCAGCTCGCGGCCGCAATCGCGCTGCGCCCTGGCCAGATTGAGCCGTGCCGGTTCCAGTGCGCGCGACTCGGCTTCGTACAGGTCGATCGCGCCGACGTTGGGGCAACGGGCGACGACCTGGCTGGCGAGATAGCCATAACCGGCACCGAGATCCGCCACGCGGCCATGCAGATCGTGCGGCAGATGCGCGACCAGCAGCGCCGAGGCGCGATCGATGCGGTCCCATGCGAACAGGCCGGGACGGCTGACATAACCGTCGACGATCTCGCGCGGCGCGTCCAGCGCCAGCCATTCGGCCAGCAAGGCCCGATCGACGCCCGCCGCATTCGGCGTGCTCCAGAACACCCGGCACTTGTGCTTGGACCGATGCTGCACGGCGCCGGCCAATCTCGCCAGATCCGCCTCGCCCGACTTCGCGCCTTCGGCATTCGGCATGCTGGCCAGCACGGTGCCGCCCGGCGCCGTGTGCAGCAACGCGCGGGCGAACAGCGCGCGCGCCTCGTCGCGCTGGCGCGGCGGCAGCACCAGCACCAGCGGGAACATCTCACCGTCGGCCGGCTCACCCACGCGCAGACCGTTGCGCGCCAGCTCATCGGCAAACGGCATGAAACCCTGCTCGCACAACCAGCCGGGCTGCGCCATCTCACGCAGACGCACACCGACACGCGCGCGCAGGAACAGCACCCGGCCGTCCGTCGGCAGGCGCAACTCGGCCGATTCGAACGGCACAAACAGAGCAGCCAGCGCCGCATCCGGCGCGGCTGAGAAAAATCCGGCAGCAGTCACTTCATCTCTTCAACCATGAAACAGTGACGGCATTGTACGTGGCGGCCAGCCCCGACACCCACGCCACGCCATGGCGGAACTGTCGTGGCATGATCCGGCTAACTCGACGCCGACCCGGCGTCACATCGAGCAGGCTTCACCCCGAATGACATCGCCGAGATAACCATGACGTACTGGAAAGTGCTACCGACTCTGCTTTGCATCGTGCTGGCCGTATCCGAGGCGCCGGCACAGGAATCCTCAGCCAAAACCCAGACCCGCTGCGGCTGGTTCGACAACCCGACGCCGGGCAACGCGTCGCTGTTCGACCGGGACGGCGAATGGGTAATCGGCATTCAGGGCGGTCACCAGGCCGACGGCGACTGGCCCGAGTTCAGCAATGCCCAATGGATCGACACCAACGGACACCACGGGCATGGCTGCGCCTGCCTCGATGTCGTGGTCTCCGCCAGCACGCACGAAGTCATGCGCATCACGACCGCTCACGCCAAGGCTCTTGCGGTCTGTCGTCGGGATCACGCACTGAAGGAACCGGAATGAAACTGGCAGCAGATGCCGCGAACCGCGCCGCACGCAAGGTGGCCGCCAGCTCCGAACCGGCCGGTGACGGCCACCAGTCGCGCCAACTCAACCGGCGCTGTGTGCGTTGATCGCATCCATGACCCGCGCCGAAAACACCAGCGCGGCACCGGCGTTCATCGCCACGGCGACACCGAGTGCCTCGGCGATTTCCTCGCGGGTAGCACCTTGCTTCAGTGCCTCACCGGTATGCACGGTGATGCAGCCATCGCAGCGGGTGGTGACTGCCACCGCCAGCGAGATCAGCTCGCGTGTCTTGGCGTCCAGCTGGCCGGTCTTCTCGCCAGCGCCGGACAGGGTCTGGTAACCCTTCAACGTATCCGGGCTCAGCTTGCCGATCTCGCCGATGCGCCCGACCAATTCCTTGCGGTAACCCAGCCAATCCAACATGGGAATCACCTCGCTGACGTAGCGGCCAGGCACCACGCCCGACCGTGGTCACCCATGATGCTCCACCGGGCCGGTGCGCGCATCAGCGATTCAGTGCGTGCTGCCGGCCGTCGCCGGCAACTCCTCCAGCATCTGCCTGACCAGCGGCGGATAGCCGCCGTCGAAATGGTGGCTGCCCTTCTTGGCGTGAACCGTCACCCAGACCGGCAGGTTCGGCTCGTCGCAGAGGCTGTCGTCGCTGTCGTCCAGTCCGTAATAGCAGACCACCGGCGGCCGGTTCTGCAAGGCCTGCAGCGGCGGCATGGTGTCGTAGTGCCGGATGGGATTGACGCGCTGCAGCAGCGTCTTGACGTGCTCCTTGAACCAGCCCTGCTTGATCATGTAGCCCTCGAGTTCGATCTCGCAGGTGGTATCCCGGCTTGGCGACAGCAGCACCAGCTGGGTGATGCGCGCGCGGTTTTCCGGGCTTAGCTTGTCGATGATCGTCGGCAAGACATCGGCGCCGAAGGAAAAGCCCACCAGCCAGACACGCTGCCTGCCCCACACGCCGACATACTTCGTCATCAGCGCATCGAGCTGCTGCGCCGACTCCTCCGGCGTGCGCTCGCGCCAGTAGTACTTGAATGTGTTGACGCCCAGCACCGGAATGCCGCGGTCGATGAAAGCGATGCCCAGCCGCCGGTCCAGGTCGGCCCAGCCGCCATCGCCGGAATAGATGATCGCCATGACGTCGCCCTTGCCGGCCGGCGGCGCCACACTGATATTGCTGACCGGCAGCACCAGGGTGGCCTGCTCCAGGCTGACCCGCGCCCACGGGCTCCAGATCAGTGCGATACCCATCAGGCCTGCGCCCACCGCTGCCAGCATGATCCAGCCCCTGCGCTTCATCGGCGCACTACGCCGGAAAGTCCACCGGAGATCAGGCTGGCCACGTTGGCCAGGATCATCGGCAAGGCGATGCCGCCGGGTACCGCCATGTAGCGCGGCTCCCATTCCGGATCGAATTTGTCCTTGTATTGCTGCAGCCCGCGGAAGTTGTAGAAACGCTCGCCGCGACCGAACACCAGCGCGCCGAAACGGTTCCACAGCGGCGCCTGGCGCCGGTTCTGCAAGCCGGCCAGCGGCGCCATGCCGAGGTTGAACCAGCGATACCCCTCGGCCTGCGCCCACTGCATCAGTTCCACGAACAGGTAATCCATGATGCCGGTCGGCCCATCGGGCAGGAATCGCATCAGATCCACCGACGCCTCCTCATGAGTGTCGTTGAGGAACAGGTTGGCGAACGCCACCAGCCGGTCGTTCTGCCATACCAGCGCCATCGGCGTGCGTACCAGATAGCGCGGATCGAACGCGCCCAGCGAGAAGCGTTTTTCGCGTACGTTCTTGTCGCGCAGCCATGCGTCGGAGATCTCCTTCAGGCGCGGCAGCAGGGGCGCCACTGCAGCGGCTGGCACGATCTCCAGCCAAAAGCCGTCGCGAGTCAGCTTGTTCACCGTATTGCGCAACACTTTCTTCGATTTGCCGTCCAGATTGAACGAGTCCAGCCGCACGCGCGCCTCCTCGCCGATCTTCAGCAGGTTCATGCCCACTTCCAGATACAGATCCAGATCGGCCGGGCTCACCTGATAGAACACCGGCCAGCCACCGGCATGCTCGCACTGTTCGAGGAACGCCCAGACCAGTTCGCGCCGTGCGTCCTCGTTGCTGCCCACCGGATCGCCCATGGTCACCCAGCTGCGGCCTTCGACGCCGTACATCACAAACGCCTCCTGTGCGGCGTCGAACAGCAGACTCTTGTCGCCCGTCAACGCCAGATGCGCCTGCGCCGAAGGAAACTGCTTGATCAACGGCAGCGCGCGGCTCAGATCCGCCTCGCTGGGCGGTTCGCGATGCAGCCGCACCGGCCTGATCAGGCTGGCCAGCGCGAACAGCATGCCGGCTGCCGCCGCGGCCACCAGCGCGCGCAGGGCGCGCGGCGCACCGCCTTGGTAAAAGCTGAATTCCCACCACAGGTCGGCGCTGTAATCGACGTGCTTGTAGCTGAACAACACCAGCCAGGTGGCGCAACCGAGTACCGCCAGGATCGCCCCGATCCAGCCGATCGAGAAGGTCGTGCTGAACAGCGAGGCGCGCCGATAGAACAGCCGATGCGCCGGCGCGAGCGCCATCGCCAGCAAGGCAAGCAAGGTCGCTTCCTCGTAATCGATGCCTTTCAGCAGCGAGAACACCGCACCGGCCAGCAGCAGTACCAGGGTCAGCCAATAGGCCGCGTCCAGCCGGCGCTGCAGGCCGCGGGCGAGGATCAGCAGCAGCATGCCGATCACGCTGGCCAGCAGATGCGATACCTCCAGCACGGACAACGGCAGCATGTCGCGCAGGATGGCCATGCGCACAGGCAGCGCACGGGTCGCGCCGGAAAACAGCAACACCGCACCGGAGACCAGAGTCAATCCCGCGAAGAACGACGGCAGCAGGCCAGTGAACCACGGCGTCAGCAGGGATTTCTCGCGCAGGCCGCGCGCTTCGCGCTGCAGCACCAGCACGGTAGCGGTACACAGTGGCAGCAAGTAGTAGATGACGCGGAACGCGGCGAGTGCGCCGAGAATAGGCGCGGCCAGGGCCTGATTGCCGGTGGCGCCGAAACCGGCCAGCATGACCGCTTCGAACACACCGAGACCGCCGGGCACGTGGCTGACCAGGCCGATGATCTGGGCAATCACGAAGATCGCCAGGAAATGCCCGAAGCCGTTGTTCAGCTCATCCGGCATCAGCACGTAGAGCACGGCCGCGGCCAGCCCCCAGTCCAGCGCGCCGACCAGGATCTGGCGCAAGCCGGTGGCTACCGACGGCATGCTCACGCGCCAGCGCCCTATGCGTAGCGGACGACGAATCAGGCCGCCAGCCAACCATGCCAGCGGCACCGACGTCAGCAGCACGCCCAATGGCAAGCGGTACGCCGCCAGCATCAGTCCGGACGCCAGCGGCACCCACAGCAAGGTCACTCCGGTCAGCGCCAGCAGACCCAGCCAGAAACTGGTGGTGCAGAACAACACCACCTTGGCCACCTCGCCGGTGGACAGGCCGTTCTGGATGTAAAAGCGATAACGGATCGAGCCGGATACCAGCAGCGACATGCCCACCGCATTGCTGAAGGCGTAGCTGATGAACGAGATCAAGGTGACCCGATGCCATGCCAGCCGCCGCCCGATCGAGGCCAGCGCAAAGCGGTCGTACAACGTCATCACCGCATAGCCCGACAAGGTGAACAGCACCGCCAGCAGCAGGCGTGCGTGCGAAATGCTCTGCACGTACTGGCGCACCTGGTGGTAGTTCACCTCTCTGGCCAGCAGGTGCAGCGCCCATAACGCCAGACACAGCATGGCCACCGACAGCACTGGCCCGGCGAGCCGGCGCAACAGCACCGTGCGCTGGCTCGGCGGCGTCAGGATCTCTCCGACGCCTTGAACCTGCTCGACTTTTTCCTGCTCCACGCGACCAACGCCCCCTGTTGAAGACCCACTAGGTTGCCACACTGAAGCTGACTGGCAATCAGCGGCGGGCTCATGAACCATCGCTCAGGTCGCTGCACGGCCCTGCTGGCCGCCGTACGGCGGCCTGGCTCCGGGCATCCGCTATGCGTTCGTCGAACCCTGCCCCAGCCGGCCCACCCAGCGGTACAGCAACAGCATCACCGTGATGAACGCCGCGCCGCCGATCCACAGCGCCGGACCGTGCGCGAAGGTGTCGCCGACCACGTCGAGCGGATAGTCCTTGCCGGAAAACGCGACGAAGGCAGCGATCACTACGCCGAGCAAGCCCTCGCCCACGATCATGCCGGAGGCCAGCAATACGCCGAGTTGCTTGGTCGCCTCGGGATTCTTCGCGCTGCGGTCGGCGCGACGGTCGAACCACCAGCCGGCGACCGCGCCGACCACCACCATCAGCGTGCTCTGGGTCGGCAGGTAGATACCCAGGCCCACCGCGAGCGGCGACAAGTGGGCGGACTTGGTCGTGCGGCGCAGCACTTCGTCGATGATGATCATCACCACGCCGACCGCCCCACCAATCTCGATCAGGCTCCAGTCGATATTGTTCTTGATCACGCCCTGCGCCAGCGCCGAGATCAACCCGGCCTGCGGCGCGGGCAGCGCATTGACACGCTGCGGGCCGGGCGCGCCCACGAATCCATAAGCATGGTTGAGCAAGTCGAGGATCGGCGGAATGATCGCGGCACCGGCGATCACGCCGATCACCAGCGCCCACTGCTGCTTGGACGGCGTCGCATCGACCAGCTGCCCGGTCTTGAGATCCTGCAAATTGTTGTTGGCGATCGCCGCGGCGGCAAACACGATCGAGGTGATGAACAAGGCGAACGCCACCAGTGCGTTCTCGCTGCCGACGGGCAGCGTCGAGCGGATACCGAACATCAACAACAGTGCTGCACTGATCACCACGATGATGCCGATGCCCGACAACGGGCTATTGGAGGAACCGATCAGGCCCGCCATGTAGCCGCATACGGCCGACACGAAAAAGCTCATCAGCACCACGAAGATCACTCCGCTGGCCACCAGCGCCGCCACGTGGTCGCCCAATCCGTGGCCGGCGGTCATCGCGAAGTTCGCGATCAACCAGCCGATCGGCAGCAGGCACACCAGCGAGATCAGGCCGACCTGGCCGATCGGGATGTCATGCTCCGTACGCGGCAGCGAGGCGGCATTGCCGGCACCACGCACACGCGAGGCGGCCATGGCGGACGTCAGGCCGGTGATCACCGGCTTGATCAGCTTGGCCAGGGTCCAGATGGCGGCCACACCGATGGTGCCTGCGCCGACGAAGCGGACCTTGTGGCTCCAGGTGGCACCGGCCAGCTCCGCGATCGAGCCGGTCACCGGGACCAGCGCGGAAAAATGCGGCACGCCCCAGCCCCAGCCGATCAAGGCGCCTACCAGCATCGCGATGCCGACCCACAAGCCGACCAGGTGGCCGATACCGAACAACGCGAACGACAGGAAGAAATCGAACCCGGTGACGCCGCCGGTATCGCCGCGGACGCGGAAGTAATGCACCACGTCGCCTGCGAATACCCGTGTCGCGACCACCACCGCAAACACCGCCGAGACGATCGAGCCCCACAGCACCGCAAGCAGGCCGGCGCGATTGGATTCGGCTGCCGCTGCGGCGCTGATGCCCTCGCCACCGCCGGCACCGACCTTCAGCACTTCGGCGCAGGCCACGCCTTCGGGATACGGCAAATCGGAATTGGTGACCAGGGCACGGCGCAGCGGGATCGAATACATCACGCCGAGGATGCCGCCCAGCGCGCAGATGGCGAACGAGGTCCAGTAGTTGAAGCCCGTCCACCAGCCGATCAGGATCAGGCCGGGCAGCACGAAGATGATCGAGGACAAGGTGCCGGCCGCCGACGCGACGGTCTGCACGATGTTGTTCTCCTGCATCGTGGCGCCCTTGAAGTAGCGCAGCACCGCCATCGAGATCACCGCGGCAGGAATCGAGGTGGCGAAGGTCAGGCCGGCCTTGAGGCCGAAAAACACGTTGGCCGCGGTGAACACCACGGTAATCACGACGCCGATGATCACGCCACGCATGGTCAATTCATTGCGCGGCGTCTCGCTGGACATGGGCTGTGCACTCACGTTTGTTTCTCCCCCGGACGGATGCTGCGGTGGAAGATAGCGTGGAATGGCCGCAGAGGGTTACCCCTTGCGCCCCGGCACTCCGGCGTGCCAAGCGTCACAATGTCAGCCGGCTCTCGAATCGCCGCGACTCGCCGGAAAGCGGGTCGACAAACGCCAGGCTGTGGGCCAGCAGCTTCAGCGGATGCCGGTAATCGTCATCTGATTTCTCAGCAAGATCCGGATACAGCGTGTCACCCGCGATCGGCGCACCCAGCGCGGCCATGTGCACGCGCAGTTGATGCTTCCTGCCGGTGACCGGATGCAGCGCATAGCGCCAGCGATCGCCGCCGCGCCCGATCGGTTCGATCCGCGTCTCGCTGTTCGGCTCGCCGTCGACCTCCCGCATACGGAAGAACGGCTCGCCCGCGACAATGCGCGAGCGCCGCGACAACGGAAATTCGAGTGCCGGCAAGGCTGCGGCCAACGCCTCGTAACGCTTGTCGATCCGGCGCTCGCGAAACAGCGCCTGATAGGCGGCTCGGCTGTCCCGATTCGCCGAGAACAGCACCAGTCCCGCGGTCAACCGGTCGATACGGTGCAGCGGCACCAGGTCGGGGTTGCCCAGCCGACGGATCAACCGGCGCAGCAAAGTCTGCTCGACGAAGCCGCCCGCCGGCGTCACTGGCAGGAAGTGCGGCTTATCCGCCACCACCAGATGGTCGTCCACGTGCAGCACGGTCTCGGCAAACGGAATCGGCAGCTCATCCACCACTTCGCGGTAATAGTGGATGCACATCCCTTCCCGATACGGCGTGTGCAGCGTGATCGCGACACCCTGCCCGTCCAGCACGCGTCCACGCACGATGCGATCCAGCCATTGCTCGCGACTGATCGCGGCGAACTGCGCGCATAGACTGTCGAGCACCGTCGTCCAGGCGCCAGCGGGCAGGTGCACGGTGCTGGCATGGGGGTCGCGGGTGAAGGATGGGGTGGGTGGGTTCATGATCGCCACCAGTCTAGTGCGCCCTGCCGGGCTGGTCGCCGCGAGACGCATGTCTGGATTTTTGTGAGAGCGACTTCAGTCGCGATGCCCTGGCTCTTTTTGATTGGCTAGAGCGAAGAGCTTTCACCCTCCTGCGGAGGGCGAGTCACTTTCTCTTTGCGTGCTCAAAGAGAAAGTAACCAAAGAGAAAGAGCACCCCGCTTACGCGCTTGCCGGGCTTCCTGCCCGGCAAGTCCGC
>Ga0209026_1000593_pt1 | contig 23624 bp, 24 predicted proteins | sample AraplaCL_Col_mCL_FD_184262 | JGI IMG/M metagenome (GOLD analysis project Ga0209026, IMG submission 184262) | Arabidopsis root microbial communities from the University of North Carolina, USA - plate scrape CL_Col_mCL (SPAdes) (version 2) | ecosystem: Host-associated > Plants > Roots >... | reverse complement strand
ACCTTGGCGTCGGTCAGCCGCTCGTTCTTCAAGAGGTGCAGCACGCCCATGACGCCGTTCATCGGCGTGCGGATCTCGTGGCTCATGTTGGCCAGGAAGGCGGCCTTGGCCTCGGCCGCAGCTTCCGCCGCCGCCTGGGCCTCCTTCAAGGCCAGCTCCTGGCGCTTGCGCGCGTCACAGTCCTGGACCAGGCCCACGGCCTTCAGCCAGCGGCCGTTGCGCGACTTCACCAGGTGATGGTGGACCCGCACCCAGCGTTCGGTCCCATCTGGCCGCACGATGCGCGCGTCGAAGCTCTCGCCCGACCGCTTGTCGCCGCGGTGCAGCGCCCGGAACGAGGCCCGGACGTGCTGCAGATCATCGACGTGGAAGCCAGGATAGCGAAGCTCGGTGGCTTCCTCGTAGCTCGAGTTCTTGCGCCCGGTGATCCGCTCGAACTCGGGCGAGCACCAGAAGCGCTGGCCCACGTGGTCGATCTCGTAGACCCCAGCCTCGGCCGCCTCCAGCGCCAGGTTCAGGCGACCGGCCAGGGCCTGGGCCTCGCGCCGCGCCTTGCGGGCGGTCTGTTCGCCCTTGCGCGCGGCGTCGCGGGCCTCGGCCAGCTCGGTGATGTCTTCCGAAATGCCCTTCAGCGCGTAGACGCCGACGGCGATCTGCTCGGTGCGGACCGTCACGCGCATGGTCAGCCAGCGGTCGCGGGCGCGGATGCGATGCTCGATGCGCGCATCGTCGCCGGACTCGACGGCCCGGGTCATGGTGGCCATCAACTTGGGCCGGTCGCGCGGGTGAACCACTTCGTAGAAGCGTTCGACCGTCCAATCGGTGTCGGGGTCCAGCCCGACCAGCTCGATGATCTCGTCCGACCACCAGATGCGGCCGGTCACCGGATTGAAGTCCCAGACGCCGATGCCGGCCGCCGAGCCGAGGGCTTTGCGCGTGCGTCGCGCCTCCTCGCTCTCGCGGCGATAGGCGCGCTCGGCGCTGATGTCGCGCATGGTGCCGATATGGCAGCCGTTCTCCATCACCTGCCGGCGGGCCGCGACCCAGCGCCAGGCGCCGTGGCGGTCCTTGAGGCGGACCTCGGCTTCGCTGACATCGCCGGGCTGCGCGGTGCTGGCGCGCTGCTGGATGCCGGTCACTTCGTCGGGGTGGCAGAAGTCGAAGACAGAGCGCCCGATCAGATTGTCCTGCGCCAGGCCGGTAAAGTCGGCCCACGCCTGATTGACCTGCAGCAGCGTGCCGTCCGGCGCGACGACCTGCATCAGGTCGCGGCTGTTGTCGAACAGCCACTGCGCCATCTGGGCCCTGTCGGCGGCGCTTTGAGCGCTCTTCCGAGCCATGCGTTCTCCCCGCGCCTGTCGCCGGTTGGCGGATCAGGCGGGGGGAGATTTACGACAGGATTGTAAATTTAGGGTTGTGCCAAAAATCGCCGTTTTGTCGCATTCTCGACGTTAACGCCGATTTTTCCGAGGCTTAGAATGCACTCTCGCCCGTGATGGCCCGGCCGAGGATCAGCGCGTGGACGTCATGGGCGCCTTCGTAGGTGTTCACGGTCTCGAGGTTCGAGGCGTGACGCATCACATGATACTCGCCCGAGATGCCGTTGCCGCCGTGCATGTCGCGGGCGACGCGGGCGATATCCAGCGCCTTGCCGCAGTTGTTGCGCTTCAGCATCGAGATGGCTTCCGGCACCCACGCGCCCTCGTCGATCAGCCGGCCCAAGGCCAGCGCGCCCTCGAAGCCGAGGGCGATCTCGGTGGACATATCGGCCAGCTTCTTCTGCACCAGCTGGCGCGAGGCCAGGGTGCGGCCGAACAGGCTGCGGCTGGACACATAGTCGCGCGATGCGTGCAGGCAGAACTCGGCCGCGCCCATGGCGCCCCAGGCGATGCCGTAGCGCGCCTTGTTGAGGCACGAGAACGGTCCGCGCAGGCCTTCCACGCCCGGCAGCATGGCGTCCTCCGGCACGTGGACGTCGGTCAGTGAGATCTCGCCCGTGACCGAAGCGCGCAGGCTGAGCTTGTTCTGGATCTTGGGCGTCTCGAAGCCCTTGGTCCCGCGCTCGACAAGGAAGCCGCGGATCTTGCCGTCCAGCTTGGCCCAGACCAGGGCCACGTCGCTGACCGGCGAGTTCGTGATCCACATCTTGGCCCCGTTCAGGACGTAGCCGTCCGAGACCTTTTTGGCGGTCGTACGCATCGAGGCGGGGTCCGAGCCGCCATCGGGTTCGGTCAGGCCGAAGCAGCCGATGATGCGGCCGGCGGCCATGCCGGGCAGGTACTTGCGCTTCTGCTCTTCCGAGCCGAACGCATAGATCGGGTACATCACCAGCGAGGACTGGACGCTCATCGCCGAGCGATAGCCGCTGTCGATCGCCTCGATCTCACGGGCGATCAGGCCATACGCCACGTGGTTCACGCCGGCGCAGCCGTACTCTTCCGGAAGCGTCGGGCCGAGGAAGCCCAGTTCGCCCATCTCGGTCATGATCTCGCGGTCGAACCGCTCTTCGGCATAGGCGCTGACCACCCGCGGCAGCAGCTTCTCGCGGGCGTACTGGCGGGCGGCGTCCCATACCATGCGCTCCTCCTCCGAGAGGCGCGACGACATGTCGAGGGGATCGTCCCAGCGATAGGTCTTCTGGGGCGCGCCAGCGTCGAGCGGCATGGGAGGTCTCCTTGCGTAACGTCGGGCGCGGGATACCGGGTTTTCAGGCGGCCGGGTAGCCGCGTTTGCGTTTCCGGTACGCAACGCCGGCGCTCAGAGCTCGGCCCACATCCGCAGCAGGTTCTGGTAGGTCCCGGTCAGCGAGACGATGGCCGGCGCCCCCAGGCCCGCGTCCTGGGCCAGGGTCTGGATCGCCACGTCCAGGTCGAACAGCAGCGCGCGCTTGGCGTCGTCGCGGATCAGGCTCTGGATCCAGAAGAAGCTGGCCACCCGCTCGCCGCGGGTCACGGGCATCACTCGGTGCAGGCTGGACGCCGGATAGAGGATCAGGTCGCCGGCCGGCAGTTTCACCTCGTGCGAGCCGTAGGTGTCCTCGACGATCAACTCGCCGCCCTCGTAGTCGTCGGGATTCGCGAGAAAGAGCGTCGCCGACAGGTCGGTGCGGATGCGGATGTTCTGGTCCCGCTGGAAGCGCAGGGCGTTGTCGACGTGGTCGCCGAAGGTCTCGCCGGGGCCGTAGCGGTTGAACAGCGGCGGATAGACCGTGTGGGCCAGGGCGGCGGCCATGAACAGCGGGCTGCGGGTCACCGCCTCGCGGACCTGGGCGCCGGCCTTGCGGGCGGCGTCCGAGGTTTCGGGCAACTGCCGGTTCGCCTTCGCAAGCCGCGACTGCTTGCCCGAGGTGGCGTTGCCGTCTTCCCAGTCTGCGGCGTCGATGACCGCGCGCATCTCGGTGACCTGGGCCGGCGTCAGCACGCCGGGAACGTGGAGCATCATGCGGCTACCCTAGAACGAATTGCGCCCCGCCTGCGAGCAGCAGAGGCGGGGCGCTTCAGCGTCGCCTGGCCTGGGCCCAGCGACGCACTTCCGGTTCCTAGGGGGGACTTCAGAACCGGTAGTTGGCGGTGAGCGTCGCGTTGCGGCGATCGCCCGGCGTGGCCCAGCCGTTGTTGCGGCCACGCTGGTAGTATTCCTTGTCGAGCACGTTGTTCACGTTCAGCCGCAGCTCGATGTCCGGGCGCGGCGTCCAGGCCACGGTCAGGCGGTGCACGAAGTAGTCCTGCGTCTTCACCAGCGGGATCGTCGTGCGGGTGTTGGTCGAGCCGGTCACCAGGCCATGCTGGGTCAGGTAGGATTCGCCCTGGTAGGTCACGCCGTAGCCGAGCTGCAGATTGTAGTCGCGCAGGTCGTAGGTGGTGAACAGGCTGAAGGCATGGTCCGGCACGTTGGTGAGTGGGTCGCCCTTGGTGAAGTCCAGGCCCAGCGACGCCGACAGCTTCGACACCCCGCGCCTAACCTCGGAGTCGAGGTAGGTGTAGTTGGCGAAGATCGACCAGTCGTCGGTGATCCGGCCCGAGGCGCCCAGGGTGACGCCGTCCACGCGGGCCGAGCCGTCCAGCTGCTGGTCCGGAATGGTAGGGTCGCCCGAGGCCACCTTGTAGTTCGTGCGATCGTTGCGGAAGAGGGCCGCGGTCAGCGACAGCCGGCCGGCGATGTCCCACTTGCCGCCGATCTCGAAGCTTTCGGCCTTTTCCGGATCGACCGTGCAGGTCGCGGCGGTGCAGGCGCCCGAACCGTTCACCGTCGCCTGGCTGGGCGTCTCGGTGTTGGCGTAGGCCACGTACAGGCTGGCGTTCGGCATCGGCTTGTAGACCACGCCGACGCGGTAGGTGAGCAGGTGCTCGTTGTTGCGGAACTTCGGCCCCGGGGTGATCACGCCCAGCGAGGCGCCGACGGTGGTGTTGTAGGTGTCGGTCGAGTTGACGCCTTCGTTGTGCTCCCAACGGATGCCGCCGTTGATCGACCACTGCTCGTTCAGGGTGATGTTGTCGAAGACATAGACCGCCTGGTTCTTGCGGTGGCCGTCCTGGGCGCTGGCCTGGATGAAGTTGTAAGCGCCGGAATAGGTGTTCACCGGGCTGGCGATGTTCATCGTCGGCAGCGCAACCGTGGCGCCCGTGGTCGTGCGGAACACGTTGCCGGTGTCGAGGTGGAAGTCTTCCTCGAAGAACGCCGCGCCGGCCACCACCGTGTGCTGCATGCCGCCCAGTTCGCCGTTCCAGGTCAGGTCGGTCTGGTTGTAGAGCAGCGTGTTCTTGGTATCGCGCAGGTTCCCGCGCGGGCCGCTGGGCGCATAGAAGCCGGGCGCCGGGTCGGTGGCCAGGCACGCGGTGAAACCCGTGATGTTGGTCGCCGTCGTCGACTGGCTCCAGCCCACCGGCTTCTGGCCGTTCGCCAGGCAGTAGGTTCCCTGCGGCGGGTCGACGATCGTCAACTGCGTGACCACCTGGTAGCGCGACAGGTTACGCAGCTTCAGGCCGCCGCCGAAATCGTGGTCGATGATGCCGGTCAGGATGTCGACGTCCTGGTCCTGCTTATCGACGTTCTTGTAGCCGTAGTAGTTGCCCGGATCGACGCCGGGGACGGGGCGGCCGTTGTAGAACGGGACGCCGTACTGCGGGACGTTGCGGTCCTCTTGGTGCATGTACAGCGCGGTGAACTGGGTCGGGCCGTTCAGGCCGACGGTGATCGACGGCGCGATGCCCCAGCGCTTGAACTGTTCCACGTCGCGGCCCGGCGCGTCGTTGCGGTGGACCATGGCGTTCAGGCGGACGGCGACGTTGTCGCCGATGGTGTGGTTCGCGTCGATCGCGCCGCGATAGTAGTTCTCGGTGCCAATGCCGCCGGTCACGGTGGTCGTGTCGCGGCGGGTCGGACGCTTGGAGACGATGTTGATCGTCCCGCCCACCGAGCCGGCGCCGGAATAGACGCCGTTCGCGCCGTTCGTCACTTCGATCTGCTCGAGGTTGAACGGGTCGGTGCGGCTGTACTGGGCGCTGTCCCGGACGTTGTCGACGGTGATGTCGTTGTTGGCCGAGTAGCCGCGCAGGTTGATCGAGTCGCCGAAGCCGCCGCCGCCTTCGCCGGCGCCGAAGGTGATGCCGGGCACCGTCGAGAGGATGTCGCGCAGCGACAGCAGGTTCTGGGCCTCGATCACGCCGCGGGAGACGACCGTCACCGTCTGGGGATTGTTCAGCGGATCGGTCGTGACCTTGGGATTGTTCTGCTTGGTGCGCGCCGCCTGGATGTCGACGCCCTCGATCGTGTTGGCCTGGTCGGCGTCCGCCGTGGCGACCGCGGCGTCGGCGGCGGCGCCGTCGGCCGCCTGGGCCGAACCCGCCAGCGACAGGCCCGCCAGGCCCGCGATCGCGCAGGTCATGGCGAGCTTCTTCTTCGCGGAAACGCCGTTGGTAACTTTCACCCAATCCCCCGCGCCCATTCGGGCATTGCGACTAATAATGCGAGGCGTTCTTAGTTCGGACACATAAGCGGCGCAATGAGAATCGTTCGCAAATTCTTCAGGGCGTTTTGAGAGCGACCGGCGAAGACCGATGGCCGGCGACGCGCTAGCATCTCCGGGATCATCGGAGCGCGTGCGAATGACGATTTCCTGGCAGGGCTGGGCGCTGCTTTCGGCCCTCTTCGCGGCGCTCACGGCGCTGTTCGCCAAGATCGGCGTCGACGAACTGGCGCCGAGCTACGCCACACTCATCCGCACGGGCGTGATTCTGGTGATCGTGGCCGGGATTTGGGTCGCGTCCGGTGCGCCGGCGGGAAATCCCTTTCAGTCCGGGCGGGTGATCGGCGCCCTCGTCCTGTCCGGAACCGCGACCGGCCTCTCCTGGCTCTGCTACTTCCAGGCGCTGAAGCTGGGCGAGGCCAGCCGCGTGGCGCCGCTGGACAAGCTGAGCGTCGTGTTCGTCGCCATACTGGCCGCTATCTTCCTGGGCGAACGACTGGATTTGAAGGGCTGGGCGGGTGTGGCCCTCATCGCCGTCGGCGCAGTCCTGATCGCCTTCCGCCGCTGATCGTCAGACTCAACGGCGTTACGTGAAACCGCGGGGTCGCTTGGCCCGTACCTTGGACATGCGAACGGCCAAGCTGCTCGCGCCGAACGAGGAACCAAGCCGTGACGCTAGCCGCGATCAGCACTGCGCCGTCGCAACCCTCTCCCTGGGCGTCCGTTCAACACGGACTGGGCAGGGCGTCGGAGGTCACGAGCAGCACCATGAGCGAGGTCCTGAAGCCCTATTTCACCCTGGCCTGCGTCGCGTTCGTGATGGGCTTTGCCGCCTATCTGGCGCTGGGGTGGATGATGACGCCCGCAGCGCCGCCCACCGACGATTGGCAGGCCTCGATCTCGGCCCCGATGACGCCCGCGGACGCGCCCCTGGCGCGCGCCAAGACGATCTGATCCGCGGGCGGAGCTGAAGGCGCGGGCCGAGGGTCTCGCCAAACGCGGTCGGTGGGATCCTTTCCCACAAAGGCCCGCGCCTTCTGCCCCGTCCGTGGCGCTACGAAGCCCTGAAAACGAAGACGGCCCCGGCAGCCATCTAAGGCGCCAGGGCCGTACACCCGTCGCTCGCGGTCCGAGGGGGATCCGGACGCCAGCGCGATCGAGACTGATTTAGGATCGCGCCTGCGCTTTACAAGGCCCCCAGCTTGCCCAGCGCCACCGTTGCGGCGGCTTCCTCCAGGCGCGGCTTGTCCTGTCGATAGGCCGCCTCGGCCGCCTGGTAGCGGGCGCCGACCGCCTCGATGTTCTGCGCCAGCAACGTCTGCTCTGCGGTCAGCGCCGTGCAGCCTTCATAGATCGCCGGGACGGCTGTCGTCGCGCTCGCCGGAGAGCCCGGCAGCGGCGTTGTGACCGGCGGCGGGGGCGGGGTGACGGGGCCAGCCACGGCGCCTGGCGCAGGCGTCGGCAGGGCCGGTCCGCACAGCACGAGTGCGGCGGTCACCGCGGCCTGCTGATCGGCGGCGGTCTTGCGGAAGGCCGACAGCCCGTCGGCCAGCCGGCGATGGGCCACCTCGGCGTCATTGCGGGCGGCCGTCACCCGACCTGCGTCGCCGCGGCGGGCGGCGTCCATGGCCTGAGCGGCCTGGTCGCGGATGCGCTTCTCGGATTTCTCGATCGCCGCCAGGTCGGCCAACGCTTGGGCGTTGAAGGCCTTGGCGGCGGCCAGCGTCGCATCGATCGCGTCGGCGCCCTCGGGGCGGACGGGGGCTGTGGGAAGCGGTGCGGCCGGCGCGGCCACCGCCACGGGCGCGGGGGCCTTTTCCGGCGCGGCCTTGGCGGGCGCGTCCTTCTCGCCCGAGCAAGCGGTCAGCAGCAGTGCGGCCGCCGCGGCCATCGCGATCCGTTCGGGTCGATGTCCTGGCCGCCGCCCGTCGGTCATGGTCCGCATGGCTTGGGCTTCCTCTCGCAACGCGCCCCGATTGATTGCGGGAACCTGCGTCTGCACGCAAGCAACTCGCGCGCTCAGTTCGCCGGGCCGCCGCGCGAAAGCACCCGGATGGCATAGCCGTGGGCGAGGGCGTGTTCGGCCGGCGCCCGGTCGTCGGCCGACAGATGCGGGCCCAGTTCGATGATCCCGGCCTTTTCGAATCCCGGTTCGCCCCAGCCCTGCTCGGCCAGTCCCTCCGTCGCGACGGCCAGGGCGCGGTCGTGCGAGGTGGCGCGGGCGAACACCAGCACGCGCTGTCGCGAGCCGACGGGATAGCGCGTGGTCGGGCCGGCCGCCGCCGTCGCCAGGATCAGGTAGAGTTCCTCGTCGTCCGGTCCGCTCATCGCTTGGCTCCCTTGCGCCGCGCCAGGGCGAAGGGCGCCAGCGCCGCCGCCACGCCACCCGTGTTCGACGCCAGGTCCTTCCACTGGAACGTCCCCGACACCAGGCCGAACACCTGGGTCAGTTCCAGGCCCACGCCCAGGGCGAGGAATCCGCCACCGATCAGCCAGGGGCTCACCCGCGGCAGCGACGCGATGGTCAGGACCGTCAGCAGGTAGCCATAGGCGACGTGCTCCACCACGTCGGGCTTCGGCGCATGCCGGCTGGCGTCGTGGTGCGGATCCAGCGCGCCGACCACGGCCACGCCCAGGACCAGCAGCAGGGCGATCCGCCCCGCCCAGGTGATCAGGGTCTGCATGCCCTGGTCATAGGCGATCCGGGCGAGACGGCGCTACCCCGCCCGGCATCAGCCGACGGCGATCCAGCCATCGGTCAGCGAGGCCAGGTTCACGCCGACCAGGATCATCTGTCCGCCGCCCGTCATGCTGACGACCGTGTCGGCGCCCGACTGCGCGACGGTATAGGTCGTGCCGGCGTCCAGCAGCACGCGGTCGCCCTCGGCCCGGTTGAAGTCGAGCACGCGGTCGATGCCGGCCTCGCCGAAGCTGTGGAAGATGTCCGCGCCCGCGCCGCCGGTGACGGTGTCATTGTCACGGTCGCCCGAGATGTAGTCGTCGCCGGCCCCACCGAACAGCACGTCGTCCTGCTGGCCGCCGCGCACGATGTCATTGCCGTCGCCGCCCTCGCAGGTGTCGTTCCCGAGGTTGCCGTAGACCAGGTCGCCGCCGGCTTCGCCCGATAGGCTGTCGTTGTCCTTGCCGCCCACGACCCAGTCGTCGCCGCCGCCGCCCGAGGCGGTGTCGTTCCCCATGTTGCCGTTGATGTCGTCGAACGCCGAGCCGCCGGTGATGAGGTCGTCCCCCTCGTCGCCCCGCAGGTAGCTGGCGCCCTCGCCGCCCTCGATGGTGTCGTTCCCGGCCTTGCCGGAGATGGTGTCGTCGCCGCCCAGGCCCTGCAGCACATTGTTCGCCGCGCCGCCGCTGATCGTGTCGTTCCCGGCGAACAGCAGGTTGCGGATCGCCGTGGGGTCGGTGGCCGAGAGCGCGTTCTCGAAGGCCGACGGGCTCACGGAGAAGTCGCCCACCGAGAATTCGGAGGTTCCATCTGCAAGCTTGTGGATCCAGCCGGTGATCATCGACGGTTGCCCCGAACTCCCGGAAGCGGTGCGGAAGACCAGGCTCTGGGTTCCGTCGGTGTGGTCGTAGGTCGTCATGAAGAGCGAGATCGTCGTGCCCGTCACCGCCGGAAACAGCAGTTTGTCGGTGCCCGAGGCGAAGGTCGTCGAGTCACTGGTGAAACGCGTCACTGAGGTCTGCTCCTGAAGGCGCAAGGCTGATCCGCGCTTAGAGCCGCGGTCGCCGGAAATCCCCCACTCTGCGTCGAACGGTCGGTTCGACGCCGGTCAGGCCGCCGGTTCGTACAGCCGCGCCGGCCGGTGTGCGCCGTGAGTGAAGTCATCGGTCTCGCGCAGGCACTCCAGCGTCGCCACCATCTTGCGGAAGTTGCGCTTTTCCGCGCCCTCGCCGGTGACCGCCTCGTAGGCGACCTGGAGTTGGCCCAGGGTGAAGCGCGGCGGCAACAGGGCGAACAGCAGCGACACGCGCCGCGCCCGCGACCTCAGCGCCTCCAGGGCGCGATCCAGGATCTTGTCGTGATCGAAGGCCAGGGCGGGCAGGGCGCCGACCGGGAACCAGCGCGCCTGGGCGGCGTCGGTGCTGGCCTCCAGCCGCAGCTCGTCCGACGCCAGCAGCGCCAGATAGGCCACTGAGATCACCCGCTCGCGCGGGTCGCGCGCCGGCGCGCTGAAGTTCCCGAAGTGCAGCAGGACCTCGGCGTCGACGCCGGTCTCTTCCTGCAGCTCGCGCCGCGCGCAGGCGTCCAGCTCCTCGTCGGGCTGCAGGAACCCGCCCGGCAGCGCCCAGGCGCCCCGGTACGGATCGGCCCCCCGCTCGATCAGCAACAGGTTCAGCGCGCCACCGCGCAGAGTGAAGACGGCGATGTCGGTCGCCACGGCGGGATGGGGATATTCGTACGTGAAGGGCATGTTCGTGTGTTGACTACACTAAGTCTCGACTGGTAAGTGTGAATTTGACACTAAGTGAGTTCCCACCCGTGTCAACCGAGGGTCCGGTCATGAGTCTGGTTTGCGTGCCGCCATCGTTCCGCATCGACGCCATCGCGCATGGCCGTGGGACCATCGGCGTGTGCGCCTGTCCGGGCGGGGCTTCGGCGCTCGAGGACGACCTGCGCGCGGTGGCGGCGTTCCGGCCCGACGCGATCGTCACCGTCGCGTCGCTGCAGGAGCTGCGGATGCTGGGCCGCGCCGATCTGCCCGAGGTCCTGCCGACCCTGGCGCCGCAGTGGCACCATCTGGCCCTGCGCGTCGGCGCCGCGCCCGATGCGCGGTTCGAACGAATCTGGACCTACGCGGGTCACCGTCTGCGCAGCGTGCTGCGGCGGGGCGGCCGCGTGCTGATCCATTGCGACGACGGCGGCGCGCGCTCGCGCTGGCTGGCCGCGCGGCTGCTGGCCGAGCTGGGGACCGCCCCGGCCGACGCGGCGGCTCAGGCCCGTGCGCCGCGCCTGGCCGCCTCGGCCGCGCCCGACGCACTCGCGGAGCATCAGCTGGCTGGCCGGCTGCTGGGCTGCCTGTTCGGCGGGGCGGTGGGCGACGCCTTCGGCTATGCGGTCGAGTTCCGCACGCTCGCCCAGATCCAGAAGGCCCACGGCGCCTCGGGCCTGACCGAGCCGCCGGTCCAGCGCGGCCGCCTGCTGGTCAGCGACGACACCCAGCTGACGCTCTACACCGCCGACGGCCTGCTTACGGCCCTGGCGGCAGAGGGGCCCACGGCGCCCGCCCAGATCCTGGCCCGTATCCGTCACGCCTATCTGGCCTGGTTCCGCACCCAGCGCGAAGAGTTCGCCTCAGGTGCGCCCGGCCTCAGCCAGCACCGCGAACTCTGGGCGTTGCGCGCGCCGGGAAGCACGTGCCTGGCCGCCCTGCGCGCCGGCGCGCGTGGCACGCCCCAGAAGCCGGCGAACGACTCGCGGGGCAGCGGCGCGGTGATGCGCGTCGCCCCGCTGGGCCTGGTCCTGTCGATCGACGCCGATGAAGCCTTCCGCCTGGCCGACGCCGCGGCGGCCCTGACCCATGGCCATCCGGCGGCCCGGCTCAGCGCGGCGGCCCTGGCGGGCCTGATCCGGGACCTGGTCGCCGAGACACCGATGACCGCCGCACTCGATCTGACGATCGCCCGCCTTGAACGGGCTCCTGGCGGGGCCGACGTGCTGGCGGCGGTCCGCGCGGCGCGCGCCCTCGCGGCAGGCAAGACCCCGCCCGATGAAGCCATCGAGAAGCTGGGCCAGGGTTGGAACGGCGACGAGGCGCTGGCGATCGGGCTCTACGCCGCGCTCCGCGCCGGCAGTTTCGAAGAGGCCGTCCGGCTGGGGGCCAACCACGACGGTGACAGCGACACTACCGCCGCCATCGCCGGACAGATCTGGGGCGCCCTCCACGGCCTCGAGGCGCTGCCCCATGCGTGGATCGCGCCGGTGGATGTGATGGACGCCCTCTGCGATGTCGCGCGCCGCCTCACGGCCCATGCCGCCGCCAATGGCGCGGCTGCGGCGCCGCACGAGCCTAGCCGCCCGTTGCTGCGGCGAGCCTAGGGCGCCTCGTCGAAAAGCCGCCGGCGGCCCCTGGCGGACTTTGCGGGCCGCCGGATGTACCGTCGCGACCCGACGGCATCGGCGTGAGGTGACGGTGGGAGTCAGAAACTTCCTGATCGAAGGCGTGTCCGGCGCCGGCAAGACGACGGTGGCCGAGGAGCTCCAGAGGCGGGGCTGCCACGTGCTCCACGGCGATCGGGAGCTGGCCTATCATGGTGATCCCGAGACCGGCGAGCCGATCGACGCGACGGCGATCGACGACGTTGCCGGGCGGCACCGGTGCTGGCTCTGGAACGTGGGCAAAGTCAAAGCCGCAGTCGCCGATCGAGGCCATCCGCAGACGTTCTTCTGTGGGGGGGGCAAGGAACCACCGCCACTTCATCGATCTCTTCGACGGCGTCTTCGTGCTGGAGATCGATCTCGTCACGCTGAAACTGCGCGTCGCCGAAAGAGCGGACGACGAGTTTGGCGCCAAGCCGGACGAATGGGCGCTGCTGGCGCGATTGCACGCGACGAGAGAAGACATTCCGAAGGATGCGGTGAGCATCGATGCCTCGATGCCGGTCGCACATGTCGCCGACGAGATCCTCTCGCGATGCGGAGAGCCTGGCGCGGTCGGTGGCGGGACAAGCCTCGGCCGCCGTTGACTCTGCGCCCTCGCTCTGTATAACCGCGCCTCCTCGTCCCCGGGCCTGCCTCGGGGGCGCCAAAACGCTTTCAATCAAGAAGAAATACAAAGGCGCGAACGATGTACGCGGTGATCAAGACCGGCGGCAAGCAGTACCGGGTCCAGCCCGGCGACCTGCTGGTTGTCGAAAAGCTCGATGGTGAGGCCGGCGCGGCCGTCGCCTTCGGTGAAGTGCTCATGCTGGGCGATGGCGAAGCCGTCACCGTCGGCGCCCCCCTCGTGGACGGCGCCTCGGTCGCTGCGACGCTGATCGAGACCCGCAAGGGCGAGAAGGTGAAGATCTTCAAGAAGATCCGTCGCCAGGGCTATCGCCGCACCCGCGGTCACCGCCAGGAAGAAACCGTCCTGCGCGTCACCGGCATCACGGCCGGCGGCAAGGAAACCAAGTGGGACGGCACCGTCTCGCTGACCACGAAGGCCGAGCTCGACGCCCGCGCCCGTGGCCTGGACTTCGCGACCCTCAACGTCTCGAAGAAGACGCTGAAGGCCTCCGCCGCGGCTCCGGCCGCCGAGAAGCCCGCCGCGAAGGCGAAGGCGGCTCCGAAGGCCAAGGCCGAAGCGGCTCCGGCTGCCGACGCCGCCGAAGCCAAGCCGAAGAAAGCCGCGGCGCCGAAGAAGGCCGCCGCCAAGAAGGACGACGCCGCCGAGTAATCTCGGGGGCATCAGCAAGGACAGGAGCGACTCATGGCTCACAAAAAATCTGGCGGTTCCTCGCGCAACGGTCGCGACTCCGACGGCCGCCGCCTTGGCGTGAAGAAGTTCGGCGGCGAAGCCATCAACGCCGGCTCGATCATCGTGCGTCAGCGCGGCACCAAGTTCTGGCCGGGTGAAGGCGTGGGCATGGGCAAGGACCATACCCTCTTCGCGCTCGTAACCGGCGCAGTGAAGTTCGTGACCAAGGCGAAGAACCGAACCTACGCCACGGTGGTCCCGGCCGAGAAGATCGTCGCAGCCGAATAGGCGGACCCTCCTCTCTCCGGTCCCGCCTCACCAAATAAGGCGGACCGGACACAAGACGACCTTTCGCGGGGAGTCCGGTCAGCCGGGCTCCCCGCTGTCGTTTCAGGGCCTCGCTAGAAGGCCGGGAGGTACGAAGATGTGCGCACTGAATGTCAGGCCCGCGATCGGGACCGAGCGTCTGATCCTTCGCCCGCCGGTGGCCGCCGACGTGTCGGCGATCACCGAGTTCGCCAACGACCAGGGGGTGGCCGGGATGCTGTCGAGCTGGCCCTATCCCTATGCTCAGGCCGACGCCGAGGCGTGGGTCGGCAAGGTGGCGCGCGCCGATCCTCGCACCCGTGTGGACTTCGTCATCGAGCATCGCCAGTTCGGCTTCATGGGCGTCATCGGCGTGGGTGAGGCAGAGCCGCGCCGCCCGGTCATGGGCTATTGGCTGGGTCGGCCCTTCTGGGGCCGCGGCTACGCGACCGAGGCCGTCACGGCGGTGCTGGGCTGGGTGAAGTCGGACTGGCGGCGCAACGTCGTGTGGGCCGGCCATTTCGCCGACAACGCGGCGTCCGGCCAGGTGCTGTGCAAGGCGGGTTTCCTCTACACCGGCGACGTCGAGCACAAGCCCTCGCTGGGCCGTGGCGGCGCGCCGGCCGCCAGCCGCATGATGGTCTGGCTCGCCTAGGCCTGATAAGCGAACCCAAATGACCGCCGCCGCCTCCCGACGTTCCTCCGCTTCCGGCCACGCCCTGCCTGTGCAGGTCGCGATCGTGGTCGCGGGCGTGGTCGCCATGGCGGCGGCGGGACGGTTCTCGATCCCCATCGGCCCGGTGCCGATCACCCTGCAGACCTATGCCCTGTTCGTGTTGGCGGGGCTGTTCGGCGGCCGGCTGGGACTGGGCATCGTCCTGGCCTGGCTGGCGGCGGCGGCGTTCGGCCTGCCGGTGCTGGCGAGTGGCGCGGCGGGCTGGCAGGCTGTGGTCGGCCATACCGCGGGCTTCCTGGCCGGCATGGCGGCGGCGGCCTATGTCTGCGGCCGCGGCGCCGAGAAGGCCAAGGGCTGGATCGCGCTCACCGCCCTGTTCGTCGCGGGCCACGCCATCGTCCTGGCGGTCGGCTGGGCGGGCCTGGCCAGCTTCATGAACCCCGGTCCTGCGTTCGAGACCGGCATCCTTCCCCTCCTGCCCGGCGCGGCCGCCAAGTCGCTCGCCGCCGCGCTCACCGTACGGCTCGTTTCCCGATGAAATTCCTCGACCAGGTCAAAGTCTATGTGAAGAGCGGCAACGGGGGCGGCGGCGCCGTCTCGTTCCGCCGCGAGAAGTACATCGAGTACGGCGGTCCCGACGGCGGCGACGGCGGCCGGGGCGGCGACGTCTGGGTCGAGGCGGTCGACGGCCTGAACACCCTGATCGACTACCGCTACCAGCAGCACTTCCGCGCCGGCACCGGCGTCCACGGCATGGGCCGCAATCGCCACGGCGCGGCGGGGGACGATGTGGTGCTGAAAGTCCCTGTGGGCACCGAGGTGCTGGACGAGGACAAGAACCTGATCGTCGATATGGACCACTCGGGACAGCGCGTCCTGCTGGCCAAGGGTGGCAACGGCGGCTTCGGTAACACCTATTTCAAGGGCCCGGTGAACCAGGCCCCCCGCCACGCCAATCCCGGCCTCGACGGCGTGGAGCTGGCCATCTGGCTGCGGCTGAAGCTGATCGCCGACGTGGGCCTGGTCGGCCTGCCGAACGCGGGCAAGAGCACCTTCCTGGCCGCCGCCAGCGCGGCCCGGCCCAAGATCGCCGACTATCCGTTCACCACCCTGGCGCCCAACCTGGGCATGGTCGACCTGTCGATCGGCGAACGCTTCATCCTGGCCGACATCCCTGGCCTGATCGAAGGCGCCCACGAGGGCGCCGGGATCGGCACGCGCTTCCTGGGCCACGTGGAGCGGACCGCGGTGCTGCTGCACCTGGTCGACGGCACGCAGGAGGACGTCGCCGGCGCCTGGCGGACGGTCCGCCACGAGCTGGAAGCCTACGGCGAAGGCCTGGAAGACAAGACCGAGATCCTGGCGCTCAACAAGATCGACGCCCTGGACGAAGAGACCATCGAGTTGAAGGCCGCCGAGCTGGAGGCCGCTGCGGGCGTGAAGGTCCGCCGCATCTCGGGCTTCGCCAAGATGGGCGTCATCGAGGTGCTGCGCGAAGCCTATGCGATGGTGCAGGCGCACAAGGGCGAGATCGCCGCCGAGGAAGCCGGCCCCGAGGAATGGACCCCTTGAGCGGCGAGGCGCCTTCCAGCGAAGTCGGGGGCGCCAAGCGCGTCGTCATCAAGGTCGGCTCGGCCCTGTTGGTCGGGGCCGACGGCGCCGCGCATGGCGCGTGGCTGGCCGACTTCGCCGCCGACGTGGCGCGGATGCGGGCGCGGGGCCAGCAGGTGATGATCGTCTCGTCCGGCGCCGTGGCCCTGGGCCGCCGCCGGCTGGGGCTGGGCAAGCGGGCGCTGACCTTGCCCGAGAAACAGGCGGCGGCCGCCGCCGGCCAGTCGGCCCTGATGCGGGCGTGGGAAGAGGCCTTGGGGCCGCTGGGCTTCAACTGCGCCCAGGTGCTGCTGACCCGCGACGACACCGAGGTGCGCCGCCGCTGGCTGAACGCCCGCGCGACCGTCGAGACCCTGCTGGGCCTGGGGGTCATCCCCGTGGTCAACGAGAACGACACCGTCGTCACCGAGGAGATCCGGGTCGGCGACAACGACCGCCTGTCGGCCCGCGTGGCGCAACTGGTCGGCGCCGAGGCGCTGGTGCTGCTGTCGGACGTGGAGGGACTCTACACCGCCGATCCGCGCCGCGATCCCACCGCCACCCTTATTCCCCGCGTCGCGCGCCTGACGCCGCAGATCGAGGCGATGGCCGGCGGCGCCAACGCCCAGGCCGGGGTCGGCACCGGCGGCATGGCCACCAAGCTGGAGGCCGCCCGGATCGCCAGCCAGGCCGGCTGCGCCACCGTCATCACCCTGGGCACCCGCTCGGGGCCGCTGGCCGCTATCGAGGCGGGGGCTCCGGCGACCGTGATCGAACCCGCCACGACGCCCCGGGCCGCCTACAAGGCCTGGATCGGGGGCTCGCTGGCCCCCGCCGGCGCGCTGCGGGTGGATGCCGGCGCGGCGGCGGCGGTGCTGAAGGGCAAGAGCCTGCTGGCCGCCGGCGTGCGCGCCGTGGACGGCCGGTTCGACAAGGGCGAGTGCGTCCGGGTCCTGGATCCCGACGGCCGCGAGATCGCCCGTGGCCTCGTGCGCTACGAGTCGACCCACGCGGCGCGCATCTGCGGGCTGAAGTCCGAGGCGATCGAGCCGGCCCTGGGCTACACGTCCGGTCCGGTCATCCACGTGGACGACCTCGCGCTCGCCGCCCATGCCGCTATGTCAGGCTAGCGGCGCCGACGTTCGCGGCGTAAGGCGTAAGGCTCAAACTGAGCAAATGGGGTCGTGAGGGTGGACGGCAGTTCGTCGGGCAGGGAGACGCAAGCGGTCCGCACCGGACGGCTGGAAGCGCTCGCGCCCGGTCAGGCCATACCTTTCGCAGGTGACCGTGTCGCCCTCGTGACAGCCGAGCTGGCCGCCGCCTTCCGGCCGGGCGACCGGGTGGTAGTGGTGCAGGACACCGGCGACCTGCTGCACATCCCTGCCCGTGAGCACGCCGCCGCCGAGGCCGCCGTCGGCCGCGCCGCCGCCGCCTTCGCCCGGATGGGCCAGGTCTCTGACACCGCGATCACCGCCTTCTTTGAGGCCTTCGCCGCCCGGCTGGAGGACGACGCGGTCTGGGCCGCGATCGCCGCCGCCAACGCCGCCGACGTCGAGAGCGCCAAGGCCCGCGGTCGCTCGACCACCCGCCTGATGGCGACCGACGCCATGCGCGCCGACATGGTGGCGGGCCTGCGCGCCTGGCGCGACGCCGAGGCGCCGCGTGGCCGGGTGCTCGAGACCGTCCGCCACGCTGGCTGGTCGGTGGAGCAGGTGATGGCCCCGCTGGGTGTCACCGGCTTCGTGTTCGAAGGCCGCCCCAACGTCTTCGCCGACGCCACTGGGGTGATCCGGGCGGGCAACACGGTCGTCTTCCGCATCGGCTCGGACGCCCTGGGCACCGCCCGCGCCATCGTGGCCGAGGCCCTGGACCCGGCCTTGGCTGAGGCCGGTCTGCCGGAAGGCGCGGCGGTGCTGGTGGACAGCGCGGCCCACGCCGCCGGCTGGGCCATGTTCGCTGACAATCGCCTGGCGCTCGCCGTGGCGCGGGGGTCGGGCCCGGCGGTCAGCCAGCTCGGCGCCATCGCCCGGCAGGCCGGCACGCCGGTCAGCCTGCACGGCACGGGCGGCGCCTGGATGGTGGCCGACGCCACCGCGGACGCCCACCGCTTCTATGCGGCGGCCTACCATTCGCTGGACCGCAAGGTCTGCAACACGCTGAACGTCTGCTGCATCGTGCGGTCGGCGGCCGACCGGCTGGTCCCGGTGTTCCTGGACGCGCTGGAAAAGGCCGGCCAACGGCGCCAGGGCTGCAAACTGCACATCGCCGAGGCCGACGTCGCGCTCTTGCCCGAACGCTGGCGCGCGGCCCGCGCCACGGTGATCCGCGCCGAAGGGCCGGTCGAGGAAGCCCTGGCCGAGCCCATCGCCGACGCCGACCTGGGCCGCGAGTGGGAGTGGGAGGAGACCCCCGAGGTCAGCCTCAAGATCGTCGACGACATCGATCACGCCGTGGCGCTGTTCAACGCTCTCAGCCCCCGTTTCGCCGCCGCCCTGATCTCTGAGGATCCGGCCGCGCACGAGCGGTTCTACGCGACCATCGACGCCCCGTTCGTCGGCGACGGCTTCACCCGCTGGGTCGATGGCCAGTACGCCCTCAACCGGCCCGAGCTGGGCCTGTCGAACTGGGAGAACGGGCGCCTGTTCGCCCGCGGCGGCGTGCTGGCGGGCGATGGCGTCTTCACCGTCCGCGCCCGCGTGCGCCAGACCGACCTCGACCTCGACCGCGGGGGCGCGCCGACCCCGCCCCGCGCGGGCTGATCGCCGGCATGTGGTTCGCAGGTCCGGCGCGCCGCGCGCCCGTCGCAGGCCGACCCGGCGCCCAGCGCCTGGGTTTCAACCTGACGCCCGGCATGAAGGTCGGCCTGTATGGCGGCTCATTCAATCCGGCCCACGACGGCCATGCTCACGTCGCTGAGACCGCCAAGCGCCGCCTGGGCCTGGACCGGGTGATCTGGCTGGTCTCGCCGCAGAACCCGCTCAAGTCGCGCCATGAGACCGCCGACTTGGCCGACCGGATCGCCGGCGCCAGGGCGTTGGCCCAGGGGCCGGGCATGATCGTCTCGGCGGTCGAGACCAAGCTGGGCTCCAACTACACCATCGACACCATCCGCACGCTGAAGGCGCGGTTCCCGGGCGTGCACTTCGTCTGGATCATGGGCGCCGACAGCCTGGCCACCTTCCACCGCTGGAAGGGCTGGACCCAGATCATGCACGAGGTGCCGGTGGCGGTGGTCTCGCGGCCCTGGATCTCGCTGAAGAGTCGGTTCTCGCCCGCGGCCCTACGCTTCGCCCGCTTCCGGCTGCCCACCCAGGCCGCGTTCCGCCTGCCGGGCTCGAAAACCCCGGCCTGGGTGTTCCTGTACGGCCGCTTCAACTTCCAGTCCTCGACCGCACTGCGGGCCCGAAAGCCACGCTGAGGCGCCTGCGTCTTCACGACTTGTGACGGCGGCTGACCAGAGGCCCACGATGTGGTAGGGTCCCCCGGCGAGGACATTGAGGAGTTACCCCGCTGAACGCTGAATCTGCGCCACGTGCGCAAGAGGTCCCGGCCGACGCCGCGACTTCACTGGACGTCCAAGGTCGTAATGGCGGGGTAGAGGAGTTGATCCTCGGCCGCCTCGAAGACGACAAGGCTCAGGACGTTGTCTTCATCGACATCAAGGGCAAGAGCCCGGTCGCGGACGGGCTGATCGTGGCCTCGGGCCGCTCGGGTCGTCACGTCGGCGCCATGGCCGACCACCTGCTGCGCGCGCTGAAGGAAGCGGGCTATGGCAAGTGTCGGGTCGAGGGCATGCCCAGCGCCGACTGGGTGCTGATCGACGCCGGGGACGTGATCGTCCACCTGTTCCGGCCCGAAGTGCGCAGCTTCTACAACATCGAGAAGATCTGGTCGGTCGACTCCGGCCACCGCGGCGTTCAGGCCGCGAACTAGCCTCAGGCTTTACAGTGATCGCCGCGCCGGCTACAGGCGCGGCGATGACCTCTGTCATGACCATTACGATTACCCTGAAAACGATCCGCTGCGGCGGGGCGTTGACGGGTTCGTGCGCGGTCTAGAGCCAGCGGTACGATCCGGACAGCCCCGCCGATGCGCGGGGCAGCCTCTCTCCAGAAGCTAGACCTCGCGCCTCCGCCAATCAGGAGACGTAGAGACATGACTTCCAACCTTCCCGCCCTTCCCAATGTCGCCATCGTCGGCGCGACCGGTGCCGTGGGCGTCGAGCTGGTGCGCTGCCTGGAGGAGCGCAACTTCCCGCTGGCCAGCCTGAAGCTTTTGGCCTCGCCCCGCTCGGCGGGCCGCGAGGTCGCCTTCCGCGGTCAGACCCTGGTGGTCGAGCCCCTGGGCGACGACAGCTTCCAGGGCGTGGACCTCGCCCTGTTCTCGGCGGGCAGCGGCCTGTCCAAGACCTACGGTCCCAAGGCGGTCGCCGCCGGCGCGGTCGTGGTCGACAACTCCTCGGCCTTCCGCATGGACCCGGACTGCCCGCTGGTGGTGCCCGAGGTGAACGCCGCGACCCTGGCCGACCATCACGGCATCATCGCCAACCCGAACTGCGTGGCGATCATCGCCGCGGTGCCGGTGGCCCCGCTTGCCCGGGCCTTCAACCTGAAGCGCGTGCAGATGGCCACCTACCAGGCCGCTTCGGGCGCGGGCGCCGCCGCCATGGAGGAGCTTCGCGCCTCCACCGAAGCCGCCCTGGCTGGTCAGCCGTTCACGCCCCAGGTGCTGCCGCACCCCTATGCCTTCAACCTCTTCAGCCACAACGCCGACGTCGATCCGGAGAGCGGCTACAACGGTGAAGAGCTGAAGGTGATCGAGGAGTGCCGCCGCATCCTGGCTGCGCCCGAGCTGCCCATCGGCGTCACCTGCATCCGCGTGCCGGTGCTGCGCGCCCACGCCATCGCGCTCACCCTGGAGTTCGACCGCCCGGTGGATCCCGACCTGGCGCGCGAGGTGCTGGCCGCCGCGCCGGGCGTGCGGGTGATCGACGACCGCGCCCGCAACCATTTCCCCATGCCGTCCGAAGCCGAGGGGCAGGGCGATGTGCTGGTGGGCCGTGTCCGCCGCGACCTGGGCGACCCGACCGGCCGCTCGCTGGCCCTGTTCGTGGCCGGCGACCAGCTGCTGAAGGGCGCGGCCCTGAACGCGGTGCAGATCGCCGAGCGCCTGCTGCCCGTCGCCCAGCCGGCCACGCGCGCCGCCGAACTGGTCTGACTCCCGTAGGGTAGGGGCCTCGCCGGGCTGGACTTGCCCCGGCCCGGCGGGCCACCCTTCACCCAGGGAGAAACAACATGTCCGAGACCCTCAGCCTCGACCTGCTGGACCAGACCGCCGGCGAGATCGTGGACGCCCTGGCCGCCCGGAAGGTGGGCGCGCTGGAGCTGACCGAGGTCGCCATCGCCCGCATCGAGGCGCGCGACGGGCCGATCAACGCCGTGGTCGTCCGCGACTTCGACCGCGCTCGCCAGGCCGCGCGGGCGGCCGACGTGGCGCTGGGCAAGGGCGAGCGTCGCCCCCTGCTGGGCTTGCCGATGACGGTGAAGGAGAGCAACGAGGTCGAGGGCCTGCCGTCCACCTGGGGCAGCCCGGCCTTCAGCGGCTGGAGCGCCGAGAAGGACGCGGTCGCCGTGGCGCGGCTCAAGGCCGCCGGCGCGATCATCCTGGGCAAGACCAACGTGCCGCCCTTCCTGGCGGACTGGCAGAGCACCAACCCAATCTATGGCCGCACCAAGAACCCTTGGGACCTGGGCGTCTCGCCCGGGGGCTCGTCCGGCGGCAGCGCCGCGGCGCTCGCGGCGGGCATGACGCCGCTGGAACTCGGGTCCGACATCGGCGGCTCGATCCGCGTGCCCGCAGCCTTCTGCGGCGTCTATGGCCATAAGCCCAGCTATGGCCTCGTGCCGACCCGGGGCCACTCCCCGCCCGGCCTGGACGGCGGCCCGATCGCGTTGGCCGTCGTCGGGCCGCTGGCCCGCAGCGCCGCCGACCTCGACCTGGCCCTGGGCGTCGTGGCGGGCCCGGAGCCAGAGGAGGCGGTCGGCTATGCGCTGAACCTGCCGCCGCCACGTCACGCCAACCTGGCGGACTACCGGGTCTTCGTGCTGAGCGCTCATCCGCTCGCCGCGACCGATAGCGAGGTCGCCGGCGCGGTTCAGGACCTGGGGCGCAAGCTGGACCGGCTCGGATGCCAGGTTACGACCGCCAGCGACCTCCTGCCCGACCTCGCCGCGCAACATGCGGTGTTTGGGCAACTGGTAGGCACGGCCCTGTCGCGTGGCGCGCCGGGCGGCACGACCATGAACGCCCACGAGTGGATGAACCTGCTCGACGCTCAACTGGCCTATCGTCGCCGCTGGCGCCGGTTCTTCGAGGACTTCGACGTTGTGATCGCGCCGACCTTCGGGACCGTCGCCTTCCCGCATGTCGACGAGCCGGACAACAGCAAGCGCGTTCTGATGATCGACGGCCAGCCGACGCCCTACTTCAACCAGATAGCCTGGCCCGGCGTCGCCCTGCTGCCCAACCTGCCGGCGACAGCGGTTCCGGTCGGCTTCACGCGCGGTGGCCTGCCGATCGGCGTGCAGCTGATCGGCCCCTACCTCGAGGATCGTACGCCGATCGCGTTCGCCGGCCTGCTGGAGCGTGAGTTCGGCGGCTTCAAGGCTCCGCCGGCGCTGACCTGAGTGAAGATCGCCGTCGTCGCCATCGGCCGGCTCAGCCGCTCGCCCGAGACCGAACTCGTGAAGCTGTACGTGGACCGGGCGACGGCGGCCGGCCGTTCGCTGGGCCTGGGGCCGGTGGAGGTGGTGGAGGTCGAGAGCCGCAAGCCCGGCAAGGCCGCCGAGGCCGAGGCGCTGCGCCCGCACCTGGCCGACAGTCACGTCATCGCCTGCGACGAGCGGGGCAAGGCCCGCGCCAGCCGCGCCTTCGCCGAGGAGATCGGCCAGCTGCGCGACCGCGGCGTGCGTCGGCTGGTATTTCTGATCGGCGGGGCCGATGGCCTCGATCCCGAGCTGGTGAAGGCGGTCCAGGGCGTCCTGGCCTTCGGGCCGCAGACCTGGCCGCATGCCCTGGCCCGCGCGATGCTGTGTGAACAGATCTATCGGTCTGTCTCGATTCTCGCCGGATCACCGTATCATAGGGACTGATGCGACGATCTCTGCTCCTTCTCGGGCCGCTGGCGGCCGTGGCGCTGGGCGCCATCGCCTGGGCCGCAACTGAGCCCGCCCGGCTGGAGCGGCTGAACCTCACGGAGACCGAGCTGACGGTCGACCAGGGCGCCAACATGCACCGGCTGTCGCGCCTGCTCTCGGTGCTGGAGCAGCTGAAGCGTGACCCGCCGCCCGCGCTGCTGGTGTCGCCCGACGACGCCCGTGACGCCGTGCGCGCCGCGATCCTCGTCAAGGCGATCACCCCGGACCTGGCCGGCCGGGCCCAGGGATACGCCCAGGGCGCCAACGAGGTCATGCGCCAGCGCCGGCTGGCCGCGGTGCAGAGCGAGGCGCTGTTCGAGCGTGACAGTCTGGCGGCCGAAGCTTTGCCGGCGCCGGACTCGTCCGCCGGCGTGCGGCTTAGGGGCGCACTCGACGCCGATACGGCCACGCTGACGCCGCCCCAACGGCTGGTGCTGCCGGCGGCCGGCACGGTGGTGCGGCGGTTCGGGGACACC
>Ga0209026_1000590_pt1 | contig 23667 bp, 19 predicted proteins | sample AraplaCL_Col_mCL_FD_184262 | JGI IMG/M metagenome (GOLD analysis project Ga0209026, IMG submission 184262) | Arabidopsis root microbial communities from the University of North Carolina, USA - plate scrape CL_Col_mCL (SPAdes) (version 2) | ecosystem: Host-associated > Plants > Roots >... | reverse complement strand
GGTTCGACAAATTCGTCTGGAACGAATTTGGACAGCCGAACGGCTGGCCCCGTAGCGCGCAGCGCGCAGGGGTGAGGCCCAAGGATGGGCCGAACAATCCCTCTCTCTCCTAGCGCGATCTAAAAACCGCACGGGCGTTTTTTTATGGGTGGCGGAGAGAGAGGCCTTGATGAGAACCCTTTCGGTTCGACAAATTCGTCTGGAACGAATTTGGACAGCCGAACGGCTGGCCCCGTAGCGCGCAGCGCGCAGGGGTGAGGCCCAAGGATGGGCCGAACAATCCCTCTCTCTCCTAGCGCGATCTAAAAAAAAACCGCACGGGCGTACATGAACAACCGAAGGTTGGCCCCGTAGCGCGCAGGGCCCAAGGACAGGCCGAACAATCCCCCGTCACTCGACATCATTCAACAGATTTCAACCGAAGCGTTCGATCCGGCATCGGGTTGAAGTAACCGGCACCCTCCATCAACGTCGCGAGGGCCAGCGCAAGCTTTGCGCAGCGGCCCGGCAGATGCACGTTGGCGCAGGTGCAAAACCGCTCGATGAAGCGCACCAGCATGTCGCGCCTTTCCACGTGAAGCACATTCACGCGCTGACGAAATGTGGCATCGCGCATGGCGAGCAGGCGCGCCTCGGTCCAGATGACGTAATGATCATTGTCGCGATAGCAATGCGCGTACAACAAGGCGAGCTGCTTTTGCGGATCTTCGCCCGGCGCGGCATCCAGCAGTTTCTGCAAGTTTTCTTGCGTGCTGGCGTGATCGGCGCGAAGCAGTTCGATAAAGAGCTCGTTCTTGCTGCTGAAGTTCGAGTAGAACGCACCGCGGGTATAACCGGCCTGGGCAGCGATGTCTTCCACGCTGGTCGCGGCAAGGCCTTTCCTGGCAATAATCACGGCTGCTGCTTCCAGCAAGCGCAGGCGGGTGCGTTCGCGACTTTCTGCCCGCGTCAGCCGTTGCCGTGGCATGCAGCAGCCTTGCTACTTGCTGGCGACCGTTTGCGTTTCGCCAGCCTGCCAGCCACCGCCAAGTGCCTTGAACGCCGCCACCGCCGCGCGTGCCGATTCGGCTTGCGCTTGCGCGCGTTCATCGGCGGCGCGCAGCAGGTTCTCGTCGGCTTGCAGTACCTCGATCAGGCTGACCACGCCTTTTTGATAAGCCGCAAACGATGCGGCGCGGGCACGGCTGAGCGAGTCCACGCCTCGAGTGAGCACGACAGTTTGCTGCTCGCGCTTGACCAGCGTCGAAAAGGAGTTTTCTACATCTTCGGTGGCGTGCAGTGCGGCGAGTCGATACGCGGCCAGCATTTCCGCCTGTTGGCCCTTGGCCTGCTGGATCTGCGCGTTGATGCGGCCGAAGTCGAACAGGCGCCAGCGCAGGCCCAGCACGCCGGCGGCCTGATTTGCATCGCTGGTGAAAAGATTGCCGCCGGCCACGGAGGTGGCGCTGCCGATCAGTCCGCTCAGCGATAGCTTGGGGTAGTACTCGGCGACGGCAACACTGATACGCGCGTTCGATGCAGCCAGGCGGCGTTCGGCCACGATCAGGTCGGGACGGCGGCGGAGCAGGTCGCCAGGTGTTTCGGTGCTGGCGATCTGCGGGGCGACCGGAATGCCGCGGTCTTCCATCAGTTCCGCCCGATGCATGCCAGGCTGCGTGCCCAGCATCACATCCAGGGCGTTCATTGCCGTATCCAGGCCTGCTTCGAGCACCGGCACGGAGGCCTGTACCTGCGCCAGCGCGCCTTCAGCCTGCCGCACCTGCAGTTCGGCGGCCAGGCCCTTGCCGTACAGCAGCTGGATGGCGGAAAGCAGATCCTGCTCCGTTTGCACCTGTTTGCGCGCTACCTTCAGGCGCGCCTGCAAGCCGCGAAGGGTGATGTAGATGTCGGCGGTTTGCGCCGCTACCGCCAGGCGCGTGGCCACGGCGCCGGCTGCGGACGCCTGGTAGTCGGCCAGCGCCGCTTCCCGTCCGCGACGCAGGCCGCCGAATACGTCCAGCTCCCAGCTCGCGCTGAAATCGGCTTCGTAGTTGTTGCCGTAGCGATCGAAACCAGGTGTGGCGTTCAAGACCTGGCCCAGCGGCGTTTCCACCGATTGGTAGACCCTGGCGGCCTGGCCGCTGATGTTGCCGGAAGGCAGCAGCGCGGCGGTGGCGGCGCCAAGCCCGGCGCGTGCCTGGGTGACGCGAGCGTCGGCCTGTGCGAGGTCCAGGTTCTGTTCCAGCGCCAGCGTTACGTACCGGGAAAGTTGCGGATCGCCGAAACCCGTCCACCAGCTGGCGAGGTCGGCGGCGGCCGACGCATGTCGCTGGCCGATCTCGGCCTGGCCCTGGAAATGATCGGGCATCGCGAGCTCGGGGCGGACGTAATCGGGGCCGACCGCGCAGCCTGCGAGGAGGCTGGCGGCCATGCACACGGCAAGCATGGGTTTGGGCGACATGGGTTCGCTCCCTGGGGAAATCATTGTGACTATATTACTAAATGGTCACTAGTTGTCCATTCCGCAGGTGCGGGGTAAGCTCCCCTCCATGAAGAAAACAACCGCTACTCACCAGCCTGCGCGCGGTCCGGTCGACCACGAGGTGCGCGACCAGATCGTGGCTGCCGCCACTGAGCATTTCAGCCATTACGGCTACGAGAAAACCACCGTTTCGGATCTGGCCAAGGCGATCGGCTTTTCCAAGGCGTACATCTACAAGTTCTTCGAGTCCAAGCAGGCCATCGGCGAGGCGATCTGCGCCAACTGCCTGCATGAGATCGAAACCGAGGTAAGGGCCGCCGTGGCTGAAACCGAGCTGCCCTCGGAAAAGCTGCGGCGCCTGTTCAAGGGCTTTACCGAGGCCACGCTGCGCCTGCTGTTCCGCGACCGCAAGCTATACGAGATCGCCGCCTCGGCCGCCACCGAACGCTGGCCGGCAGTAGTGGCCTATGAGGAGCGCGTGCAGGCGCTGCTCAAGGAGATCCTGCAGGAGGGGCGCCAGAGCGGGGATTTCGAGCGCAAGACGCCACTGGACGAAACGGCCGCCGCGATCTACCTGGTGATGCGCCCGTATTTCAATCCGCTGCTGCTGCAGCACAGCTTCGACTACACCGACGAGGCGCCGGGGCAGCTGTCCGGGCTGGTGCTGCGAAGTCTGTCGCCGTGAGTGGCTGGCAGTTTGTGACTATTGACTAATTTGGTCACAAGATAGCAAAATGAAGCCCTGCTCAGTCGCCCGTGGGGCTTTTCATGTTCAGGCTTCGCCTTGCTGCCTCTGCCATCGTTTTGGCCCTGCCGTTTGCGCTGGTCGCCTGCGGCGGCAAGGCGTCCGCCGATCCGCGCACCCAGGCGCCGCTGGTGCGCGCCGCCACCGTCCAGGCTGCCGTTCCCGCAACGCGTTCGTTTACCGGCATCATCGCCGCACGGGTGCAGAGCGACCTGGGCTTTCGTGTTTCCGGCAAGGTGCTGCAGCGGCTGGTGGATGCCGGGCAGAGCGTCAAGCGCGGCCAGCCGCTGATGCGCATCGACCCGGTCGACCTTAAGCTGGCCGCGCAAGCGCGGCAGCAAGCCGTGGCGGCCGCCCGCGCACACGCCAAACAGACATCCGAAGACGAAGCGCGTTATCGCGACCTGCGCGGCAGCGGCGCGATTTCCGCATCCGCCTACGATCAGATCAAGGCCGCGGCCGATGCCGCCAAGGCGCAGTTGAGCGCCGCCGAAGCGGATGCCGACGTGGCCAACCATGCCAGCGGCTACGCCGAGCTGGTGGCGGACGGCGACGGCGTGGTGATGGAAACGCTGGCCGAGCCGGGGCAGGTCGTCAGCGCCGGCCAGACCGTGGTGCGCCTGGCGCACGCCGGCCCGCGCGAGGCGGTGGTGCAATTGCCGGAAACACTGCGCCCCGCGATCGGGTCCACCGCGCAGGCTGCCTTGTTCGGCAAGGAAGGCGCGAGCGTGCCGGCCAGCTTGCGCCAGCTGTCCGATGCCGCCGATCCACTCACGCGTACGTTCGAAGCGCGCTATGTATTGCAAGGCGAACTGGCCAATGCGCCGCTGGGCACCACCGTGACGGTACGCATTGCCGCCGGCACTGTCGCCGCGCAAGGTGTGCAGGTGCCAATGGGCGCTCTGTTCGACGCGGGCAAGGGGCCGGGCGTGTGGGTGATCGACGGCCAATCGTCCAAGGTGTCCTGGCGACCGGTAGTGGTGCAGCGCCTGGATGACGACAGCGCGCGCGTTGCCGGCCAACTCAAGCAGGGCGATCGCGTGGTCGCGCTCGGTGCCCATCTGCTGCGCGAAGGCGAGCCGGTGCGCGTGGCCGGCATGGAGGTCGCCGTGGCAAGCGAAGGGAGCCAGCCGTGAGCGAGAGCCGTTTCAATCTCTCGGCGCTGGCCGTGCGCGAGCGCTCCATCACCTTGTTCCTGATCCTGCTGATCTCGCTGGCCGGGCTGGTGTCGTTCTTCAAGCTGGGTCGTGCGGAAGATCCCGCCTTCACGGTGAAAGTGATGACCATCATCACCGCCTGGCCGGGCGCCACCGCGCAGGAGATGCAGGATCAGGTCGCCGAAAAAATCGAGAAGCGCATGCAGGAACTGCGCTGGTACGACCGCACCGAAACCTATACGCGCCCGGGACTGGCCTTCACTACCTTGACCCTGCTCGACAGCACGCCGCCGTCGGCAGTGCAGGAAGAGTTCTACCAGGCGCGCAAGAAGATCAGCGACGAGGTCAACAATCTTCCGCCCGGCGTGATCGGGCCGATGGTCAACGACGAATACGCCGACGTCACCTTTGCGTTGTTCGCGCTCAAGGCCAGGGGCGAACCGCAGCGCCTGCTGGTGCGCGATGCGGAAAGCCTGCGTCAGCGCCTGCTGCATGTGCCGGGCGTGAAGAAGGTCAACATCATCGGCGAGCAGGCGGAGAAGATCTACGTCGAGTTCTCGCACGATCGCCTGGCCACGCTGGGCGTGAGCCCGCAGGACGTGTTGGCCGCCCTCAACAGCCAGAATGCGCTGACTCCGGCAGGCTCGATCGAAACGAACGGGCCGGAAGTGTTCATTCGCCTGGATGGTGCCTTCGATTCGCTGCAGAAGATCCGCGAGACGCCGGTGGTGGCGCACGGCCGCACGCTGAAGCTGTCGGATATCGCCACGGTCAAGCGCGGCTATGAAGACCCGGCCACCTTCATGATCCGCAACAACGGCGAGCCCGCTCTGCTGTTGGGCATCGTCATGCGCGACGGTTGGAATGGCTTGGATCTGGGCAAGGCGCTGGACCGCGAAGTGGCAACGATCAATGCCGGCTTGCCGTTGGGCATGAGCCTGAGCAAGGTCACCGACCAGGCCGTCAACATTGCTTCGGCGGTGGGCGAGTTCATGCTGAAGTTTTTCGTCGCGCTGCTGGTGGTGATGGTGGTGTGCTTCCTCAGCATGGGCTGGCGCGTGGGCCTGGTGGTGGCCGCGGCCGTGCCGTTGACGCTGGCGGTGGTGTTCGTGGTGATGGCCGCAACCGGCAAGAACTTCGATCGCATCACCTTGGGTTCGCTGATCCTGGCGCTGGGCCTGCTGGTGGACGACGCCATCATCGCCATCGAAATGATGGTGGTGAAGATGGAGGCGGGCTACAGCCGCGTGGCCGCTTCCGCGTATGCCTGGAGCCACACCGCCGCGCCGATGCTGGCCGGCACCTTGGTGACGGCAGTGGGTTTCATGCCCAATGGTTTCGCGCGCTCCACCGCCGGCGAATACACCAGCAACATGTTCTGGATCGTCGGCATCGCGTTGGTGGCGTCCTGGGTGGTGGCGGTGGTGTTCACGCCGTATCTGGGCGTGAGGATGTTGCCGGATTTCAAAAAGGTCCACGGCGGCCACGACGCGATCTACGACACGCCGCGCTACAACCGTTTTCGTGAACTGCTCGGACGCGTCATCGCGCGCAAATGGCTGGTGGCCGGTTCCGTCGTGGGCCTTTTTGTGCTGGCCATCCTCGGCATGGCGGTGGTGAAGAAACAATTCTTCCCCATCTCCGACCGTCCGGAAGTGCTGGTCGAGGTGCAGATGCCGTATGGCACCTCGATCGAGCAGACCAGCGCCGTCTCGGCCAAGGTGGAAGCGTGGCTGGCCAGGCAGAAGGAGGCGAAGATCGTCACCGCCTACATCGGCCAGGGCGCGCCGCGGTTCTACCTGGCGATGGGGCCGGAGCTGCCCGATCCGTCGTTTGCCAAGATCGTCATTCGCACCGACAACGAAGAAGAGCGCGATGCGCTGAAGCAGCGGCTGCGCGAGGCGGTCGCGAATGGCCTGGCTTCGGAGGCGCGCGTACGCATCACGCAGCTGGTGTTCGGCCCGTATTCGCCGTTCCCGGTGGCTTACCGGGTGTCCGGCCCGGATCCGGCCACGCTGCGCAGCATCGCGGCGCAGGTAGAGCAGGTGATGAATGCCAGCCCGATGATGCGCACGGTCAATACCGACTGGGGCACGCGCACGCCCACCTTGCACTTCACCTTGCTGCAGGACCGGCTGGAAGCGATGGGGCTCACGTCCAGCGCGGTAGCGCAGCAGTTGCAGTTTCTGCTGAGCGGCATCCCGGTGACGTCGGTGCGCGAGGACATTCGCAGCGTGCAGGTGATCGCGCGTTCGGCCGGCGATGTTCGGCTCGACCCGGCCAAAATCGGCGACTTCACCCTGGCCGGCGCCAACGGGCAGCGCATTCCGCTGTCGCAGGTGGGCAAGGTCGAGATACGCATGGAAGAGCCGATCATGCGCCGGCGCGATCGCGTGCCGACCATCACGGTGCGCGGCGACATCGCCGACAACCTGCAGCCGCCGGACGTCTCCACGGCGATCACCAAGCAACTGCAGCCGATCATCGCCAGGCTGCCGAGCGGCTATCGCATCGAGCAGGCGGGCTCCATCGAGGAATCGGCCAAGGCGACCACCGCCATGCTGCCGTTGTTTCCGATCATGCTGGCGGCCACCTTGCTGATCATCATCTTCCAGGTGCGTTCCATCTCCGCGATGGTGATGGTGTTCCTCACCAGTCCGCTGGGCTTGATCGGCGTGGTGCCCACCTTGATCCTGTTCCGGCAACCGTTCGGCATCAATGCATTGGTCGGCCTGATCGCGCTGTCGGGCATCCTGATGCGCAACACGCTGATCCTGATCGGACAGATCAAGCACAACGAACAAGCCGGGCTGGATCCGTTCCATGCGGTGATCGAAGCCACCGTGCAGCGTGCGCGGCCGGTGATCCTTACCGCGCTGGCGGCGATCCTCGCCTTCATCCCGCTGACCCATTCGGTGTTCTGGGGAACGCTCGCCTACACGCTGATCGGCGGCACGTTTGCAGGAACGGTTTTGACCCTGGTGTTCCTGCCGGCGATGTATGCCATCTGGTTCAAGATTCGGCCAGGCAATGTGTCTGATGGACATTCAGGGCGGCATGAGCCGGTGCGGCCGACGGAGCGCAGGTTGGAGGAAGCCGTTGCGGGATAAAAAGTGCCCAAGCTCACGAACTATCACCTCACGCTCGTCGTCCCGTCGAAAGCCGGAACCCAGTGACTTTCGACCAAAGACGCCGGACCCCGGCGTTCGCCGGGGCGACGGTGGAGATACACGTAAGCCGTAACTGTTTCTTGCTCCATCAACTTCTATCAAAGGAACCTCCATGTCCGATTCCAAAGTTGTCGTTGTCACCGGCGTGTCCTCAGGCATCGGGCGCGCCACCGCGGCAGAGTTCGCCAAGCGCGGCTGTCGCGTGTTCGGCACCGTGCGCAACGTGGCCAAGGCAGCACCCCTGGGCGGCGTGGAGCTGGTCGACATGGACGTGAGCCATGACGCGTCCGTCAAAGCCGCCATGCAATACATCACCGAGCGCGCCAGGCGCATCGATGTGCTGGTCAACAACGCTGGCACCAGCCTGGTGGGCGCGGTGGAGGAAACCGGCGTCACCGAAGCGACCGCGCTGTTCGAGGCCAACGTCTTCGGCATCCTGCGCACGGCGCAGGCGGTGCTGCCGCAGATGCGCGCGCAACGCAGCGGCAGGATCGTCAACATCAGTTCGGTGCTCGGTTTTCTGCCGGCGCCATACATGGGGTTGTATGCGGCGTCCAAGCATGCGGTGGAAGGGCTTTCCGAAACGCTGGATCATGAAGTGCGCCAGTTCGGCGTGCGCGTCAGTCTGGTCGAGCCATCTTTCACGCGCACCAACCTGGACGTCAATGCGCCACAGGTCCGCGCGAAAATCGTCGATTATGACCGCGAACGCGAGCTTGCGTCGCGCGCCATCGTCAAGAGCGTCAAAGATGCACCGGAACCTGAGGGCGTAGCCGAGACGGTGGTCGAAGCGGCGCTCGGCGCATGGCGCATGCGCCACACGCCGAGCGGCCAGGCCTCCCTGCTGAGCAAGCTGCGCCGCTTCATGCCGGCGGGTCCTGTCGACTCAAGCTTGAGAAAGAGTTTCGGCCTGGGTTGAGCGCGCAATCATTTGCAGGAGAACGTCACCGCACTTGTCATGGCGCACTCGCTGGACTGCCGACGACATTCACCACGGGCGCATCCGACTGGCGCCAAGCCGGCGCTCCCTCGTGTTTCAGCTCACGGGCCGCGTCATCCCAGGTCAGCTTGGTGAGTGCATAGGTGCCCCGTTCGTAACCGTACGTTTTGCCGTCGTCCTGGAAGAGGGCAAAGCTGCCATCCGCTCCCGGATATACCCTTAAGGAGACGATCTTCTGCGCTTGCTGAGCGTTCCCATCGTCCGATCCGAACGGCACGATGCTGCCTGCTTTTACGAACAGCGGCAGGGTATCGATGGGCGCATCTACTTCGATCGTCTGTCCGCCATGCAGCCGCTGGTTGGTCCAGTAGTTGTACCAGTCGCAGCCGGCCGGCAGATAGACCGTGCGATGGGTGGCGCCTTGCTCGGTAACGGGCGCTACCAGGAACGCCGGTCCATACATGTATTCGTCCGCGATATTGGCTACCTTCGGATCGTGCGGAAAGTCCATGAACAGCGCGCGCATGTACGGCGCTCCGGTCTGGTAACTGCGATAGGCCAGCGAGTATGTGTACGGCAGCAGCTGATAGCGAAGCTTCAGGTATTTCGCCAGGATCGGTTCGGCCTGCTTGCCGTAGGACCATATCTCGTTGTGATTTCTTTCCCCGTGCGCACGCATCACCGGCTGGAAAACACCCCATTCAAACCAGCGCACGAAGAGTTCGGGATAATCCTCATAGCGGCCGATCGTGCCGCGCACGTCCGATCCATCGATCAGCGGCTTGTGCGCCGCGTGGTAGTCGGCGGGGATCACCGGCGAAAAGAACCCGGCGATATCGGTATCCCAGTACGGCAATCCCGTCGCCGTGAAATTCAGGCCGGCGGGAATCGAGCGCTTGAGCATGTCCCAGGTCGATACGATGTCGCTCGACCAGAACACGGTGCCGTTGCGCTGGGCGCCCAGATACGCGGCGCGCGCCAGGATCATCACCCGGCGGCTGTCGCCGAAATCGCGCCGGAATCCTTCGTAGACCGCAGCGGTATGAAACAGCGGGTACGCGTTGTAGTAGCGTTTTCCGGAGCCGATCCAGAACACGTCGTTGGCCGGATCGACATCCGGTTCGGTTTCATCCAGCCACAGATAATCGAAGCCGTAAGGCTTGATGTAGCGATCGCGGATCTGTTCCCAGAACCATTTCGCCGCGGCCGGATTGGTGGTGTCGATGTTCGGCCCGATGACCGCCTTGTACCATCCTGAATCGGGTTTGCCGTCCGGCGTATGCACCAGCCAGCCCTTGCTCGCCAGCATGTCGTAGAACAGCGTTCCCTTGGAGAAATGCGGCCACACGCTCAGCAGCGTATCCACACCTTGCGCGTGCAACTGGCGATTCATCGCGGCCGGATCGGGCCAGCGCGCCGAATCCAGATCCAGGTTGCCCTGCTCGGTCATGTTGAGAAAATCCACCACCATCACGCCCAGCGGCAGGTTTTTCTTGCGGTACTCGTCGGCCACCGCCAACACCTGCGCCTGCGTCGGGTAGATCGCCTTGCTTTGGACATAGCCGTAGACCGTCTTGGGCAGCATCTGCGTCACGCCCGTGAGCAAACGGTAGCCGGCGTAAATCTCGTCGGTGTCATCGCCCGCGATGACGAAATACGAAACGCGATCGCCGACCTCCGAGGTCCAGACATTCTGGCCATTGAAACCGAGATCTATCGTCGTCTTGGATGGGTTGTCCCAGATCAGGCCATAGCCAAGGCTCGACACCATGAATGGGACGCAGACGTTCTCGCCGCCCACGGCGCCGTAGTCGTGCCAGCAGCGAATCTCGTGATCGCGCAGATCCATCCATCCTTTCTGCTGCTGCCCCAGGCCGTAGTAATGCTCATTTGCCGGCGAGTCGAACATCGCGCCGATACGGTAGTCCGTGTGCGTGGTATCCGAACGTTCCGGCATCATCGTCCACGTGCGCATATGCAGCAGCGTCTTGCCGTCAGCGGTGGTGACCCGCAGCGCATCATCGTGAGGGCCGCCCTGATGGGGGCCGCCGAAGTACTTTTCGCGTAGCTGGTTGTTGAGTGCATCCAGCGGCATGCGCTCCGGGCGTTGGTCCTTCGCAAGCTCTGCCGGCGCTACATGCACCACCATTTTTGAGGAGCGAAAAATCTCGCCGCCTTCCGCATCGCGCGTGTGCGTCCAGCCTTGCTCCGATGGCTTGGCCACGAATCCGTACCCAGGCGCGGCGGTGGCGGCCGCCGGGTCGGTGCTGATGGTGACCCGCAGGATGTTCGGGGCATACGGTTCGAGCGAAATAGTTCTGCCGTTGCGCTGCAGCAGCAGCGGAGCATCGTGAGCCATGCTGCTCAATGACACCGCCAGCAGCAGCGCGCCCAGTCCGCAGGACACCAGTCTGCGCACGGTGCTGCACTGCGCGCCAATCATCCTGCCAGGTCTGTTCCGTACATCCACCATGCGTGCGATCTGCATTTGTTTCTCCCCGCTTTGCGACGAAGGCTCACCATGGTGGGCCGCGTGATCGCGTCGAAGATTGCATAAAAGCCGGCCGGGCAAGAAGTGAAAACGGCCGCACTTTGCGCTTTAGCAAAAGCATGTGGTGGAAAACATAATGCGCGCCGATCGGCGCGCTTGCGCCATCGGGCGCCTTCAGCCTTCGCGTTGCGGCATGCGTCCCACGTAGCTGGCGCGCGGCCTGATCAAGCTTCCGCTTTCCTGCTGCTCCAACGCGTGCGCCAGCCAGCCCGCCATGCGGCCGGCGGCGAATATAGCCAGGGCGACGTCGGCGCTCAGTTCGTAGGCCGAGGCGATGGCGGCGAGCGCAAGATCGAGATTGGGCTGGCGGCCGCATTGCGCCTGCACGGTTTCGATCAGCCGTTCGATCGCCGACAGTTTTGCCGGACGTGGTCGCGTGGCGCGCAATGCCGCCAGCAATACGGCGCCGCGCGGATCGCCGTCGGGATAGAGCGGATGCCCGAAGCCAGGCGGCGCTTCGCCGCGACGAAGACGTTCGCGGATACGATCGATAGGTTTGCGTTCGCGCAGCGTGTCCTGGATGAAGGCATGCGCGCGTGCGGCGGCGCCACCATGATGCGGACCCGATAAGGTGGCCAAGCCTGCGCACACGGCGGCGTGCAAGCTGGCGCCGGTCGATGCGGCAACGCGCGTGGCGAACGAGGAGGCATTCAACTCGTGGTCCGCGCACAACACCAGCGCGCAGCGCACCAGTTCGGACAGCCCGGTTTCTTGTCTGTGCCAGCTTGTCACCATGACGCGGTGAATCGGTGCGCCGCTGGGCTGCGCGCCGCACAGCAAGGCCGCCGTTTCGCGCAACAGCAACGCAGCATCGGCGCGACGGTGGCGTGGATCGATGCTGTGCGCATGGGTTGCTTCGAGCGCAAGCAGCGGCAGTGCGGCGGCGGTTCTTTCCAGCGGCGGCACATCAACGTGTTGCAGGAGATGTGCTACCGCTTCCGGCCAGCGATCGGGCACCCCGTCGACAAACGGATCGTGCTCGCCGCAATCCCACAGCAGCCGTGCCGTTTCTTCCAGCGTGGCGCCGTCCTTCGCCAGCGCGATCGCCGATTCGCCGCGGTAGTAATGCGCATGCGGGCGGATCAGCGAGATGCGCGTTTCCATCACCGGCAAACCCCACGCCAGGCTATGCGCTGCACCCTGCGCCGCGCCGCGTCCGGCCTGGCGACGTTCGATCAGCTGCTCGATATCGCTGGCGCTGTATTCGCGGCTGCGCCCGTCCGGCCCGGGGCGCGAATCGATGCGGCCGCGGCTGACGTAGGCGTAAAGCGTGGCGAGGCTGACGCCGAGCCGGGCGGCGGCATCCTGGGCGGAAAGGTAGTCGGTGCGCATGCCGATATATTGATCCTTTCAATCAAGATTGATCAATGTATTTCCTCGTGACAGAGTGGCGCCCGCCGCATTCGCCAATGCGATGGGTGGCGCGCCTACTGCGCCGCGACATGGCTGCGCTGGCGCATCGCTTACAATTTCGCGTTTCGGAGAACCGTGATGACCTCGTTCGATTCCGCCGGCAGCCGATTCCGCGCCGCGCTCGCCGCCGAACAGCCCTTGCAGGTGATTGGCGCCATCAACGCCAACCACGCATTGCTCGCCAAGCGCGCCGGTTATCGCGCCATCTATCTTTCCGGCGGCGGTGTGGCAGCCGGTTCGCTGGGCATGCCGGACTTAGGCATCAACACGCTCGATGACGTGCTCACCGACGTGCGCCGCATCACCGACGTATGCGATCTGCCGCTGCTGGTGGATATCGACACCGGCTTCGGTCCCAGCGCCTTCAATATCGCACGCACGGTGAAAAGCCTGATCAAGTTCGGCGCAGCGGCCTGCCATATCGAGGACCAGGTCGGCGCCAAGCGCTGCGGTCATCGCCCCGGCAAGGAAATCGTCTCGGCCGGCGAAATGGCCGATCGCGTGAAAGCGGCGGCGGATGCCAAGACCGATGCCAATTTCTTCTTGATTGCACGCACCGACGCCATCGCAGTGGAGGGCGTCGATGCGGCGATCGAGCGCGCGCTGGCCTGCGTGGAAGCAGGCGCCGATGGCATCTTCGCCGAAGCGGCCTACGACATTCCCACCTACCGCCGTTTCGTCGATGCCGTGAAAGTGCCGGTGCTCGCCAACATCACCGAGTTCGGCAAGACGCCGCTGTTCAGCGTGGACGAGTTGCGCAGCGCGGGCGTGGGCATCGTGCTGTATCCGCTCTCGGCGTTCCGCGCCATGAACAAGGCGGCCGAGACGGTGTATGAATCCATTCGCCGCGACGGTCACCAGCGCAACGTGATCGACATGATGCAGACGCGCGAGGAACTGTACGAGCGCATCGGCTATCACGATTTCGAGCAGAAGCTCGATCAGCTTTTTGCAGGCAAGAAGTAGTCCATGTTTCCGGTGGCCGCTTTCCCCGCGCGGCTACGTCCGATAGATCGCACCCTGGAGCACAAGCAATGAGCGAGCAAACCGCAACCGCCCCCAAGCCGAAGAAATCCGTTGCCCTTTCCGGTGTGGCGGCGGGCAATACCGCCCTGTGCACGGTCGGCCGCAGCGGCAACGATCTGCACTATCGCGGTTACGACATCCACGACCTGGCCGCCAAGGGCTGCTTCGAAGAAGTGGCCTACCTGCTGGTGCATGGCGTGTTGCCGAACTGGGCCGAACTGAATGCGTACAAGGCCAAGCTCAAGCGCCTGCGCGGCCTGCCGGCGCCGGTGAAGAGCGCGCTGGAACTGCTGCCGGCCGCCACCCATCCGATGGACGTGATGCGCACCGGCTGCTCGGTGCTGGGCACGGTGCTGCCGGAAAAGGAAGATCACAACATCACCGGCGCGCGCGATATCGCCGATCGCCTGATGGCGAGCTTCGGCTCCATGCTGCTGTACTGGTACCACTTCAGCCACAACGGCAAGCGTGTGGAGACAGAAACCGAAGACGAAACGGTCGCCGGGCATTTCCTGCACGTACTGCACGGCAAGAAGCCGAGCGAGCTGCATGCGCAGTCGCTGGACCGCTCGCTGGTGCTGTACGCCGAGCACGAGTTCAACGCCTCCACCTTTACCGCGCGCGTGATCGCCGGCACCGGCTCGGACATGTATTCGGCCATTACCGGCGCGATCGGCGCATTGCGTGGCCCCAAGCATGGCGGCGCCAATGAAGTGGCCATGGACATCATTGCCAGGTACCGCAATGCCGCCGACGCCGAGGCCGACATCCGTGCGCGCGTTTCCGCTAAGGAGATCATCATTGGCTTCGGCCATCCGGTGTACACCGTGTCCGATCCGCGCAACGAAATCATCAAGGAAATTTCGCGCAAGCTTTGCACGGAAGGCGGCAACCCCACCTTGTTCGACGTGTCCGAGCGCATCGAGAAGCTGATGTGGGAGCAGAAGAAGATGTTCCCCAACCTCGATTGGTACTCGGCCAGCGCGTATCACATGATGGGCGTGCCCACGGCGATGTTCACCCCGCTGTTCGTGATCTCGCGCACCTCCGGCTGGAGCGCGCATGTGATCGAGCAGCGCCAGGATGGCAAGATCATTCGCCCCAGCGCCAATTACACGGGGCCGGAAGATCGCAGCTATACGCCGATCGAGAAGCGTTGATCTCTTCGAACTGTCTTGTCGATGGATAGCTCGTCGTCCCGGCGAAAGCCGGGACCCCAGCGACCTGTGAGCGCCAAAGACACTGAGCCCCGGCGTTTGCCGGGGCGACGAATTTGTGCTGCCCGGAGTAGCCATGGGCGTTTGCCTTGGGAACGCACGATCTGTATCACGCGCGATACACTTTCCGTGCATCCGTGCTGGTGCGGTAACGCCCTGTTTTTCCGCCAGATATCGAAGCACGGCGCACCACCGCGCGCATCGCGGTATGCGCACTGTTGCATTCCTGTCGCACATGCCTAACGAAACGGCCCTCGCGCCGCCGTGACGCGACGTTCGCAACACCTTGATTTTCATGAGAGAGACGCGTGCAGCTCGCGCGTTCGCGGCTTGGCATGTGGTTTGCCATACCTAAGCGCTGCGAAGCAGCGAAAGCAGGGGGCAACCGCATCCGTTCCGGGAGGAACTCTTATGCGCAAGACTCTTCTTTTCACGGCATTGACGCTCGGCTTGGGACTTGCACTCCCGGCCATGGCTCAAGACAACGACAACTCCTACAACAACAATTCCAATCAGCACAACAACTACAGCACCCACAGCAAGACCGTCACCGCCAACGGTAACGACCGCAACAACAGTGGCGATGTCTACAGCGACGGTCTGGGTACGGCGGCGGCCAACAACGGCGGTACGGCCGTTTCTTCGGTAAGCGACGCGTTCAACACCAGTACCGCGGTCGCCAACACCACGTTGGATGGCTCCGTGTCCAATGTTTCCGTATCGGGTATCGGCAACGTTGCCATCAATGGCGGTAGCGCCAACGGCGGACGCGGTGGCAGAGGTGGCGATGGCGGTTATGGTGGCGATGCCTATGCGCATAGCGGCCACGCCGGCGGATCGGGCGCGAGCAGTGGTAATGCCGGTTCGCTCAGCGGCGCAGCAGGCGCGGGCGCGAAATCCTCGGGCGGCGGCGCGTTGGCCAATACCGGTGACGACGATGGCGTCGCGACGGCTGTAGGTGGAAGTGGTGGAGCCGCTACCGGCGGCAGCAATACGGCCGGCGCAGCCACGTCAACGTCGGGTTCGGCCAGTTCGATGGGCGGCACCAGCGGCAACGTCGCCAATGCCGGCGGCAACGGTGCGGCCGGCGGTGATGGCGGCATGGGTGGCAACGGCGGCAGCGCATGGGCCGATGCAGGCAGTTTCGACATGTCCAACACCATGTCGGGTACTGCGGCGGCGGCAGCCGGCATCACCACTATCGCGCAGAACAGCGGTGCGGCAGCGCTGATTCAGCAAGGCGTGACCGTACAGGCCAACTTGAACGTCGGGCATTGATAGCCGATTGACCGGCATGGCGGAGCCCAAGACTCCGCCATGCCCGGTCAGCGCGCCGTCGCATGCGACGCGCCCACCACGATGGGAGTAGTTGCCATGGCTTGTTCGAAACTCGTAACAGGGTTGGCGCTGTTGTGCGTGCTGGAAGGCGCGCTTGCGGCAGATCCACCGCACGACGCCGCAGGCGCCCAGGCGACGCTGGTCGATGGCTTCGGCCAGCCGGTAAGCGCCGGAGCCTTGCAGCATTACAGCGGAAGCGGCCTGGTGCAGAACAATCAGACCATCACCGGCACGGTAAGCGGCAACTCGGCGTCGAACGTCAGTACCGGCGCCAACTCGATCAGCGGCAATGCCTTTCAGGGCGCTACGGGCTTGCCATCGGTGGTGCAGAACACCGGCAACAACGTGCTGATTCAGACCGGCGTGATCGTCAACGTGCAGTTGAAACCATGAAATTCATGCTGGCAGCGTTGGTCGCGTTATCCGCACTTGCGGGTGCGCCGCCGTTGCGTGCCGCCACCATGGCGCTCAACGACAACGCCGGGCAGACCTACGCGCTGCATATTTCGACGTTGAAGGAAGTGAAGTATCGCAACACGATCCATCAAAGATACGACTTCAGCTGCGGCTCCGCCGCCGTGGCGACGCTGTTGACGTACCAATACAACTATCCGGTCAACGAGCAGGCCGTGTTCGAGCAGATGTACGCGCACGGCGATCGCTCGAAGATCAACAAGGAAGGTTTCTCGCTGCTGGATATCAAGCTGTACCTTGAAAGCATCGGCTTCGACGCCGACGGTTTCCATGCCAACCTCGCGCAATTGCAGCAGGCGAACCTGCCGGCGATCGTGTTGATCGAGGATCGTGGCTATCACCATTTCGTGGTGGTCAAGGGCGTGCGTTACGGACGCGTGCTGCTGGGCGATCCCGCGCGCGGCACGCGTGCCATTCCCATGAGTCGCTTCGATCAATTGTGGCGAAACGGCCTGGTGTTCGTGATCCACAACCGGCGCGAGCTGGCGCATTTCAATACCGACAGCGATTGGCGCAACGCGCCGATCGCGCCACTGGGCGTGGGCATCGACCGGCGCGGGCTGGATACGATCACCATGCACAAGTACGGACCTGGCGACATATGAGGTGGCCCATGAAACGTTCCGGTCTTTCCTGGTGCGGCATCGGCTTGCTTGGTTTGGCTTGCTGTGTGACGACGGCGCACGCACAGAATCGCTTACCCCTTGCGCAACAAGTGGCGGGTTTCGGTAGGCCGGTTTCCGTCGCACGGCTCGATGCGGTGCGCGGCGGTTTCGACCTGGGCGACGGCCTGCAGGCATCGTTCGGCATCCAGCGCGCGGTGTACGTCGACGGCAACCTGGTCACCTACCTCAACGTGACGATTCCGGATCTCGCGCATATCACCACGCAGCAGGCGGTATCCCTGGCAGCGGCGCTCGGTACCGTGAATGTGCAGGTAGGGTCAGGCAATACGATCGATACCTCTTCGCCGACGACCGGCGCGGCCAGTCGTGCCGCCGCCGTGGTTCCGTCTGTCACGCAGGCGAACACGCCGAGCAATCCCGTCGTGACCAGCACCGTTATTCCCGCGTCCATCGCGCAAGCCAACGCGGCCACGACGATCCAGAACACGGTGGACAACCAGGTCATCCGCAGCCTGACCACGCTGAATGTTTCGGTGAACGCGCTCAACGCGCTGCGCAGCCAGAACCTTCAGCAGAGCCTGCAAACCGTGCAGCAGTTGCAGGCGTTGTCGCATTGAAAACGGACATGCGCGATATCGCAGAGGGGGAACATCATGCCTAAGAAGGATCGGAACAGGAAAGGCGCATCGAGGCCGTGGCTTTACACGATAGGCTGCGCCAGCTTCATGGGTGTCTGCGGCGTGGCAACCGCGCAGAGCGTGACGAGCGCGGACGACAGTTCATCGCCGGCGATTCGCCAGCGGCTGGTGGAGCAGGGCGAGCGGATCGAAGTGATGCGTGGCCAGATCGAGGCCCTGCAGCGCCAGCTTGCGCAACAGGAAGCCGACTACAGGGCCTTGCGCCATGCCGTGGGCATGGATGTGCTGGCGCGGCAGCGTGGCGGCAATATCGCCGCTGGCGGCGCAAGTGCTGCGGCATTGCCCATGCCCTCAGCCGATAGCTACACCGATGTGCAAGCTGCCCAGCAAGGGCCTTCGCCAGTGGGCCAGGCGCCAGCGGAAAGTACGCGTCCACCCGAAGTCGCGCCGATCTTCCAGCAGCCCGGTGTGCTGACGCCCAAGGGCAAGATCGTGATCGAACCGACCTATCAGTTCGGCTATTCCACCGCCGATCGCGTTTCGCTGATCGGCTACACCATCATTCCCGCCATCCTGATCGGCCTGATCGACGTGCGCCAGGTGCGCAGCACCACGCAGACAGCGATTCTCACCGCGCGTTACGGCCTCACCAACCGCATGGAACTGGAAGTGCGCGTGCCGTACGTGGATACGCATACCGATACCGTCAGTCGCGAAGTGCTTACCGGCTCGGCGGAAAACAACGTATTCGGCTCCAGTGGCAAAGGCCTTGGCGATATCGAGGCCACGTTGCGCTACCAGATCAACAATGGCGGCGCGGACAGTGCGTATTACATCGGCTGGCTGCGTTTCAAGTCACGCACCGGCAAGGATCCGTTCGAGGTGGTCACCGATTGCCAGACGCGCTGCGTGCAAAACCTCACCGGCACCGGCCTGCCGATACGCCAGCCGACGGGCACCGGTTTCTATACCGTGCAGCCGGGACTGACCTGGCTGTTCCCATCCGATCCGGTGGTGTTCTTCGGCAACTTCAGTTACCTCTACAACATCGAGCGCCATAACGTTTCGGAGAACATCCTGCTGGGCGGCAAGCAGTTTCTCGGCAACGTGAAGATGGGCAACGAGGCCGATGTGAGCATCGGCATGGGCATGGCCTTGAACGACAAGGCTTCGCTCAGCATCGGCTATGACCAGACCTTTGTCGGCGAGACGCGCGAATCGGGCCGCAAGCTGCCGGGCTCGACCAAGGTGTGGCTGGGTTCGCTGTTGATTGGCGGTTCCTATCGCTTCAACGAGAAGCGCACGTTGAACTTCACCCTGGGTGTCGGCATTACGCGCGATACGCCGGATGCGACGGTGATCGTACGTGTGCCGATGATGTTCTGACGCATTCGACTTGCCGGACGTGCGCAAAAAAATGCCGTGTTTTGCACGGTGTGTGCACGTTGCCGGTATCTAGTATCGGTCACTCCTGATTTCTTCGCGAACGCAACGCTTTCGCGGGCACTGCGTGCCAGAAAGACACAAGGAGTTCCGTCATGCGTCGTACCGTCCCCTCTCATGTTCTGCATTGCTGCCTGTTCGCTGTGTGTGCCTTAAGCAGCGGCGTAGCCCTGGCCGACAACCCCGATCCTGACGTTTCCCCCGCGCTCGACCGCATCAGCCTGTGGCTGGGTGCCTATGACGCCCACACCAGCACCACGGTGAGCGCGGGACTCAACAACGTCGACGTGAAGGGCCGTATCAATCTGCAAGACGACCTGGGTTTTCCGTCGCGCAAAGTCGAACCGCGCGTGCGTTTCGACTTTTTGCTGGGTGAAAGCCAGGGTTTCTCGTTCGATTATTACCGTGTCGACCAATCCCGCACGCGCACCCTGTCCACCGCCATCGGCTTCAACGGCAACACCTTCGATGCGTCGGCATCCGTAACCGGGCGTGTCAATTTCGATTGCGGCAGCGCCGCCTACAAGTGGTGGTTCGGACACGGCAGCGACGTGTTCGGCCTCGGCGTGGGCGCGGCCTATTATCGGGTGCATGCGGGCATCAGCAGCGAGGCGACGCTAAGCGGGCCGTTTATCGGGCAGGCGTCTGCGTATACCTCGACCTCCACCACGCACAGCGCCTGGGCGCCGGATGTGCAGCTTGGCTGGCGGCACGCGTTCACCAACAACCTGCGCATGTATCTCAACGCGTCGGGGGTGAAGAAGAACGGCAATCACCTCGGTGGCCACATCTACGATGCGGCGCTGGGCGTGGAGTGGTTTCCGTGGCGAAACATCGGTTTCGGTGCGGAGTACGACTACACGCGCATTCATATCCACCAGGGTCACCACACCTACAACGATGAGCTGGCGATGCGGATGGATGGGCCGTCGCTGTTTTTGCGGTTGCGGTTTTGAACGGTGTTCCCTCCCCGCATATAGGCAGGGAGGGAACGGAACCTCAGAACCCTTCGGCGACCATCGCCGCCTTCACGCCTGCGTCGTCATGCAAGCGCGCGCTGAATGTTTCGAGGTGATCGAGTCCGCTCAGGTCCACCTGCTTGCCCTTGGCCCAACGCAGCACCACGAAGAGGTAGGCATCCGCCGGTGAGCGATGCCCGGCAAGCCATTGGCGATCGGCCAGTTGCCCATTCAAGCGCTCGAAGTGGCCACGCAGTTGCTGCTTGGCCGCAGCCTGCAAGGCCGCATGCTGCGATTCGTCCGCGATGAAACGCTGCGGACCGAACAGGGGCTTGAACGCCGCATGCACGTCGGCGTTGAGGAAGCACAGCCAGCGGTTCACCTCGGCGCGTTCTCGCGGCGTGCCGTTGCCGGCGAGCTTGGCTTCCGGAAAACGGTCCATCAGGTAATTGAGAATGGCGACGTTCTGGGTAAGCACCCAATCGTCTTCCACGACCAACGCGGGCACCTGTCCGGAGGGATTCAACCTGAGGTATTCCGGCGAGCGCAGCGCTTCGCGCGCAACCTGATGCGCCTCGTACGGATGGCCGATCCATTCGAGCACGATGTGATCGGCCATCGAGCAGGCGCCGGGAAGGTAATACAGTTTCATGACAACTCCGTGCTGGCGAAAATGCCGCGCAGTGTGGCGCGCAATGCCATCGGCCTCAAGCGGTTTTACGGCGGCGATAGAACAGGTAGCCGCCGGCGCATACGATCAACGCCAGGCCGAATTCCAGCAGGTGCTTCATCCAGCCATGCGCATCGAACCATGCGCGCCATAGCGTTTCGTGGCTGATCATGCGGCCGGCCGTCCACGCGATCGCGGCGGCGCCAGCGTAGATGATGATCGGGAAACGCTGGATCAGCTTGAGGATCAGCGTGGAGCCCCATACCACCAGCGGAATGCTGATCAATAAGCCGATCACGACCAGGCCCATGTGGCCCTTGGCGGCGCCGGCGATCGCCAGCACGTTGTCCAGGCCCATCAGGACATCGGCCACCACGATGGTGCGCAATGCAGCCCAGAAGCCGGCTGCCGGTGCGACATTGCCGTGTTCGTCGTTGCCGGGCTTGAGCAATTTCCAGGCGATCGGCAGCAACAGCAGGCCGCCCACCAGCATCAGACCCGGCAGCTCCAGCAGGTACACCACCAGCACCGTCATGACGATCCGCACGAGGATGGCGCCCAGCGTGCCCCAGAGCACCGCGCGCTTCTGCAGCTGCGGCGCGAGATTGCGCGCGGCCAGGGCGATCACGATCGCGTTGTCGCCGGCCAGCACGAGGTCCAGCAGGACGATGGTGAGCAGATCCGACAGCAGGTGGGTGGGGAGCATCATGCGATTTCCTTGGCGCGCGGGACTTAACACGGCGACGGCCGGGCGCGCGCAAGAGCCCGTCGTCACCGCAAAAGTCTCGTTCTCAGCCTGGCTGCCACGGCGCCCGGAGCGATGCTTCGCTCGTGATGACGATCGCCGCGCGGATGCACAAAGCGCATCCGGAACTACTCCCCCTTGGGGTGGTGCGGGGATTGTCGGCGCGTGGGTCTGGCCGGTCAAGCATGGCGCGCTCGCAGCATGTCCGGCTGCACGTTCCCCGCTACAATTTCCGTTTTCCCTTACCGCGAGACTCCCCCATGAGCGCGCACGACATCCGTTCCGCCAAACGTCCCGATCCCGATCAGCCGATGGTCGACATTGCCAACTACGTCGCCGATTACCGGATCGATTCGACCGAGGCGTACGACACCGCGCGCTACATGCTGCTCGATTCGCTGGCCACCGCGATGATGGCGATGAAGTTTCCCGAATGCGTCAAGCACCTGGGACCGATCGTGCCGGGCGCCACCCTGCCGGGCGGCGCGCGCGTGCCGGGCACCAGCCATGAGCTGGACCCGGTGCAGGCCGCCTTCGCGATCGGCACGCAGATCCGCTGGCTGGATTTCAATGACACCTGGCTGGCGGCCGAGTGGGGCCATCCGTCCGACAATCTCGGCGCGATCCTGGCCGTGGCCGATTACCTGAGCCGCAAGGCCGAGCGTGAAGGCGGCCAGGCGCTGAGCGTGCGCGACGTACTCGCCTATGCGATCAAGGCGCATGAAATCCAGGGCTGCTACGCGCTGCTCAACAGCTTCAATCGCGTCGGTCAGGACCACGTGATCCTGGTGCGCCTGGCCTCCACCGCGGTGGCCACCGCGATGCTCGGCGGCAGCAAGGAACAGATCATCACCGCCGTGTCGCATAGCTGGATCGACAACGGTGCGCTGCGTACCTATCGCCATGCGCCGAACGCCGGTCCGCGCAAGAGCTGGGCTGCCGGCGATGCCTGCCGTCGCGCCGTCACGCACGCGATCAATGCGGTGTATCGCGGCGTGGTCGACTACCCCTCCGCACTCAGCGCCAAGACCTGGGGCTATTACGACGTGGCGTTCAAGGGCAAGGCGTTCGAGTTCGAGCGTCCGTTCGGCAGCTACGTGATGGAGAACGTGCTGTTCAAGATCAGCTTCCCGGCTGAGTTCCACGCACAGACCGCGGTGGAATGCGCGATGAAGCTGCACGCGCAGGTCGCCGGCAAGCTCGACCAGATCGAGAAGGTGGTGATCGAAACCCAGGAAGCCGGCTGCCGCATCATCGACAAGACCGGGCCGCTGGCCAACTACGCCGACCGCGACCACTGCATCCAGTACATGGTGGCGGTGCCGCTGATCTTCGGCCGCCTCACCGCCGACGACTACAACGACGACGTCGCCGCCGATCCGCGCATCGACGCGCTGCGCGAGAAGATGGTAGTGACCGAGAACCCGCAGTTCACCAAGGACTACTTCGATCCGGAGAAGCGCTACATCGGCAACGCCGTGCAGGTGTTCTTCAAGGACGGCAGCAGTACCGAGAAGGTCTCCATCGACTACCCGATCGGCCACCGCAAGCGCCGCGCCGAGGGCATTCCGGTGCTGCTGAAGAAGTTCGAAGGGGCCATGCGCGGGCATTTTCCGTCCCACAAAGTGAAGGCCATCCTCGATGCCGCGGCCGACCCGGCCAAGCTCGATGCCATGCCCATACAGAACTTCCTCGCGCTCTTCACGCTGTGACGACGGCGTAAGCAGAGAATCTTAAGCAGTGGGGCAGTGGCCTCCGGTTCGGCGTGGGTGTCGAACCGGGGCTGGGCGTACTGGGGTAAGCAAGCCGTCGTGACCGTTCGTGATCGGTCATTTTGCAAATCGTTTAAAAGTTGTTAAACTCGCGCGCGCCGGGTATTTGGTCATCGCAGGAAATTCGTCCATCACTTTGCTTGGAGTGACGAAAGCGATTTTGTCTGGCGGGATGAATGCCCTACTCATTAAGAAGAGGAGACACCTGATGAAACGTAAGGGCCTGTATTTTCTGATCGCTCTTGCCCTGGGCGGCGTAGGTGCCGTTCACGCGCAGGACACCACGGCTGCGAGCAGCGGCACGAGCAGCACCGCCCCGGCC
>Ga0209026_1000586_pt1 | contig 23737 bp, 27 predicted proteins | sample AraplaCL_Col_mCL_FD_184262 | JGI IMG/M metagenome (GOLD analysis project Ga0209026, IMG submission 184262) | Arabidopsis root microbial communities from the University of North Carolina, USA - plate scrape CL_Col_mCL (SPAdes) (version 2) | ecosystem: Host-associated > Plants > Roots >... | reverse complement strand
AAGGTATCAAGGACGAGTCGTTCTATTACCAGATGGAACCGCTCGTGCAAGAGATGTCCGGCAATCGGGTCGGTACGGCCATGATGAGCGCCTATCAGAATCTGTATCAAGGCCGCACGACGAAGCGCTCTATGGCGCTGCTCAACGACCTGGGACTGATTGGCGATCAAAGCAAAGTCCAGCACGACAAGGCCGGCCAGATTTCGTTTCTGAATCCTGGTGCCATCAAAGGCGCGGACCTGTTCCGCGAAAGCCAATTCGAGTGGATGGAGAAAGTGTTGTTGCCGCAACTGGCGAGCAAGGGCATCACCAGCGACAAAGGCATCCTCGACGCCATCGGGGGCATTTTTTCGAACCGCACTGCGGCGAACCTGACAGCGACGATGTACCAGCAGCGCAATCAGATTCACAAAAACGAAAAGCTGAACCGCGGCGCGGCCGACATCGACCAATTGGATAAGCTGGGCCGTGGAACTGCTCACGGCCAGGAGCTCGAAACAGAATCGAAGCTGGCCGACCTCAAGCTGAAACTCGGCACCTCGATTTTGCCGATGTACGCGAGCGCCCTGCAAATGGCAACCTCGGCGGCGCAGGGCTTCACGTCCTTCATGGAGCGCAATCCTATGCTTGCGAAGGCAATGATTGTTGGCCTGGCTGCGGTAGCCGCGATTCTGATCGTCATCGGTCCTTTGATGCTGGGGCTCGCCTCGATCATCGGCCCCTATGCCATGTTGCACGTCATGTTCGCCCGTCTTGGCATTCAGGGCGGCGTGCTCATGCCGATCCTGCGGGGCGTTGGGACGGTCTTCATGTGGCTCGGCCGCGTGTTTTTGATGAATCCTATCGGCCTTGCCGTGACCGCTATCGCCGTTGCCGCCTATCTGCTGTATCGGAATTGGGAACCGATTGCCGGCTTCTTCATGGGCCTTTGGAGCCAGGTGCAGACAGCATTTGCTGGCGGACTCGGCAGCATCGGAGCGCTGATCTTGAATTGGTCGCCGCTTGGCTTTTTCTACCAGGCGTTTGCCGCCGTGCTGGGCTGGTTTGGCATCGACCTGCCGGCGAAGTTCAGCGAGTTCGGCGCGATGATCCTACGCGGCCTCGCCAATGGCATCACTGGCGCGCTCGGCGCAGTAAAAGACGCGGTCATGTCGGCCGGCTCTGCGGTCATTAACTGGTTCAAGGAAAAGCTCGACATCCATAGCCCGAGCCGTGTCTTTGCTGAACTCGGCGACTACACCATGCAGGGGCTTGCCGTCGGCATGAGTCGAGGCGAGAACGAGCCCTTGCAGGCGGTTTCCAGTCTGGCGCGCAAGCTGGCCGGCGTCGGTGCTGGCATCGCCATCGGGGCGGCCGGCATGCCGGCCATGGCCTTCGACACTCGCCCCGCGCTGGCACCTGGCGGCGGTGGCGGCGTGGTTGTCCAGGGCGACACGATCAACATCACCATTCAGGCCGTACCGGGAATGGATCAGCAAGCAATTGCACGAGCCGTCGAGGCAGTGCTCGACCGCCGCGAACGTGACAAGGCGGCGCGCTTCCGCTCGTCGCTGTATGACCGCTCTTGAGGAATCCGCATCATGATGATGATTTTAGGAATGTTCGTTTTCAGTCTGCCGACCCTGGCTTATCAAGAGTTGCAGCGGAAGACGCAATGGAAGTTTGCAAGCAATGGCCGTATCGGTCGGCGTGACGCGAAGCAATTCACCGGCCCGGGCGATGACACGATCACGCTATCGGGCTGGGTCGCGCCCGAGCTCACGGGGAGCCTCTACTCGTTCGACGCGCTGCGCCTGATGGCGGACACGGGGAAGAGTTGGATTCTGATCCAAGGCACCGGCCGCATCTATGGATCGTACATCATCACCGAGCTATCGGAGACCCGCTCTGTTCTCGATGGCATGGGCGACCCGGCCAAGGTCGAATTCACGATCACGCTCGAACGAACAGACGACAGCGTCTTGTCGATGCTGGGACTCGGCGATATTTCGGACCTCAAAAACATGTTGAGCCTCGATAGCATCACGAACAGCATCACCGAGGGCGCAAAGAACGCTATCGGCAGTGTCGTCGGCGGTGTAACCGACAAGATCGGCGGCGTTGTCGATGCCATCAAGGGCAAGTTCGGCGGGGGCGGTGCATGACGGCACTTGTTCCGGCGTTCAAAGTGACGATGGATGACAAGGACATCACTATCCCTGTCACGCAACGGCTGTGCAGCTTTCGATTGCTCCTGACCAGGGGAGACGAAGCCGATCAACTGGACCTGACGTTAGATGACTCCGACGGAAAGCTTGCCTTGCCAGCGACCGGCGTCAAGATTTCGTTCATGCTGGGATGGAAGGGAAAGCCGCTCGTCGATGCCGGCAGCTTTACGGTCACGGAGGCAGGACACTCCGGCGCGCCGGATCAGATTACGATTCGCGCACGCTCGGCGAATCTGATCGACACATTTAAGCAGCAGCGCGAACGCAGCTACCACGACACGACGCTGGGCGCAGTCATCGACCAGGTCGCGGCCGAGAATCAATTGCGGTCGGGAATTTCCCATCCGTTGCGCGGCGTCGAGATTCCGCACCTGGACCAGACGCACGAAAGTGATGCCGCACTACTACGCCGACTCGGCAAGAAATACGACGCCGTTGCGACTGTAAAAAATGACACGCTGCTTTTCCTTCCGATCAACGAAAGCAGGAGCGTCAGCGGCAAGGAACTGCCAACGGTGAAAATAAAGCGTAACCTCGGCGACCAGCACAATTACCTGTCGTCCGAGGCTGATGCATACAGCGGCGTGCGCGCCTTCTGGTTTGACGACGATCACGGTATGCGGCGTAGTGTCGTCGCGGGCATCGCCGGCAACAGTAAGCGCCTGCGAACGACCTATGCGTCGGAGGATGATGCTCGCACTGCCGCGTCGTCGGAGTGGCAGCGGCTACAGCGCGGCCTTGCGACCTTCGATATGACCCTCGCCGTCGGCGACCCTACTATCTCGCCACAGTCGCCTGTGCAGGTCTCTGGCTATAAGCCGCAGATTGATGCGACCGAGTGGCTGTCGAAATCGGTCGAACATAGCGGCAGCCGCAACGGCTTTACGACGCATGTGCAGTTTGAGACCAAGACCGAAGCGGCCGACACTGAGCGCGAGTTGCAAAACGACCCGGATGAAGGAATTACTGGCGTCATAGCGAAGTGGAAAGACAAGGTCAGCAAGAAATCGGGAAGTCAGGCCGCTGGCGCGCTCGGCAATCCGAAGACGTTGAAACACATGTATGCCAGCAAGCAAACCGCAAAACGCGCGGCGAACCTCGAATGGGAAAAAATTAAGGAAGTGCGCGAAATAATTTTAGAAAATCGCGAAATATAGACGATAAGCCCGGATATCCGATGTGTTGTGATGTGATCCGATTTTTAGGAGGAACCCTCCTTCATATCCGCGTGTTCATTTGCAGCGCGCCATAGAGAATCCATTCGCTTTCCAACCACAATGCCGTTTAGTCCAATAGCAGAGAGGATGAGCTGGAGCTCTTTATTACTCGCATCTATCGTGTCTTGTGAAACGGTGGACCCATATATCGGCATTACCACAACTGATATTGTCGTCTGCAATTTTTCGGTCATTTGCTGGCACACGATCTCTGCCTCTTGCAGGAATCTCCGCGCTTTCTCTTTCACGGCCGAAGGATTTGATACGACGAACGATTCCCAAATGGTGAGCGACTTTCCCGTATTTGTAATGGCGTCAAACACATAGGATGACTCTCCTAATTTGACATCGAACTGTGGCTCCGCATTGAAAAATTCTCGAGACGTTTCTAATATCGAAAATTTTTCAAGTGACCGCGCGCTGAATCCCCTTCTTCTTTGTCCTTTTAAGCTCGTGCCGCTCGGTTCGGCTGCGACTTCTTCCGACCGCGTAGGATTTTTTCGCTCGATGGTCTGTTGCTTGGCAGTGAGCTCTTTTGCGGATACGGGTTCAATTGACTCTGTTAAAGCGACGATGTCTCTATTATTTGAATGTTCAGCGATCTGCGCATTGGGCTCTGTCGTGTCAGAGATCGACTTCCCGCCTTTCTCCATTTCGTCCTTCACATCGATAGCGGCAACCTCATCCGCTGCCACTTTGCCGAGCACCTCAATCGGGCTGGCTTTTCTAATCAAGTTTACAAAGTGGCCTTCGTCGCTAAAGTCCGACGGCGCATAGAGAACTCGATGGTTGAAATTTAAAGTTGCAAAGAAAATGATGACCAGTAAAGAAGGGAAGCTCATCAGGAACCATATGTACAAATGTTGGTTATCTGGAGCAATATGAGGTAAAACGAGCGTCCCACTGATTTCCGCAATTCCGGCGAATATCGCTATGATCGTCAATGGATTTTTAATGGTTCCAGCATGTGCAGTCTTCATTCATCCCCCTCGTGCTTCGTAATTTTTACTTTCCCATCCCTCTTGATTGCCTAGCTTATTTTTTTTCGTTCACGTTTTTTTTGGCATTCTTCTTTTCTTTTTTTAACTGCGTCGCTAACGTGGATATCGCTTCAATTGCCTCCTTTGCAAAACCGACGTCTGCGCTCTTGAGAAGATAGGAGTCTGGCCACCGGATATCGGCCGCAAGCATGTCGATTAACGCCTGGGCACGTGCGTGCGCGTTTTCATCCAACGCCTCATTTGTCCGCGTGGCCAGATACACCAATAAGTAACGATCAAAAATTGACTTTATTTTGATGATGTAGGTCGCGGTATCGACATAGTGCCGATATTGCTTTAAGAACCAGGCGCTTAGGAATTCAATGAAGATAAATAGGGCCGAGCATGATGCAATACCATAAATATATTCCGTGCGAAACTCATGAACTAAGCAAAGAACTTGCCACGCGATGATCGAACTGATGAAGAAAAAGACACCCCATTTAGTATAAGAAGCTCCTCTATCCAGCAGAATTGACGCTTTCTTTTCTGCATCACGCGCTTTCTCCTCAAGCGTTTGAGCGATTGCCGCAAAATAACTCGTAAATGACGTCGCCGTTACAGCCAATTCCTGGTTGAGTTTGCTCTCTTGTGTCTCTGACTGCTTTTTCTCCGATTCCGGGCCGGTTAGCCGAGATTCCAACGGACTATTCGGTTCATTGAATTGATCAACCACCAGTCTGAACTGATCCTTGCTCATATCGGACTGCCGCGTTGGAAACAGATGATCAATGTGGATGCCTTTGGAGCGTTCGCGTTCGCGCTCGTCATCAACGTCAACTAAGCGTCTTTGACTCTTTACCGAAACTCCGACAGCAGTAGCCACGCCGGCGACAGCCACAATCACACCTACTAAAGTGTACAGGTCAAACGTGTTAAAAACGTATTCCCGCACAGGGCGATATGCCAGTCCAAGACCCACGTAAATGGCGATCATGCTGTACACCGTCGTGGGAGTTTTCAACATCTCCAAGGGAGAAGTCGGCCTATATCTCGTCTTGCGTACCGCTTCCGCTTTTTTTGTCCCACCGTCTTGTTTAACAGTCTGTTCTTCACTCATTTTCTTTATATCCCTCGTTTGCGCCTAAAGAATTAATAGTGCTGAGCAGAGTTACCGTCGACGTCGCTCCACAGACCACCTGCTTCGAAGTTCGCTAGCATCAGAAATACATTCTTGCTGTGCCCCGGAAAAGTTGCGCACTGTACTGCCTAGTGAGTAGGCTTTGCCATCGAAATAACATCTATTTTCTGATGGCTGCTGGTCGCTTTCGCGAAGTGTCGGCATTTTGTATAGTAACCAAGCGCACGATCCTGCCAGGATTGCAATCAGCACAAATTGCGCAAAAATGGTTCGCTGCGCGCGTGCGAACGAAGCATCCTTTTCGGTACAGGCAGCGCAATGAACGTGCTCCCGCGAGAAGAACTTTGCATGGTCGATTGCAACGCTCGGGGGCACCGCCGCAGTCTTCGAGACGCCGGCGGCTATCCAGCCCTCGAGCGTCTCCTTTACAGTGAGATAGTGCTCCATAGGGAGTTCACGAAAATAGCGTACGCCAAAATCTGCAATAAACACCTTGTAGATTTCGATCTCTTTGTCGCCGCAGATCGCCGCCCACTCCTTCACTAGAAGATTGATTCGTTTGCGTTGATAGTCGGTAATCCTCTGCACCTCTTTTTTTGCTTCGTTCAGATTCAAGTTGACGACGTTGCTCAGGCGTGGCGCGTCATTCACGTTGCCTATAACTGTCTGACCAACATCCCCTGAAAATTCGACTTTTTCCGACATCTGGAACCCTACTTTTATTCTCGTGCAGTGCTGGCGCTGCTTTTGTCACAAAAGTCGCGCGCGCCATCGCATAGCATGGCGCTATGGCGCTACTGCTTTTTTTTTCGACCGACGTTGATTGTTTGCGGCGCGGTAATATCGCCGGTGATCTGTTGGCCGACTGCACCGTGAAAAGTGACGGTTGCGCCGCTCTTGGTTGGCTGCGACGGGCCGTTCGCAGCATTCGCCCCCTCAACCACTCCTAGTACTCGGGCTTTTGTACGCACGTCTAATTGTCGATATCCGGCCAGGAGTTCTTTTTCATCGTCTGCGAGCCCCTCGCCCGACAGCGTGCCAAGCAAAACATATTGAGTATCCACACCGAGCGCGGCGACAGCTATCAGGTAGTCCGCGCCGGGGAATCGCTTGTCTTGCTCATAGTTAATCTGCGCCCCTTTTTCTACTCCACCAACGGCCGCAAAGTCAGGCTGGGTGAAGCCTAAGCGTTTCCGCTCTTCTTTTAATCGTTGCCCAAAGGTCGTCATTACACAAATATTTTCTTTGACAGGTACGTTTTTGAGTACTATATTGACGTCATTGCTAAGTGACGTACACAAATGATATCCCATGAGCACACTCGATACAGTCCCAAATACCGAGCATGATGGCGCTTCGAAGCCAATCACGATGCGCCTCAATCCCGACGAGCTCGCGAAAGTCGAGCTGTACGCCAAGCAGGATCAGCGCACCCGCGCTTCTTTCCTGCGTCTGCTGACGCTGCGCGCTCTGGCGGCGTATGAAAAACAACTCGAATCAACCACCGCTTGAACCAGGGGAATACCGCTATGTATCCAGACCCGAAACGCGTTCGCCAGCATCGCGTAATGCTGCGTCTTGACGATTACGAGCACGCCCTCGTCGAATCGCTCGCCCACTATCAAGGTGAAGCCGTCTCGACAATCCTGCGTCAGCTTGCCATGCGCCAGGCCGCCGCGATCCTCGCGTCAGATACAGGTTCAAGCGTATCCCACGCCGCCGCCTGATCAAAGACAGCAATAAGCAACTTTTGAGCAACCGAAAATGCATCTGGAAGAGTCCCAGCTAAACGACGACGAACTGGCAATGATCGAGGCCGTTCGTGTGCAGCAAGGGCTTGAGACTGCCGACCAGGCGTTCGAGTGGCTTGTCAAAACATCTGTGCGCGAAGGCGCGAAGAAGATTACCGGCCGAGGCCGGGCGCTGTACGCCATTGAGAGGAAGCCCATAGCATGAGAGTGATCAGCATCCCTTGCCCGCATTGCCAAAGCCGCGTCCGCGCGACCAAGAGCCGCACCATGTCGAGCATGTTCAAGGAAATCACCTACATGTGTCAGAACGACGAATGCGGTCACGTCTTCGTCGCCGGGCTCGAAGTATTGCGCACGGTCTCCCTATCTGCGATCCCTGCCGGCGATGTGCGCATTCCCGTTTCTCAACACGCCCGCAACGCTGCGCGAAACCAGCTTGCCTTAGACCTGGCAGCAGCATGACGATCGCCAAGCAAACCGCGCCGCCGTAAGCGGCACCAATCCCCATTTCTGTTAAGTCCAACGTGCGCCGCGAGGCGTGCGCGGGATTCGCTCACCCCAAAGAAAGCTGACGATGCTCGACCCTCTTCAATACTGGTCTGCCATGGTTCATACCTACTTGCTGGAACTTCGCGAAGCCGAACGCATGCTTGTACGGCTTCGGGCGCGCAAATCCCTGGCGACGGTGTATCAGGTGCAGGTAGTCGCTGCGGGCAAGGCCGAGCTCGGTGCGCGTGTCGCGCGCGGCATCGCTTACCTCGATGGCATGGCAGGGGCGTGGTAAATGCCTGCATTGATCCTTGCTATTCGTGGTCGCCTGCCTGCTCTCGCGATCCTGGCTCTGTTGATTGCTCCCGTCTTGTTGCCGGCCCTCGGTCTGGTCAAGGGGTAGCCATGCGTACCGCCAAGGTCAAAGACCATGCGTCATTCCATCCGGCCGCCGATTTCCTGCGCGCCCGTGACGCTGAAATCCCGACGCCGCCAAATGATCCGGTTGCGTTGGCTGCGTTGGCCGAGGCTAAAGCAAAACTCCAAGCCCACCAGCGCCAAGACATGGCCCCGATCATTGCTCAAGCCTGGGGCGTAACGCCGCGAGCAGTGCGCCGCAACGTGCTCAACCTGGCCGGCCTCGACCCAGACCGCTGGGAATCCCCTATCCATTCATTCACCAACAGCGAGCGCAGCGCCATGCGCGCGGCTGCTAATCGCGCTGTACGTGCCTACGAAAGTGTCTTAAATGCTGTCTAAGAAAGTTCAAGTTCCAATTCGGAAGCGACACGAATCGTTTATCAAGTCGGAGCGCTTTGCCCCTGAACTCGCGCATATTCCGGTCAAGTGGCGTAAGCGCGTCGTTGATGCCGCGCTTGAAAAAATGTCGTGGTCAAGCTGGTGGAAAATTTACGAAAGCATCGCTGTTGATCATGTGCGCGCGTTCGCTGCGCAGTATGTCCCAGCCGGCGTCGATCTTTCTCAAGACGACAGCGACATCGTCGCGACAGCCGAAAAGGCCGCTGCGAACGTCGTCAAAATGCTGTGGACGGCGCAGTCCGAGCAACACGCTCTTGACATCATCGCTACTGAGTGCGCCGACTACGGCATCGAAGTACCCGATTTTGAGGATGACCCTACTGCCGTTATCGCTCGCGCGATTGATCCACGGTGGTGGCGTCGTCAACTGCGCAAGCGCGTCAAGCGCGCGTTCGAGGCGGGCAATATCAAACTCGGCTATGTCCACTATCGCGGCGAGCCTTATGCCAGCAATGACGCCGTTTTATCTCGCATTTCGCAGAACAAGCGCAACGCTGCAGCGTTAGAGGCCAGCATCGTAAAGAACGAATTCGGCCAGCAATTCAGCATCGCCGAGCTCGCGGAAAAAACGACGGCCAATAAGGCGATCCGGCGCAATGAACTCATGTTGCGCATCAATGGGTTCGAGCAAATCGCCCGTGAGAACAACGACCAGGGATTGTTTTTGACGTGGACATGTCCGTCGCGCTTTCACGCAACGCGGCACGACGGAAAGCCGAATAAGAACTACGACGGCTCGACGCCATATGAAGCCAATCAATATCTTGGAAAGATGACAGCGCTTTGCCGCTCTGCGCTGGCGCGTCGCGGTATCGGCCTCTATGGATTTCGCATCGCCGAGCCCCATCACGACGGATGCCCTCACTGGCACATGCTCCTGTTCGTGCGCGCGACAGACAAGTACAAGACCGAGCACGTTACCGACATCGCAAGCCGCGCGGTACGCATCATGAAGCGTTACGCATGGCGCGTTGATCGCGGCGAACCTGGTGCATCCAAGCGCCGCCTCGACGTGAAGAAAATCGACTGGTCCAAAGGCAGCGCAGCCGGCTACATCGCGAAATATGTCGCCAAGAACATCGACGGTGTTGCGGACCATAAGACGAAGGAAGGCCATATCGTCGCCGCTGAAAACGTCGGCGAAGTCGAGCTCGTGCCGTCGGCGCGCGTGGAAGCCTGGGCCGCAGCTTGGGGCATCCGTCAGTTTCAGCAATGGGGCGGCGCGCCGGTAACTGTCTGGCGCGAACTGCGGCGCATCGACAAAGGCATGATCGACAAAGCGCCGCCGGCAATGCTCGCAGCATGGAACGCTGTTCAAAAGATCGAGGGCGAGCAGCGCGCATGCTGGGCAAGTTACTTGCGTGTCCAGGGCGGTGCGCTGATCAACCGCAAAGACCTCGTCATTACGCTCGCCAAGGATGAAAAGACAGTCATTGGCCGTTACGGTGAGACGCAAAAGGTTACGCCCTATGGCGTGCGTTGCACTGAGCTCGTCGGGGTGGTCTTCAAATCGGTTCGTCACACATGGACGCCAGTTCAAACCGGCGAGGTTCGCGCCTCGGGTGGTGTGGCCGTTGCCTTTCCTTGGACTCGTGTAAATAACTGTACGCACCGCGTCGTCGAAGTCGAGCCGACGCCCTGCCCTTCCACGCCGGAATCAATGCCGGCGCAGCTTCCCAGCGAAGCGAAAAAGCTGGTTATCAAAGCATGGGCCGACATCGGCGCATGCCCATATCCCCGCCTGATCCTGTTGCCCGATAAATCCGAGGAGGAAACCGACTCATGACCGCGTTTTGCGTTGTCGTTCGCACTGAAAAATCGTCTTTCACATACACCGCCATCGCCGCTCACTGCTGCGATGTGATCGCCAGCGCCGTCGATCAGTTCGGAGTGTGTTCTGTCACGGCCGTACCGGAGAAAATCTAAATGCACTTGTTACAAACCGCGACCAGCACGACCGCCAACACCCGCGATTTCGTCGCCCTGCCGCCGGCCGTCGGCGACCGTATCACTTTCAAGACATCCGACGAGGGAGAGCTCGCCGGCTACGTCGCCGCATTTCGCCCGCATCTGGGTAATGGAGAGCTCTTTGCATGGGTCGAGCTCGATCATCAATGGCCTGGCATGTTCCGCGGCGTGCCGCTGGCCGACATCGAGACAGCCGACGGCTTCGGGCGCGGCCTCGACGTGGGCCGGTCACTGGCGACCGGTCACGCACGCCGGCCACGTCCGTCCTATCTTTTTGATTTCTCGAACATAGCTGCGGCTGAGGCATGACATGGCCGCCTACTACAACGAAATCGACCCGTACGCAGCACAGTGGCTGCGCAACCTGATCGCCGCCGGCCATATCGCTACCGGTGACGTAGACGAAAGGAGTATCGAAGATGTCCAACCTGATGACTTACGAGGGTACGCGCAGTGCCATTTCTTCGCCGGAATCGGCGTATGGTCCCATTCCTTGCGCCGTGCCGGTTGGCCAGACGCTCGCCCTGTTTGGACCGGCTCATGCCCCTGCCAACCTTTCAGCGCGGCAGGCAAAGGAGCGGGATTCGCTGATGAGCGGCATCTGTGGCCGGCATGGTTCCATCTCATCGGCGAGTGCAGCCCTGCAATTGTCTTTGGAGAGCAGGTTGCGAGCAAGGATGCAGACCCGTGGATCGACCTTGTACAAACTGACTTGGAAGCAATGGATTACGCCTTCGGGGCGGTCCCGTTCCCGTCTGCGGGCGTCGGCGCTCCCAACATCCGCGACCGGCTTTACTGGGTGGCCCACGCCGACAACGCGCGATCACAAGGACGGAGCATTTTGCGCGAATGTCCCGCTGAATTCACTGTTGGGCCGGGTGGCGTGGCTGAGCGCATCGCCGTCGCCCATGAGGCAAACGGCTTCTGGCGTGATGCTGAGTGGATCCACTGCACCGACGGCAAATGGCGGCCGGTTGAACCCGGCTCATTCCCGCTGGTTGATGGCGCTGACGCACGAGTGGGACGCCTGCGCGCCTACGGGAACGCCATCAATGCGGAAGCTGCCATGACGTTCATATCCGAAAGCATGGCAACGCTCGATAGTGTGGGTGCGAGATGGCAGCGCTGATCCTGTTTGGCGGAACCTTTGTGCTCGTGTTCGCCCTGGGCATGCAGTCGCTCATGGTGAACAGAGGCCATTACGTCGGGGCTTTCGTCAACAGCTTAGTGATCAGCGCTGCGCAATTGGTGGTGCTCAAGGTCGGGCCAGACGCCGGCGGCGGTGAGGTCGCGGGATACATGCTCGGCGGCCCCTTGGGTATTGTGTGCGCGATGTATGTCTTTCGGCGTTGGGCCAAGAGGGAGGATTGATGGATGCAATGTTCTTAGATGATTCAGAAATCATCAAGCTCACCAAGCGCAAGCGGGCGAAAGCTCAACAGAAACAGCTCAATGCGATGGGAATTCAGCATAAGGTGCGTGCCGACGGTTCGCTAGTGGTGCTTAGCGCCCACGTCGATCGGGTTTTCGGCGGTGGGCAAATTGATCGTAAGCAAGCCGCCCGCTCTCCCAACTGGGAGGCATTGGCATATGCCTAGAAAGCGCAACGCAGAAAATCGAGGTCTGCCAGCGCGGTGGCAATTCCTGCACGGCGCGTATTACTTCCAAGTGCCGCCAGGTTTGGAAGCGCGTTGGGACGGGAAAAAGAAATTCCGCCTTGGCGGCACCCTCCCCGAGGCCTACAAGACGTGGGCTGGTCGGCTGGAATTTGTCCGCAATGCCCAGACGATGGGCCAGCTGCTGGACCGGTACGCACTGGAGCTAGTCCCGACCAAGAGCGCAAAGCAGCAGCTTGATGCGAATCGCTACATCGCCCGGCTGCGTGCGGTGTTCGGCGAACTGTTGCTCACTGACATGCGTCCGGTGCTGGTGTATCAGTTTTATGACAAATCAACAAAAAAAGTCGCCGCGAGGCGGGCCATTGCCTTGCTGTCACATGCCTTTACAAAGGCCGTCGAGTGGGGCTACATCGATCGACACCCGTTCATTGGGCAAATGCGGCTGGAACAAAAAGCGCCACGCGATAGATATGTCGAAGATTGGGAAATCGTCGAGAGCCTGTCTATCAGGCGGCGGGAGCACGGTGGCGCATCTGCCATCCCGGTTATTCAAGCCTATATTCGTATTAAATTGCTAACAGGAATTTCTAAGGGTGACATGCTCCGACTACGGCCCAGCGAAGATTTTAAGGACGATGGCATTCACGTGCAGCGACGCAAAGTAAAGAGCACGACGGGAAAGCGCACCATCTATGCATGGACGCCAGACCTCAAAGTCGAAGTTGAGGCGGCACTCTCGCTGCGGCCGAAGAAAGCCGATTGGCTGTTTTGCACCCGCTCCGGCGCGAGCTACTACGACGAAGCGAAAGACAACTACAGCGGCTTCGACTCCATGTGGCAGCGATTCATGACGCGCGTTCTGGATGAAACGAAGGTAACGCAGTCCTTTACCGACCATGATTTACGCGCCAAGTGCGCCAGCGACGCCGGCACGTTAGAACAAGCAAGAGCCTTATTGGCGCATGCCGACAGTCGGACAACGAAGCGCATCTACCGCCGCAAGCCGGAGCTCGTCCAGCCACTAAAAGGTCGGTTTGAATAGCACAACCGACGGCCAATAGCACAACTCGCTTTTGGCGTCGGCTGGAAACCCTTATAAACTGGTGCTGATGAGAGGAATCGAACCTCCGACCTACTGATTACGAATCAGTTGCTCTACCAACTGAGCTACATCAGCCCAGCGATATTTTAGCAAGATTCCGCTTTTGCCAGATGCGCCCGTGCACTGTCCCCGTCTCGCCAGGCATCGAGACTTCATGCTTTCTTTACATAAGCCCAAGCAGCATTGGTGTGCCGACGTTACAATCGCCATCGCACCATGTTGGTGCCTTGTTCGATTACTACTCTTCCCTCATGAATCATTCCGAAACGGCGCGCGGCATCGCTTTGTCGGTGACGGCGTCGCTGCTGTTCGCCCTTCTTTCCGCCTACACCAGCTGGTTGACGCCGCTGGATGGGCTCGACATCTTTGCCTGGCGCATCTTGTGGACGCTGCCACCGGCGCTGTTGCTGATCGTCTGGCGCAAGCACGGTGCGCAGTTGCGCGATGCCGTTCTTGCATTGCTGCGCAGTCCGCTGCAGGCGCTGCTGTTCGTGGCGATGACGGCGATGCTGGGCGTGCAGTTGTGGCTGTTCCTTTGGGCGCCGGTCAATGGCCGTGCGCTGGAGGTGTCGCTCGGCTATTTCCTGCTGCCGCTGGCGATGGTGCTGATCGGGCGCTTCTATTACCACGAGCGGCTCGACGGATGGCAGCGCATCGCCGTGGTGTGCGCGGTCATCGGCGTGCTGCACGAGCTGTGGATGACGCAGGCCTTCTCGTGGCCGACACTGCTCGTGGCGCTGGGTTATCCGCCCTACTTCATGATGCGGCGGCGCCTCAAGCTGGATTCGATGGTGATCTTCATCATGGAGATTTTCCTGCTGACGCCGGTGGCGCTGTACACGCTGGCGATCAGCCCGAATTTTGCGGGCGTATGGCAGCGGCCGGACATGTACCTGATGCTGCTGCCGGGCCTCGGCTTGCTCAGCACGGTGGCGCTGGACTGCTATCTGCGCGCCAGCCGGCTGCTGCCGATGGGCCTGTTCGGCATCCTCGGTTACGTCGAACCGGTATTGCTGGTGGTGGTGGCGATCATCCTGCTCGATGAGACGCTGAGCGCGGCGCAGTTGTGGACGTATATCCCGATCTGGATGTCGGTGGGGTTCACCGCCATCCACAGCGTGCGGCTGATGCAGCGCCGCTGATCCGGCCCGGCTCCGTCGTCGCTATTCTGACGCCGCCTTCAGCGCTACGCTGATAGGCGGCGTTGTCATATGGGCGCAGGATGATCGTTCTGCCGGTAGCGGTACGCACGCTGCCGGGACGATCATTCCACATGGAGAAATCATCATGGCCAATCCATCCTCATCCTCTTCCCCCCTATGCGTCGCCATCCTCGCCACCGATGGCTTTGAACAAGCCGAGCTGCTGGAACCGAAGAAGGCGCTCGAAGCCGCCGGCGTGCACGTCGACGTGATCTCCGCCAAGGACGGCATGCTGGAGGGTTTCAAGCACGTCGACAAGGGCGAACAGGTCAAGGTCGACAAGACCTTCGAGCAGGCACGCCAGGAAGACTACGCCGCCGTGCTGCTGCCGGGCGGCGTGGTCAATGGCGACGCCATGCGGCTGGTGCCGGAAGCGCGCAGGTTCGTGCAGCAAGCCGACGCCGCGCACAAACCCATCGCGGCGATCTGCCACGGCGGCTGGCTGCTGATCTCGGCCGGGCTGGCGAAGGATCGCACCGTGACCAGCTGGCCGAGTCTGCAGGACGACTTCAGGAACGCCGGCGGCAAATGGGTCGATCGCGAAGTGGTGCAGGATGACAACTTCATCACCTCGCGCAAGCCGGATGATATCCCGGCGTTCAACAAGACCTTGCTGGCGGCGTTGAAGAAGGCTGCGTAAGCCGTCCGAACTTGTGCGCAATGAAAAAGGGACTTGCCAGGCAAGTCCCTTTTCATTTCGTCGACCAGGAAAACCTGTTCCCCGTAAAACTTATTCCTTGTGATAGCTGGTGACGCGCTCGACTTCGTTCTTCGAACCGAGGAACACCGCGACGCGTTGATGCAGTTTCTCCGGCTGGATGTCGAGGATGCGCTGGTCGCCGTTGGTGGCGGCGCCGCCGGCCTGCTCGACAATGAAGGCCATCGGGTTGGCTTCGTACATCAGGCGCAGCTTGCCCGCCTTATCCGGTTCACGCGCATCGGCCGGGTACATGAACACGCCGCCGCGGTTGAGGATGCGATGCACATCGGCGACCATCGAGGCGATCCAGCGCATGTTGAAGTCCTTGCCGCGCGGACCGGTGGAGCCGGCCAGCACTTCGTCGACATAACGCTTGACCGGCGGATACCAGTGGCGCGCGTTGGAAGCGTTGATGGCGAATTCCTTGGTATCGGCGGGAATCTGCATGTCGCGCTGGGTCAGCACCCAGGCGCCCATTTCGCGGTCCAGCGTGAAGCAGTGCACACCGTCGCCGGTGGTCAACACCAGCACGGTTTGCGGGCCGTAGACGGCGTAACCGGCGGCGACTTGCTTGGTGCCCGGTTGCAGGAAGTCCTTTTCCGACGGGGTGGTCATGCCGTCCGGCGCTTTCAGCACCGAGAAGATGGTGCCGATGGAAACGTTGACGTCGATGTTGCTGGAACCGTCCAGCGGATCGAACATCAGCAGGTATTCGCCTTTTGGATAACGGTTGGGAATCGGATGGATGGTTTCCATTTCTTCCGACGCCATGCCGGCCAGGTGGCCGCCCCATTCATTGGCTTCGAGCAGGATCTCGTTGGAGATGACGTCCAGCTTCTTCTGTACTTCGCCCTGGACGTTTTCGCTGCCGGCGCTGCCCAGCACTTCACCAAGCGCGCCTTTGCCGACGGCGTGGCTGATGCTCTTGCAGGCGCGGCCGACGACTTCGATCAGCAGGCGCAGTTCGGACGGGATCTTGTTGTGCAGCCGCTGCTGCTCGATCAGGTGTTGGGTAAGGCTGATGCGTTTGGTCATGATGCTCTCTCTAAAAATGAATGCAGATTCATTGCGGCGCCGGTCGATGTCCTGACGGCGCCGCGTCCATTTATGTTTATTTATCGGCCAGCGACTTGGTGATCACCTCGGCGACGTCGCGCGACAGCTTGGGCGTGTCGGCGACCTGGCGCAAGGCGTTGCGCATTCTTTCCTGCAGTGCCGGCGAATATTTGCGCCAGCGGTCCAGGCTGCGCGCCAGGCGCGCGGCGACTTGCGGGTTGCTGCCATTGAGCGCGATGACTTGCTCGGCCCAGAAGGCGTAGCCGCTGCCGTCGAGTGCATGGAAGGCCGAAGGATTGCCGTTGCAGAAGCTGAAAATCAGGCTGCGCGCACGGTTCGGATTCTTCAGCGTGAAGGCGGGATGCCGAGCCAGCGTGCGCACGGTCTCGACGTCGGCAGTGCGCGCAGTCGCCTGCAGCGTGAACCACTTGTCGATGACCAGCGCTTCCTGTTCGAACTCGCTGTAGAAATCTTCCAGGGCCTTGCGCTTGCCGGTGGCACCGCTGTTGGCCAGGGCGGCGAGCGCAGCCAGGCGGTCGGTCATGTTGTTGGCGTTGTCGCATTGCTGCTGCGCCAGCGTGTGGGCCTGCTCGTCGTCGAGCTCGGCCAGGTAGGACAAGACCACGTTCTTGAGCGCGCGTTTGCCGGAGGAAGCTGCGTCGGGGCTGTAGGCGCCGCCGTGGTGATTGTCGCGATACGCCTTGAGCAGGTCGGCGCTAAGCTCTTTGGCCAGCGTGCGGCGCAGGAACTGGCGCGCGGCGTGGATGGCTTGCGGATCGATGACTTCCATCTGCTCCGCGATCATGGTTTCCGACGGCAGCGTCAGCACCAGTTCGCGGAACGCCGGGTCGAGCGAGGCGTCGTTGAGTGTGGCGCGCAAGGCGTCGGTCAGCGCACTGTCATGCTGCAAGCTGTTCAGCACGGAATCGACCGAGACCACGTGCCCCGACTGGCGCGCAGCCTGCACCGCGATGGTCAGGCTGAGCAGGCGGCGCGTGGCGAGGCGCTGGCCGGCTTCCCAGCGGTTGAACGGATCGCTGTCATGCGCCATCAGGAAGGCCAGTTCGGCGTCGCTGTAGTCATACTCCAGCGCCACCGGTGCGGAGAAGCCGCGCAGGATCGATGGCACCGGTTTCTCGGCGACGTTGGTGAAGGTGAAGCTTTGTTTTGCCTGGGTCAGTTCCAGCACGCGCGTGGTAGCTGCAGACTTGGCGGTCTTTTCGCCGGCCAGCGTCAGCGCCAGGTCGCGGCCCTTGCGGTCGAGCAGGCCGACGGCGACGGGGATGTGGAACGGCAGCTTTTTCTTTTGCCCGGGTGTCGGCGGGCAGGATTGTTCCAGCGTCAGTTCCAGCGTCTTCGCCTTGGCGTCGTAGCGCACCGAAGCGGCCACGCGCGGCGTGCCGGCCTGACTGTACCAGCGCTCGAACTGCTTGAGGTCGCGCTTGCCGGCATCGGCCATGGCGGCGCGGAAATCGTCGCAGGTCACGGCCTGGCCGTCGTGTCGCTGGAAGTACAGATCCATGCCCTTGCGGAAGCCGTCGCGGCCCAGCAGGGTCTGGTACATGCGCACGACTTCGGCGCCTTTTTCGTAGACGGTGACGGTGTAGAAATTGTTGATCTCGACGAAGGAGTCAGGACGCACCGGATGCGCCATCGGGCCGGCGTCTTCCGGGAACTGCGCCTGGCGCAGCACGCGCACGTCGTCGATGCGCTTGACCGCACGGCCGCTGTCGCTGCCGATCATGTCGGCCGAGAATTCCTGGTCGCGGAACACGGTCAGGCCTTCCTTCAGCGACAGCTGGAACCAGTCGCGGCAGGTGACGCGGTTGCCGGTCCAGTTGTGGAAGTATTCATGGCCGACCACGGCTTCGATGTTGGCGTAGTCGACATCGGTGGCGATGCGCGGATTGGCCAGCACGAACTTGGTGTTGAAGATGTTGAGACCCTTGTTCTCCATCGCGCCCATGTTGAAGTCGCCGACCGCGACGATCATGAAACGGTCCAGGTCGAGCTCCAGGCCGAAACGCTCTTCATCCCAACGGATGCTGTTCTTGAGCGAATCCATGGCGTGCTGGGTCTTGTCGAGGTTGCCTTCCTCCACCCACACCTGCAGCAGCACTTCGCGGCCGGATTGCAGCTTGTACTTTTCTTCCTGGCAGACCAGATTCCCGGCCACCAGCGCGAACAGGTAGGACGGTTTCTTGAACGGATCTTCCCACTTGGCGTAGTGCCGGCCGCCGGGCAAATCGCCCTCTTCGATCAGGTTGCCGTTGGACAGCAGCACCGGATATAGCTTCTTGTCGGCGCGCAGCATCACGGTGTACTTGCCCATGACGTCGGGACGATCGGGGAAGTAGGTGATCTTGCGGAAACCTTCGGCTTCGCACTGCGTGAAAAAATTGCCGTTGGACACGTACAGGCCCATGAGCGAGGTATTGCGCTGCGGCTGCGTAGTGGTTTCGATTTCCAGCGTGACCTTGGCGGGTGCACCGGCGATGCGCAGGATGCCGCCCTGGATGCGATAGTCGCGCGCGGTCAGGGTTTTGCCATTCAGACGCAGCTGCACCAGTTCGAGTTCTTCGCCGTAAAGTTCGATGTCGCGGCCGGCGGCCGCCGGATTGCGCTGCATCACGATGCGCGTCGCAACGCGCGTCAGCTCTGGTTCGAGGTCGAAACCCATCTCGACAGTGTCGACAAAATAGGTCGGTGCGGCATAGTCTTTACGGTAAATCGTCGGAGGCGTATCGGTGCGCATGGAGGAGATCCCGGGAAAGGTGCAATAGAATGCATTAGGAACAAAACACGATTTTACCAATCAACCGATTGGATAGGCAGAAAAGGGACAGATTAGGGGCCCAAACAGTTCCACCAATCGTCGCCCTGCCTCGTCATCACCGGAGAACTACCATGAAACGCTTGTCTGGCATCCTCTTCGCCGCAAGCAGCATCCTGCTCGCAGGCTGCGCTAGCACCATCACCAGCGACGTCACCGCCTTCCACGCCTGGCCCGCCGATCTGGCCGACAAGTCCTATGTCTTCACACCGACCAAGGACCAGAAGAGCAGTCTCGAATATCGCAATTACGAGCAGCTGGTGCGCGCCGAGCTGCAGCGCCTGGGCTTCACCGACACACCCGGGACCAGGGCGGCGCTCAAGGTGGCGTTCAGCTATGGCATGCAGGCCGGCACCGTGGTGGTGACCCAGCCGGTCTACGATCCGTTCTGGTACGGCCCGGGCTATCCGGGATGGCGCGGACGTCCGTTCGGCCCCTGGGGGCCTGGACCGTTCTACGATCCGTTCTGGGGACCGCCGATGCAGACCACCGCTTTCCCGGTATTCCAGCGCCGCCTGTACCTGAGCATCACGCGCGCCGACAACGACCGCAAACTGTATGAAGTCACGGTCGACAGCGAAGGCCGTGAAGCGACGCTGCCGATGGCCATGCCGTACATGGTGTACAGCGCGTTTTCGGAATTCCCCGGCCCCAGCGGCGTCTCCCGCCATGTGGTGCTGAAGCTGGACAAGCATGCACCCGCAGCGCCGACAGCTGCCACCGACAAACCCGCCGCGCCGGCGCAATAGCCTGTGCAACAACTGGCATCGGCAATAAAAATCCCGGTCTGCCGCGCGAGCAGGACCGGGATTTTTTCCGTCATCTTCCGGATCAGGAATACAGCGCTTCGCTGCCGAAGGTGATCGCCACGATCAGCAGCACCGCCAGGATCAGCACGATCAGCAGCCGCCCGAATTTGGGCGAACCGTCGGTGCCGGAAGGCTGCTCATCGGGATGGTTCATCGGGCTTTTGCCAAGATTCTTGCCGGGGTCAGGGGTAGCCAAGGTCGGTCCTCAAGGAATCAGGATGGTGGAACCGGTGGTCTTGCGGCCTTCCAGATCCGCGTGCGCCTGGCCGACGTCTTTGAGCGCATAACGCTGGTTGATGTCGACGTTGACCTTCTTGGCTTCGACCATGGCGAACAGGTCGTCGGCGGTGGCGTTGAGCGCCTCGCGCGTGGCAATGTAGTTGCCCAGCGACGGACGCGTCAGGAACAGCGAACCGCGCGAAGCCAGTTCGCTCACGCCGAACGGCGACACCGGACCGGATGCGTTGCCGAAGCTGACCATCATGCCGCGCGGCGAGAGGCAGTCGAGCGAGCCGATGAACGTGTCTTTGCCGATCGAATCGTAGACCACCGGCACGCCTTTGCCGCTGGTCAGTTCCTTGACGCGTTCGACAAAATTTTCGGTCTTGTAATTGATCACGTGGGTGCAGCCTGCCGCCTTCGCCAGCGCGGCTTTCTCATCGGTGCTGACGGTGCCGATCACGGTCACGCCCAGCGCCCTGGCCCATTGGCAAGCGATCAAGCCGATGCCGCCGGCGGCGGCATGCAGCAGCATGGTCTCGCCGGCCTTGAGCGGATAGGTCTGGCGCAGCAGGTATTGCACCGTCATGCCTTGCAGCATCATCGCGGCGGCGGTGTCGAAGCTGATCGAATCGGGCAGCTTGACCAGGATATCGGCGGGCATCACGCGCGCCTCGGCGTAAGCGCCGTTGGGACGACCGGCATAAGCCACGCGGTCGCCCACCTTGAAGTCGGAAACGCCGGCGCCGACGGCTTCGATGGTGCCGGCGCCCTCCTGACCCAGGCCGCTCGGCAACGGCTGCGGATACAGGCCGGTACGGAAATAGACGTCGATAAAATTCAAACCGACCGCGGCGTGGCGAATGCGTACTTCGCCGGGGCCGGGATCGGCGACGTCGACGTCGACATATTCCATGACTTCGGGTCCGCCGGTCTTGAACATCCTGATTGCTTTTGTCATTTCGGTCTCCTTGGGGCGCCATTCACCATTGGCAATTGATAAATCAAGTCTTTTTCCGCGACAGCAAATAAATGCCCGACAGCACCAGCGCGGTGCCGGTCAGCTGGATCGCCGTGATCGGTTCGTCCAGCAGCATGGCGCCGAGGAACAGCGTCGACACCGGCCCGACCAGCCCGGCCTGCGCCGCGCTCGGTGCGCCGATGCGCGACACCGCAACCATCGTCAGGCACACCGGCAGCACGGTGCAGAACACCGCATTGATCAGCGACAGCTGATACACCTGCACCGGCTGCACCAGCGCCGACACCGGACGCAGGATGAAGAACTGGATGATACAAGCCACCGACGACACGCACATCGCATAGGCGACCAGGCGCATGGCGCCGACCCGGCGCACCAGCTCGCCGGAAAAGATCAGGTAGAGCGCATAGCTGATCGCCGCGCCAAGCACCAGCACGCTGCCCAGCACGACGTTGTTGCCGCCGGTGTTGATGTCATGCTGCAGCACCAGCGCGGTGCCGAGATAGGACACCAGCAGCGCGCCCCATTCGATCAGGCCGACCTTGCGCTTGTAGAACGTGAAGGAAATCAGCAGCACGAAAGACGGCGTCAGGAACAGGATCAGCCGCTCCAGTCCGGCCGAGATGTATTGCAGGCCGAGAAAATCGAGGAAGCTCGACAGGTAATAGCCGATCAGGCCGAGGAAGACGATTTTGGCATAGTCGCGCGTGGCCAGCGGCGGCGAATTGCGCGCCTGCCAGAACGCCAGCACCGCGAACATCGGCAGCGAAAACATCATGCGCAGGCTGATCACCATCACCGCGTCGACGTGATAGCGGTACATCAGCTTGGCGACGATGGCCTTGGCGGAAAAGAAAATGGCGCCGATGACGGCGAGCAGCAAGCCGGCAAGATAAGCGCGGCGCGGGGAAATGGAGGGAGAAAGCGTGGTGGAAGACATCCCCTGATTGTAAACGCTCCGGCCCTCTTCTGCCCGGGGCACTCACCCTGCGGCTTCAGGCCGGCCGCGCCAGCTGCAGCGGCGCAATCAGCGCATCCAGTTCCGCCTGGCCGAATTTGGGCGTCACCGCGCCGTCGCTGCCGAGCACGCCTTCGGCCAGCACCGACTTGCGCTCCTGCAACTCGAGGATCCGTTCTTCGATGCTGCCTTCGATGATGAGCTTGTAGACCAGCACCGCCTGGTCCTGGCCGATGCGATGGGCGCGGGCGATGGCCTGCTCTTCGACGGCGGGATTCCACCATGGATCGGCCAAGATCACGGTGTCGGCCGCGGTCAGATTGAGGCCGATGCCGCCGGCCTTGAGGCTGACCAGCATGATGGGCACCTCCTTGCGCTGGAATTGCGCCACCACCTCCCCGCGCGCCGCCGACGGCGTCTTGCCCGTCAGCGACAGCCAAGGGAGTTCCAGCGCATCGAGTTCGGTCTCGATCAGCTCCAGCATTTCGGTGAACTGTGAAAACACCAGCACGCGCCGGCCTTCCGCCGCCAGCGACGGCAGCATGTCGCGCAGCATCTCGATCTTGGCGCGCTCGATGGTTTTAGGGGTCTTGCCGCTCTTGAGCAGGAACGGATCGCAGCAAACCTGGCGCAGCTTGAGCAGCGCATCCATGATGGTCACGTGCGAACCGGTGAACCCACGCCGCTCCAGCGCACGCCGCACCTGCTGGTCGGCGGCCGCGCGCACGCTTTCGTAGAGATCGCGCTGGCGGCCCTGCAATTGCAGCAGTTTTATCGCAACGGTTTTGGGCGGCAGTTCGGCGGCGACGTTTTCCTTGCGGCGGCGCAGGATGAACGGCCGCACCCGTTGCGCCAGCAATTGCGCACGCAAGGTTTCGCCGTTTTCTTCAATCGGCTTGCGCCACAGCCGCGCGAAGGTGGCCGCCTCGCCGAGGAAACCCGGCATCAGGAAATTGAATTGCGCCCACAACTCGCCGAGATGATTTTCCAGCGGCGTGCCGGTCATGCAGACGCGATGGCGCGCACGCAGGCGGCGCACCGCGCTGGCGCTGCGGGCGGCGGCGTTCTTGACGGTCTGTGCCTCATCGAGGATCAGCAGGTGGAATTGCTGGCGGGCGAGCACGTCGAGGTCGCGCCACACCAGCGGATACGTGGTCAGCACGATGTCGAATCCGGCCATGCGCGCAAAGTCGTCCTCACGCTGCGGCCCCTGCAAGGCCAGTACGCGCAAGTCCGGCGCCATGCGCCTGGCTTCGGCCTGCCAGTTGAACACCAGCGAGGTCGGCAACACCACCAGCGCCGGGCAATCGAGCCGGCCGGATTGTTTTTCGATCAGGATGTGCGCCAGCATCTGCGCGGTCTTGCCCAGGCCCATGTCGTCGGCGAGGATGCCTGCCAGATGATGGGCGCGCAGGTATTGCAGCCACGCGACCCCGTGCAGCTGATACGGCCGCAAGGTCACGCCGAGACCGGCCGGCGCGGCCACCGGCGGCGGCTCGCCGGCGGCGCGCAGGCGCAGCGCCAGTTCGCGCAGGCCGGCGTCGCTTTGCAAGTGGAAGGCGCTGCCGTAGGAGGCGCCGTCTTCGCCGAGACGGCGGCACATCTCATCGAGGCGGCCGGCGTCCCAGGCCGAAATGCGCAGCACGCCTTCCTTGCGGCGCACGTGGAGATGGCGATATCGCACA